>Ga0326727_10027379_pt1 | contig 10473 bp, 5 predicted proteins | sample MB2enrmetagenome_FD_207643 | JGI IMG/M metagenome (GOLD analysis project Ga0326727, IMG submission 207643) | Lab enriched peat soil microbial communities from McLean, Ithaca, NY, United States - MB29MY | ecosystem: Environmental > Terrestrial > Soil > Wetlands > Peat | place: USA: New York...
TCGGTCCCCCCGACATCAAAGCCACCAGCAAGGCCACGATGGGCGCCTGAAGAAACAGAAGCAACGTCTGGCTGCGGTCGTTGAATTTCAGCTCCCAGTTTCGCTCGAGAAGGACTTTGAACTGGTGCAGGCTGAAACCTTTTGCCTTCGTGCCGCCAGCGGCGGCAGAAGCAGCAGGGGGAGCCGTTTTCTCCGCCGGGATCGCTTTCTGCGGCCCAGTGACGAGATCCTTGTAAAGATCGGATTCGGCGAAACGCTTCTTGAGTTCCAGGGCATAGGGAATCGTATTGTTATCCGTCAAGTCGTCGTAGACATCGGGCGGAGCCTCCGCGCCGAAGTACTGCAGAAACTTGGCGCCGGGTCCGTAGTAAGCCAGGCGGCCCTGGACCATGACCAGAACCTTGTCCAGCACGCCGAAAGAACCCAGCAAATGGGTTGTGATCACGATCGTCGAGCCCTGATTCGCCAGTTGTCTGAACAACATCATCATCAGGGTTTCGGTGCGCGGGTCAAGGCCCGCTGTCGGCTCATCCAGGAACAGCACGCCGGGTTTGGGAAGCAATTCGATTCCAAGGCTCACCCGTTTGCGCTGTCCTCCACTCAAGGTGGAAACCGGGTTGTCCCACCGCTGCTCCTCGAGTTTCAGAGTCTCCAGCATCTCTTCCACGCGCCGATTGATCTCCTCATCGGAGAGGTCTTCGGGCAGCCGCAGTTTCGCTGCGTAGTATAGACATTTCCGCACACTCAATTGCCGGTGCATGATGTCTTCCTGCGGCACAAACCCAATGGTGGACTTCAGAGCGTCCAGATTCCTGTACAGATCCTCGCCGTTGTACAACACGTGACCGCTCGTGGGTTTCACAAACCCGTTCAGGGCGTTCATGAGCGTGGTCTTTCCTGCCCCGCTCGGCCCCAAAAGTCCGATCAGCTCTTTGGGCTTGACCACCAGGGAGATGTCATCCAGGAGCAACTTGGGCTTGCCGGTGGTGCGATCCGTAACCTGGAAAGTCACTCCAACAGAATCCAGCCGGACCACGCAGGTGGCCGGCGCATGGGAAAGGCTTTCGCCCGAAAAGTGAAGCTCGGACGGGCCAATAACGATCCGGTCCAACTCCTGGAGTTGATGCCGCTTCACCTTGATTCCGTTAACAAAGGTCCCGTTGGTGGATCCAAGGTCAACCAGAATGACGCTGCCATTCTGCTTGATGATCTCCGCGTGTCTCTTCGAAACCACGGGGTGGTCAATGACCACATCGTTCGATGAGTCGCGGCCGATCGTGATGCGGTCCCGATCCAGATTGACCTTTTCTATTTTCAGTTGCGGCTCAAGCCCCGACTTGAAGATTAATGATCTGCCCGCATAACGGCCAAACGTGATGTAGTCGCCGTCATGGAGTTCCACCTCCTGAGCCCGGATGCCATTCACGAAAGTGCCATTCGTGGAACGGTCCGTCAGCAGGACCTTCCCCCCTTTGAAGGACAACTCGGCGTGAACCGACGAAACAGACGGATGATCGAGCACCAACTGGCAGCGCGAGGAATCCCGCCCGATCCGGAGTCCGCCGTCCGGAATGTCAAGGCTCTTCACCGCATACCGGTCGACAATCAACTCCAAGTGAGGGCGAGCGAGGAGGTCCGTCAGCTTGATCGCAACCGTGCCTCCCGACACCTTTTGCTGCGTCTGCGCGGCAGCGATATCCGCTGAACTGATGACCGAGGTTCCACCCGCCGCCGTTTCCGGTTTAGACACCGGGGCAGCCGGCGCCGCACCGTGGGGTAATGCCGCACCCCCGATTTCTTCAATACGAAAGAGGTGACGGCGGCCGCTGCCCACCGAGATCTCATCCCCTGGCTTCAGGACCTTCTCCTGGGCCCGGACTTGATTGACGAACGTCCCGTTCGCAGAATGACGGTCCCGCACGACCACTTCACCTTTATTACCCAGCCCAATCCAGGCATGGAGGCGCGAAATTTCGTCGTCCGCCAGCACAACCTGACAATTCGCGGGATCGCGGCCGACCACCAGTCCCTTGGGACCAATGGTGAATGTTCGGCCGGAGAGCAGGCCCGATGTCGCGATCAGCCTGTAAACCCGGGTGGAAGGTTGCGTGGGTAGGGGTGGCGTAACCGCCGTCGCTGGCCTCGACTCTTTCGGAGTGGCCACAGTGGCCGCAAAATCCTCCGCATCAGGCAAGCGGCCACCGCACGTCCGACAAAAGTGGTAGCCTTCTTCGTTCAATTCACCACATGCAGGACACTTCATGATTTCAGCTCTCCCGGGAGGAGTCCTCTATTCTCTGCCAGTGAATGAATGAGGGAGTCTCAATTCTGCTGTCGCCCCTCGATGAGTGGCGGGGGCAAGGACTTCCAGGATTTCCACAAGCGTTTCAAGAGTGCGCCTTGAAATCTTCCTCAGTGAATTCCTTGTACTCCACGGCAGAGGCAGGGTCGGCAGGAGGAAGCCCTGGTCCGCTGAACTCCGCCATGATCACCGTAATATTGTCATTCCCGCCATTTGCATTTGCCTTGCCGGCTAAAGACTTGCACTTTTCGGCAAGCGACTCCGTTCCCCGCACACTCGCCAGGATATCCGCCGACGGCACCATGCCATAGAGGCCATCACTGCAAATAAGAAGAGTATCGGCCTGACAGACTTTGGTGTAAGTCACTTTCACATCGACGTTCTCGCTGCTCCCCACCGCCTGCGTCAGAATGCTCCTTCGGCTGTCTTTTTCCGGGTCCGCAGGCACTTCAGCGCCGATTTCCTTAAGATAGTTCAGGAACGTTTGATCGCGAGTCAACTGGGTCAACTGGTTGTTGCGAAGGAGATAGGCCCGGGAATCGCCAACTTGTGCGACAAAAAGATAAGGGCCAAATAGAGCAACGGCAGTGGCGGTGGTTCCCATTCCACGATAAGCGGGATCCGACAGCGCCTTCTGGTAGATGAGTTGGTTGGCATATTCGATAGATTCCCTGACCAGGAGCACAAAATTCGTCGCGCTGACCTGGCCCAGCAACTTGAGGTTGTCATGCAATCGCTTGGGAACCGTAACCGTACAGATCTGGCTGGCAACCTCTCCGCTGGCCTCCCCTCCCATCCCATCAGCCACCAGGAATAGCGAACCCAGATTCCCCAGTGTGTGGTTCAGGAGTGATGGTGCAAAGCCAACCTCTCCCGTGGTCAGGTTGCAAACGACATAGTTGTCCTCATTGTTCTTGCGGACGCGACCCACGTCCGACAAGCCAAAAACGCTTACGTTGATTGAGTTCAGATCTACGCCTGTCGCCTCGCCCACGCCTTTAACTCTCCCTCTGCTGAGCCGCTTCCTTCCTCGCTTGAAAACCGGCCCATAAGTTCACTCACCAGGGCTCGGGCTGGTCAGCGCCTCGAGGCAATCTGAAATCCCGCAGCCGTCAAATATGTCTGGCCAACGCCACGATCATCACAAAAAAACAAAGCCGCTCAATGATTTCGGCAAACCTTTCTTCTTACCACACACAGGACTCCGTATCAAGCGCCACTCTGCCCCCAGGTTGAGAACCCGCCAGGATTTGCGCACAGACTAAAGATCTGAGTTTCCGCTCAGACCGGCGAAATTGCTATTGGTGAAGATCAGCGAGATACGGACAGGACAGGGCATTCGGGTCATGGCCGGCACATCAAGCTCATGAACCCTGCTCTCTGAAACGTCTTCTCCTCAACACGTTGAGATTCTGTCAAGGAACAACACGACCCTATGCGAAGATGGACCGCAGATGGGTCACGATCTCGTCCGCAACTTCCCTGGCGCGAGCAAGATCCGTGGGCGGCAGAGAAATAGCCGCCACTTTGGCATGGCCGCCACCCCCATACCGTTCACAGATGCTGGCGAGATTGGCAGCCTTCGGTGTCGCATTCCAGGGGTTGCTGCCCACGCCAATCTTGATTCGCTCTGGAGATCGGCTTAAAGCCACACTGTAGACCGCCGCTGGGAACAAGTAGTAAGGAATGAACTTATTGAATCCTTCAAAGCTCTGGTCGGCAACATCAAGGAATAGCACCCCATTCCGCAATTCAGCGCGTGACCGGATAATGTCCACCGTCCGCAAGTGACGCGCGTAGAGCAGGTCATAGGTCTCCCGCACCTCCGGAGTGCTCATAATCTCATCAAGGGACTGGCAGGTCAGCTTTGGAATCAGCCGCACGCAGAATAGAGGGTCACTCGCCCCTTCAATCACCAAAGTAAGTTGCGTGGCCGGTTCACGCATCTCGACCGCCGTTTTAGTGTCAGGGTACTGGGCGCCGTCAATGAGGTCCGCCCAGCGGACCAAATCGTCGAGATCCGGAGCACTGAAGCCGAACTTCTTCTGGCAGGTTTCGACAATGAACTTCGTGCAAGAGCGATAATCGGGCCCGTGGAATTTCTTCCCGCTCCTGTCGTGACGGAAATGCTCGGCGTCGGCCTCCGTAAGAAATGCGCTTTGGTGATGGTCAAACCACCAGGTGAGCCGGTCAGAACTGGAGTACTTGAAATCGACAATAACGTTCTCGTGGGCGTCGAAAAGCCCCTCATCAAACAACTGTCCTGCCCGGTGCACCAACCCGTGGTAATGGAACTCAGCTTTTGGATCTACGCATTGATGGTAGAAGCGCGTGAAGACAGCCGCTGAGACTGTACCGTCAAAACACCGATCGTGAAAGCAAACCAGGACTCCCATAACTCCGCACCGTGATCTAAAGTTCGTTAGGCATGGGCGAATTCAAGCTACACTCATGAAACTTGTTAAGTTGCAATCTTAGACGCAAATTGTCAAGAGAAAAGCGGAACGGGTCGCGCCGGGCAGGGTGAAAGGCGCAATCCGCGAATCCGGTAAACTGGACAGTCACGGTTCGGCCGCTTAGCCCGCTTGCTTGGCGGCCAGATCTCCGATAAATGGAATCTTGTAACACTCGTTGTTGTAAGCCTTGTACATCAGGAAAATCCAGTAAGCGATTGCCAGCGAGAGCAGGATGCCAAGCCCTGCCGCCCCCGCGACAGCGAGGATTCGCAGTGACAAAAAACCCAGGATACTTGCCACGATCCAGAAGGCGATCCAGAACACAATAAGCGCCACGCAGAGCACAACAAGCGCCAAATCGAAGAATATGGACTGGAACGCGTGAAAGCGCACGAACTTATCATTCTTGTAAGGCTCGGTCACAAGCAAAATGATCCCTGTGATAAACCCCAAAATGTACGCAAGCAGTCCGGCCAGGTTGGAGGACATCGCCGTCCCCGATGCCGCCGGGCCACTTCCGGCCGAACTCGCAAGGGTACCGCCTGACCCACGGGAAGCAGTTCCGTCACCCAGATGAGTCCCACATTTTGCCCAGAATGCCATGTGTTCCTCCTTCCGCTTGTGAAGGTATTCCTTTTACCCTGCCGCGACTTCGTTACACGGGTCTTGCATGCGCTAAACGGAGCCCGCAACAAAATCACATATTGGGTCTCTTGGGTGAAGTGCCCCTCTTTCTAACACAAACCGGACTGTGGCACAACCCATTTCACAAAATGGGTAGTGGTGTCATTTGCGCGAGACGGGCGCTCCCAAGCTCTGTCATTCCCGCGAAAGCGGGAATCCACTCCACCAGTCATTGGAAATGCGCCGCCGACGGACTGGATTCGCGGGAATGACCAATGTTTCGAAAGGGGTACCATTCTAAATGACACCACTACCCGGCGTACGGTTGCTTGCTGACCGACGGGCCAATTGATTTATAATTGCAGCGCGCGAAAGTGGCGGAATTTGGCAGACGCGCCAGACTTAGGATCTGGTCCCGCAAGGGGTGGGGGTTCGAGTCCCCCCTTTCGCACCAAACATTCCGGATCAGCGCGAAGGCCGGCTGGCGCATCTTTGGGGCCTGCGCCAGCCCGGTGTGGCTTTATATCAAACGGATTCGGTAAGCCGAACGTCACCCCCATTGGCCTCAATCGCCGACGTGACGATCCGTCTGATTTCCGTGAGGAAGGACACAGAAGGCGCGGTCATCACTGCATCCGGCAGCGGCGCTGCTGAATCATAGATGCCATGAATGACAGTAGCGCGCCGACGCGTGGAGCCCGGTCCTCGGAATTCATCGTAGGCGACGCGCCATTGAGCCAGATGTACCTCAACAAGACGCCTGACCGCCAGATCATGAAGAGCTACATCAACCATCTGACGGATAAAGGCGATTGAAGCTTGTTCCTCCTGCTCATCCACAGGTTTGCGAGTCCAACTGATCGGAGCGTTTAAGAACCGCGAGAGAGATTCTCTCAACTGGGTCACCAAGTCGGCGACAGGCCGGAGCGTATCGTACTCATCATCAAGCTCCCCTGCGATCCGTCGGTTGAGTGCCTTCACGCGCGTCCAATGTTCCTTGCTGAATCCCTCGTAGGTGCCCATGCCGAGTCTGGCAAGCCATGGCCCCTGGAATTTTGTAACGGCCTCCTGAACTGCGAAGCTAATCCCTGTTGGATCATAAACGGGACGCGCCTCGGCTGCGGGGGGTGGCAGGATAGCCGCCTCGAAGAACCGGACAAGGTCCTCCAGTTGTCCCTTCATATAAGTCGCGGCCCGTGACGGGAGCTTGGCAAGTGACCGGTCCACACCGCCGAGCATGAAGCATCGCGAATCTATGCCGTGCTCAATGGCCTTGACCACCGAAATGCCAAGAACGTCGCGGAGGTTGGATAGCGCATTAAGCACCGAAGCCATGACATGAGCGCGTTTTTCGCGGAAGGTCGGGAGGTTTTGGCCTTTGATCTGATCAAAATGTGTGAACGCGATTGCCAGTTTATTATTGTGACCGCTTGACGCCAAGGCGCGTAGTACAGAAAGAGGGGCTGCTTGCATAGGCTGTTGGGCATTGTCAACGAGAAGGATTACATCAACATGGCCAAAGCGGCGGGTTACCCGTGTTGAGACACTGGCGGACGAGTCGGGGGTATGCCCTAAACCTTGACCATCGATGAAAGCAACCTTTGGTTTACACTCCATGGAATCCGGAAACAGTGGCCCGCGAACGCGGATTCCATCGACGAGAGGCGTCAATAGCCTGCCAAACTGGGGCCAGTGATTGCTGGAGAACCACCGGAGGTGCCTGATGAATTCGTCCCGTTCTTTTCCCTTGAAGCGCCAGAGCTCGGGCCAGCCCGAGCGGCGACGCAACAGTTCTCCAGCCTCGATTAAGTCAAAACGGGAACGGACATCTTCGAGAATGTCCTGCACCAATTCATGAAATCCTTCGTCCTGTGTCAGGCAGTCCTCGAAATTCTCCTCAATAAGTTCCTGTGCTGCCTCGCGGTCGGGACCAGCGACCTTCATGTCAACACCCAACTCGTCTATGAGGCTGGCGACGACGGACTTCGTTAGTTGACCAACGCGGCTGAGGTATTTTTCGATCGACTCCCGATTTGCTGCACGCTCCTCATTTGTCAGTGCGCCGTCCTCATTGAAGACTTGGGCCTCACCCGTTTCATCGAAGGACATTTCATCCTGACTGTCGCCGACAGTGCCTTCTCGCCAGGCGCCCAATAGGTAGCTAAGCCGGAATTTTTGGTCTCGATGGTTCAGAAAGCGGTCCGCAACTTTTTCCGTTGGCGCGTTCTCTAAAACGGCCAGAGCAGCATCAATAACGCATTCCTCAATGTTGGCCTGAGTCTGAAACTCCGTAAAAAATGTGACCGCCGATTCAAAGTCCCCCTCAGCCTGAATAACCTCGATATCCGCTATCGTGGTCTTGCCCGGACCAATAGCGGGAAATTGGTCATCATCCGGGTCGGAACCAATCAACTGACTGAGAAGTGAAGTCTTCCCAGCGCCAGTCGTCCCGACAAACATGACGCGTGAATATCCGTCCTTTTCCGCATTGGGGAGACGGATGTACGATTCTCTTAGATCTTCAGAATCATCTCTCCCGGCCTGGATCTCGTCGTAAAAGGCTTCAACGACCGGCTTCGAAAACCGCAGTTCAGCTTCCTTGCGCTTCGAAGCATTCCACCAAGATTGGTCACTGAGAATTAAGTTCATTTCGGCGACCATCGTCTCGGCTTCGGCTTCGTCGGACGTCCCGAGCCCACGCCTCATCTTCAATCCCGGACGACCCTTTGAGTCGTTCCGAAGAGGGTGGCGGAAGCCGATCGACCAGCCGGGACGATTGGACCGTGTCTTACTGGCAGTATAGATTTGTTTGCTCATCTCGTCGCTCTTCGTTGTTCCGAGTTGTTCCATTCGGAAAAGTATCGACTAAAATCTTTGGTTTGTCAAGTCATTTGCCGCAACGTGGAACAACGTGGTGTTTTGCAGGGATTGGAAATACTAGGGGTTGAGAGTTTGCGCAAGTCTTCTGCTTGGGGTGAAATCAATCCCGCGCTGCTCGATAGGCACAGCAAGAAAGCTAGGCAAGTGTAGACAAGGAACAACTGCCGAGAGTCCGCCAGTTGTTGCCCAAGCGCTCTTGACCACAGGGGGAAAAGCCTTCAACATCAATACGTTGGATTCCCCAGGGGCCTGATCTTGAGAGACTTAGCATCTGGTCCTGCAAGGGGTGGGGGTTCGAGTCTTCCCCTTTCGCACCAAATTTTCTTGTCTGCGGCTCCAGGGCGCACACGCGCAACGGCCTCACGATTCCGGGTTTGACAACTTCGCCTGTGAGCAAAGGCCTCCGGCCTCTTCCGCGATGCAAAGATCGTGCAGGATTTGCTTTATCGTGATCAGGCTGGCGCCGACTGCCGGCCCTTCTTCTCCCAATTCGGAGATTACAACTTCAAGCCGGCTGACCGCGCGACTAAAGGCGCGGCTTCGCAGGGACCGCAACAGCGAATCCACGAGCGTCTTTTGGGCCACTCGCGGCAAAGCGCCCCCGAGGATAATTCTTGAGGGGTTAAGCAGGTTAACCATGTTTGCGAGCGCCATCCCAATGCGCGTGCCAGCCTCTTCCAGGACCGTCTCGCACATGCGGTCGTGGTTCTCCGCCGCTGCCGCGATGAGTTCGAGTGATAGGTTTTCCACTCTTTCCACCGCAGTTGCGATGAGAGTCGATGCGACTCCCTGTTCCAGCGCCTTGCGCACTCGATCGACGATCGCTGAACCCGAAGCATAGACTTCCAGGCAGCCCCGGTTGCCACACACGCAAAGATCGCCATCTTCGTCAATCGACGTGTGGCCAAGTTCTCCGGCCATGCCATCGTGCCCGTGGTAAAGCTCGCCGTCGATGAAGATCGCCGCGCCGAGTCCCACGCCCGCATGGACGCAGACGAAATCGCTTTGGCCTTTTCCCTGACCGAAGAACTGCTCTGCAATGGCAAGCGTGCGGGCGCTGTCCTCAACGATGGTCGGGAGGCCAAACTCCCGCCCAATGGTTTCCTGCAAGGGAACATCTCGCCAGCCCTGAACTCTGGGCCACAGAATCACAGAGCCATTTGCATGGTCAATCATTCCTGAATGAGCGATGCCGATTCCACGAATCGCGGGGTCCCTGGCCAGGCAATCCCCGATCTCCCGGCGCAGCAGTTCGAGGACGTGCGCTTGTCCCTCCCGGGTTTCGGAGGGCAGCTTCTTGAAACTCAGCACCTTGCCGAGAAAATCAGTGACAATGACTCGAAGATATACCCGGCCAAGCTGGATCCCTATCACATGGGCCAAGTCCGGATTGAAATGCAACAGCACTCTGCGCCGGCCACCCTTGGACGGTGCGTGCTCACCTTCAAAGAGCCATCCCTTTTGCTGGAGGCGACGTACGAGGAGCGTGATGTAACTCGGTGCAAGCTGAGTCTTCTCTGCCAAGCGGGCGCGGGATATTTGGCGCTCTGAATAAATGAGTGCGGTAAGACCGGCAAGATCAGCCTTTTTCTTCACAGTAGGTGTTCTCTCCCCCTCTCAGGTGGTCCTCCAGATCATTCCCCAGGTTCTTTGTTGTCGGATGCCACCTCGCCGGCCTGTCCGGCATTCGGTTCAATCGCACTTGTTTATGACACAAAAGAATAGTTTCGCCAAGAAGAAACGAAAAAATGTCTTGTTAATGAAATAACGCAACCGTATTATTGCTAGTCCATGCAGATTTAATGCATTGGAGTAACGAATGGTTTGAAGCTTTATCCCGGACTTGGTGCACCCTGGTCAGGCTGGATGCACAGTGGTGCGATCATGTGTCGCCTGGATGCCAGCCGCCGGGCAATTGGAGTCAGGAAGCAGTGGAGGGAAGGCTGAGAGCCATGGATGGCGGTCAGAACCGTGGTTTGAACTGATGATCGTGCCGGGAGTTTGGTGAAGCGGCTGGGGGGCGCCTTTGCGCGCTTTGCTAAGATTTCCAGCCTCCAAAGCTCGCGTGATTCGATTTTTCTCTACGATCCTTGGGTAGGGCGTTTTGCCCGCTGCGAATATCTGTGAATATCTCTTGCCATTGCGACTGAATTCACTGTATTTATGAAGGTTTAGATTTGACGGATAATCGGCGGTCGGAAAACCCAACAG
>Ga0326727_10027380_pt1 | contig 10472 bp, 11 predicted proteins | sample MB2enrmetagenome_FD_207643 | JGI IMG/M metagenome (GOLD analysis project Ga0326727, IMG submission 207643) | Lab enriched peat soil microbial communities from McLean, Ithaca, NY, United States - MB29MY | ecosystem: Environmental > Terrestrial > Soil > Wetlands > Peat | place: USA: New York...
TCACCCCAGTGCAAATTTCCGAATAGCTATATCAAGTTCCCTGTTCGAAGACCAAGAACTCCCGGCTCACCGACGCGTAGCCATTCTTCACCGTGGACTGGATCGCCTTGGACCCGTCCCAGATCGAGGAATGCTCGTAGTAGGTCGCCCCGAGCTCGTCCAGCACCCGGGCCGAGTAATCGGGGAAGTTGTTCATCATGTGGCGCCCTTGGTAGGCCGGGGCCAGCATGTAGATGTCGCCGATCACGTTCGTCACCCGCTCGCCCCGCAGTACCTGGAACCAGTCGGGCTGCATGATCACGCCGCCCGCCACCTCGCCCCCGTCCATGTAGAACCCGAGCAGCTTCTCGCCGCCGGGCACGGCCCGGTACTGCTGGGCCTCGGCCGCCAGCCGGTCGGCGCTCGTCGCCGCGTAATCGGGCCGGTAGCCGAGCGTCGCATTCATCAGGTCCGCGACCTTCGCGGGCAGGTCGCCCAGGTCGTTCAGGTCGGGATTGATCACGGGCAGCGACCGGTCAGGTTCGTGCTGCGCCACGTAGGCCCACGTCTTCTCGAAGTTTTGGACCAAGTTCACGTAGTGGTCGCTCGACGAGAAGAACCCGCTCTCCCACAGGCTTGCATACGCGTCGGCTAAGGTTGGCGGGTCCGCCGAGGTCCCGGCGAGGATTGGATATTCGTAGCCCGATGTCTGCACGCCATACCCGAGCAGCGACCGGGGAGGATTCACCGGCCCGCGGACCGTCGCGATGCCGCGGTCCGAGGCGATCCCCTTGGCCGCATCGATCAGGGCTTCTAGCGTCCCGGGCCCGTCGGCCGTCACCAGCCCGAAGCAGGCCACGTCGTCCCGCTCCCGCGAGCGGTACCACGGGTCCTTGAACACCGCCGCGGTCCCGCATATTCCGCCGTCCGTCCTGGCTGCCAGCAACGCGTACCAGCCGCCGTCGTCATCCATGCCTTCCAAGGCCGCCCGCACGAGCGGCCGCAAGTCCACGCCCGGCACCAAGTCTTGGTACCGGGAGTGGCCCCAAAACGTGTCGAAATCGACCGCCGAGACGGTCGCATCATTTCCTGATGGTGTGGTTGCAATGGTCATCCGAGTTGCACCTTGTCGGTGCTCCTCGGCAAGAGCTATTTGAAAGAAAACTTGATTTTATCCGTTTTCCTGCGGTGCCTACGGAAGGTTCTCTTGCTCAGATGGCACCCGTTTCAGGTAGAGATCGTATTCCACGTTGGGATCGACCAACCCGTTGCGGATATAGGTGCGCGGTATCCAGAAAATGTAGTCAGCACCCATCTTGGCGGGTTTGCGGCGGAACTTCACGACGGCAGTTTCAAATCCTTCTGGGACAGACACCACGGCCCGAGGTGCGTCAGCACGTTTTTTGCCCATGAGGCTACACATGGCAAAAGTCGATATAAAGGCTGTAGTGCCTTATAAGAAGCCGGATGGAGGAAAGAGCATGGCAAAGAAACGGACCGCGAGACCGACCACAGGCGAACCAGCCGAGGCCAAGGCGGATTGGAAGGTGGAGAACGTCGTCGCGACCGTGACGCTCGGCCTCGAGCCGGGAGAAAAGATCGACCTGAACACCATCGCGCGCAAGTTTTCCGACTGCGAGTACAACCCGGAGCGGTTTCCCGGCTTGGTAATGCGCATCGACGACCCAAAGGCGACGATCTTGGTCTTCAGCACGGGCAAGATGGTCATCACTGGCCTGCGCGAGGCCGCCGAGGCCGGGGCCGTCGTGGCCAAGGTCATCAGGAACATGAAGCAGGCCAAGGTCGCCATCGGGTCCGAGCCCGAGATCACCATCCAGAACCTCGTGGCGAGCGGCGATCTGCACGTTGCCATCGACCTCAACGAGGCGGCGATTGCCATGGAAAATGCGATGTACGAGCCCGAGGTGTTCCCCGGCCTGATCTACCGCATGGCGGACCCGAAGGCTGTGTTCCTCGTCTTCAGCACCGGCCGCATCGTGTGCACGGGCGCCAAGACAAAAGAGATGGTCGGCGAGGCGATCGTGAAGCTGGTCGAGGTGGTGAAAGAACTCGGTCTTGGATTCAATGCGGGACAGGAAGGAGATGAGCGAGAAGAAGATCTCACCTGACCCCCATTTAAGATTCTTGAATCATTTCGAATATCATCCCGGGTGGCACCTCGGTCAAATCCGCTTCGGTCAATTGATCTGGCGGGGGAATCAGCCACGTGTCACGCAACAGGCTGTCATACCCGATCTCCTTGTAGCGTTTCTTGTCCATGTCCTCCAAGATTCGCGCCAGCGCTTCGCTTGGCCCCGGCGCAACCGTGCAGGCGACGTAGGACCCGAACTTCGTCTTCTTGGCCAGGATGTAAGCCTGAGTATCCGGTCTAACGACTTCCTCCCGGTGGAGATTTACCGTGCTCATGTAGCTCGCTAGCCTCGTGATAAAGGGCGACTTGAAAACACTCACGGTTCCCGATCGGCCGTTAATAACATTGATAGAAAAAGGTGTTATAATGGGAGATGATGATTCTTTCTAAATCTTGGCCATCCGGTGCTTGGTCCGCACTATCATCACGCTGCCGAAGGCCACCAGCCCCGAGAACGGGATCAGGATCGCCGGGGCCGAGTCCACGTTATCCGTGAACGTCACGACGATCTCGGCCGACACGGGTTGTCATGCCCTGCACGGGCACGCGCCCGTCGTTCACCGGCGCCTGCTGGCTGTCGTTGTCGGGGCTCACGAGGCGCAGGCCTCGTGACCTCCCCTGAAAAAAGTACGGTTCACACGATCGCCTGCTTCGCTATTGCAACGGTAAAGGAGGTCCCGTCATTGGAAGCGATCGTTCATGAAATGCTCGACAGTTGACACGAACACGTCCGACACGGCGATGTTTTCCTTGGCAGAAGTCAGGAACAGTCGGGCGCCGATGCCGGCTGCCTTGGCCTCGATCGATGAAAGGTCCAACGAATCAAGGCCAACAAGGTCGAGCTTGTTACCGATAAGGGCAACACAAGGCCGATCCTCCAGGTGATCGATATCCGACAGGAATTCATCGATGGAATACGAGTGCAAATCATTCAATGCAAACACGACGAACACGATATCGGCGCCTATCATATGCTTCCGGCGGATCGAGGCAAACGCGACCGAACCACCGATATCGTGAATGACGAGCTTGATATCCCCGACAGCGCCCGGCTCGCAGCCCGCAACATGGATCTTTTTGATGTAGAAATCGCAGCCCATCGTGCTAATGTATAAAATGTCATTTTTCAATAATATGGAAAAAATGTCATTTTTCAATAATATAAAGCAAGACGTATATATTTCTTGTTAGACGTTACCCTTGCATTTTACGATCGTGAGCTTGGCTGCTCAAGTAGGAAGGTCTCATGGCAAAGGCGCAACGCATCCTCGTGGTCGATGACGATGCCGCCCACGCGTCCACCATCGCTGATATCTTGGAATCGATAGGTTACGCAGTCGACGTGGCAAACGACGGGTTCAAGGCCTTGGGATTCGCGAAAGCGAAACGATACGATTATGCCTTGCTGGATATCCGCATGCCGGGCATGAACGGCGTGGATGTCCTGAAAAAGCTCAGGAGCGAGACGAGCGATCCCCCCGAGATCCTGATGATGACGGCTTACCGCCAAGATAGCATCGTGCAGGAGGCGCGTGACGAGGGGGCGGTCGCCGTGCTCGAGAAGCCGCTCGATATCCCGTACCTCATCAAGTATTTTGCAGATCATGTGGTCCCGGCTTGATGATTCTCATGGTGGCGATCTCTAACTTGATCTCCTGACCTCTGCATTCTTGGCGATCTTCATGATCCGAATGGTGATGCTGGCACAGATTGAGAAGTGCACGATTCCTATGATTCCCATTCTGACGGTCCTTGACTTGATGCCGACCGGCAGAGTCATCGCGATCAAGGACATTATCGTGATCACGAAGGATATTAAATCGCTTTATTACTTCTTGTCTGGAATAGACGGCTTGCGGAAAGATCAAGCCTTGAAGGGTGGGAGCACAATTGAACACGGTTCTCATTGACCTGGCGTCGCTCGGGTTCCAGCTGTTCGCGGCGATCATGGCGTTGCGACTCGTCCGCGTCACCGCGCATCGACCGTCCTGGATCATTATCTCGGTGGCTTCAATGCTTCAAGCCGTCCGGCGCGGGCTTAGCCTGTACAATTCGATCGTCGTGAACACGAGCGCCGGATCAGATCCATTGGATTCAATTATTGCACTCATCATTTCCATTCTTATGGCTGTCGGCATTACGACCATCGGGCCGTTTTTCGCCAAGATCAACCGGGCGGAACAAGAACTGGTTCGTCTCAACACGGAAGCAGGACAACAGGTCGATGAACGAACCGCGGAACTTGAACTCGCGCACGAAAGGATGGAGCGACAGGACAAGTTGGCCACGATCGGCAGGATAGCTGGAAGCATCGGGCACGAACTGCGAAATCCCCTGGGTGCAATCACGAATTCGGTCTATTACCTGAACATGAAATGTCCCGGTGATGACGAGAGGATAAAAAAGCACTTGGGAATTATCCAAGAAGAATCGATAAGGGCAACCAAGATCATCTCGGACCTGCTCGATTTTGCAAGGACGCGACCCGATGAATCGCGTTCCATCGATGCAAGCGAGTTGATCGGGCAAACGCTGGAGGGAATGCAGATGCCGGGTAACGTCGAGGTCGTCACGGATTTCCAGCCCGGTATTCCGAGAGTAACCGTCGATCCGAGCAAACTCCAGCAGGCATTCCAGAACATCATCACCAACGCGTGCCAAGCCATGCCGGATGGAGGGAGGCTGGCGATCGGCGCAAAGATCAGTGGACCTTCGATAGAGGTGACGTTTAATGATACCGGCGTTGGCATCTCCCCTGAGAACCTGCCGCGGTTGTTCGAGCCCCTCTACACGACGAAATCGAAGGGAATAGGATTGGGCTTGACCATCGCAAAAGACATTGTCGAGAAATACGGAGGAACTATCGACGTCGAGAGCGAGCTAGGCGTCGGCAGCACATTTATCGTGAGAATCCCGGCCGAGGGAAACGGGCACGAGACAATCGAGAAAGGCAAATCGAGAGAGGGCACACCCGGTCAAGGACCAAACATGACCTGATGCTTGCTCTTTCATTTTCTCGTCAATGGTAACAAATCTTCATGAACTGCTTGGCTTTGAATTTCTCCTGTAGTGCATCCCCGGCTACAACATTATCAAGGTCACTGGCGCAAGCCGGCTCGATCCGATGGTCTCGATGATCTCCCGGAAGTTCAAGCAAGACGTGATCGGTATCGAGATCATCGAGGAACGGCACGAGTCCATCGTGATGAAGGATCAGCTCAATCCCGCGGAGATGAGATTTAACGTGCTTATCGACAGGATTTCCTCCCTGCTTTTTGACAATATTGTAAATTCATCTTTAATATGGTAAAGCCAAATCTATTTGTTAAAAATGTGAGAACGTCAGCATGGCAATATCAGAACCGGGAGATGAAATCTAATGGATCTTGAGGAACTATGCCAATCATGTCACTACGAGAATGAATGATCAATAGTGTGAATTTCATGAAATGGATTGTAGGAAAAAACGACGGAAAACGATTCTTGATGATTTTCCTATTTGTCCTTGGAATTACTTTACCGTTCTTCATGTTGAATTTCGCCGTGGAGAATACCACGTCGGGATTGATTAAAAACGAGATGGATGTCCAACAGTTTTATGATGCGGAGCTTTACATTCCCGCGGACATGGGGGCATCGATGGGAGCGAGCACAATAACGGATAACCCGCTGTTCGATGGGTCAATAGAACGGTACGACCTCGTGGGTGAAGTTGGATATTCATCCGTTACCAATGCCACCTGTTACAACACGTCGATTTATTGCCTCGGCATGTACCAGGATTACCTTGATTTCCTTTCAGAAAAATTTTGGCAAGGAAGGCGTGACTTGCTAGTGGGGGAAAATGACGTTTGCTTGTCTGACACGTTAGCAAGCAAGCTATCTCTTCACGTTAATGATTCGATCGAAATCACTTGTTTTTTTGAACAGACCGCAAACGGAACCTCATATCTTGCAAACAGCACGCGTGATTTCGTGGTTCGAGCTATCTTGCCGTTTACATTCTTCGTTAATACGACCCGATGTTTCGAATCAGGATTCCTGTCAGATTATCTGAATGCAGGAGGGAATGTCGTATTTTTAAATTATGATACTCTGAAATCGATGATACCGACCATTTCGAGTTGGTTTTATATCAACTACCGCAAATCATCCTACTCAACCACATCCATTATTTCTTACAGCTTATTCCTGCAGAGTTTATTTCCACAAGGAGGAGCCTCAAGTGGGGACACCTTAAGTGTGGCCGTGAACAACCAATTGACAGACATTTCCACGACAATTAACAACGAATTCAGCACTTACCTGTTGCTTCTTGTATCGTATTTCATGATATTCTTCTTCATTTCTCGAAAATTCTTGGATTCGACATTGGACGACGAGAATCTGGAGTTTTTCCTATATAATATCAAGGGGTATTCCAAGCGCTACATTCATGCACGATATCTATATCATGTTATCCCACCCGCAATCTGCGGCATGGTCGCCGCGATAGGCCTGACAACGACGGCGGGACTGGTGCTTTTTCCCATCGTCTCCAAGGCGTTGCTCCTCGACTCCGATATCAGTTACCTGACCGAGAGCATGGCATTTGGCGCGAGTTTCCTTGTCATAATAACGATTGTATTGATCTGGAGTGTAAACAAGAAGATCCTAACAACGACCACCCTTTCCTCGATAAAAGCGGAGATAAAGGAACAATTAGACATGAAATGGACCATGGGGGATACGATTTGGCTGGTATTTGGATTATCTGGAGTCTTGCTATTGATCCTTGCAACATTTTTTCAAAATTCAACCAACCATGAGGATTATGTCTTGGTAGTGCAAGGATTTCTATTGGCAGTGCTCCCGTTATCGCCTGTAGCGCTCACCTATGCCAGCGTAAAGCTCTTGCTCTCGATAAAGATGCCCCGTGCGTATCGACGTCGTGAAAAAGGTCATGTCACGAAGAAAATCCACTCGATTTTGGTAGCTCAGAACCGCAAATTCTATCGGAAAGATTATCTCGCTTTCACGATATTGACCGGCTTGATATTCTCGTCGAGTTTTTTTTTCATATCGTCATCCTTATCCTACCAAAATACTGTAGTACAAAAAGCAAATAATTACCTGGGGACTGATTATTTGGTTCTAACCGATGATTTGCAAGGGCTCATCGACGGAGTTCCAAGGCTAGCAACTTTAACCTATACACCCATGGCCTTTGGAATTCCCATAATGTCAGACGGCTCATACGGTCAACTAGACGCGATAGGAGACAATTTCACGAGAACGTGCCTTGGCTATAGATCATTCCTAGTGAGTCTTGCCAGCAACATGTCTGTCGAAAACTTCACCTTGCAAGATCACGAGATCTTGATTGATGATACATATGCAGAAGGACAAAACCTGAGCATCGGGTCTAAACTAGATTTTGGCATGATCGTGTCAGGTACCTTTCCTTATGAAAATGCAACCGTGGCCGGCAATGGAACATATGTTGTCGTTGGCATTTTCCATGGCAAATTTTCCTCGTTGGCACTGTACTCTAGTGACATCATCGGTTCTTATGACTACTTCAATTCCATTCGAATCGCGCAAGAGAACAATACAGAATGGTTCGGCCAAGTTTTCGTTAACCTTGGCCCGGCTGCAGAAAAAATCAAGAATCGTGATGCCTTGACGGCAGATCTAAGGGAATATTTGGGCAGTGGTGAGGGGGGTGGGACTGGAGGGGGGTTTAACCTTCAGATATACGACATCTATTCGCAAATTGCATTGTTTGATGACCAATCACCTTGGCATTATTACATGATCGGCGGGTTTAGCTCGATATTCCTGATCTTGATCGCCTTGATAAGCCAGAATCTCTTGTTTCATAAGAAACGCGCCCGTGAATTTTCGCACTATTTATCACGGGGATTCAACAAGGATTTTATCGCCTCCCTAGTCCAGAAGGAAAGGCAAAAACCGTTAGGAACTGGAACATTGATCGGTATTGCATTGGGAATAATAAACAGCGTCGTTTTTCTATCCGTTTCCCAGATGAACACGTTGCAAGGAAGCGTGGCAGGCATTTCAGGAGTTCTCAATTATTATCCATACTTGATCATGGGGATATTGTTCGTCGCCATTTTCCTCGTGCTACGACTCACCACGTTCATGTATTTCAACCACAATGCAATCAGAACCCAAAATGCAAGAAGGGAGGTAATCTAAACATGGAGGACACGCAGGCTGATATGACGATTTTGCTGAAACTCGTTGATGTCGTGAAGATCTACGAGTCGCGCCAGGTGAAAACACCCGCGCTTCGGGGGATCAACCTCGAAATAAGACCCGGAGAGACGGTACTGATCACCGGCCCAAGCGGGAGCGGGAAATCGACGCTATTAAACCTATTCGGGATGTTGGACACGCCTTCTGCTGGAAAACTGTTGATCAAGGGCGAAGATACCAGCATCTGGACGCAGAACGATATCGAGGGATACAAGCGGGATTCGATAGGATTCGTGTTTCAGAACTCGAATTTGTTTCCAAACTTGACCGTCTGGCAGAACCTGTGGATGGAGTTGCATGCCCAGAAGATCACGGATGGAGAAAAGGAAAAGCGGATCTCGGAATACTTGAACGTCGTCTCGCTCGGCGAGAAAAGCGGGAACTATCCTGACGAGCTGAGCGGGGGGGAGCGCCAGCGCATCGCCGTCCTTTCAGCGCTCATAAAATCTCCTTCCATCGTGATCGCGGACGAGCCGACAGCGGAGTTGGATATGAAGAACAAGGAGAAGACCATAGAGCTGCTGTTCGAGCTACAAGAGGTGAACCCGCGCATTACAATCATCATCGCGAGTCACGATGACCTGTTCAAGGAGAGAGTGCACCGGGTCATCAATATTGTCGATGGATTGATCACGAAGGATGCGATAAATCAACCCGGGTTGATGGGGAACCATGAAGCTGTCCATGCGGAGATCGAAGAGCTAAGCAAGATTCTATCGTGCCCCCGATGCGGAAATCGCGGGGTAAAAAAATTCCAAAACGATCAGAACTTGAAGGTTGTTGATACAAAAGTGATCGGCCAGGCGACAATTTATTGCGACCAATGCGGGTTCAGCGAATCGAAAGAATTTATATTGCATGTGCTGAAATAGCTTCCTTTTTTGGCTGGATTCGTTCTAAGTGGCTATCAAAGTTGTTAAGTAAACTTTTCGTTCGTTCCAAGACGAAGAGAAAACAAGAATGCTCATTTGCCGCGCAATAACCATTAAAGTAAAAACCCCATACGTTTTCCTAATGGTTGACACGATCGTTCAGAAGTGCATTCCCGAGCTCGCCCCCTTCCCGTGCCGCGCGTCAAGGTGGTATCGATCCCGCGCCTAGGTGGTATCAGCCCGAATTTAAAGCACCGCTCGAAATGGTATCGAATTCGTGCACGAAAGTGGTGTCGCGGATGCGTCCAAGTGGTATCAACCCATTTGATCGTATGTTTTTTCACTCATATATAACGGCATCGCGTGGACCTTGACGGTAATGCATCTTGACACGACATCTCAACGCGGCCGAGATCCAGAAGCGGATCGAGATCTGCCGGGACAAGGCCGCGGATACCGACCTCTCCACGCGATGCCTCGCGGCACGGCACCACACGAGCTTGCGGGTGGTCGCCAGCGCCCTGTCGCTCCCTATCAAGGATTGGAAGGAGTTGCTGGCCGACCTCCAAGACGACAAGGCACGCACATCCAAGTCCCGGCGAGCGACGCGCCCATCGGCACGGGTTGACGGACCGCTTCGGCCCGCTCAAGCAATGCGTTCGGCGAGCGGCTTTCCCGTGGTGCCCGTGGCGCGGCGACAGCCTGATTGGCATCAATCGGCCGGCGTGGAACCCAACGACGACGCAGACTGGGATGAATGATCGGGTTACTTGGCGCTTGATAATGAGAAAAGCTCTCATTGTGGTGGTGGGACTCGAGATCTCGCCACGACGGGGCAGGGTTTTCAGCTCGACCGGAACCCGTTTGCAGGCTAATCGTCCCATTACGGCCATGCCCGACCCTTGTTTTCCGTTCCGGCCCCGTCCACCAGTCAGCCTCGTGAAACTGAACGGTTCGGAACAAACTATAAATAGGTCACGAAAGGTGTGTAGTCTCAAGAGTGATGGAACAATGGCGGCCCGGTACGAGACCCGTGCCTCGCGCCGCTTTTGGTCCACCGCTCGCGCGGAGGAAAACCATAGCAACCGTGAATAGCGACATGAAGCTAAGTGATTGAATGCGGATGCAGGAAGGGCTGGGTTGTCGGATGACTGTTGCGCTCCGGTGGGAGCAGCGACCAGGCCTACTCCGGAACCGCCTCCAAGATG
>Ga0326727_10027381_pt1 | contig 10472 bp, 10 predicted proteins | sample MB2enrmetagenome_FD_207643 | JGI IMG/M metagenome (GOLD analysis project Ga0326727, IMG submission 207643) | Lab enriched peat soil microbial communities from McLean, Ithaca, NY, United States - MB29MY | ecosystem: Environmental > Terrestrial > Soil > Wetlands > Peat | place: USA: New York...
ATGGCCAAAAGCGAAGCCTACCGCGAACTGCAACGCCAGCGCAGCAAATAGGGACTGCCGTTCCCTACTCCCGCCCCTTCACCCGGTCATACACATACCGGTCGCTCGTCGTCCCCAGCGATTCGTTATACAGGCTCACGGCCCCGGCCATCTCTTTCAGTTCTTCGCTGAATTCATGGATGGCGTGCAGGTGGTCAGCCGTCGCGGGAATCTCCATCTTTGGCGTCTTCAGGAACTTCTGGTAGCCCCGGTCCACCAGCCGGGAGATCTGTCCGCCAAGCAGCCATCCCGGCCGCGCCAGCAGCATCGTGGTGCCGTCGGCGGCTGCCGCAATCTCCGCACCACAGCCGTACTTGCGCACCTGAAAGGCTTTAGCGCCGCTTCCTGAAGCGTCACGAGCCGCAGATACATCAAATTGGTGGCCGGCGAGCGTGGCCAGCGCGTCGGCAAAGCTTCGTGGCGGGGTTATCTTTGCCATAATTTAGATACGATGGACTCCGCTTAACTGTCGCACATCCTGTGTCGGCGTTCAATCGGCAGGTCGCAAAGCCGCCCTCATCATTGCAAAGGATTGAATCTCAAATGAAGTTGCAGAACGCCGGGGAAGGGAACTCTTTGACCATGACAACCGAGCGCGCACTCGGGGTCTCGTTGCTTGACCGCATCGGCAATACGCCTCTGCTCGCGCTGCCCCGGCTCACCGCGCACCTGCCTGGCGTGCAAATCCTGGGCAAGGTGGAGTGGGTCAACCCAGGTGGTTCCATCAAGGATCGCGCCGCCGCCTCCATCGTCCTCGACGCCGAAAAGCGTGGCCTACTTGAGTTCCACCAACACAACGGTCGCGCCCTGCTGGACGCCACCAGCGGCAATACCGGCATCGCTTACGCCATGTTGGGAGCGGCATTGGGCTTCCCAGTCACTCTCTGCGTTCCCTCCAACGTATCCGAAGAGCGCAAGCACATCCTCGATGCCTACGGAGCGGAGGTTGTCTGGACCGACCCGGCCGACGGCTCCGACGGCGCAATTCGCAAAGCCCGCGCTATGATCGCCGCCGAGCCCGACCGCTACTTCTACGCCGACCAGTACGGCAACCCGCAGAACTGGAAGGCCCACTACCGCACCACGGCCAACGAGATCTGGCGCCAGACCGAGGGCCAGGTCACGCACTTTATCGCCGGCCTCGGCACTAGCGGCACCTTCATGGGAACCACCCGCCGCCTCAAGGAACTCGACCCCGCCATCCAGTGCATCTCCATGCAGCCCGACTCGCCCTTCAACGGCTTCGAGGGCCTTAAGTTCATGGCCACCGCCATCGTCCCGCAGATCTACGACGCCGCGCTCGCCGATGCCAACATCTTTATGCAGACCGAGCGCGCGTACACCATGGCCCGCGAGCTTGGCCGACGCGACGGCCTGCTGGTCGGCGTATCGGCTGCCGGAGCAGTCGCCGCTTCGTTGCAGATCGCCGAGCAGGAGGCGCGCGCCGGTCGCGAGGCCGTCATCGTCACCATCCTCTCCGACTCCGCGGACAAGTATCTCAGCGAACGCTTCTGGAGGGAGGCATAATGCTGCATCTCAGCTTCTCCGACTACACAGCCCTGCGCGCGCACGGCGAAGATACCTATCCGCACGAGTGCTGCGGTGTAATGCTGGGCAAGGTCGCGCCCGATGGGAACCATGTTCGCGAGATCGTCCGTGCCGGCAACACGCGCACCGATCGCGCCCATGATCGCTACAATATCGCGCCCGAAGAGCTCATCCGCATCCAGCGCCAGGCACGCAAGCTCGGCTTGGACATCGTCGGCTTCTACCACTCGCACCCGGACTGTCCCGCGCAATGGTCGCAGACAGACTTCAATGAGGCGCACTGGATTGGCTGCTCCTACGTCATCACCCGCGTCGATCAGGGAAAAGCAACCATCACCAACTCCTTCCTTCTAACCGGCACGGACGAGGACGACAAGAAATTTCTCGACGAGCCGGTCGAGATTGAAGTGAGCAGCGTTGAAAACGAACAAGAGAAAGGTCACGCATGAAGATCCACATTCCCACCCCCCTGCGCGCCTACACCGGCGGAGAACAGACAGTCAGCGTCCCCGGTGCAACCGTCGCCGAGGCGCTCCAGGCCCTCACCGCTGCCTACGCCGACCTGCGCAACCATCTCTACACCGGCGAAGGCAAGCTGCGCTCCTTCGTCAACCTCTACCTCAACGACGACGACATACGATACCTGCCGCAAAAGGAAGCCACCCTAGTCGAAGAAAGCGACGAGTTGACGATTATTCCTTCCATCGCCGGCGGGTCGAACTGTCCAGCACACACGCTTCGCGCAGGCGCGATCGTTCAGGTGCAGCAAGCAACAAAGGGCCAAAGGCCCGCCCTATATTAGCCTGGGGCGAAACCCCAGGAAGAAGACAAACGAGTTGACTGAGGGCTGAAGGCCCGATCTATAACGAGACAGATCACCGCAATGAATCGCAAATTCAACCCGCACGAATGCAGGCGAAGGACAACAAAATGGCAGCCTCTGCACTCCCTGAAATCGCACTCCCCACCCTCTCCAACGACGAAATCTCGCGCTACTCACGACACCTGATCCTGCCCGAGGTGGGTATGGAGGGCCAGCAGAAGCTGAAGGCCGCGCGAGTCCTCTGCGTCGGCACCGGCGGCCTCGGCGCGCCGCTTGCGCTCTACCTTGCAGCGGCGGGTGTGGGCACCCTTGGGCTGGTTGATTTCGATGTGGTCGATGCCAGCAACCTGCAACGCCAGATCATCCACTCCACCGCGACCGTCGGCAAACTGAAGGTCGACTCCGCCGAGATCATGCTCAAGGGCCTCAACCCCTACACCAACGTGGTCAAGCACAACACCATGCTGACTAGCGCCAACGCGCTCGAAATCTTCAAGGACTACGACATCATCGCCGACGGCACCGACAACTTCCAGACGCGCTATCTGGTCAACGACGCCTGCGTGCTGCTGGGCAAGCCCAATGCCTACGGCTCCATCTTCCGCTTCGAAGGCCAGGCCAGCGTCTTCGCCACCGAGGCCGGCCCCTGCTATCGCTGTCTCTATCCCGAACCGCCTCCGCCGGGCCTGGTTCCCTCCTGCGCGGAGGGTGGCGTGCTCGGCATTTTGCCCGGCCTGGTTGGCGTCATTCAGGCCACTGAGGTCATCAAGCTCATCCTCGGCATCGGCGAATCGCTGGCCGGAAGGCTCCTGCTCGTCGATGCTCTGACCATGAAGTTCCGCACCCTGAAGCTGCGCAAAAATCCCGACTGCCCGGTCTGCGGCACCCATCCCACCGTCACTGCGCTCATCGACTACGACCAGTTCTGCGGCATAGAAAAGCCGAAGAGTGTCGGCCCGCTGGAGGTCGCGCAGAATAAGGCAGTGGCCGATGCGCCCGTCGTCGACGGCATCCCGCAGATCAGCGTGCAGGAGCTGAAGCGCCGCTTCGATGCCAAGGAGGATGTTTTCGTCCTCGATGTACGCGAGCCGCATGAGGTCAAGATCGTCAACATCGGCGCGCCTCTCATTCCACTCGGCGATCTTCCGAAGCGCCTCGATGAACTTGCCGCAGAGAAAGATCGCACCATCGTCGTCCACTGCAAATCCGGCGGACGCAGTCAGAAGGCAGCGCAATTCCTGAAGAGCGCAGGCTTCCAGCACGTCGAAAATCTTGCCGGAGGAATCCTTGCCTGGGCCGACAAGATCGACCCCACGCTGCCCAAGTATTAGCCGCTTTCTGAGCGGCTATACTTCCTATGTCGTTCTAGCGAGGTTTCGATGATCCTGTTGAACCATCCCTCTATTTCCATGCAACGGTACGCCCTCTGCCTCTGCGGTTTCTGCACGATACTCTGGCTTGCCGGCGCAGGTCTTTTATTGGCGCAGGCGCCTGCCGCGCCCCAGCCTGGCCCTCCCCCAGTTCGCTCGCAGTTTCATGAACCGGCCGCGCTCAACTTCGACGATCACACAGGTTTCACCCAGATCTTCGATGGCAAAAGCCTTGCCGACTGGGAGGGAGACCCCACCATCTGGCGCGTGGAGAATGGCGCTATTGTCGGCGAATCCACCAAGGACAACGTTGTTGCCAACACCTATATCTGGCGCCGCGATCTTGAAGCCAAGGACTTCGACCTCAAGCTGGAGATCAAGTGCGAGATCGCCGGCGGCAGCGGCATTCAGTATCGCAGCCAGACCGGCCTGCCCTGGAATAAGCCTCCACGTCCCGGCGGAAAGCCGCTCAATCTGAACTGGATGATGACGGGTCCGCAGGCCGACTTCTGGTACCCCGTCAACCCGCTGCATGCCTCCTATACCGGCCAGTTTTATTCGGAGAACACCTCGCTTGGCATTGTCGCCTGGCGCGGAGAGGTGGTTAACTCAGCCGCGGGTTCCCCTCCCACCCTCATCGGGACTATTGGCGATCGCACTGCGCTTGGCGGCTATGTCAAGGTCAACGATTGGAACCAATACGAGATCATCGCACGCGGAGGCGTCTTCCTGCATATCCTCAACGGCCAGTTGATGGCGGTCTATATCGACGACGACCCCGCCTCCTCCAACAACAAATCCGGCAAGATCGGCATAGAGCTTGAGAGCACTCCCGCCAAAGTCTCGGTGCGCAATATCTGGATCAAAAAGCTGAACTGAGTTTTTTGTTGTTCGTCATTCTGGCACTAAGAATCGGCTTTCTGGCGCAGAATCGGGGTCCAGGCCAGCTTGCTGGCTGGGGCAGGAAGAATCCCCGCATCTGTTTTTGCTTCTGAGATAGGCCCAGGCTTTAGCCTGGGCAATCAACCTCTTCATCGAATAGGGGTTTTAACCCTGGGGATCGCTACTCCGCCTTGTCTTCGGTCGTCAGGATCTGCAGGCACAGCGGCTGTTCCAGCATGCAATCCATCTTCGCCATGATGGCGACAGCCTTTTCGATCGTCGAGGTCAGGCATGGTTCAGTCGTGATGACGAACGGCAGGCTGTGCTTGGGATAGCCCGGCCGCTGCAGCAGTGAATCGATGTTCGCCCCAACCTTGGCCAGCGCGCCCGCAATGCCGCTGACAATCCCCGGCTTATCGTCCACTACAAATCGCAGGTAGTGCGGCGCCAGAAACTCGCCGGTGACTTGGCGGCGATGCACCGGAAGCGAGACCGCGACCGAATGGTGCGCAATCGCAAGTATGTCCGAGACCACGGCAACCGCCGTAGGCTCGCCGCCTGCGCCGTGCCCACTGAACACAACATCGCCGCCAAACCTGCCGCTGGTGACCACCATATTCTGCGTGCCGTGCGACCACGCGATGGGTGAAGTCAGCGGCACCAGCATAGGCGCAACCCGCGCGTGAACAATATTTTTTTCCAGTTGGGCGCGCGACACCTGGCGGATGGTGCATCCCAACTCCTTCGCGTAGGCAAAGTCGACAGCCTCAATCGTCGAGATCGTCTGCGTGGCGACCGCATCCGGATCAAGCTCCGCGTGCAGCGCGATACGCGACAGGATGCACAGCTTGGCGCGCGCGTCGAAGCCGTCGACATCCGCTGAAGGATTGGCTTCCGCGTAGCCCAGCCTCTGCGCGTCGGCCAGCACGGCAGCGTACTCCGCGCCCGTTTCCATGTGGCTCAGGATGTAATTGCACGTCCCATTCACAATGCCGCTGATGCGCGTGATCTGGTCGCCGCCCAGCGCCTGCAGGATGCCTGGAATTACTGGAACGCCGCCCGCCACCGCCGCTCCATGCACAAGCTGTACACCGCGTTTCGCGGCCAGCCGCCCGAGCGACGCCCCGCGATACGCAATGAGCTGCTTGTTGGCCGTGACCACGGACTTGCCGGCGGCAAGGCATTTGCGTATCCAACCCTCGGCTGGGTCCAGCCCGCCCATCAACTCAACCACAATCTCCGCGTTAGAGTTGAGAATGTCGTTGAAGTTCTCCGTCCACACCACCGACTCAGGCACGCACTTCGCGGCATCCGAGGCGCGCTTGCGCTCGACGTTGCGGTTGAATATGTGGCTCAACTCGATGCCGGGCAGCTTCGAGGCCGCTAGTACGCGCGCCACCGAACTGCCGACGGTTCCGAAGCCCAGCAGCGCGATCTTCACCGGTTCGGCTGCGGAAATCGGCGCGGACGCGGTGACAGGTGCGGCCTTCCTGGAGGCGGTTGCGGTCTTCGCGAGTGAGGTCTTGCCTTTGATAGCCATGGTCAGTAGTCGATTCTATCGGGAAGAGTGCGCCATGCGTCGAAGCTCGCCTTCGCTTCGTCGGCCAGCATGCGCGTCATGGGGATTCTGCGCTGTTCGATCGGGCGGCTGATTTCCTGATACATAAGTGTGTCGTCGAAGCCGGCTTCGCTGGCATCGGCGGCGGAGTTGCCGTAGAAGATCGCGTCGCAGTGTGCCCAGTAGAGCGCGGCCAGGCACATCGGGCAGGGCTCGCAGCTGCTGTAGACCACGCATCCGGCTAGTTGAAAGTCGCCCAGGGCCTTGCACGCCGAACGGATCGCTACCACCTCGGCATGGGCCGTAGGGTCGTTGGTCGCCGTCACCAGGTTGGTGCCGGTGGCGATGATCTTGCCTTCACGCACAACCACCGCTGCAAACGGGCCTCCGGCGCGGGAGAGGACATTTCCAGTGGCCAACTCGATCGCCTGATGCATAAAGCTGGGATTGCCTTCGATGGTTCTGCCTCCTCTTTCGGTCGCCAAGCGCCGTCGCGCAACCGGCCCAATTCCCCTTATACGCACGGTTTTCGTTACCGGATAGTAGCGATTATGGCACACCGGGACGCAGATCGGACCCTACGCACAGTGCTTCTCCTATAGTAGAGTTGTTGCCGGGCAGGAATGGAACTTCGAGCGGGGGACCTTCATTGAATCGACCTCAAGAACCAGACTCTCTGTTGCCGACACGGCGCAGGATTCTCAAAACAGGTGCAGCCTTCACCGGAACAGCAGCGCTCTCTCCGCTCTATGCGTTCGCGTCGCAGAGTCCGGCCCACCCGCAACCTGCCGCACGCAAAGCCGCCCCGCAGGTCAAAATCTTCGACGTGCTCAAGTACGGTGCCACCGGCGATGGCAAAACCCTCGACAGTGCCGCCTTCCAACACACCATCGACGAGGCGGCGGCCTACTCCGGCAAAGCCCAGGTACTGGTCCGCGGCGGCCATAAGTACCTCATCGGCACCATCGAACTCAAAGGCTCCATCGACTTCCACCTGGCCGACGACGCCCAACTCCTCCTCAGCACGCAGCGAGAAGACTATCGCGGAGGCCTTCCCGGCTCGCAAAGCGGAGACACCATGTCCGCTGCGCTGGGTGCGGTCATTATGGCCACCAGCGCACAGGGTCTCAAAATCTCCGGCACAGGCAACATCCAGGGCCGCGCCAAGGAGTTCATGACCCGCTACGACGATGTTGGTGGCATCTGGATGCCCGGCCCATTCCGCCCCAAGATGTTCGTGCTCACCGGGTGCAAGGACCTGCAGGTTCGCGACATCACCTTCGCCGAGGCGCCCAACTGGGGCCTGCACCTGCTGGGCTGCGACGGCGTTCTGGTCGACAACGTCAATATCCGCAACCTGCTTGATGTGCCCAACTGCGACGGCATCGATCCCGACCACTCGCGCAACGTCGAGGTCCGCAACTGCAACATCGCATGCGGAGACGACGGCGTGGTGATCAAGTGCAGCCGCCAGCCCATTGACTACGGCGAGGCCGCAAACATTCACGTCCACGACTGCGTCATCGAAACCCAGGACGCCGGCCTCAAGATCGGCACCGAGACCACCTCCGACATCCACGACATCCTCTTCGAACGCTGCCAGATCAAGACCAGTTCCCGCGGCCTATGCATCCAGCTCCGCGACGAAGGCAACATCCACGACATCATCTTCCGCGACATCAGCTTTACCTCGCGCTTCTATGGCGATCCGTGGTGGGGCCGCGGCGAGGCCATCTCATTCACCGCCATCCCACGCACGGCGACGACCAAAGTCGGGTCATTGCACGACATTATTGTGCAGAATGTTACCGGCCACGCAGAGAACTCCGTCCGCGTCTGCGGCAGCGAGCTAAGCCGGGTCCACGACGTCATCCTCGACCGCGTCGCAGTCACACTGGCCCGCACTACTAAATTCCCTGGCGGCCTCTTCGACAATCGCCCGACTCTCCCGGCCAACGGCATCCAACCGCACGACACCCCCGGCTTCTCCATCGAACACGCCGACAAGGTCACCCTGCGCAACTGCAAGGTTGCCTGGGGGGCCAATCCGCCCGACACATTCTCCTACGCCGTCGAGGCAGTCGACACAACCGGCCTCAGCATCGAAGGTCTCACCGGCGGCTCAGCCCATCCCTCCCTCGGAAAGGCGGTTTCAATCTCATGAGAGCAATCTATCTGGCCACAATGATTTCCGCGCTTGCATTCGCAGCCTCGTCGCTTAACGCGCAACAACCCCCCGCACCCGCTCCGTCCGCTCCAGCCGCAACCACTGCGCCCACGCCGCAGGCTTCAGCGCCCATCGCGCCGCCTGCTTCCGCCGCGTCTGCACCTGTCGCACCCGCCGCGCCTGCCCTGCCCATCCTCAAAGTCTTCCAGTTTCCCGCCAACATGATCCCCCGCATCGACGGCAAGGACGACGACTGGACCATGGTTCCCGACAGCTACGCCATTACCCTCGCCGACATGCATGACGACGAGCATAAGCACGACAAGCCAGACCCCAAGGACCTCGACATCAAGGTCAAGGTCGGCTGGGTCAAGGGCCTCAACCGCCTCTACTTCCTCTACGAGGCCTACAAAAACTACTGGGACTTCGCCGATCCCGGCCTGCACAACGACACCTTCGAGGTGGTCGTCGATGGCGACCGTTCCGGAGGCCCGCTAATTCCAAGCTTCCGCAACAACCCCGACCAGGACGAGATGGATGCGCACTTCTCCATGCACGGCGTACAGGCGCAGAACTACCACATCATGACGCCCTACGAGGGCAAGGACTGGGCCATGGCCTGGGGCTGTCAGCCCTGGGACAAGGAACTGCCCTGGTCCAATCACGCCCAGACCTATAACTTCCGCCCCGGCCAGTCCGGCCACTACATTCTGGAGTTCTACATCACGCCCTTCGACTATGCCGGATGCGAAGGCCCGCAGCGAGCTGTCGAGTCCGAGCTATACGAAAACAAGATCATCGGCCTCTCCTGGGCCGTCATCAACTACGAAGGAACGCCGGACAAGAAGAACAACGGCTTCTGGAACCTCTCGCCCCAGCACACCATGTATGGCAACGCGAACTACCTGCGCGAGTTCCGCCTGATGCCGCTGGAGCCCCAGTTCCGCAAGCCCATCGAGGCCAAGTGGAGCTTCAAAGTCCTCGACATGAATCGCCGCCTGGTTGCCTTCCAGGATGAATCCGAGGGCCAGATCACCAGTTGGAGGTGGGACTTCGGCGACGGCACCGACTCCAGCGACCAGTTCCCCATCCACCAGTACAAGGCCGCCGGACAGTACGTCGTTGTGCTCTACATCGAAGGCCCCGCAGGCAAGTCACGCCTCTCCAAAATCTGGGACGTAACGATGCGCTGAGCCATATCTATGGGTTATGGGCGACGAAACTGTTCCCTCGCGCAAATCGTATAAACTCTGTAGACTTTCGCTCGCCGACAGCTCCGCGATGGGCTGGTCGCGGACACCACACGGAGACCCCATCATGCCTACGCCCGAAGCAACCCCCGACACAACCCGCCGTGACTTCGTCAAACTCAGCGCCGCAGCCCTCGCCGTCGCCGCCACGCAATCCGCGCGCAGCTACGCCAAGATCGTTGGCGCCAACGACCGCGTCCGCGTTGGCATCGTCGGCGGAGGCGACCGCATGCTGGGCGGCGATGTGCCCGCCTTCGCCGCCAACCAGAAGGACATGAACTTCGAGCTGGTCGCCGTCTCAGACATCTGGAAGCTCGCGCGCGAACGGGCCGTAGCCGCGGTCGAGAAGGCCGCTGGCAGCAAGATCGATATGGTCCCCAACAACGAGGCTCTCTATGCGCGCAACGACATCGACGCTGTGCTGATCGCCACCGCCGACTTCCAGCACGCGCGCCACGGCATCGAAGCCGTCAAGGCGGGACGCGATGCCTACGTTGAAAAGCCCACCGCCCACCGCATGGACGACGCACGCGATTTCCTCAAGGCGGTCGAAGGCTCCAAACAGATCATCGCCGTCGGAACCCAGCGCCGCTCCACGCCCGCCTACATCAAGGCGGCTGAGTACATCCAGTCCGGCAAGTTCGGCGACATCGTCATGGTCGAGATGACCTGGAACGTCAACCAGCCGGGCCGCTGGCGCCGTCCAGAAGTCGTGCCTACCCTCAAGCAGGAAGACACCGACTGGAACCGCTACTGCCTCGGCGTCATCAAGGACAAATTCGACGCGCGCAAGTATCTTGAGTTCCGCCTCTTCTGGCCCTACTCCTCCGGCATT
>Ga0326727_10027382_pt1 | contig 10472 bp, 8 predicted proteins | sample MB2enrmetagenome_FD_207643 | JGI IMG/M metagenome (GOLD analysis project Ga0326727, IMG submission 207643) | Lab enriched peat soil microbial communities from McLean, Ithaca, NY, United States - MB29MY | ecosystem: Environmental > Terrestrial > Soil > Wetlands > Peat | place: USA: New York...
TTGCTCCCGTTGCTCCTGCTGCTCCTGCTGCACCCGTTGCTCCTGTGATTCCATTGGGGCCTATCGGATCAAGTTCAGCTGCTACCAAGCGATGAGCTGCGACCAAATCTCCGGCAGCATCTTTTCCCCAGGCAGAAATTTCCACTGCATCGGAGTTAGTGATGAACTGAAATTCAAACTCATCAAACTGGGCAAAATAGATCCTTGTTGCTACCTCCCCCGGAGCCAAAACAACCAACTCCAAGACATACAGCGTTTTCGTAATCCCGGTCACATAGAACCCTTCAATTTGAACGGTAGCATCAATTACGTCATCATTTGTGATTTTTACTGTAAACGTTGTAGTTGGTCTTACTCCGCTAACCGGTGTATTTTCAATTAACCCGGTAGTTAATTCAGCCATTCTTTCGTCTCCTTCAAGCATTAATTGTTATTGTCAATCAATCTCCTCAAAATGGATTTAATTCCTGGGCAACTACCCGTTGTGCTGTTGTAAGGTTTCCTACTGCATCTTTTCCCCAGGCAGAAATATTTACTGCTTGAGAACTAACCGTAAATTGAAATTCAAAAGCATCAAATTCAGCAAAATAGTTTCGCTGAGCTACATCCCCTGCAGCAAGAACAAATAGCTCTTCTACATACATAATTTTTGTGGTTCCGCTTTGGAAGAAACCCTCAATTTGAATAGTCACGCTCACGGAATCATTGTTAGCGATCAAAACAGAAAGGGTCGAACTGGGTCTAACACCCGAAACCGCTGTGTTATCAATCAAGCCCGTAGTTAAAAAGGCCAAATTACTGCACCTCCTAATATTGCTTTATCATATTCAACTTGTACAAATTCAGTTACATTCCACTTGGATCAATTCGATATTAATTTAATGCCTTGTAAGCGACTTGCTTTCCAAGATTAGTGGAACAAATAAATGGAGAATGCCTCAAACTATTTGAAACATCCTCTCCCTAATTTCTGATTCTCCAGGGGCCAGAACCTTTTATAAAAAACCGCACATTCTGCGATAAGCAAGGTCTATTTACTTAATCAATAACATTAACCTTCCATCCCGGTGCATTGTCTTCTACTACAGCGTCTTTAACGTCGTCCTTTTCGTCTTCTTCATCGTCTTCGTCTTCTTCGTCTTCTTCGTCTTCTTCTTCGTCTTCGTCTTCTTCGTCTTCTTCGTCTTCTTCTTCGTCTTCGTCTTCTTCGTCTTCTTCAGCATCGAAGACAAGTTTCATTTCTTCACCATTTTTAAACTTAACCTTAACTTTTTCAATTTCATCCCCATTTGCAAGTGCATCATAAAGTTGTTTTAGCAATACTTCCTTGTGCATACTCTCGCCCTTTCTCTCAACAAATTTTTTTGACAATCTCAAATTCCTACCTTACTATAGAGATCCTTCTAGGTGGAAGAGCTCTTGTATATAATATGATCACTTTTAGATTTTGTTCTGATCCGAATGTTGCTCATTTAAAAAATCTATCTCCGAATATTATCGCAAATGTCCTTGATCTGTTCCTCTAAGCCTGATTTTAACGAGCTTACTGGATTATAGTTTAATAACCTCTTGGCTTTAGATATATCTGCCCAAGTATCCTTAGGATCTCCGTGAAGCTGATCAGTGAATTCCAGAGTGGCCCTTTCGCCGAGCAGACCTTCAAGCAGCTCTATAACTTCCAGAATTGAGGCCCTTTCCCTGCCGCCAATATTGATCGTCTCCCCGATCAATCCTTCAGACTGAAGAACCGCCACAGTTGCTTCTACACAATCCCTGATAAAGGTAAAATCTCGGGTTTGTTTCCCATCTCCGTAAATTTGAATCGGATCATGATCAAGAATCCCCGTGATGAAGCGCTGAAACGCCATATCTGATCGCTGTCTTGGCCCAAACAAGGTAAAATACCTTAAAATAACGCTGGGAACTCCATAGCTTGCTTGATATATCTTACACAAGTATTCACCGGTTAGCTTACTCACCCCATAGGGAGAAAGGGGAGCGGGGATAGCGTCTTCGGCAACCTTCCCCACTTTCTCACCATAAACCGAAGATGTTGAAATATAGATAAACTTTTTGAGCGGACATTTGCGCACCGCTTCTAATAGTATCTGAGTGGCTGCGATATTATGGTCAACATAGGCTTGAAAGTCAGTTCCCCAACTGGTGCGTACACCCGGCATAGCCGCTAAATGATAGACAACTTGAACGCCTTCCAGTAGGTTCTCCAAGTCAGCTCGACGAAGGTCCACTTGATGAAATTGAAAACGAGAATGCGTAAGCAGCAGCTTAAGATTTCTCTGTTTCGTCTGATTAAGAGAAGGGTTGATAAACCCATCAATTCCGGTGACATCACAATCGTTGATTTCAAGCAATCGTTCACAAAGGTGCGACCCAATAAAACCAGCGGCTCCGGTCACTAATATTTTCATCGTCTCCCCACCCCCAAGTAGATTAAGCCATGCTTTCTAACAATTTCACCCTCAATGCAGTTTCTGGCATCAAGAATGACGGACCCCTTCATGCTTGCTTTTACGTCGGACCAATTGCATTTGAAAAATTGTTCCCATTCTGTAGCAATAATCAGAGCATCTGAATTGCGCACTGATTCATACTGATCCTGAAAGGAAAAAACATCCGCTAAGTCCAGTTGCACCATGGGATCGTACGTGTGAACACGACAACCCTTTTGAAGCAGTTGTTTAATAAGCGCAATGGCTGGAGAGGAACGCAGATCATCCGTACCGGATTTAAAGGTCACACCCCAAATCGTAATCTGTTTATCCTCCAAGTCCGGAAGGGCCGTACTCAGTTTATTCACATAGAGCTCAATTTGAGTATCATTGATCTGCAGCACGGCATTGAGCAACTTTGGCTCTACGCTTTGCCTTAACGCGGAATGTTTAAGCGAACTCAGATCTTTGGGAAGACAGGATCCGCCAAAACCCAGTCCGGCATTTAAAAAATACCGCCCGATCCGAGGATCTGTCGCCAAGCCCTTATAGATATCCAAATAATCAACTTCGTAAACATCACATATCCGAGCCATTTCATTAGCGAAGGAAATTTTAGTAGCCAGAAAGGCATTGCTGGCATATTTGATCAGTTCTGCTCCTGTTAAACTGGTAAAAATATAGGGTGCTTTTCTCCGTTCGTATAACTTTTTTAAAACTTTGACAGGTCGATCCGTCTTTGTGCCAAAAACTAATTTATTGGGATGAAAGATATCCCATAATGCTGTTCCTTCCCGCAAAAATTCCGGATTAGAGACGATATCGAATAAAGCCTCTTCCCTGCCCATTTCAATTAACATTTGATGAATCGATTCGTTGGTTCCCGGGGGAACAGTACTTTTGGTAATTATTATTTTGTAATCATTAAGGTTCGAAGCAATAATTTTAACAACCTGGTTAATGTAACTCAGATCGCTGCTTCCATCTTCCTTAGAAGGAGTGCCCACGGCAATTAGTATAATTGGATAATCTCTAATACTCTCAATTACATTCGTTGAAAAATGGAGTTTATTCTTTTCAAGGTTTTTGGCAATTAACTTCTTTAATCCGGGTTCATATATGGGGACCTTACCTTGAGTGAGACCATCGATTTTCGCTTGTTCCATATCCACACATTGAACCTCATGCCCAAACTCTGCTAAAGCCGCTGCTGTTGTGAGTCCCACATAACCGGCACCTACAATGCATATTCTCATAAATCGCTCAACCCAATCTCAAATAATGTCGATTTAAACATTCTATTCGCACTTGAGATGAGGAGTTACAGATTTTGGTATAGACATTGGCCCCGGCGCCGCTTCCATTATCCTTAAAGCAGAATAGATTAGAATAGATTCTGTAATTGATAATGACGGAGGGAAAGATTTGGCAGACTATCTGATTCAACCGTGGGATAAGAATGCTCAGCAATTAGCTATTAATTTAGATATGTGGGTTCCTCCAGAAATTGACGAATTAGCGGAGCAGGTAATCGCCAGCTATGACATGAAGGTCCACACTAAAACGTTAATCACATCCAAGCCGGACAAAGGCGGAGCCATCTGGAAAATCGAAACGGATCAAGGGCCTCGCAGCTTGAAGGTTTTACACCGTACGCCGATTAGAAGTCTCTTCAGTGTGGGGGCCCAGGACTACCTTGTGCGACAGGGAGGAAGGGTTCCTGAATTAAAAAAGACCAAAGCAGCCCTTCACTCTGTCGAAAAGGGCGGGAAGTTATGGATTGTCACAGATTGGATTGAGACCCTCACTCCGGCAAGTAAAGATCTTCAGGGTGCTCAGGCCTTATGTTACGGATTGGGGGAGTTTCATCGGCATTCCCGAGGATATATTCCACCGGCAGGTTCCCAAAGAGCCTCTCGGTTAGATCATTGGCCCGCTTATTATCAACGAATAATTAAGAAAATTGACTGGTTCCGCAATATCGCCAAGGCTTACAACAATATTCCAAGTAGTCAAACACTGCTTTCTAGTCTGGATATCTTTGAACGACAGGCTCTGCAGGCCTTGTCCTTTCTTGATGAACAATCAGCGTATTCTCAAATGGTCTTGATGGGTGAAGAAGATTGGGGACTCGTCCACCAAGACTTTGGGTGGTCTAACGGACAACTTGGCCCTGGCGGTCTGTGGGTAATCGATTTAGACGGAGTGGCCTACGATTTACCAATTCGCGATCTACGCAAGCTAATTTCGGGAACGATGGATGACCTTGGAAAGTGGGACATCACCTGGGTTCGGGGCATGATCGCTGCCTATCATCAAGCAAATCCTCTCGATCTACAAACCTACGAGCTTTTAATAAACGATCTATCCTTTCCTAATGAATTCTATAAACACATCAATGAACTGCTTTATGATCCTCTTAACTTTATTAATCAGGATTTAGCAGGAATTACTCAGCACCTTACTCTCATAGAAAAAACAAAAGGCTTGTCCTTAAATGAACTGCAACTCGACAAACCTAACTATCAAACGGGTAATTATGCTTCAAGAACTGACCTTAAACCACTCCCGTTACCCAGTTTGATTTTCCGGAAAAGTCTCCCCCTGAGTTCAGATGAGATCCAAGAGAATCTTCAGCTCAGAAAATCTCCGCTTCCAACGGAATTTGATACTCTAACTAAAAATAGAGGCCTTACCGAGAACAATTGCTTAAAAAAGAGCGGGCACTCCAGAAAATTAAAGGTGCTGATGATTTGCACGGAAAAATTGCCTGTTCCACCTGTCCGTGGCGGAGCTATTCAAACCTATATCCAAGGGATCTCCGGAATTTTAAGTCAAGAACATGACTTAACGATCTTAGGAACGACCGATCCTACTTTACCTCTTGAAGAATACAACGATAATATTCACTATGTAAGAATAACCAACGAACAAGATTTAGAGATCTATGCTAAAAAGGTTATCTGGTTCCTGCAAAATAACTGTTTCGATCTTATTCACGTATTTAACCGACCTCGGCTGATTCCCTTGATCCGTGCAGTCGCTCCCCATTCGCGCCTAATTTTAAGTATGCATAACGACATGTTTGATACTAATAAAATCCACTCTGTCGATGCAGTCACCGCAATAAATGAAGTGGAACGGATCATTACGGTCAGCGATTATGTTGGAAAGACCATTTGTCGTCTCTACCCTCAAGCGTCTACAAAAGTTCAGACGATCTATTCGGGAGTAAATCTCGATACTTTTATTCCCTGGAAAAAATCTGATACTGCCGTTCAAATCCGTCAGAAGCTGCGGAAAGAATATAACCTCGAATCTAAAACTGTTATTTTGTTTGTCGGGAGATTAACCCCCAAAAAAGGCACCGATCTCCTAATCCAAGCGCTCAATAAGGTTTATTCAGCGGATTCAAATATTGCCTTGGTGATCGTTGGCGGAACATGGTACAGCGTTGACAGAGTAACTGATTATGTGGCCTATGTTCGTGCCCTGGCAGAGAAAGCTGCTTTTCCGGTGATCACAACCGGTTATGTATCCGCGGATCTTATCCACCAATGGTTTTGGGCGGGAGACATTTTTGTGTGCCCTTCTCAGTGGCAAGAACCTCTGGCTCGCGTTCATTACGAGGCCATGGCTGCCGGTCTACCTTTTCTTACGACGGCACGAGGCGGCAACCCGGAAGTTGTGATCGGACAAAATGGCTTGATCGTCGAACAACCGGAGGATTCCAATGAATTTGCCGAGAAACTTATGATTCTCTTGACAGATCCTAAACTTCGAGAGCAGATGGGCCGAACCGGCAGGCGTTTAGCCGAAGAGCGCTTTAGTTGGGAGCGAGTAGCACAGGAAGTCTTAGAGGTATGGCGACCCAGATCTGCCTTTAAAGTGAACAAGGAGTACGAGATTAGCCCCAAGGAAGTTAATAACGCTCTAATTAAGGTTGAAGATCTAGAAACGACCACGGCAGTCGGATCATCCGTCTTGAAGATCACCCGAGAAATGATTATTTCAGTGTGGGGGAATAACAATTCGTCTAAATTCAGCCCTCCATCCGTGGTGAAATTTACCCGAAACATGGTTTCTCCTATACGGGTAAATACCGAGGTAATTGATATTTACAGTTCATCCGTAGTAAAGGTTACCCGAGAAATGATCGTTCAGCAAAAATGAAATCCCTACTGAAATACTAAGACCGTGTATTAAAATTAGTTTTGAATACTTTTGCGATCCGAGGTTAAAGGCCACTTGAGAAGTGGCCTTTAACCTGTAGCTTTATCCAATACTGCTTTTGGTTCGAGCAATGAGTTACCTGGGTTATTTCGTTCCGCAATTCATTGGAATACTTCATAAACCGCAGTTAGGTTCTCAGCTACATCTTTTCCCCAAACCAAAACTTTAACAGCTTGTGAACTAACAAAGAATTGAAACTCGAAGGCATCAAATAAGATGTAATAATCTCTGCTGGCCATAGTTCCGGCAGTAAGTGTAAAAAACTCATCAGCAAACTTTACTCTTGTAGTTCCGCACTTTAAAAATCCTTCAATTTGAATCACTACAGTCGATGTATCTTCATTAGCAAGCTCTATTGAAAGCCTTGAACTCTGTCTAACGCTCTCAGTCCCAGTGTTATCAATCAAACCCGTCGTTAAATAGGGCATATTCTCTCCTCCTAAATTATGGTATATTTATACTATTATTCAAGTCCCTCTTCGGTTACATTCCGATACCTTTGGATTATTTTTTACCCAAATGTGTGGTTTGCCAATATACCTTACTTAAATGAATCTTCTCAACTTTCCAAAGCATTCTGGGTTCTTTCTTCACAAAAACTAACGGCTACGCGTAGATTATAGTGAAAGGCCAAGCCTACTTTAAATATAGGAAGGAAGAGAAATCATTGACTGATCAAAATCATTGCCCTTGTCCTTGCCCTTGTCCTTGTCCTCATCAATGGACTCAAACCGCACCGTTCATTCCTGCTTGGGTTCAACTAACTCCTTCTGCCCCGGAGTGTATTCCCAATTATCGGCCGGTTACTCCAAATCCGATTTTCCCCAGTACTGCAACACTTCCCATGTGCACCCCTCTGGAGTCCAAAAAAGCCGGTCCCGGCAAGGTGTTAATTACGGTCTCGATCCCTGCCGAATCAATCATCACCTTGCCTACAAAGGCACTTGAGATTAAAACCATTAGAAAAAACTTAAAAATAACCCAGTGCCGGTTTTTCAACTGTGTTCCCTCGGCACCCGGTATACCTCATGATACTCCCAAGTTGTTTCTGGGAGGTTTTGTGCGCAAGGATATTCAATATTCCGAGACAGTGAGACAAACATTAACCACAGTGGAAGGTACAATTAAAGATTTTGTCGTCGAGATACCCATTTCGTGTGTTGTCGACCTCGGTAAGCACCTTATCTTTCCACCTATTCACTTTGATCAACAGCAAGAATACGGATTTATTAGATCAGCTCCGCTTCCTGCTGAGTGCTCGTCAGAAGAAAAGCTGCTGACCAACGACCCCGAGTTTAATCTCCTGAGCCGAAGCTTCCTCAACTCATTACCCTCCTGCGAGCTGCTCTACTATCAAATCAACGAAATGGATGATTCACTCGACCGCAAACCGCTGTCCGGGGGACCCTGTGAAGAAAGTGTTTTCAGGACCCTGCAAGAGAAGATGATTATTTTATTCCAAATTCAACTGACCTTCCAAACCGACCATGGCCATCATCCACACCATCCGGATGATCATCATAAACATTCTAAGTCCAAAAAGTGCTGATCATTCTCCTAAACTGCCTATATTCTGCTTTCGAAAATACAAGAAGTGAGGTTGCTTTAATTAACCTCACTTCTTTTGGCTTATAGGCATATTGATTAAAGTTATCCTCATTACAAATGTCTGTCAGTCAATAGGTCCGTGGGGGCAATTCATGAATTGCCCCTACAACTTTCTGAATTAAAAAATATAGGGGCTGCAACAAACTTGCAAACAAGTTTGTTGCAGCCTCCTTTGCTAAAACTCGAGCTGGGCTAGAGTACTGGGTGATTTACCTTGGGGGGGCTTGTCTGCACAGCATACTTTATCTTGGAGGGTAATCCATTCCGTTATTCTATGGCAGCGATCGAACTCAACAAAAATTCTCGGAGACCCTACTATAATCTCGGAGAAAATCTCCATGAATTGCGGGGAGACTTCTCTAAAGGCTATCGCATTTGTTTTACAGAGCTGAACCACCCAAAATATCTTATGCCGCCTGACAATAAACAAACTGTCTTCAATGAGTCCTTGACCTCCCTGTGGGCAGGGACAGAAAATCCACTTTGGCTTACACTGTTTTATACATCCCTGGATTTCGATAAGCAACTCATCCTCTGATCCTAACCCGTGCTGATCTAGCTCAACCATTAATTTTTCCCCCTCATCTTTTGATAGAACAGCTGTTAAGTTGTCCATCTAATCCAGCATATGCTCAGCTTGGTCCAAGTGTTCCGAAGATTCCCCACTCTTTGCCTTCATTTCTCACTATTTTGCCGATTCTGGAAAAAAATAAGTTTTTGTTATAGTCCCATTCAGAGGGACCGCCCCCCTCATAGTAACCCTCTGCTCTGGGATGATACAAATGGGCCGTTAAGGCATCGGTCTGACAATAATTACAATCGTTTCTCAATAATCGATCAATAAAATCCCGGTCATCATAAGCAATTCCGATGAAATCTTCATCATAGCCTCCGATCTCCATAAATTGACTGCGATGTAAGGCCATCAGAAACGGCATCCTAGTGTCTAAATCGACACAGTTGTTGTACGTCTCAAGGTCAAAAGCCCCGCCCTGCTTATTGAGCCACTCCAGCAGAGCCCCACTGCGATCATCTTTGCCAATCGGGATACCTAATAATTTGGGATTGTTCAGAATCGGTTTAGTAAGCTTGGCTATCGTTTGATTAACATGGAGCATTTCCGCACAACACATGACTAAAATATCCCCCGAGGATTGCTTTACCCCAATATTAAGTGCAAAGCCGGGTACCCGCCAGATTTGATCGCCCTGGAGATTTCTTTGTCCGGTAAAAATATATTTCAAGTTAAGTTTTTCCTTGAACTCGTTACAGATCTCTTCTGTTTCATCGGGCAAGCCATCATTAACAACGATTGTTTCAAACTCATAGGGTATCGTCTGTTGGACTAAGGAATAGAGTCCCCACCTCAATAAATGGGTTCGTTGAAATGTTGTTATAATGATGGATACTTTATGCCCTTCGACCTCTCTTTTAGCGTTAGATTTCTTAATCATGAGTTCTTTAAAGACCGTCATCAATAAACAATGCCACTTTTGCCTAGAATCCGGATCCGCGCCACCGAAAATTATCTCAAAATCATACTCCGGATAGGACTGTGCCGTTGGAATAGAATTTGTGACCAGTTTACCGGCTCGCCGCAGATTTTCCTCATGTTGCGCATTGGGTCTGCCCATCGATCGAATATTGTCCTGTAAAAACGCAATTGTATAACGTGATTCATCGACAGTATTAACCCAGGCTGCATTTTGCAGGATTACTTCTATTTCCGGATAATGTTCTTGGATATAGTTGCGAGCATTCAAAGCATAATCTCCCTTTACCCCAACAGCATGTCTATCCAAACTCACTGAAGCAGGTAAGGAGTCCAGGCCGAAATCCCGCCCTAGCTCTTCTCCCAGTGGTCCCGTGACAAAATCATTACATACCGCAACTTTCAGTTTCCTGGGTACGGTTGCGACAGTTTCCGAACTGTCAAGCTCTCCCCACTGAAAATGATAAGCCAGACTGGCAAAGGCCGTTTGATGCTTTATTCCTATAGCCTGGAGTTTCAGCATCAAGACAGTATCTCCCGAGATACAGGCTTCTCCCCAGCGAGCAATTACCGGGTGATCAAAGTCACTGCCTAGGACAACCTGTCCTTCCGGATACCCTCCCACCCGTTCAAAATGCTCTTTACGAATCAAAAGAGGCATAAAAAGGCCGCCGTCTAACAGTTTGGCC
>Ga0326727_10027385_pt1 | contig 10471 bp, 8 predicted proteins | sample MB2enrmetagenome_FD_207643 | JGI IMG/M metagenome (GOLD analysis project Ga0326727, IMG submission 207643) | Lab enriched peat soil microbial communities from McLean, Ithaca, NY, United States - MB29MY | ecosystem: Environmental > Terrestrial > Soil > Wetlands > Peat | place: USA: New York...
GATCGCGGCTGACGACAGCGCCGGTGGGGTTGTTGGGCGAGGCGACGATGATGAGCTTGGTGCGCGGCGTGATGGCGGCGAGAAAGCGGTCGTAGGGAAACTCGAGCGACGAGTCGGCCTGTACGCGCGTGAGGTGAGAGGTCATCATGCGTGCGCTGACCTCAAACATAAAGAAAGTCGGCGTGGAGATGAGCGCTTCGTCGGTCTCTTCAAGAAACGCGGCGCAGACCAGGTGGATTGCTTCGTCGACGCCGTTGGTCAGCAGCACCTGATCGGCCTGAAGTCCGAAATGGGCGGCGGCGATGCTCTCGACGGCCTCGCGCTCGGGATATTTGGTGAGGCCCTCGGCGGTGATCTGGCGCAGGCGCTCAAGCACCCTGGGCGAGGGGGAGAACGTGTTTTCGTTGAAGTCAAGACGCAAGGCATCGCGGCCGGCCAGCGGTGGGTGATACTCCGGCATGGCCAGCACGGCCTTTCGCGGCTGCGGAACAGATTGAGTTACAAATTCAGATGCGTTCGATTTGTCTGTAACTGATTTTGTAGCAAATGTCATCGCATCCTCACTCGCACGCTCTGGGCGTGGGCAATCAGACCTTCGGCCTCGGCCAACGCAATGGCATGAGGACCGAGGGCGCGCAGGGCACGGTGCGTGTACTGCTGGACGGTGATGATTTTCACGAAGTCCATCACGCTGAGGCCGCCGCGCACACGGCCCACGCGGCCGGTGGGAAGAACATGGTTGGGGCCGGAGATGTAGTCGCCCATGGATTGCGGCGAATACGCACCGACGAAGACCGAGCCGGCGTCGCGCACCCACTTCAGATCGGTTGTGGCATCCACAGTTAAGTGCTCCGGGGCGAGGCGATTGGTGAGCGCGCGCGATTCTGCAACGGATTCAGTTACGAATATAAAACCGTGCGCGGCGAGGGACTGTTTTGCGATGGCGTTTGCCTGCGACTGGAGTTTGACTTCGGATTTGACTGCCTGGGCGAGCGCGGCGTTGCTGGTGATGAGCACGGCGAGCGCCTCGGGATCGTGCTCCGCCTGGGCGACGAGGTCGGCGGCGATCCCGGCGGGATTGCCGGTTTCGCTGGCAACGACGATTTCGGTTGGGCCGGCGGGCATGTCGATGCCGCACTCCTCGGAGACGAGGATCTTTGCGGCGGTGACATAGAGATTGCCGGGGCCGACGATCTTGTTGACGCGGGCGGTGGAAGCGGTGCCGAAGGCGAGGGCTGCGATGGCCTGCGCTCCGCCGACGCGGTAGAACTCGCTGACGCCGGCGAGCCAGGCGGCGGCCAATGTCTCGCGCGCGGGTTTGGGCGAGCAGACGACGATGCGCGCAACGCCCGCAACCTGCGCGGGTGTGACGGTCATGAGGAGCGTGGAGGGGAGGGGGTAGCGGCCGCCGGGGACGTAACAGCCGACGGATTTGAGCGGGCGAACGAGCTGGCCGGTGGCGACGCCGGGGGCGGGAGCGATGGTCCATTCCTGCGGCATTTGCGCCTGGGCGAAGGCGCGAATGTTCTTCTGTGCGGCGCGCATTGCGGCTTGCAACGCGGGAGTTGTGGAGTTCCACGCGGCCTTCATCTCGTGGCGCGAGACGAGCAGCGCCGCGTCCGGCGGCAGGGCGTCGAACTTGGCGGCGTAGCTACGCAGGGCCGCGTCGCCGCGCCGCTGAACGTCGGCGAGGATACGGCGCACGACTGGCTCAACCTTCGACGTGTTGGCCACGCCACGTTTTTCGATTGTCTCGATCAACGCGGCGGCGGACTTTTTTGTCCGACCGAATGTTCGCACCAGTTTCATTTGTGACCTCAACCGTTACAGAACTACTTTGCTAAGGGGATACTCGACGATTCCGGTGGCGCCGGCGGCCTTGAGCCGGGGGATGACATCGCGGACGATGGCTTCGTCGAGGATGGTGTTGAGCGCGACCCAGGCGGGATCGCTGAGGTGCGAGATGGTGGGCGAGTTGAGCGCGGGTAGCTGGGCCACGATGCGGTCGAGGTCGGACTTGCGCGCGTTGAGCATGAGGCCGACGCGGCCCTGCGCGGCGATGGCGGCGTTGAGCATCAGCGAGATGTTCTCGATCTTGCCGCGCTTCCACGCGTCGGTGAAGGCGGCTTTGTTGGCGATGAGCTGGGTTTCGGACTCCATGAGCGTCTCGATGATGCGCAGGCGGTTGGCGCGCAGGCTGGAGCCGGTCTCGGTGACCTCGACGATGGCGTCGGCGAGGGTGGGGGGCTTGACTTCCGTTGCGCCCCAACTGAACTCGACCTTGACAGGGATGTTGCGCTCGGCGAAGTAGCGCTTGGTGAACTCGACCAGCTCGGTGGCGATGATCTTGCCGGCGAGGTCCTCGGGCTTTTGGAAGGGCGAATCCTCGGGCACGGCGAGGACCCACTTGACGCGCTGGCGGCTGACCTTGGAGTAGGTGAGGCTGGTGACGTACTCGACGTCGGTCTGGTTTTCCTGGACCCAGTCGTTGCCGGTGAGGCCGGCGTCGAGGGCGCCGTGCTCGACGTAGCGCGCCATCTCCTGCGCGCGCACCAGCATGCACTCGATCTCGGGGTCGTCGATGGCGGGGAAGTAGCTGCGGCCGTTGGCGGCGATGCGCCAGCCGGCGCGTTCGAAGAGCGCGATGGTGGCGTCCTGCAGGCTGCCCTTGGGGATTCCAAGCTTGAGTTTGTTGGCCATTATTTTGCCTCCGCGGAGTTTTGCATTGCGATCGGTTTGGTGAAGCAACTCACAGTGCCCTCGTGGCAGACCAGGCCGTCGCCCTCGACGACGACGCGGAAGAGGAGGGCGTCGTTGTCGCAGTCGGTGGAGGCGGTGACGACGCGCAGGCGGTTGCCGCTGGTCTCGCCCTTCATCCAGAGCTTCTGGCGGGTGCGGCTCCAGAAGGTGACGAAGCCGGAGTCGAGCGTCCGGCGGTAGCTGGTTTCGTTGAGGAAACCGAGCATGAGCATCTGGCCGGTGCGTGCGTCCTGGACGATGCCGGGGACGAGGCCGTCCATCTTGGCAAAGTCAATTGTGGGTGCATCTTTCACTGCGTCCATCGTATCTCTCTCTCTTGAATGATATGTCTACTGAATGATGCGGCTGCAGGAGTTTTTCGCCGGGAAGCGTCCGCGGGCAGCAAAAAAGGCCCGCTCGCGGTATGCGCGTCGGCGGGCCTTTGCAATCCTGGTGTGGAACGATCTACTTCGCCCGACCGGACACTGCCGCCAACACGCTGTGCGCATGGTGATGGTGGTGCCCGCGATGCTGGGTCGAAGAACTCATCTCTATTGAAGTTACCGGCTGGGCGGGGCTTTGTCAACGCGGGCGCGGTTGCGACGCACGCGCAATGACCGCGGCCTAAGGTTTAGGGCGATGGGCGATGATGAGGTCGCGAATCTTCTCGTAGGCGGACTGGGGGAGGATGCCGCGGGTGGTGAGCTGGTTCTTGGCGGTGTAGGGGCGACCGGCGATGATGCGCCGCACGTACTCGTCGCCCATGCCGGGGAGGGCCTTCAGCTGGGCCGCGGTTGCGGTGTTGATGTCGAGCAGGGTTTTGGATGCGGCGATCTTCTCGGAGATGGATTGCGCGGGCTTGGCGGTGGGCGCGGGGGTGGTTTGGGCGATGCTAGGTGATGATGCGAGGAAGAGGCTGGCGGCGAGGGTTGCCGCGAGGAAGCTGCTGCGAGGGAGGGACATGAGGAATCTCCTGAGAAAACTCTGCGGGGAGCAGGAGGGATAAGAGTAGCGCAGAAGGCGGGGTGGAGAAAGGACAAAAGCAGATTCCCTTCGGGAATGACAAACAAAGCGGCTTGCCAAATCGTTGCGGGAAGGGTGCGGGTATAATTCTCAGGTGAAGCGGGAGTAGCTCAATGGTAGAGTAGCGGCTTCCCAAGCCGTTGGTTGCGGGTTCGATCCCCGTCTCCCGCTCCAGGTTCTTCTCTTCTATTTCTTCTCTTCTAGTGGATGAGGCTGGCGGTCTTCTGGGGCCCCTTGTCGCGGTCTTCGAGGGCCATGGCCTCGGGCAGGAAGGTTGTGGACTTGAGTATCTCGGGGTCGGTCTGGGCTCGGACCTTGAGGCCCTCGAGCTGGCCGAACTGGGAGGTGAAGAGCTCGGCCTTGATGTTGGACTTGATCCAGTCCAAGTTATTGGCGATGTCGGCGTCGCTGAAGTCCACCTGATTGGCCTTGAGAAAGTCCTTGAACTGCTGGAGGACGGCGTCGTCGACTACGAAGTCCCGGGTGATGGTGTGGGTGGCCAGGTAATGTTTGGTGAAGTTGCCTACACCGGGGCCGATGTTGGGGTCTAAGAAGAGGCCGGGGTTGGCTAAGACGTACTGTTGTATCAGTTCGATCTGAAAGTGGTTGTAATTCTTGGGGTCGAAGGAGCCGTCGTCGAGCTTCTCGTCGGGGGTGATGCCTCCGCCGCCGTAGACGGTGCGTCCGGAGTCGGTGAGCTTGACCTCAGTGTTGGACTTATCGGCCTTCTTGGCGTCGTCGCGGACGAAGAAGTAGTCGTAAAAGGAGACGCCGTTGTAGTCGCGCTGGATGAGACGGCCGGAGGGGGTGTAGTAGTGGTAGGTGGTGAGCGCGAGGCCGGTGTCTTCGGAGATATTGAAGACGGTCTGGACGAGGCCCTTGCCGAAGGTGGTTTCGCCGACGATGAGAGCGCGGTCGTGGTCCTGCAGCGCTCCGGAGACGATCTCCGCGGCCGAGGCGGTGTTGCGGCTAACCAGGACGACGATGGGGTACTTGTCGGTACCCGCTTCGCCGTGTTCGGCGCTGTAGACCTGGTCGGGGAAGGCGCGGCCGCGTTGCGAGACGACGACCTGGCCCCTCTTGAGGAACTTGTCGGAGACGTTGACGGCCTCGTTGAGCAGGCCTCCGGGGTTGCCGCGGAGGTCGAGGATGAGGCCGTGCAGGTTGCCTTCGGAGGCCTGAAACTTGTCGAGCGCGTCGCCCACCTCGCGGCTGGTGGTCTCCACCGAGAAGTTGGTGATGCGGATGTATCCGATGCCGGGCTTGAGCAGGAAGGCGATGTCGACGGAGGAGCGGGGAATCTCGTCGCGAACCAGGTCGAAGGTGAGCGGCCCGTCGTGGCCCTCGCGCTGCATGGCGACGGAGACGTGGGTCCCCCTGGGCCCCTTGAGCATGGCGGCAACGGCGGCGGAATCGAGGCCCTCGGCGGACTTTCCGTCGACCGAGAGGATCAGATCGCCGGGGCGGATGCCTGCTTTAAATGCGGGCGTGCCCTCGAAGGGAGTGAGCACGACAATATGGACGACGCCGTTCTTGTCTAACTGCGGCTGGATGGACATGCCGACGCCGTAGTACTTGCCGTGCTGTTCTTCGCGCATCTGGGCGAAGGCCTTGGGGTCGTAGAAGTTGGAGTGCGGGTCGAGGGCATGCAACATGCTGGGAATGGCGCCGTCGTAGATGGCGCGGTCGATCTTGTCCTTGTCCAGCGGCTCGGCGTAGTTCTGCTCGACCAGGCTGTAGACGTCGGTGAACTGGTGCAGGGAGTCGCGCAGGGTGGACTCGTCGAAGGCGGACTGCGCGGCGACCTTCTTGCTGATGAAGGAACCGGCGAGGGCGCAGCTTGCCAGAAAGAGGGTGACGGAGAAGAGAGCGCGACGGGTGCGTGGGGCCATCAACTTGGATCACCTCGAAGTGGTGCGGGATGGGCTGCGGTAGGCCGGGTTGCCCAGGAAAATTCCAGTCCAGCTTAGGACGAGTATAGCATCGGCATGGGCTGCAAGGCGGAGGAGACGGCGGTGCGTCTCTTTGCATCGGACGCGCTGTGCGGACTGGATTGAGAGCTGCGGATTGGTGCGGGGCGGGGTGAGGCGGATAGAATAGGCGGAGCGGACGATAGGTTTGGGTTAAGGGTTGAATTTGGGCAAGGGAACCGAGAGAGGTCTTTTGATATCTGTGAGCTTGAACTCTATGGATGCGATGCGGACCGGGTTGGGGAATGGGGCCAAACGGCGGGGATTGCGCTGGAGCGGCGGGCTGGCGCTGATGCTGGCTGCGGCGCTGACGGCGGCGGGCGCGGCGCGGGCACAGGTGAAGGTGCCGCGCTACCAGGGCCCGATCGCGGCACCGGCGCCGCAGGCGCTGCCCACGCTTCCAACGCCGCAGGCGATCACGCCCGATGGCACGGTGGTGGAGGACGCGGTCGTTCGCGTGAACGACCAGATCATTGATCGCAGCGACTACATGCGCTCGCAACAGCAGTTGCTGGACGAGGCGCGGCAGTCGAACATGACCGCGGAGGAGTTGGCCGAGCGGCAGAAGGACATGCTGCGCGACATGATCGACCAGCAACTGCTGCTCTCGCGCGGCAAGGAACTGGACATCAACGCCGACGCGGAGGTGATCCGCCAACTGGACGAGATACGCAAACGGAACAAACTCGACGCAATGGAGGAGAAGGACTGCACCACAGCGACCTGCACATCGCTGGAGAAGGCGGTGCGCGATTCGGGCATCTCGTATGAGGACTTCAAGGCGGGCATCAAGAACAGCATCATTACCCAGAAGGTGATTGGCCAGGAGGTTGGCCAGACGTTGCGGCTGACGACCAAGCAGGAGCAGGCCTACTACGACCAGCACAAGCAGGAGTACGAACAGCCGGAGCAGGTGCGGCTTAGCGAGATTCTGGTGCCGACGCCGGACAATGCGACCGATGCGCAGGTTGCGCAGGCCAAGGCCAGGGCGGAAGACGTGGTGGCGAAGCTGAAGGCGGGAGCAAGCTTCGAGGAGATGGCGAAGCAGCTCTCGGCCGGGCAGACGGCGTCGACGGGCGGGGACCTCGGGGAGTTCAAACGCGGCGCGCTGGGGTCGAGCGCGCTGGAGGATCCGGTGTTTGCGCTCGAGGCAGGCGGGCTCACCGCGCCGATCCGCACGCGGCAGGGCTACGTGGTGTTGAAGGTGACCGAACACACGCAGGCTGGAATCCCTCCGCTGAGCGCGGTGGAAGACCAGGTGAGGGAGGCGGTTGGCCAGGAAGCGATGCGGCCAGCATTGCGCGCCTATCTGACGGGACTGCGGGAGAAGGCGTACATCGATATTGCGCCGGGATTTGTGGACACGGGCGCAAGCCCCAAGCAGACCAAGACGGTGTATACGACATCTGCTCTGCCATCTCCGAAGAAGAAGGAGCAGAAAGCCCGGCTGGATCAGGGGCGCGCGGCGACCGGTTCGGCTGCCGGCGCGGCGGCTCCGGCGAAGGTGGCTGCGGGAGCTGCAAGCGCGGGCGCGAAGCCGGTCGTAGCGGGAGCGGCGGCTGACTCGACTGCCGCGAAGACCAAGACGGTGGCCACGGGCAAGAAGCCCAAGAAGATCCATCGGGAGAAGATTCGCTTCGGACAGGCCCCGCGGAATTCGCTTCCTGCCTCGCCGGAGGAGGCAAAAGCGGCGGGCGCGGACCAGGGCGCAGGCGGAGCCCCCATCGTGCCGAAGGACACTACGATTGTGCCGATCGACCAGACAACGACTGTAGCCGAGGACGAAGTGCCGCTTGCTCCTCCGACGGCGCGCAAGAAGACCCGGTATAGCGATCGCGCGCCGATCGAAGACAAGGCCAGGAGAGAGGCAAAGGCGGCGAAGTTGAAGGAGGAGAAGGCCGCGGCAGCGACTCCGGCCCCGGTGGTCGCAGCAGAGAAGACGGCGCAGCAGGTGCAGAATGTTCCGCTGGGACTGGGCGGAGATACGGCGGCCAAGGCGAAGAAGAAGAAGCGGGTGAAGGGCGAGGCGAAGGAGCGGCTGCAGGAACAGGCGCCCGCGCCGCCGAAGCCCAAGCCGGAGGCGACGCCGATTCCGCCCAAGAGCGTGCGCGAGAACGGCGAGCCGTTGGTGAGCCCGCCGCCTGCCGTGCCAGCGGTGACGCCGCCCGCGACAGACGCGCAGCCCAGCGCGCCGGCGAGTCCGGCTGCGGCGAAGTAGTTTTCTGCCGCGGTCTCGATTCTTCCCCATGCATGCCTTGCTGTGGCGTGCTTCGGGGGTATGCTGGGGCATGAAAGATTTCTACGTGGTGGACGCGGCGAAGTTCGATGGGGCGGCGGTGACGACGTTCCTTGCGGTGTCGTCGATGTCGGTGCGGGAGAAGAAGACCGGCGCGGGGCAGTATCTGGCGCTGACGCTGAGCGATAAGACGGGGACAATCGAGGCGCGCATGTGGGACGACATCGCGTCCGCCGTGGCCACATGCAGCGAGGGCTGCTACGTCAAGGTGCAGGGTCAGGTGTCGAAGTACCAGGGCAAGTGGCAGATGACGCTGAGCAAGATGCGGCTGGCGGCGGAGTCGGAGGTGGATGCGGCGGACTTTGTGCCGACCACGAAGTTCGACATCGGCGAGATGTGGACGGAGCTGCGCGGCTATGTAGAGGAGTTCAAGAATGCGGAGCTGCGGCGGCTGGTCCTGGCGTTTCTGGACGATGAGGAGATTGGCGCGGCGTACCGCGCGGCCCCAGCGGCCAAGGTGCTGCATCATGCGTGGATCGGCGGGCTGCTGGAGCATGTGGTGACGCTGGTGCGGGTGTGCCGGGCAACCGCGCCTTTCTATCCCGAGGTGGACGCCGACCTGCTGGTGACCGGCGCGATCCTGCACGACATCGGCAAGACGCGCGAACTGAGCTGGGGAACGACCTTCGGCTACACGCTGGAGGGGCAGATGATCGGGCACATCTCGATCGCGCAAGGGATGCTGCGCGAGAAGGTGGCGGGGCTGCCGGGGTTTCCCGACAAGCTGCGGGTGCTGGTGGAGCACATGATCCTGAGCCACCACGGAAAGTATGAGTTCGGATCGCCCAAGCTGCCGATGACGCCGGAGGCGGTGCTGCTGAGCGCGCTGGACGATGTGGAGGCGAAGATGCAGGCGATGCGCAACGAGTTTGGGCGCGACGCGGCGGCGGGCAAGAGCGGTGCGGAGATGACTGAGTGGGTGCGCAGCATGGAGCGGCCGCTGCTGAACTCGCGCGCGTACCTGGACGAGGAGTAGCGCGCGCACGCGTCGCGGCGGTCAGCGCGGCGGCTTGGGGTAGGCGCGGAAGTGGTAGGCGACGCCGATGGTGAAGAGGTTGGGGTGAAGCGTGGCGAGAGGGAAGCCGAGCCAGTTCTGGAGCTCGTAGTCGGCGCGGAGGTTGAGCGTGGGGGTGAGGAAGAAGTCGGCGCCGCCGCCGACGGTGTAGAGGTTGTAGGCGATGTTGGCGACGTTGCCGGAGAAGTTGTAGACGCCGCGCCCGATCAGGAGTTTGCCGTAGGGGGCGAGGCGTCCGCGGTGGACGAAGACGCGAGGGCCGATCTCGTAGGAGCGCTGGTAGACGGTGGAGTCGGAGGAGGGAGAGACCTGGCGGAAGTCGGCCTCGTAACCCCAGTGAGCCCGGTTGTTGAAGTCGGCGTAAAAGGCCCCTCCGGTGAGGCTGGTGCGGTTGAAGTTGTAGCTGGAGGAGCCGAAGGCGAAGCCGGCGCCGATCTGCAGGTCGCCGATGCGGCTGGCGGTGGGCAGGGCTTGCGCGCGCGCGCCTGTCGAGAGGCAGCCTGCGAGCAGGAGGGCGAGAGCGAGCGCGCGGCACGCGAGCGTGCGGCGGGACGAGGAGGCCTCTCGTATGCGCGGGCCGTTCATTCTGCTCCTTCCTTTGTTCTGCTTGCGAAACGCTTGCCAATCCGAGGGACGATGCGAACAAGTGCTCGATATTCCCTCAGCGGCTAAAGCCGCGAAGCAATTGCTGTGCCTATGGCGGGACTGAAGTCCTGCCCCTTCAAAACCTGGACTCGTCCCTTCAAAACCGGACCCTCTTCAAAACCGGGACCCGCCCCGGCAAAACATGAACACATTCCGAGCTTTCCCAGGACAATTCCGGGGCGATGCACTCGAGTAATCGAACCTGGGACAAGAAGCGTCTAGAGATTGCAACTCGCCGCGCAGATGCGGGTATAACGGAATCAGTGTAAACTTCTGCGAATAGTAGCAGGTTTTGCCACACCTCCGACAGGCACACTATGCGAACGCACTCCGCACTGCTGATCGTCGCGCTTGGGCTCGGGCTGGAGGCCGGGGCCTGGGCGCAGACTACCTGCACGGGGCTACAGTGCCAACAGACGACGTGTTCGGGTAATACGACTACATCGATCAGCGGGACGGTATACGCGCCGAATGGGACGGACCCTCTGCCGAATGTGGGTGTCTACATTCCGAATGGCACGGTGCAGCCGTTTACGCCGGGGGTGAGCTGTCCTGCGCTGGGAACGCCGCCCTCGGGATCGCCGCTGGTGGGCACGACGACGGACGTGAGCGGCAACTTCACGCTGAGCAATGTTCCGGTGGGGACGAACATTCCGGTGGTTGCCATCTCCGGCCGGTGGCGGGTGCAGGGGACGGTGGACACCACCGGCGCCGTATGCGGCAATACGGTCTTCAGCATGAACATGCCGCAGAACCATACGCAGGGCGACATTCCGCTGATCG
>Ga0326727_10027386_pt1 | contig 10471 bp, 5 predicted proteins | sample MB2enrmetagenome_FD_207643 | JGI IMG/M metagenome (GOLD analysis project Ga0326727, IMG submission 207643) | Lab enriched peat soil microbial communities from McLean, Ithaca, NY, United States - MB29MY | ecosystem: Environmental > Terrestrial > Soil > Wetlands > Peat | place: USA: New York...
ACGATCTGAGCTTTCTTTTCAGAGCTCGCGTGTTTCATGGCTCAGCGTTGCATACATCCTGGTGGCATCTGCAAGAACCGCTTTGCGGCAACGGCTCGGGTCTGCTATCTTGAAGGCGGCTTCTATCTCAACCACAAAGGGAGACTATCGTGAACCTGGCAAACAACGAAGTGCTGATCACAGGCGGAGGGTCGGGCATCGGACTGGGGCTCGCTGAAAAGTTTCTAGCCGCAAAGAGCCGCGTGATTGTGTGCGGCAGGAGAAAAGTGGTCCTGGAGGAGGCTAGGAAGAAGCACCCCGAGCTGGCCACCTACCCGTGCGACCTGACCAAAGAGGCTGAGAGAATCCGCCTGGCTCAATGGATTGCCACCGAGCATCCCCGCCTGAACGTCCTCGTGAACAACGCAGGCATCCAGCAACGCATGGGTCTCGACCAGAAGGACTTCTGGTCCCGCGCGAAGCGGGAGATCGCAATCAACTGGGAAGCTCCCCTTCATCTCATTGTGCTTCTCCTGGAGACGCTCAAGAGGGCGCCAAATCCGTTCATCCTCAATGTGACCTCCGGACTCGCTTTCGTTCCGCTCGCCGGCGCGCCGATTTATTGCGCTACAAAAGCGGCCTTGCACTCCTTCACCCGCGCGCTTCGGCCGCTTCTTGCCCGTACGAAAATCCAGGTCGTAGAGATCATCCCCCCAGCCGTGAATACGGACCTGGGCGGCGTCGGGCTGCACACCACGGGAACCCCCCTGGAGGAGTTCATCACCGCCGTGATTCAGCAGCTCCAGGAGGGAAAAATGGAAATAAGCTACGGCTTCAGCGAGAAAATGAGCCGGGCTTCGCGCGATGAGCTGGAGCAAACCTTCGAAAGGATGAACGGCACACGAGCGTGAGAGTCTTGAAGATTACGACCTTGAAAAAAACCCTCCTGGAGGTTATCGCCTTCCTTATGATCGCGGGACAGCCAGGCACCGTTCACGCCCAGGTCCGCCCCGTGTATGACAGGGGATTGGCGGGAGTACTCCAGCAGATCCAGGCGCTACGCACCACGGCAAGCGTCCTTCTCATAGCCGCGCACCCTGATGACGAGGATTCGGCGTTCATCGCTCGGGCCGCGCGCGGCGACCACGCCAGCGTTGCCTATCTTTCCCTCAATCGAGGCGAAGGCGGCCAGAACGTCATAGGACCCGAGCTGTATGACGCGCTCGGGGTAATTCGGACGGAAGAGCTTCTCCAGGCGCGGGAGTTGGATGGCGGCAGGCAGTTCTTCAGCCGCACGTATGATTTCGGCTTCTCCAAGACTCTGCAGGAGGCGTCCCGGCTGTGGGGGGATCAGGAGGTCCTGCGGGATATGGTGCGGGTCATCCGGAAGTTCCGCCCGCTCGTAGTGTATTCGATATTCAGCGGGACCCCTGCGGACGGGCACGGGCACCATCAGCTGTCGGGAAAACTCGCTCCGCTGGCCTACCGGGCTGCCGGTGATCCGACGAAGTTTCCCGAGCTGATGGCCGAGGGTCTGAAGCCGTGGCGGCCTTTGAAGCTTTACCGAGCCGCCGAGTCTGATGAAACCCCGACGGCCATTGTGGAGACGGGTCAGGTCGACCCGCTCCTTGGCCGCAGCTACGCCGAGATCGCCTCGGAAGGACGAAGCCAACACAAGTCCCAGGGCCAGGGGACGGAGGAAGTGCACGGACCGGCTGAGTCAGCCCTCATCCTCCTGGACTCCGCGGTCAGGACGCAAGCGAGGGAGACCAGCGTGTTCGACGGCATCGACACCTCCCTTCAGGCAATCTCGAGCCTTGCGGGATTGCCGGCCGGGACGCTGGGACCAGAGCTGGCTTCCCTTGATGAAGCCGCAGGCAAAGCCGTGAATGATTTCGACATCAGGGAGCCGGAGAAATCTGTAGAAGACCTTGCCAACCTCCTGAATGCAGTCCGCGCAGCCCGAGCCGCGTTGAAGAGTTCCGCCGGTTCGTCGGAAGCCAGGGCTAATGCCGACTTCCTTCTGGCTGGCAAGGAAAAGGAAGCTACCCAGGCCCTCCAGCAAGCATCCGGCACGGTCATAGATGCCGTATCAAGCACTGAGACGGCTGCGCCGGGAGAATCGTTTTCAACAACCGTGCGGGTTTTTCTTTCGGAGCCCGCCCTGGCAAGAATTACAAGCGTCACCCTGAGGGTGCCGCGGGGATGGGGGGTGCAGCCCGCCGCAGCCGCTCGGACCGAGGGCATAAGAGCTGGCCTCTTCGAGATTCATGAAACCGCTGACCGGGAAGACTCCTTTACGCTGACGGTTCCCGCGGGCGCTCAGCCCACGCAACCCTACTGGCTCGAGACACCGCGCAAGGGTTACCTCTACACCTGGCCGGATGGCTCTGCCAAGGCGGAGCCTTTTGGACCTCCGCTGGTCACAGCAGAGGTGCAGGGGCTGATCGGCGGCGTGGCGGTGACTTTGACGAAGCCCTTACAGTATCGTTTCATCGACCAGGTGCGCGGGGAGCTGCGTCGGAATGTGGAGGTTGTCCCCGCGGCCAGCGTCTCATTCGATTCGCCGCTGGAAATCGTTCCGATAGGAGCAGCGGGCAAGCCCCGACGCGTGGTGGTGCGGCTTCAGTCCAACTTGCAGTCCGCAGTGTCAGGTGAGGCGGCAATAAGCGCCCCCGAGGGATGGGAAGTGTCTCCCCCGTCGCTGCCATTCACCCTCGACAGGAAGGGTGAGCACTACGCGCTCGCTTTCGATGTCACTCCAAGCGCAAAGTCTTCCCCCGGGCGCTACACGCTCAGCGCGGTTGCCACCTCAGGAAGTCAACGCTTCGATCTTTCCATGAAAACCATCTCCTACGCGCACATCCAGACACATCGGCTATACGCACCGGCGCAGGCGCAGGTCCAGCTCATCGACCTCAAAGTCCTTCCGGTGAGGATTGGCTACATCATGGGAAGCGGAGATCTTGTTCCCGAGGCCCTTCGCCGGATGGGCCTCGATGTCACGTTGCTGGATGAGGACGCGCTTGCCGCTGGAGATCTTTCCCAATACGACACAATCGTCGTGGGGATCCGGGCCTCCGAGGTCCGGCCTGATTTCGTGGCGGCAAACGAACGGCTTCTCGATTTCGTGCGGGCCGGCGGGACACTTGTTGTGCAGTACCAGCAAGGAGTGTACACGGCTAATAAGCTCACGCCCTTTCCTGTTTCTGCGGTGGGAGATCGGGTCACCGATGAGGGCGGGCCGGTGAAAATCCTCATGCCTGATCATCCCGTTTTCACAACGCCCAACCGCATCAGCCTCAAGGACTTCGAGGGCTGGGTACAGGACCGTAACCTCTACGATTTCAATACTTTCGACCCCCGCTACGTCCCGCTTCTGGAAGCACATGACCCTGGGGAACCTGAGCAGGAAGGTGGGGAAGTCTATGCGAGTCTCGGAAAGGGAAACTACATCTACACCGCGTACGCGTGGTTTCGGCAGCTTCCCGCGGGTGTACCGGGGGCTTACCGGCTGTTTGCGAACCTCGTGAGCCTGGGCTACCGCGGTCGCTGAGCGCCAGACCGGCTGCGCGGCATCCCCGGCCGGCGGCCCCAGGCGCTATGCCAGCGCGCCCTCAAGATCGGCTATCAAGTCTTCGGCATCTTCGATCCCCACGGAAAGCCGCAACAGCGAAGAGGTAATGCCCAGGCGATCCCTGGTTTTCGCTTCGATGTCGGCATGGGTTTGCACCGCGGGGAAAGTGATCAGCGTCTCGACTCCGCCAAGACTCTCCGCGAAGGTGATGAGCCTCGTGCGCCCGAGGAAAGGCTCGACAAGGAGAGGATCCGCCACCTCGAAAGAAACCATGGCGCCGAACCCGCTCCCTTGCCGCATGGCCAACGCATGCCCGGGGTGGTCGGGCAGGCCGGGGTAATACACCATGCGCACTTTTGGATGCCGCTTCAACCACAGGGCAATCTTTGCGGCGTTCGCCTGCTGCCTCTCAATCCGCAGCGAGAGAGTCTTCATCCCGCGGATGGTGAGCCAGGAATCCTGCGGACCGAGCACCGCTCCAGCAGCGTTCTGATGGAACGCGACCTTGTCTGCAAGCGCAGGGTCTTTCACCGCCAGAAGGCCGCAGACGGTATCGTTGTGGCCCGCCAGGTATTTCGTCGCGCTGTACATCGTGACATCCGCCCCCAGCTCCAGGGGCCGAAGGAGACACGGGGTGAGAAACGTGTTGTCCACGATGGTCAGAATGCCGCGATTCTTGCTGATGGTGGATAGCGCTGCAACGTCCGTCACCTTGAGGAGCGGATTGGTCAGCGACTCGATGAAAAGAGCGCGGGTCTGTGGGCGGAGGGCCTTTTCCACAGCTTCAAGGTCGGTAGTATCGACGTACGTGAAACTCAAGCCGAACCGGCTGAAACACTGCTCGAACAAGCGATATGTCCCGCCGTACAAGTCTTCGGTGACAACGAGGTGGTCCCCCGCTTTGAAGAGCAGCAGGAGGCTGGTAATGGCAGCCATCCCTGAGGAGTAAGCGAAACCACGGCTCGCCCCTTCGAGCTGCGCAATGGCGTCCTCGAGTACTTGCCGTGTAGGGTTCCTGGATCTGCTGTAGTCGTAGCCGGTGCTTTTCCCGAGACCGGGATGACAGAAAGTGGCGGTCTGATAAATCGGAACGGTCACTGAGCCGGTAAACGTGTCCCATCCTACCCCGATGTGCGCGGCCTGTGTTGCGATGTTCATGAAACCCTCCTCCAAAGAAACTGGAAGAGGAATCCCGGCAGGGTCGCTCTTCCTTATCTTTCGGAACGCTGATTACCGTTCCGCGGGAATTGGCACCTTCCCTTGCAGGAGGTTGCCGCGACGTCACAGGGCCCGTCCCTCGGTCGCTCTTGATAAAGAAAATCTGCGAACTCGATGAGGCTACTCATGCTTTCGGAAAAAGTCAACACGTATCGTTTTTTGGCCTCAGCTACCCTCTCTGAGAATCATGACCCCTTTGGCCGGGATCTGCATGCTCCCTTTCACAGGCTTCCCGGTGGCAAGCTCCTTGAGCTTTTCGTCCCCCAGGTCCACCCGAAGCGTCTCATTTCCGTGGTTCAGGAGGAACAGAAACGATTCGTGCCCTTTTTTCCTGCGGGTCGCCTCCACGCCGCGCGGCACGCGGGCCACGGGCTGTATTCCCTTTTCGCGCGCAAGGGTGCGGACCGCCGCGGACAGGAAACTCGCCTCGGCGCTGCTCGCCACGTACCACCCCCACCCGTTGCCGAACTTGTTGCGCGTGACGGCCGGGGTTCCCGCATAGAAATCGGAGCCGTAAGCTGCGATCACTTCGGCTGACTCACTGTGCAAGATGTCGCACAGGATACCGCAGTCATACGAGCCCTTGAGGTCGCCGAAAGGCTTTGCTACCCGGATCGAGTTCCGCACGGACGGCAGAAGTGCATCAATCTCCTCCACCCAGATCCCCAGCAGCTTGCGAAGCTCTCCAGGGTATCCCCCGACGGTGACGAGATCTGTCTCGTTCACGATGCCGCTAAAGAAGGTGGTGAGAAAAGTCCCGCCGCCGGAAACGAACGACTCAAGCCTCCGGGCCACTCCGGGCTTCACCATGTAGAGGACGGGAGCAATAATCACGTCGTAACGAGAGAAGTCGTCTTCGACCCCGACGACGTCCACCGCGTAGTTCTGCTCCCAGAGGGCGGCATGCCAGGAGCGCACCTGCTCGACGTACTTCAGCGCGATGGACGGGCCCGAGGACATCTCGATTGCCCACCAGTTCTCCCAGTCGAACAGAATGCCGATCCTGGACTCAATCCTCGAATCCAGAAGGGCCGGTCCGAAAGAAGCGAGCTCGGCGCCCAGCGCGGCCACCTCGCGAAACACCCGCGTATTCTCGTGCCCGACGTGGTCGATCACCGCGCTGTGATACTTTTCCGAGGCGCCGCGGGTGCGGCGCAGCTGGAAGAACATCACCGTGTCGGCGCCCCGCGCCACCGCGTGGAGACTCATAAGGCGCATTTCCCCGGGCCGCTTCAATCCGTTGTAATCCTGCCAGTTGACCTGGCTTGGAGTCTGCTCCATCAGCATGAAGGGAGCGCCCCCCTTCAGCCCGCGCATGAGGTCATGGCGGAAAGCGATTTCCGAGACAGGCGTGTCCAGCGCGGGGTAATTGTCCCAAGAAACGATATCCATCTCTCGAGCCCACCGGAAATAGTCCAGCTCCTTGTACGCACCCATGAGGTTCGTAGTGACTTTGACCCCCGGGGTGATTTCATGCAGAACATCGCGCTCTGCACAGAAACACTCCATGAGCTTTCCCGAGGCAAAGCGATAGTAATCCAGCGTGATCCCCTGGAACGCTGTGTGTGTGACGTCCATGTGCTCTGTTAGGATATTGGGGACCACGATCTGATCCCAGTCGGTGAACGTATGGCCCCAGAAGCCGGTCCACCAGGCTTGGTTCAGCGATTCGAGCGTTCCGTACCGCTCCGCAAGCCATGCGCGAAAGGCCTTTTCACAGTTGCCACAATAGCAGCGGCCGCCGTATTCGTTGCTTACGTGCCAGGCCACGAGCGCGGGATGGGACGCGTAGCGCTCGGCGAGCTTGCGCGCAAGCTGCACCGAAAGCCGGCGGAATGCCGGACTTGTCGGACAGGCGTTGTGCCGGTGCCCGTACTTGCGCTTTCTGCCGTCGAAGGTCGTCCGCAGCACCTCGGGATATTTCGTTGCCAGCCAGGGCGGCACGGCCCCTGTCGAGGTGGCAATGCAGGCGAAGATGCCGTTTTTCACAAGCAGATCTAGAACCCGGTCTAGCCACGCGAAGTCCCATGTGTTTTCGTCAGGCTGCAATTTCGCCCAGGAGAAGACCGGGACCGTGGCTACGTTGATCCCGGCTTTCTTGAAGAGGCGCATATCTTCCTGCCAGACCTCCTCAGGCCATTGGTCAGGGTTGTAGTCACCGCCGTACCAGATACGAGGAAGCTTTTCATTAATCATGGAGGAAATCGTATACACTCTCATCATCAACGACAAGGCGATGGGTAAGCCCTTCCGCCGGTTCGAATCAGGAACCATGGTACATTCCGTTAGCGCTCTTCACCAGATCCGCACTGTAATGGTAGCTTCAAAGAGGTGAAGAGGAAGCTGCCGTTCCTTATCGCCCTTGTCGCCATTTCTGTTGCCGCGCTGATGGCCGCGCGGTTGGAATCTGCCCAGCTTCGGCAGGCTACGTTCGCCTGGCGATTCGCCACGGGAGGACAGATCAGAAGCCGGCCCGCGGTGGGGCAGGACGGAACCATCTACGCCGTTGCGGAGGACAGCTATCTCTACGCCCTGTCTCCCCGCGGCGAGCTTGCGTGGAAGGCAGACCTCGGCTGGCTCCCTTGGGATTGCCTTGCGGTGAGCCAGGAAGGAATGATCTACGCCGGGCTCAAGAACGGGAACCTCGTCGCCGTCACCCCCCGCGGAGTCGTTGCCTGGCGCGAGCATTTCGACGGTCTGTTTGTTGCTGACCCTCTCATTGCTCCCGACGGCACGGTGTACATTGGAGTCGCTCCCGCAACGCTCATCTCGCTGTCGGAATCCGGGCGGGAACAGTGGAGTATTACACTCCCGGGCTCACTGATCGGGGCCCCCATCATGGATGGGGCGGGAACAATCTACCTCGTGGCATCAGACAGAAGGTTGTACGCCCTTACGCAATGGGGTGAGTTCCGGTGGTCGCTCCCTCTCCAGGCGCAGCCCACCACAACGGCAATTGCGCGTGACGGCACCGTTCTGGTGGGGACGGAAGACGGGAAAGTCATTGCGGTAAACCCGAACGGTGACATGGTGTGGAGTCGCGCGGTGGATGCGCCGGTGGCCGGTGTTTCCGTGGGTGTTGACGAGATTGTGGCGGCAACCACGAACGGAGGTCTCGTGGGGCTGTCCGCAGCCGGCCGGGCGTTATGGCGGGAGAGCGCCGGGGCGGGGCTCGATACATCTCCGCTCATCCGTGGATCCGGCCTCCTGGCATTCGCCCTGGACGGCACGCTGCTCCTGCTGCACCAGCCGGTCGGGGTCATCGAGCGCTTCAACGTAGGGACCGCGGGCGCCGCCGTTCTTGCGCGAGACGGTTCCGTCTACCTTGGGGGCCGCGACTGGGTGGTGTACGCGTTCTCGCGACCAGCCGGGACTGAGAGGATCATCGGCCCATGGCCTCAGGCGGGGCACGACGAGCAGCACTCAGGGCGCACTCCGTTTGGGCCGCCGGGCGGCATCGAGGCCGCGCTGAATGCAACCCCTGATTACCTGTACCTGGACAGCCTTGCCGGCTCGGACAGCCATGAGCAGACCCAGCTCTTTCTCTCGGAGGTGCGCTCGCGCGTCGATCGGGGCTCTCTGGGTAAGAGCACGTGGTACGTCGTGAGGATCCTTGAACAACTTGCGGGAACAGGGCTGATCGACCCGGCATACCGCAACCAAAAAGTCATCAACGACTTCCCCGACGTAAGGGCCGCAGCCGCTTCGCTGCTGGGAGCCGTGGGGTCTGCCGGTTCGCGATGGACTTTGATCCGCATTGCCAACGCGGAAACCGACAGCTTCGCATTGTCTGCGGAAATCCGCGCCCTCGGCAGCCTTGCTTTCGATGAGGACGGATCTTCGGCCCGGACGATTGCAGCTGCCTTTGTCAGGGCACAAACCACTCCCGCAGACAACCGTCTGGCCGCTGAAACGGTCGACGCCCTCGGCAGCATTGCCTCCGCCACGGGCCTTATCACTCAGCCAGCGGCGGAAACGCTCTTCGCGATTTCCCGCGGCCCCTACCTCGAGCAAATACGCGCCGCTGCGCTCGCGGCGCTGGAGGGGAAGCACGGCCGGGCAACGAAAGAGTAGCGCCTCAGAATTAGGCCTGCGCTTCCTTGCGTTCGAAGCTTCCAATGACTACCCTTGTATAGGTGAAGGGGGAAAAGCCATGAAGACGGGGGTCGTCACGCTCCTCGCGCTGCTCTGTGCAACGCTGGCATTCGGTCTGCAGGTCGACAAGGACGAGCTCAACAAGGGCCAGGGAACCAACATCGTCTTCATTAACTACGTCGGTCCCCACACGACCGTTGACACTCTTGAGCAGATCCTGGGGATCGGCCAGGGCCTTGGCAGGGGACTGGGCAGCCAACCCGCCGAGAACTCCTACAACGGCAAGTACCGCCTGATCCACGCGGTGGGTGCTCCTGAAGGCCAGAAACTCGACGCTGACATATTCATTATCGAGTCCGACGCGGAAGTGGACGACGTCATCAACATCATACGGATGGTGAGCGGGTACCTCCAGGCCGCATACGCGTACGCGCCGGCCGACGCCATGGTGCTTGCCCGGTTTGTCGTGTACTACAACGCGGTCTTTCGGGGAGACCTCAAGTACTTCGGCGGTGTCTACAAGACAGTCGTCATGAAGAACCTTTCCACTGACAACGCGGGGATCGCGACCAAGTATTCCGACTGGCCCGGGAAAACCCGGATGCTGATCCCCCTCCAGGGCACGGAAAAAGGGAACCTCAACACCGTGGGAGCCGGCCAGCTCACCTCCCCCAAGGTTGTGGAGAATCTCCAACAGCAACCCGGCAAAGCCCTGCCGGAGCGCAAGCAGATCACCGAGCTGCAGCAGAGGGGACTGGAGCAGGGTCAGCAGAAACTGGAACAGCAGCAAACCCAGCTGGAGCAGCAGAAAAGCCAGCTGACTCAGCAACAGCAGCAACTGGAGCAGACGAAGCAGGAGGCGGCGCAGGCCCAGACGGCCGCAGCGTCACCCACGGCGACACCCGAACAGAAGCAGGCGGCCGAACAGAAGCAGGAACAGGTCCAGCAGCAGGAGCAGGCCGTTCAGACGCAGCAGCAGCAGGTGCAGCAGCAGGAGCAGGCGGTCGCGCAACAGCAGCAACAGCAGCAGGCGACGCAACAGAACGTCCAGCAGCAGAGAGCAGGCATCGCGGCGGACGAGCAAGCCCTCATTCAGCCGAAGCAGCAGCAGGCAGCCCAGCCCGCGGCGCAGGCTCAGGCAGCGCCGGCGGCCTCCGTGCAGGCGCCCGGGCAGGTCCTTTTCATCTACGACCTGGGCGAGGCCCCTGACCATCTCGGGAAGCTCGTCCTGATCGACCGGGTTTCCGGCAAACTCCTTTCCCAGTCCGACCTGAACTCTGTACGGGGGAAGACCTACGTCACCGTCGGGAACGTGATCGTGGTTGCCGCGGGCAGAACGGGTGGCAACGCCGCCGTGAGGCTCGTATCGGTTGACCCGACCACCCTCGCAGTCCAGCAGCAGGGGAAGGACAACATCGTCCCTTCCAGTTATCTCACGGTTTCGGAGAACTCCGTGTATGCCGTCGTGGACTCGGACCACGGTGCGTTTCTCGGCAGGTTCGACCAGTCCCTGGCGCTCCAGGCTCAGTCGGAGCGCGCCGTGGATCCCTTCACGTACATCACCGTTTCAGGGACCGAGGTTTTCATCCAGGATGATCAGGG
>Ga0326727_10027387_pt1 | contig 10471 bp, 8 predicted proteins | sample MB2enrmetagenome_FD_207643 | JGI IMG/M metagenome (GOLD analysis project Ga0326727, IMG submission 207643) | Lab enriched peat soil microbial communities from McLean, Ithaca, NY, United States - MB29MY | ecosystem: Environmental > Terrestrial > Soil > Wetlands > Peat | place: USA: New York...
TACGCGCCCCTGGGTCTTCATGATGATGTAGGTCGACCCGAACATCGCATAGCCGCCCACGACCGCCACCGCGGTAAGCACAGAAAACGGTGAAAGCCAGTCGAAGACCCGCCGGCGAACTTACCGCCCTGGACGTTGACTCCTCAGAGCAGTCCGCCGAACGCTAGGCCCTGGCTGACGCCAGAACTTGCTCGCCGTGACGTTGAAAACGCGTCCTTCGAACGCAATGTAGGCAGGCGCGCCTTTCTCACCGTCGTGAACTTACGAAGCTCCTCCGCCATCGAGGCTATGATACTGACCGCCGGGGCCGTGCGGGTAGAGTGACACGCGCCGCCGCGCTCATTCCTCCTGGACAATCGCGGCCTGGTCTGGGCTCATGCCGTCCACAACGGGCCGGTCGATCTGCTCCAGAAGGTGCTCCTTGCCGCCGGCGTCCAGAAGATGGCCGGATTTGCGCGCCTTAGTCTGGAGGTAGAACCGATTGTAGGCATTGGGCGGGATGACAAGCGGGATGCGCCCCGACACGGGAAGGCCCAGGGACGTGAGCCCGTCGATCTTGCGCGGGTTATTCGTCATCAGCCTCACAGACCTCACATGTAGGCTCATGATCATGTGAGCGGCGACGCTGTAGTCCCGCTCGTCGTCGCGGAAGCCGAGGGCGAGATTCGCCTCCACCGTGTCGTATCCGTGATCCTGGAGACCGTATGCCTTGATCTTGTTGATGAAGCCGATCCCGCGGCCTTCCTGGCGGAGGTACAAGAGCATTCCCCTCTCCAAGGAGCCCAGCGTGCGGAGGGAGGCTTCCAGCTGGTCCCGGCAATCGCAGCGCAGCGACCCGATGGCGTCACCGGTAAGACATTCGGAATGCATCCGCACAGGCACGTTCTCCTGGTCGATGATGTCCCCGTGGACGAACGCAGCGTGCTCTTTCCCGTCGCGATTGTTCCAGAACGCGACAACTTGGAACTGGCCGAAACGCGAAGGCAAATCGGCTATGGACTCGATCCGTACGCAGACGTGGTCCTTCCCGACCCCATCGCATTCGTGGTCCCGGTTCTCATTGAGAAGGCCCTTGATCTCAAAAGGTGTCAGTGGCATGTGAATATAGTAATCAAAGATTGCTTGCTCTGTCGTTCCATTCTACTTTTATTCTACGAGCCGAGATCCAAAACGGCGCCGCGGGTGTACTAGGGAAAAAGGAAGGGAAGAATGGACGATGTGACACCCGTCTGTGACGGTCCGCAGACAGACACGAAAACCGATGAGGAGCTGGTCCACCACCTGGCCGAAGGCCGGCCCGGTGCGCTCACGCCCCTGTACGCCCGATATGCGCCCCTGGTGTTCCACATCGCGGTGCAGAGTTTGGACACCTCGACTGCCGAGGACATCGTCCAGGAGGTTTTCCTCGCATTGTGGCGCAAGGCGCGGACCTACGACCCGAAACGCGGCCCTTTCCGTCCGTGGCTCCTGCAGGTTGCCCATTTCCGAGTGCTCAACGAGCTGCGAAGACGCAGCCGCAGGCCCCAGTTGGAATCCGATGGAGAGCTCGTAGATGATCTTGCCGACAAGAATGACGGGCCCGTCGAGACGGCATGGGAGACGTTTCGAAAGCAAGCCTTGCAGGCCGCGGTAGAGAAACTGCCCGAAGCTCAGCGCCAAGCGCTGAGCCTTGCGTTCTTCGAGGACCTGACGCACGATCAGGTTGCCGAAACCCTGCGTCTCCCCTTGGGGACGGTGAAAACCCGTATCCGCGGAGGGTTGCGCAAGCTCCGTTTCATCCTAGCCCCGCTGGGAGTCGCGGTGGTGCTGCTTGCCATCCTCGCCGGCGTCGCGGTCCGCTCCCGAGGCCTGCTCCAGCTTGCCCAGAAGACCGACCAGGCCCTTGCGTTCGTCACGGCAAGCGACATCACGACGCTGCATCTCGCCGCGGGCCCGGGCGTGCCGGCACGGGTGCACGGGTCCTACCGGGGAAGGCCGGGGACGGCGCTTGCCGTGATCGCCCTACACAACCTTGACCCGCTCGTCCCGACGGCCACCTACCAGGCGTGGGTGCTGAGCAATGGAACGTGGGTGTTGGTGGGAAGCGCTGTGCCGGGCGCCGATGGGAATGCATTCATCATCGCCCAAAACCGGGTACTCACAAAACTCCCTGATGCATTCGAGCTGACCGTGGAGCCCAGAGGAGGGTCAGCGGTTCCGAGCGGTCCTGTGATCGTCCAATACCAGGCAGCGACCAGGTGAACCGGATCAAGAAACGGGTGCGGCCGGCCCCCCCGGCCGCCGTCCAGCACCTGGGCGGATTTTGGCGAGGGTGAACGGCTTTTGAACGAAAGCCTGCCGCGCCCCGAAGGGGTCTCCGTCCCGAAACACAGTCCCCGCGTACCCGGAAACGGGACGCGCAGGTCAGGGCACAAGGAGCGGGTGGCCTGGGTCAGCTCCGGTCCTTTCATTGGCGGTATCACGACGTCGCCCAAGAGCATGATGGCAGCGAAAGGGAGAGCAAAGCGGGTCTGACGACGCGACCAACTGTACGCCGCGGAAATCAACAGAACGGGGGCGGAAACGGGCATGGGAAGAAATACAGCTGGGAAGTGCATCGCCTTGCCCTATTATAAGTCAGTATGCCAACCCTCTTATCAAAAGTTTTTTGGTCCGTGATGACAGTGTGCCCTTCTCATGGTAAAATCAAGTTTCTAAATTCAAACGCGCGGCAGCGAGGAAGGGGCGTGATTAGAGTCATTATCTGCGATGATCACCCAATCGTCCGTGAAGGCGTGAGGATGGTCATCCGCCAGGAAAAGGATATCTCGATCGAAGAGGAAGCCTCGGGCGGCCAGGAGCTTTTGTCTAAGCTCGCTGGGCGCCAATTTGACATCATCATCCTCGACATCGGCCTTCCGGGCGGGCCCGATGGGATCGAGCTGCTGAAAGCCATTTCCCAAGATCACCCCAGAACACCCGTGCTGGTCATGAGCATGCACCCGGAGAACCAGCTCGGGATGCGGGCTCTCAAGGCGGGCGCCTGCGGGTACCTCGTCAAGGGAAGCGAGCCCTCTGAGCTCATTACCGCCATTCGCAAGATTGCGTCGGGGGGCAAATACATCAGCCAACCGCTAGCCGAGCAACTGGCTGAGGAGGTGGCCACCCGTCGGACCCGGCCGGCGCACGAAAAGCTGTCCGACCGCGAGTACAGCGTTCTCTGTCTTCTCGCCTCCGGCAAAGGTGTGAGTGAAATCGCCTCGCAGCTTTTTATCAGTCCCGCAACAGTGGGGACGTATCGCTCGCGAGTCCTTTCCAAGCTGAACCTCAAGAACACGGCAGAGCTCGTGCGTTATGCCGTGGAGCACCGCCTGCTGGACTGATCCTGACCGAACTGATCTTGGGCGGGGAAGGGCCGATGGGTGTGTCAGAAGGTTACTACAAAGTTTGTCAGAATAACTTCCGCGGAAAATCATCGCTGTAACGACTTTTCCCGCGCGTCGTTTGAGTTAGAATCCTTGCCATGGGGGAGGGCGCTTCCATGGCGGAAAGTGTTGGATCATCTGTCGTGAGGGTCCGGCAGGCTCTTGATTCGTTCGGAAGACTGAACCTCTGGGAGATCCAGGCCATCCTCGGCACGAGCCGCGAATACTCTCTGAGCATACTGTCCCGGCTTTCCTCCCAGCCGGATATCGACCTCCGCTGGGAAGACGAAAGGATCCTTTTGACCCTCAATCGAAAGCGCTGAGCATCCGAAGGTAGCGAAACGCGCAGGCCGGCAGGGCTGAAAGCTCGTCACGGTGGAGCGCCGAAAGTAGAGCCGCACGCACGGCGTTGGTGGAGATTCCCGGCAGCGGCTGGGGGACCATCAAAACCCGCGGATTCCGCAGCGACGGCTTTTCTTCCAGAATACGGTCAACCCTAATCAACGAGACAGGATGCAGATTCTCGTTGTGGCTCTGCGGATGCCCGTTGCCGTGTCCCCATAGCCCATCCATGATCTCCGTGAGTGATGCAGCGCCGCCGGACTCGTACGCGGATATGTAGTATGCCTCCATCGCCTGCTGGTTGTTGAGCCCGAGAAGCCTGAAGAAGGACGCGGGCCCGCTCATCGACTTCCCAGCCGAAGCAGGAACGAGGGTGAACAAGGGCTGAAAAAGGGAAATCGCTTCCGCGGCCGCGCCGCGTCGCAGCTCGTCGGGGTAGAGCTCCGCGGAAGGTGAGGCATCCTGGGCAATGACATACACGATCTTGTCGAGCCGTGCCCGGGCCATCACCGAAAGCCCGCACAGCAGGTGACCCCAGTGGATGGGATTCGCACTGAGCGGGAACACGCCGACGCGCACCGCTTGCGCCGAAGGTAGAACGGGAGGCTCCTCTGCAGTCATGCGGAGCCTGATCCACGGATTGACCTCCTGGGCCGTAACGAGTTTCGCAACCTGGTGCAGGAGAGCCCGCACATGGACCTGGATTTCGGAAATCCGCTTACCGGCGGGAGCCCGACCGAGAAGGGACATCATGCTCGCAAGCTCCGTCATCACCTGCATAAGAACGTCGCCAGTCACGGGATCTAGCCAACCGGATCCCGGCTCCACGAAGGGATCTGGCGCCCTGCGCTCCTTGCTGACTTCATCGGGTGACTGCACTCGCCGCCTCCTTCCGCTCTCTCTATCCTTTCTTTTGCTCATGCGGTCGCTCCGCTCCCTCGGCAAGGGAGAGGTAACATTGCCTTGCCTTCATCGAATAGCGGACCCTTCCCTCGCGCGCGAGCCATCCCAACGCCTGGTAGGCCACGACGCTCCTCTCCCCCAACAGCTCGGGGAAAAGGAGGACGTTCAAATAGCGTTTTCCCCTGAGGAGGGAAATCGCCCTCTCGGCGCACTTCTGGATTTGGTCGCTCACGTGTGGGTTAAAGGTATGGCCCGCACTGCGGGAATGAAAGTCTAGGGACGAATGATTTTGTCTGTCGGCGTCTTACGACACGCAGAACGGATTGCGGCAAGAAGCTTCGCTGACGCCCCTGTTTTCGGAAGATACCCCACCGCGCCTGCCTCCCGCATGGCCTCTCCCTGGTCGTCGAACATGGAAAGCCCGATGATAGCTATCTCGGGAAGCTCGGCGTGCAACGCCCGCGTGGCGTCGATGCCGCTCATGCCGGGCAGGCCCACGTCCATGGTCACCACGTCGGGGCGGAGTTTGCGCGCAAGGTCGATGGCTGAACGCCCGTCCGAAGCTTCTCCAACGATCTCGAGGTCGGATTCTCCCCCCAGCACCATAGCGAGGCCCTGGCGAACGACAAGGTGATCATCCACGAGGAGGACCCGGATGGGCGGCCTGTCAGCGGCCGCGGTTTCCGCGCACGCTGCCTTCGCCCGCGGCGTCCTTGCGCGCTGGGCGGGTACGCCGGTCTGCCGCGGCGCCGCAGAGTGCTCGGTGCGCTGCATGGGAACCTCGAGTGTGAATGCGCTGCCCTTGCCAGGTGCGCTTTCGATAGTCATGGAGCCGCCCAACGCCTCAAGACGCTCGTGCAGGCTGAAAAGGCCAAACCCCCCCGTCGTTCCACCTCCAACGCGGATGGCCGCGAGGTCGAATCCCTTGCCAGCGTCGTGAACGACTACCTGGACTTGGCTGCCGCCGTGAAGGCCGAGCGACACGTCAGCTTCCTTCACACCAGAGTGCTTTGCGACGTTAAAAAGAAGTTCCTGCACGGCGCGGAAAAGCATCATGCGGGTCTCCAAAGATTCCACTCGCACGCCGCCGCGTGCCTCGACCGCCACCCTTAGCCCGAACCTCTCCCGGGCCCAGGCTGCCAGCCATTCCATCACGTTCTCAAAAGCGGCGTCATATTGGATGGGCGGGCTGAGCTCCGTTGTAAGGGACCGCGAGACATCGAGGGAGCCTTTGAGCATGCCGTCGATTTTGTCGATAGTGCCAAGAAGGTCGTCGTCCGCGCTCGGCGAACGGACGCTTGAGCGGAGGCTTTCCAGCCCGAAGCGCGCTCCGGCAAGGAGTTGCTGGAGCTGGTCGTGAAGGACACGACCGATTCTCTGGCGTTCCCGTTCCTCGGCTTGCACAAGCTCTGCGGCCAGGGACCGAAGCAGGACCGTCCGGTGCTCCAGGCTCGCCAGCGCCTGGTCCCGTTGCGCGCGCGCCCTCACGGACTGGATGCCGAACGCCAAGTCACCGGCAAGCTCGGTGAGGAGCGACTGCTCCTCCTCGAAGACGCTCGGCTGCTCCGAATAGATGGTCAGGGCCCCAAACGAATGTCCCTGGCTGATGAGAGGAAGGGCAATGGAAGAGCGAAACCCCCGGCGGAGAGCCTCCTCCCGCCAGGGAGCAAGCTCGGCCTGGGTGACAAAATCCCGGCCGATGCAGAGTTTGCCGGTTCGAATGGCGGTGCCCGTGGGCCCCCTCCCCCGCTCGGTGTCCGCCCAGGTGATGCCCGCCTTCTCCAAGTACCCGTCTTCGAATCCCGCGCTGCCAACGGGGCGCACGAGCCGCGGAGCCTCCTGGTCAGCATATCCTACCCAGGCCATCCGGAAGCCGCCCTCGTCCAGAATAAGTTGGCAGACCGCCTGCACGAGCTCCATCTCATCCTCGATCCCGATGAGGGCCTGGTTACAGGCGGATATCATCCGCAGAAGCCGGTTTGTTCGCCGGAGCGCCTCCGTCCGTTCGCGGACTTGGATGTCGAGGGCGTCACGCGCTGAGCGAAGGTCGTCCTCTATCCGGCGCCGTTCGGTCACCTCCGTTCCGTACAGATTGACGTAGGCAGCGTCTGCCGGCCTGACGACTTCGAAAGAGTAGATGCGCCCGCCGCAGTCGATATCGGTCTGGCCGGGAATCCGGGAAGCGAAGGTTTCAGAGATGATCCGGCGCATGGCCGACGGCAACCCGCCTTCTCGAGGCTGCTTCCAGGTCTCCAGTAGGGAGTAGGCGGCCTGGTTGGCGTACATGACCGCGCCGTCTGCGGTTGCCCTGAGCACGGGGTTCGGATTCTCGGAAGGAAACTTCGCGAGGCCTTCGACTTCCTCTTCCAACTTTTTTCGGCGGCTTACGTCGCGGTTGGTGGTCCTGCAGCCTTGGAGCCTTCCTTTGACATCCATAACGGGCGTGCAGGCATGATTTACCCAACGCGTCCGCCCGTCTTTTGTGATGATTCGAAAGTCGAAGGGGACGGTCTCCCGACCGCACACCGTCTCGTCCTCCAGATGCGACCTGAAGCGGCAGACGTCCTGAGGGTCCACGATCCTGACAAGAAGATCTGGGTCTTCCTCGAACTGGCGGGCTTCGTAGCCTGTCACGCGCTCGCTGGAGGGCGAGCAATACAGAATCCTCCCCTCCCTCGAACGCCAATAGATCCAGTCATAGGCGTTGTCAGCGATCGACTTGAAGAGATCCACGGAAGCGCCTCCGCCTGTTTCGAACAACTTTGGATCTGGAACAGTTCGATTATAGCGTCAAACCGCCTGTATTCTGCAAGCTCGCCTTTCGCATCGGGCGCCAGCGCACCGGGGACCGCAACAGGGAGCGGAGCGGTGTGGGCAGAGGTCTCTCACCCGGCCTGCTCGTCGTTAAGACTACTTACAGCCCCTGTTCTCCCGATAAGCCCTCACCCTTTCTTGTCCCGAGTGGCCCAGCGAGCGTGCAGATGTTGCGCGCTGCGACCTCTGCCCAAACCCTTCTGGAAAACGGAAAATTCCGCGCGGCCTATTTTGACAACCAGCAATGCGTCGAGAAATTTCGGAAGGCTCTTGTCGCTTGATTCGGTCGTTCCGCGCCCTTGAGCCGAAGAGGATAATGCTCTCCGGGTCGAGGGTTTCCACAGGGCAGTCGCGGATCTGCTCAATAGTACTCACCACGCCGTAATTGCACAAATCAACGGTGCTCTCCAGCAAAGACAAAAAAGGCGCTTAGAAATTGACCTGCGCGCTCAGAATCACGAAGAACATATTGCTTGTGAGCAGTCCGGTAAACGAGTTCGCAGTCACGGTGTATTCACCGTAGGTCGGGCCTAAGGCCGATCCAACCTGGGCCTCCAGAGTGAAGTTGTTCACCGGAGAGTCGGAAAGACCGATAAGCGCGATGGCCGAGGTGTCCGAGAAGTTCATGAGGCCGTCTATGGACAAGGTCATGTTGGGCTCACCGAAATCCGCAATGGACACGAATAGGGCTCCGTAATACTGCCCGTAATAACTGGCGTGGTAGTAGCCGTTCAGGAAGGTCATTAGGCTCAAGCTCCCGGAGCCAAGGCTCTGGAACATGTTCTGGTCATAACCGTCAGAGTTCCAGAAAAACTCCCCCATCACGCTGAGCCTGTCCTGCACGTTCAGAACGTCAAAAGTGCGTGAGAGACCGATGTCCACCTTGGGGACCAGCTCATTGCTCACCGAGTAGGGGTTTCCATTCGTATCGAGCTTCTGGCCGTTGTCCCCGTAGGAGAGGCTCGCTTCCCCCGTCATGTTCAGCTCCCAGAACAAGGGCATGGTGATATCAGTGCCGAACACCGGTATCTTGTTGTACTCGTACCAGCCGGAGAACCCGAACTCGACTTTTCCTGCAAGGAACTCTGTGCGGGCCGCGTATGCCACGTCGGTGAGGTCCGTGACTCCGTTCAGGTTGACGAATGTGTAAAGATGGAAGTTGGGCGAGAACGTCACATCCGTTCGCAGACCGAAGACCCCGTCCAGGAGCGCATTCAGGTTCGTGAAGCTCTTGTGGCTGACGTTGATGAGGTCCGTCGGGTTCCAGAAGTATCCTGTGCCCCACTGGAGCACTTGCTTGCCTGCGCGGAAATGGATTGCGTTGTTGGCGAAGTTGAAATCGACGAAAACTTCCTTGATGTCCAGAAGAGTCGTCTCGTTCTGCATCAGGACAAACTGCGGCGGCACGGGTGGAGGAAGCGGGGGGACCGGAGTGAACACCGTCGGCACCGGCGTTCCCGTGGGCACGTAGTTGATGTTCAGGTCCATAAACATCCGAAAGTTCCTGGGCAGCCTCGCGTCCACCAGGAAGTCTCCCATGATCGTGTTGGCGAATGTGTTGTCGCTGAACCCGGTGGCGCCCTGGATGAAGTTTCGGGTCATGGTGTAGGAGCTGAAGGACTGAAGCTGGCCGGAGAATCCCAGCTTTTCTGACTCCACTGCCTCGGCGGGATTCTTCGTGTCCGCGGCGCCCGGTTGGGCCTCAACCGTTCCCGAGCCGAAAAAGTCATTCTCATCCGATCCAGCCGCTGCAGCCCCGGCCCCTTGCGCGCCGGTGCCTGATCCTTGGGCGGCGCCAGCAGCCCCCGGCGACGGGGCAGACCCTGCCGTCAGCCCGTCACTCCCAGAGGCTGCGCTCTGAGCCCACAGCACAGGGCCGGCCCCAAGGCTGGCCAGAAGCACGACACAGATGAGAAGCGATGAACGGTTCATTCTATGGCTCCCGCCTACTTGCTGAGGCTTTCCAGGTAAGACTTGTCGAACTTGTAGTCATCCACCTTGGAGAAATTGATCCCCATGATCTCAAGCACCGACATGTTCCCCTTCTCAACCTCGTCTGTGAACTTCATCAGAAGCGGCACATAACGCCCGTCCACCTCCTTGTAGTTGGTGTAGAGATCAGTCTCCATCAAAGTCCCCGACAAGCTGTAGCACTCCCGCTTCAGCTCCAGGTACTTGTCCCGCGTCACCCACATCACCAGCTTCGGGTATTTCACGTCGTTGACCTTCGCAACCACCTCCACGCGGTACACGGGGATCTTGCCCGCCAGCATCTCCTCGGAAATGATCTCCTTCCCGGCTGCGTCCTGGGACGGTTTGTACAGGTCCTTGAACTTGCGCGTCTCCATGTCCCCCGCGCTCGCGTTGGACCCGCCAATCTTCTCATCCCGTCCGATGTGCGTGAAGGTCCTCGTGGCACGCTTGTACATCCACAGGTTGTCCCCAACTCTCATGTAACCGTTGCCGCGGTCGCTCTCGGGAGAAGCGATGACGATAAGAAACGCGTCGTCGCTGTCCCTGCGGTAGTAGACGCTGTCGATGACCTTCGTGCCCTGCTCGGGGTCCCGCGTGGTGATGCGCGCTTGCGCGGTCATGTCGCTTTTCAGCTGCAGGTGGGTGTCCACCTCGTCGATGATCTCCGCCACCGACGGGTTGGCCCAGAGGGCGGGGGCCGCCGCAAGCCAGGCAAGCACACAGATCGCTATGAGCCCTTTCATTGATCTCTCCTACTCGTAGTGGCGCAGCGCATCAGCCACTCTCATTTTTGCCGCGCGCCGGGCCGTGAAAAACGCTATCAGGAAGGCCACCAGCACGATCGTGATGAAGTTTGCAACGATAGTGAATGCCTTCGGAACGAAATACAGGTGCTTCTGCACGAAGAACATGCTGAACGGGTTGTCCTTCAGGTCAAAACTCATGAGCCCCAAAAGGGACGCGAGCCCCCAGGCCAGAAGGATCCCGACCACGCAGGACAGGATGGCGAGAAACACGATCTCCAGCACGAACAC
>Ga0326727_10027388_pt1 | contig 10470 bp, 5 predicted proteins | sample MB2enrmetagenome_FD_207643 | JGI IMG/M metagenome (GOLD analysis project Ga0326727, IMG submission 207643) | Lab enriched peat soil microbial communities from McLean, Ithaca, NY, United States - MB29MY | ecosystem: Environmental > Terrestrial > Soil > Wetlands > Peat | place: USA: New York...
CACCGCCGGTTCAAATCCTGTTCATTTCCAGTTCAAAATGGTCGCCGGGTTTAGCAAATTATCTGATGCCACCTCTTGACAGACTGGCTCAGATTCACTGAAGCATGTCCCACGCAGCCGAGCGAGTTACAGTAAGAACGAGGTATCGTCCTTGTCCAAACTCGCCATCGTTCTCTCGCTCACAGTTTGCGCCCTGTCCGCGCAAACCAATGCCAGCCGCGTCAGCGGACCGGCCCGCTTCGATCTCACGGCCATCGATAAGTCGGTGGACCCTTGCGTGGATTTCTTTCATTACGCCTGCGGTACGTGGATCAAGAACAATCCCATCCCTCCCGACCAAGCCAGGTGGGGCCGCTTCGAGGAACTGGCCGACCGCAATCGCGACATCCTGCACGAGATTCTGGAACAGTCGGCCAAAGGCGGGACGGCCCGCGATGCCACTACGCAGAAGATCGGCGATTATTACGCGGCTTGCATGGACGAAAAGGGAATCGACGCCAAAGGCTCGGCGCCGCTCGAACCGGAGCTCGAGCGCATTCGCAATTTGAACGACAAGGCGCAGCTCGCCGGCGAAATTGCGCACCTGCATTCCGTTGGTGTTGGGGCGCTATTTCTATTCTCTTCCGGGCAGGACTTTAAGGACTCGAATGCCGTCATCGCGCAATTCGAGCAGGGCGGGCTCGGCCTGCCCGACCGGGATTACTATCTCAAAGACGATCCGAAATCGGTGGAACTGCGGCAGAAGTATGTCGCCCACGTGGCGCGGATGATGGAACTGGCGGGCCGGAAGCCCGACCAGGCGAAGGCCGACGCCGACACTATCATGAATTTCGAAACCGCCCTGGCCAAGGGTTCGCTCGACCTGGTCTCGCGGCGCGATCCCGACAAGGTTTACCACAAAATGGGCAAGCCGGAACTCGCCGCTCTCAGCCCGGCATTCCGCTGGAACGAGTATTTTGCCGCCACGCCCGCGCCGTCTTTCGATTCGATTAACGTCTCCTATCCCGAGTTTGTGAAGACTATGGATTCCGCGGTGGAGGATACCTCTCTGCCGGATTGGAAGACTTATCTCACCTGGCAGCTGCTCCACGGTACCGCCTTGATGCTCCCTTCACCATTCGTCCAGGAGAATTTCGATTTCTTCGGTAAGACGCTCAATGGCACTGAAACTATGCGCCCGCGCTGGAAGCGCTGCGTGGATTACACCGACGGCGACCTAGGCGAGGCGCTAGGCAAGAAGTACGTGGAGAAAACTTTCGGCGCCGAGGGAAAAGCCCGCACTCTGAAAATGGTAGACGCGCTCGAAAAAGCTCTCGGCCAGGACATCCTCAAGCTCGACTGGATGACGCCGGCCACCAAACAGCAGGCCATGGTGAAGCTGAAAGCGATCACCAATAAGATCGGCTATCCCGACCGCTGGCGCGACTATTCCAGCCTGGCGATCAAGCCTGACGATGTCCTCGGCAACAATTTGCGCGCCAGCGACTTCGAGTTTCATCGCCAGTTGAACAAGATCGGCAAGCCGGTGGACCGCCTCGAATGGAACATGACGCCGCCCACGGTGAATGCATACTACGATCCGCAGATGAACAACATCAATTTTCCCGCCGGTATTCTGCAGCCTCCCTTTTTCTATAACAACGTGGATGACGCGGTGAACTTCGGCGGCATCGGCATGGTGATCGGGCACGAACTGACTCACGGTTTTGACGATCAAGGCAGTCAATTCGATTCCCAGGGCAATTTGAAAGATTGGTGGACGCCGAAGGATTCCGAGGAGTTCCATCAGCGCGAGGCTTGCATTGCCGATGAATACGGCGGGTTTTCAGTGGCGCCTGGCGTCTTTGTCAACGGTAAGCTGACTTTGGGCGAAAATACCGCCGATAATGGCGGCGCGCGCATCGCCTTAATGGCGCTGCTGAATTCCATTGGCAATAGCACCGCGAAAATCGATGGCTATACTCCCGAGCAACGCTTCTTCCTCTCGTTCGGGCAAATCTGGTGCGAGAACGCGCGCCCCGAAGCCTTGCGCACACTGGTGCAGACCGATCCGCACACGCCGCCGGAATTCCGTGTAAAAGGCGTGGTGGAGAATATGCCGGAATTTCAAAAGGCTTTCTCCTGCAAGCCGGGGCAGCCGATGGCTCCCGCCCATGCCTGCCACGTGTGGTAGGGCGGCAAGTCGCTTTCCGGCCGTGATCGCCCGGCCAACGGATTGGTCAAATCCGGGTGCTATCTTCGGTTCATTTTACATTTAGCACCAGAAAACTGTGGTGTTAACGCGAATTTGGCGTCTCTTGAGTGGTGTTGAAGAAATTGACGCTACCCAAATTGATGGACTAGATCCAAAAAATTCTGTTGCTCTCCTCAAAAATCCCGCATATAATCGTTCCCATTATTCGCTAAAAGTCCGCTCGATTGAATCGGGCATATTTCTGGGTCACGGAGTTCACAATGCAGCTTTGGGGGAGAAGTGTATCTAAGGGTCTTGGGGTATTTGGCCCTCTCGCAACATTCGCGCTGGTAGTAGGACTGTCTATACCGGCAAACGCGCAAAGTAGTATAGCCGGAACGGTCACCGGACAAGTCACCGACGCATCTGGCGCCGCTGTCCCGGGTGCCGCGATCAAGCTGGTGGACATAGCGACAGGGGCTGCGTTCGCCAGCATCAGCAACGATGCGGGCCGTTACGATTTCCCGACGGTGCCTCCCGGGAAATACGACATCACGTTTACCAAGGAAGGCTTCACCACCTACGACATCAAGTCGCAGGAAGTGCAGGTCGGTATTGTGCTCACGCTCAATGCCAGCCTGAAAGTGGGCTCTACTTCCACCACCGTGGAAGTGTCGGCCACCGTCGGGGCGGAATTGCAGACCATGAACGCCACGGTCGGCAACACGCTCAGCAATACCTCATTGATGGTGTTGCCGAACCTCGGCCGCGATGCCACCTCCATGGCCATTCTGCAACCGGGCACCACGCCCAGCGGCAATGCGGCAGGAGCCGTCGTAGATTTGAATACCTATCAGCTCGATGGCGCCAACGTCACCGACGACATGGGCGGGAACGTCACTACCTATCAGACCAATATGAACGGTATCGGCGGAACCCAGACCAGCGGCAGTCCTTCGGGCGTGATTCCGACTCCCATCGAGAGCATTGAAGAGTTTAAGGTATCGGTCAGCAATCAGACCTCGGACTTCAACAATTCGTCCGGCGCCCAGATCCAGATGACCACCCGGCGCGGCACCAGCGAGTTCCACGGCGCCGCGTATATGTTTTATTTCGACAACGCCATCGGGTTAGCCAATAGCTGGGTCAACAACCACACGCCGTACACCTACGGGAGTACAGTGTTTGCGGATACGCCGCCCGACTTTCCCAAGAACCATCGCAGCCGCTTCGGCGGCGCCCTCGGTGGCCCGCTCCTTCCCAAGCCTTTTCTGGGCGGCAAGTGGTTTTTCTTCGCCAATTATGAAGGGCTACGGTACCCCAACGCGGTGGTGTACTCGGCCAACGTGCCATCGGCGTTGATGCGGGCCGGCGTGATCCAGATCCCGAATTCGGCCGGCACGTACCTCCCCTATAACCTCAATAGCACCGCGGTCACCGTCAACGGCACTACCTATGCGCCAGCGGTATGTCCGGCCGGCAATTGCGACCCCCGCAACCTCGGTCTCAACCCCATCGTGAACCAGATCTGGAGCCAGCAGATGCCGCTCGAAAACAATCCGGCGGGCGGCGACACTTACAATACGCAGGCATTCCTGGGTAGCATCCGCGCGCCCCTGACCACCAATAATTATGTCGGGCGCATCGATCACGATTTCAGCGACAAGCAACATTTCTACGTCACCTATCGCGACTACAAACTGGTCAACCTGACCACCAACCAGGTCGATATCGGCGGCGCATTGCCCGGCGATAAGTTCGGTATCCCGACGGCTAAGGCGCCCCGGCCGCAGCAGCCATCGGTGTGGACCACGGGACTAACCACGGTGGTCAATCCGACCACCACCAATACCTTCGTGTTCGCTTACCTCAGGCAATTCTGGCAGTGGTCGGACGCCAACGGTCCGGCGCAGGGGTTCGGCCTCGGCGGCGCGCTGGAAATCGGCGGCGAAGCTGGTGCCGGCAGCGCTCTGATCCCCTACAACGTCAACACGCAGAGCGTGCGCCAGCGCTTCTGGGACGGACAGGATAAGCAACTGCGCGACGATCTGACCATGCTCAAGGGCAATCACTTGCTCAGTTTCGGCGGCGCCTACGCGCGGAATTTCGATTACCACTCGCGCACGGACAACGGAGCCGGCGTGAACAACCAGATCAGTTACCTTTCTACATCTTCGGGGCTTAACTGGACTTCGCCTTCGGTCCAGTACATCCCCACCACCGTCCCGTCGGGGCAATACTCGACCTACGAAGCCGATTATGCCTATGTTCTCGGCCTGGTCAGCTCTACCCAGGTGATGTACACCCGCTCGGTGAACGGCCTGGCCTTGCAACCGCTCGGTACGCCGGCCACCGACAAGTCGATCATTCCCTACTACAGCGTCTATTTCCAGGATAGCTGGCACGTGAAGCCCAGCTTCACCCTCACTTACGGGCTGGGATGGAACCTGGAGATGCCACCCTACGAATTACAGGGAAAGCAAGTGGCGCTGGTGGATTCCAACGGTCAACCGATCAGCACTGCGGCCTTCATCAATCAGCGGAACCAGGCGGCTCTGCAGGGATCTGCCTATACGCCGGAAATCGGTTACCAACTTGTAAGAGGCGTGGGTTCGGGGCTCAAGTACCCCTACAATCCCTACTACGGCGAGTTCAGCCCGCGCGTTTCCTTTGCCTGGAATCCGCATTATAGCGACGGCATCCTGGGCAAAGTATTCGGCAACGGCAAGACCGTGCTTCGCGGCGGCTACAGCCGCATTTTCGGCCGTCTGAACGGCGTGGATCTGGTTCTGGTTCCGCTGCTCGGGCCCGGACTGCTGCAAGGCGTCACCTGCGTCAACCCGCTTTCGACCGGAACCTGCGCGGGAAGCGGCGTGGCTACTCCTGCCACTGCGTTCCGCATCGGGACAGATGGATTGACGGCTCCTCTGGCGGCGGCTTCGCCGACACTGCCGCAGCCATACTACCCCGGCGGAACTTATCCGGAATCGGTGGACTCCGAGTCCCTGGATCCGGCCTTCAAACCGGACCGCACCGACAACTTCAGCCTGACTGTACAGCGCGAAATTAACCCGCACATGTACCTGGAGGTTGGGTATATCGGGAAGATCATCCGGAACGAGTACCAGGAACTCAACCTGGATTCGGTTCCCACCAATATGACTCTCGGTGGCCAGAGCTTCGCCAATGCGTTCGCGCAGGTCTACGAGCAGTTGATTTTCAATGGAGTCCCCGCCGCCGGCATAACGGCGCAGCCGTTCTTCGAAACCGCGCTGGGCGGAGCGAATTCCGCCTTCTGCAAGGGCTACGCCAGCTGCACCTCCGCGGTGGCCAAAAATTACGCTTCGCTCATCAAAGAGACCGCCGTATCCGACCTGTGGAACAAGATGGACGCCACCAGTAGTTGGATACTGGGCCGGACTACGTACGGCCAGTCGTATAACAGCGGAAATGGACAGGCCACTTCGGTAGGTATGATTACCAGCCTGGGGTACGGAAACTACAACGCACTGTTCGCCACCTTGCGCACTAACGCCTGGCACGGCCTCACCACGACTTCCAATTTCACTTGGGGACGGGCGTTGGGCACGGGCAATCAGGTGCAGGCCAGCAGCAGCTACACGGCGCTGAATGCATTCGATGAGGCTGCCAATTACGGCTCCCAGCCTTACGATATCAAGTTCATTTACAACTTGAATATGTACTACGAGGATCCGTTCTTCAAGGGGCAGCACGGTGTGCTCGGACACATTCTGGGCGGTTGGACTTTCGCACCGCTGTTCACGGCGCAGAGCGGCGGTATTACCGGGCCGACCTACAGCGAGGGTAATTGCACGGGGTGCGAGGCGTTCGGTGAGGTTACCACCCCCGGCACCAGCGCCGTGAGCGCGGACAGTAATACGCACTCGGAGAATGCCGTTGGCTTCGGGCCCTACACGGGCAGCGTAGCGGCCTATAACGGTATTTCCGGAGGCACCGGCACCAACCTCGTCTTCGGGACCAACGCCGTGGGAACCAAGCCGATCAGTTCCAGCAACCCGGCCTTGTACGGTCTGAACATGTTCGCCAATCCGGCGGCAGTCTACGGGGAGTTCCGGCCCTGCGTGCTGGGCCTCGATACCAGCTGCGGCGGTGGGGCAGGGAACATACGCGGCCTGCCAACTTGGAACCTGGACGCGCAGATCGTGAAGGATCTGGGGCTCTACAAAGAGCGCGTGGGCGCCCAATTCTTCTTTACGTTCACCAATGTCTTGAACCACTTCCAACCGAGTAATGGGAGCCTCAATCTCACCAGTCCGACGTCGTTCGGCCAGATCACCAGCCAGGCGAACTCCCCACGCTCCATGGAGTTCGGACTGCGGATCCACTTCTAGAATTTGTTTCTTGCCGTTCTTATGGGGACCGGTCGCCAGACCGGTCCCCATTCTTTTTGTGGGATAAGCTTCAGCTTGTCCAAGCGAGCGGAGCTCGCTCCGGTTTTCGCCCTACCTGCCGATATCCTGCAAGGCGCGGAAAGACGTTGCCGGCAACAAATTCGCAGACACCACATTTCCCAAGCCATCGATCCAGCGCGTAGATCCGGTGCCCGTCCACACTTCGCGCTGCTGTCCGGTGGAGGGGTCGACCGTGAGCGTGTGGCCGTTTAGGACGTCCGAAAAGTTCTGTCCTTGCCGCGCCATCGAGGTGGACCACTTCTCATACCGCGCCTGCGTCTCCCGCAACGTGAGCCGGAATATCCTCAGCGCGGCCGCGGCGTTAGCGGCGGTGATTTGAGCCTGCTTCAGGTGCCACTGCGAATTCTCGGTAAATGAGGCCGCGGACTGGAAAATCATGCGATAGGTGCCATCGGCCTGATCTTTGGGCGCGAGGAAACTCAGCAGTGTCGCCAGTCGCCAGTTCGCCACCCCGTTCGCCTGGTAGAGGCCCGTTTCGGCGTACACGTAAGCCATCTTCTCCAGCCCGTTCTGCACGCAGCGGTAAATCGCCTCGCCGGCCGTGGTGGTGACGGGGCCTTCACGGGCCGCACTGAATACCGGATCGACCGCTTTGATGCTCTTGGGCTCGAACGCCTGGCACATTTTCGAAAAACGGGCCCGCGCGTAGAAAGGCGCGAACTCCGCACCGGAACGATAGCGCGCCACTATAGTCGCGGTCGGCGGGTGCCCGGGCGCATATTCCTTGCCCTCGGTAAAGCCCAGTCGCTCCATCTGCCCGCTCGGGACAGTGAACGGCGGCACGGCCCAATCTCCCACGCGCATGGCGATTCGGCCGTCGGGTGATGCCATATCGACTTGCACCCGCGGATCGAGCGGTCCTTTGCGCAGCAGTCCGCCCTGCGCCTTCCAGCCGCGCGGTACGTCGATAGAGAAAGCTTGCTCGGCAGTATCTCTTACCGTCATCCAGGAGACCGCCTGCGCCAAAGACGTCGCCAGCGCCAGGAAAATCAGGCCCCGAGTGCGTGTCAGCATGTTCCTTATTCTGCTCCCGGCTGCCGGGCCTGCACAAGCCCCCGGACGCGTCGTTGTATCCTGATACTTGGCTCGAATCTATCCTTTCCATCCCCTGCGTTATACGGCCAAAGCCGGCCCTCTGGCGAGCGTCGTGACGCAGCCTTACGACAAGATCACTCCGGCGATGCGCAGCCGTTATCTGGCCCTGAGCCCCTATAATCTGGTGCGCATCATTCTCGGCGAACGAACCGCCGAAGACTCGGACAGCAACAACGTTTACACCCGCGCCGCCGGGTATTTGCGCGATTGGACGGCTTCCGGCGTGCTCGCGCGCGACTCAGACGCCGGCATCTTTCCTTACTTCCAGGAATTCACCGTGCCCGATACCGGCGAGCGGCTGGTGCGCAAGGGCTTCATCGCGCTGGGCGCGGTGGAAGAGTATGCCGCCGGCGTGGTGCACCGGCACGAGCAAACGCTCTCCGGCCCGAAGAAAGACCGCCTGGAGTTGCTCCGCCACACGCACGCGCATTTCGGCCAGTTATTCATGTTGTATCCCGATAAGGCCGGCGCCATCGACTCTCTGCTGGACGAAGCCGCTGCCGGCCAACCGCTGGCCGAGGTAACCGATGAATACCACGCCGTCCACCGCATCTGGAAAATCGCCGACGCCGGAATGATCCAGGAACTCATGGCCGATAAGCGGCTGCTGATCGCCGACGGACATCACCGCTACGAAACGGCGCTGGCATTCCGCAATGAGAATCCCGGGCTGCCGGGAGCGGACCGCGTGATGATGACGTTCGTCAATATGTACTCGCCGGGACTGCGCATTCTGGCGACCCATCGGCTGGTGAACGGGCTCGATCCGGCCGGTTTCCCGGAGGCGTTTCTGAAGGCCGCCGCGGAGGATTTCGTGGTGGCCGGGATAGCAGCGCCGGCTGAATTGCAAAAAGCCTGGGAGAAATCGCGGGACCGCACGATCGTCGGTGCGGCCATCGGCGCGCGCCTGTTCCGCTTGGAATATCGCGGCCACGGCGAGCTCGACGTGCGCGTTCTCCACGAGAAGCTGCTCGCCAAAGCGCTGGGCATCGGCGAACAGGCGGTACGCGACGAAAAGCATCTCCGCTACATCCGTGGGCTCGACGCTGCCGTCGAGGAAGCGCGCAGCGGCGCCGCACAAATTGCATTCCTGTTGAAGCCGACCTCCATCGAACAGGTGGCGGAGACGTCATTCGGAGGCGGAGTGATGCCCCAAAAGTCGACCGATTTCTATCCTAAGCTGCTGTCGGGGCTGACGATTTATAAGCTGCCATAATTTCTCGCAGAGTCGCAGAGAGCGCAGAGAGAAAACCAGACGCCACCACAGAGACACAGAGGCACAAGAGGAAGCCATCATTGTTCTCCGTGGCCTGTGCCCCCTCCGTGTGCTCAGCGTTGCCTTTGTTTTCTCCGTGTCTCCGTGTCTCGGTGGTGAATATTCTCCCGCCGAAATCGCCTTCCAAGCCGTCTGATATCTTGGTGTAAGCGATGCAAACGCCAGGCCCGAGCGCGCAAGCCAACCCTATCCGTGTGCTGGTATGCGACGACCAGCCGGACGTTTTGGAGGCTCTGCGCCTGCTGCTCAAAGGACAAGGCTGCCAGGCGGTAACCGTGGATTCTCCCGGGGAGCTGTTACGCACCGTGCGCGGCGAATCCTTCGACCTGATCCTGGCCGACCTCAACTACACCCGCGATACCACTTCCGGCGTGGAAGGGCTCGACCTGCTCGCCAGCCTGGAAGCCCAGGGGAACGCGACCCCCGTGGTCGTCATGACGGCGTGGGGCAGCGTGGATCTGGCCGTCGAGGCGATGCGCCGCGGGGCTTGCGATTTCATCCAGAAACCGTGGGATAACGAGCGCGTCATGGCGGTGGTGCGCAAGCAGGTCGATTCCATCCGGAAGCGGAAATCCGAACTGGAAATCGCCGCCAACGTTCAGCAGAAGCTCTTCCCGCACCAGGTCCACCAGCTTCTGACCGTCGACTATGCCGGACACTGCGTGGCGGCTCGCGAAGTGGGCGGCGATTACTACGATTTTCTCGACGCCGGCGATCGCACCGTCGGGTTCGTGCTCGGCGACGTTTCCGGAAAGGGCGTGCCGGCGGCGCTCCTCATGGCCAATTTGCAGGCATGCTTTCGCAGCCAGGAGCCGCACGCCCTCTTGCAGCCCGCCCACGTGCTCGAAACCGTCAACCGCCACTTTTTCGACTCCACCGCCGCCGAACGCTTCGCCACGCTTTTCTTCGGCATCTATGACGACCGCACCCGCCTTCTGCGCTACGTCAATTGCGGCCACGTGCCCCCTCTGCTGCTCCGTGCTTCGGGCGCGATGGAGACGCTCGATCCCACGGCGACCATGATCGGCGCCTTTCGCCACTGGAGTAGCATCGAACGCGAGGTGACGCTCAACGCCGGCGATACACTGCTGATTTACTCGGACGGGGTCACCGAGGCGGAATCGCCCGCCGGCGAAGACTTCGGCGACGAACGGCTGCTGCGTTGTCTGCGCCAGACACACGGCATGCCCGCCAAGTCGCTGGTGCATTGCATCGTGGAAAGTGTCACCGAGTTCAGCCACGGCTCCCGCTACGACGATGTCACTGTAGTGGCTATCAAGTCCCTCTGATTGGTATTACTATCCCTCCATATTCTTTGCACGCCGCGACGATTTCATGCCGCTCAAGAGCTGAGAGCCCTCGGCGCATTGCGGGGGAATGCCCGGAACTCCGTTGAAAGTCGCGACTCCCGCCTAACCCACTCTACGACGCCTTATTTCTCTTCACAACCGCGCCTTTCAGGGGCGTGAGAG
>Ga0326727_10027389_pt1 | contig 10470 bp, 10 predicted proteins | sample MB2enrmetagenome_FD_207643 | JGI IMG/M metagenome (GOLD analysis project Ga0326727, IMG submission 207643) | Lab enriched peat soil microbial communities from McLean, Ithaca, NY, United States - MB29MY | ecosystem: Environmental > Terrestrial > Soil > Wetlands > Peat | place: USA: New York...
TGAACTGCTGGAGATGCGCCGCAGCGGAAGCGCCCGCCCGCGGGAGATGCAGCCGAAAAAGCTCTGGTAGGACGGGGACTGGGACCTCTTTCCCTGATCAGGCCCGGCCGCTCTCTGCTGCCGGCGGCTTGAAATATTCCAGAAAAAGTGTGCAAAATTGACCAGATTTCCGGCCCCCGCCGGTGCGAGTCTATGTCAAAATACGGCTGCGGGTGTGCCGCAGCCAGCCAAGCGCCAAATCCTCATTTGAATGAGCGATTTCTGCTTCCGTGAAGATCGATTTTCCGCCAGTGTTTCCCGGACGGCGGCCGTTGTTCCACGATTAAAGCGGCTTCTCCAAGTTACTTTCGCTTGCCCAGGCCGCGCAGTCCGGCTCTTTCCCTCACAAAATGCTCCCCCGCGGCGGGGCTTTCAGGGCATGGCAATCGCGGGACGACCTTAACTTGACGACCGGTGCTGGCGCGCACGTTCCGCAGTTTTCGTCCGCCTGGACTGTATCCGGAAGGAGGCAATTCAAATGGTTGAGCTGGAAAAGCCCCCCTTTGACGCCGAAGCGTTTCTTGCGAGCGCCGGGCTGGGGCGGCGAATCATCCAATTGGCGCCCAAGCAGGCGTTCTTCCTGCAGGGAGACCCGGCCGACTCCGTCTTCTATCTGCAAAAAGGGCGAGTCAGAGTCACAGTGGTTTCCGCCGCCGGCAAGGAGGCGACCATCACCCTTCTCGGCGACGGCGACTTTGTGGGAGAAGAATCGCTCGCCGCCGCCCCCGGGCAGCGCATGGCCACGGCCACCGCGCTTACCGCCTGCACCGCGCTCAAGATCCGGCGCGAAGACATGATCCGCGTCATGCACGAGGAGCATCAGCTTTCCGATCTGTTTCTCAAGTTTTTGCTGGCCCGCAGCATGCGCATCCAGGCCGACCTGGTGGATCAGCTCTTCAACTCCAGCGAAAAGCGGCTGGCCCGGATTCTGCTGTTGATGGCGGAGTTTGGCAAGGAGGGCGAGCCGGAGCCAACCATCCCCAAAATATCGCAGGAGACGCTGGCCGAGATGATCGGCACGACCCGCTCCCGCGTCAGCTTCTTCATGAACCGCTTCCGCAAACTCGGTCTCATTGAATACAACGGCCGGATCCAGGTGCGCAGGGCGCTGCTGAACGTGGTGCTGCACGATCGCTGGCCGGGCGACAACGTTGAAAAGCCGGGTATTCAAGGCATCCCAGGCGAGTAGCCCGCGGCCCGTCACGGCCTCTCCTGGCCCTCCTGAGCGAAATTGAACAGCATTGCGGCAAACAGGATGGCACACTCGCTCTAACCTCCTCAGGTTGCGGGGTGAGAGATGCCCGAAACGAAAGTACGACTTCTCGTCGTCGACGATGAGCCATCGATCCGAAGCACCATGACGCAGGTCCTGGCCGAGATTGGCTTCCGGGTGCGCTCGGCCGAAGACGGGTTCGCCGCGCTGCTTGAATTGCAGCAGGAGATCCCCGACATTCTGCTCACCGATCTCAACATGCCGGGCATGTCCGGCTTCGAGTTGCTCACCGCGGTGCGCCAGAGCTTTCCTTCCATCCGGACCATCGCCATGAGCGGTTCGTTCTCGGGCAACGAGGTCCCCTCCGGGGTGGCTGCCGACGCCTTCTTTCAGAAAGGCAGCAGCATGGGGGCCTTGTTGCGGATCATCGAGAACCTGCCCCGGTCGAAGCGGCTTTTCTCCAAGGTGCAGATTCCACTGCCGCCGCCCCAGCCGCGAAGCCGCGGCCGGCAATCCGGCGGAAGAAAAACCCCGGCGGCGAAACCGCTGCCGGGCGCAAACACCATCAGGATTGAAAGAAGCAAGAGAGAGAAAGGCCAATGCGCACTATCGCAGAGTTGAACATGCTTTTACGCGCCCAAGTCGAACTACCCGCCGGCCTTGGCCTGGCGACAGATGAGTTTCGCGAGGGCTGGAACTTTGTGCGGACGGGAGATGCGCTGCGGCTCAAGAAGAAGATTCAGGCCCGGGGATGGAACTTCATCAAAATCGGCAACGGGTCGCTGCGCAGCGGCGTGGGAGAAACATCGCAGGAAGCCATTGCCGGCGCGCTCAAGCTGGCGCTCCGCCGCGTCAGCGAACACTTCAATGCGGTGGAAGTGGCGCATATCGAGTTGACCCGCTATCCCTGGTTTGTTCTGGCCAGGGTCAAGGTCAATCCCTACCGGATTCAGCCTGGCGCGGCCTTGCCGATAGCGGATGAGGACGAACCTCTTCCCATGGCGCCCCATAGCCGGCGGTTACCGGCCAATTCAGCCGAGCTGTTCCCGCAATTCGGCAGCGCCATGCCGCTGCTCAAGCAGTTGCTGGTTTCATCCCGAACTCCCGAGGCCCGACCCGAATGACCATCCTGCCATTGGCAATTGCCCTGTTGATTTTTCACCGCGCCTTGCGCGTTCCTCCCGAGCCGGAACTCAGCCGCGACCGCTCCCGTTGCAACTCGCGATAAAGGTCGCTCTTTGACTGGCCCAGTTCGCGCGCCAGCCGCTTGAGCGCTTCCTTCTCGTCCACGCCGCTCTCGGCCTGAAGGCGCGCCACCCGCTCGCCAATCTTTTGGGCGGCGCCGCTCTGGGCCTGCTCGACGCTGCGGGGCAGCGCCTCCACCAGCAGGGTGATTTCGCCGCGGATGCGGTCGCGTCCGGCCAGATCCCGGCGCGCCTCCGCCACCGTTGCGCGCAAAAACTCCTCGTGAATCTTGGTCAGCTCGCGCGCCACCACCACGCGCAATTCAGGTCCAAAGACGGCTTCCAAATCCGCCAGTGTCTCCAGAATGCGGTGCGGCGCCTCGTAGAAAATCAGGGTGCGCGCTGCTTGTCCCTTGCCGGCCTCGGCCGCCAACTCCTCCAGCCGGCTGCGCCGCGCCCCGGCCTTTTCCGGCAGAAATCCGATGAAGTGGAACTCGCCCGTGGGCAGCCCGGAGGCCACCAGCGCGCTCAGCCCCGCATTGGCGCCGGGAATGGGAATCACCGCCACGCCGGCGGCAATGGCCTCGGCAGCCAGCCAGCTTCCGGGGTCGCTTACGCCCGGCATCCCGGCGTCGGAAACGAGCGCAATCCGCCCGCCCGCCTTGAGCGCCTCCACCAGTTCCAGCGCTCGCTGGCGCTCGTTGTGCTGGTGGCAGCTCACGGTGGGGGTGGCGATTGCAAAGTGGTTAAGCAGCTTCTGCGTCTGGCGGGTGTCTTCGCAGGCAATCCGGTCCACGCGCTTCAGCACGTCCAGCGCGCGCAGCGTAATGTCGCCCAGGTTGCCGATGGGGGTAGCCACCAGGTAAAGGCCGGGAGCGAGGGCAAAGCCGGAGATTTCCTGCATTTCTGGTGTTTCGCGCAAGGCCTTCGCTCCGTCCATCGCAGACATGCGGGCCGTCAGTCTCCCGATTCCAGGCGCTCAATGCGCCGCTGCTCGGCCAGCAGCGACATGGCGCTCATCAGGTTCTGCACGCTCACCACGCCCACCACGCGTCCGCTTTCGGTGATCGGAATCAGCGAGAGGCCGCGGCCGGCGGTAATGCGGCGAATGGTGGTTCCCAGCGTATCTTCGGGCCGCGCCACCTGGAAGGCACGCGACATCACCGACTGCACATAGCCGTTGCCCTCGCTGCGCAGGGCGTCCACAATCCGCTGCCGCGAAACAATGCCCACCAGTTGCGGCCCGCGCACCACGGGAAAGTCTTCCTGCAGCGAGTGGACGCAACGGTAAAGCGCGTCGGCCAGGGTGTCGGAGGGTGAGAGTGTGGCGAAATCGGTGAGCATCACTTCGCGCATCCGCACGGTGTCTACCACCGACTGGAAAAAGACGCCCTGATCCTCGATCTGCGCGCCGATCATGATGAAGAAGCCGGCGATGATCAGCCAGTAATTGTGCAGCAGCATGCCGCCGATCATGGCCGCCAGCGCCAGCCCCTGGCCCAGGCCGGCAGCGGCGCGGCCGCCCGGCGCGAACCCGTGCTTGCGGGCAAAGCTGCCCCGGATCAGCCGTCCGCAGTCCAGCGGATAAGCAGGAACCAGATGCAGCAGTCCCATGAAGAGCTGCATCCACACCATGCTGCGCAGCAGGTAAGCGGAGGTGATCAGCGGCTGGCCGAGGAGCTTGATGTCTCCGCCCGCGCCCAGAAACGTGGCCGCCAGCATCATTGCCGTGGCCATGTTGGCCACCGGACCGGCCAGCGCCATGGCGAACTGTCCGCCGCCCTGGTTGGCGTTTTCCTGGCTCTCGGGATTGGCAAAGGCAAACAATCCGCCCACCGGCAGCAGCAGAACGGCGCGCAGCCGCAACCCCAGCCACGCCGCCACCAGCAGCCGCGCGGTTTCCCGCACCACCACCGCCGCCACCAGCACCAGGAACAGGCCCAGGCCGCGCACCCAGCCGTCGGCGGCGCTCAAACCCAGGCAAACCACCGCCAGCAAAGGGAAAAAGGCATGAACGCGCAACTCGACGCCCATCCAACGGCCCAGCGGAATTGACCAGCCTCGCATACGTCGATTGTAAGTGGTCGCGGTCCGGTATGCTGGTTTGCGATGCGCATCATCGCCGGAACCTTTCGTTCGCGTACGCTGGAGGCCCCCGCCGGGCTGGCCACCCGGCCCACCAGCGACCGTCTGCGCGAGACCCTTTTCAACGTGCTCGCGCCCCGCATTCAGGGCGCAAGCTTTCTGGATCTATATGCCGGCTCGGGCGCCGTGGGGATGGAGGCGCTGAGCCGCGGCGCCCGCGCCGTCACTTTTGTGGAGCGCGCCCCCGCCGCGCTCTCTGTGCTGCGCGCCAACCTGGCCAAACTGGGAATTGCGACTGGCTTCCGCATCCAGCCGGGCAGCGTGGGCGCTTATCTGCGCAGGCAGGAAGCAGGCCAGAAGCCGGCAAGGGAAGCAGGCCGCAAGCCGGCCCCGCCAACCGCCTTCGCTTTGGTCTTTCTCGATCCGCCCTACGACGCGGCCCAGGAGTATGCGGCCACCCTGAACCTGCTGGGCGCTTCCCAGGCCGGTCTTCTCGCTCCCGGCGCGCTGGTCATTGCCGAGCACCGCCGCAAAGAGCGGCTGGAAGAGCGCTACGGCCGCCTCGAACGCACCCGCCTGCTGGAGCAGGGCGATGCCTCCTTGAGCTTTTATGCCGCCGGTGAGACGATTGCGGCGGAATCATAGAGGACGCCGTCTCGACGCGGCTGCGGTTTGCAGCCTGGGCGAAGAGTTTTTGGAGTGGCGAACAGGCTTTTGCAAAGAGGAATGAAATGAGAATACGAGGGAACTTGGTACTGGCGGCGGCGCTGTTTTGCGCTGCTGCCTTGCAGGCGCAGACGGCTCAGCCGTGGCAGATTGGCCCCTTCACCCGCCCGGCCAGCGGCAATCCGGTGATTGCGCCGCTGCCGGCGGCCACCTTTGCCGATCCCATCCTGAAGGCGCCCGCGCACTGGGAGGCGCTGCACACCTTCAACCCCGCGGCCATCGTCCGCCAGGGCAAGGTGGTGGTGCTCTACCGCGCCGAGGACGACTCCGGCGCCATGGAAATTGGCGGCCACACGTCGCGGTTGGGGATGGCCGAGAGCGTTGACGGCATTCACTTTACCCGCCGAGCCGAGCCGGTCTTCTTCCCCGCCGACGATGCCCAGAAGGCGCGCGAGTGGCCGGGCGGCGTCGAGGACCCGCGCCTGGTCGAGTCGGAAGACGGCACCTATGTGCTGACCTATACGCAGTGGAATCGCCAGACCTACTCGGTGGGCATTGCCACCTCGCCCGACCTGACCCACTGGACCAAGCACGGGCCGGCCTTCTTCACCGCCGAGGGCGGCAAGTACGCCCATCTCCAATACAAATCGGCGGGCATCGTAACCCGCCTGGACCAGGCCAAGGGCCGCTTGATTGCGGCAAAAATCGACGGCAAGTACTGGATGTACTGGGGCGAAGGCGCTATCCGCCTGGCCACTTCGCCGGACCTGATCCACTGGACCCCGGTCGAGGACCCGCAGGGCGCTCCCCTTGAGCTGCTGCGCCCGCGTCCCGGCCATTTCGACAGCAGCTTTCCCGAAACTGGTCCGCCGCCTGTCCTGACCCCGGCGGGCATCGTGGTCCTCTATAACGGCAAGAATGCCCCCAGCGGCGGCGATCCGGAGATGGGCCCCAACGCCTACGCGGCCGGCGAAGCGCTCTTTGCCGCCAAGGACCCCGCCCACCTGATCGCAGAAACGGACCAGCCCGTTCTGAAGCCGGAGCTGCCTTACGAGAAGACCGGCCAATACATTGCCGGAACCACCTTCGCCGAAGGCCTGGTGTATTTCGGCGATCGCTGGTTCCTCTATTACGGCTGTGCGGACTCCATGGTAGCCGTGGTCACGGCGCCGCAAAACTAGGGCGCTTTCGTGACTTGTGTGGACCGTAATTCTGTTGGTCTCCCACCCATTCCGCAGGAAAACGCGGAATGGATGGGGCACAGAAGTCTATGGCAAAAGCAGAAACGCTCTGGGGCCAGCTCAAACAGCCGCTGCCGGAACCGCGCCCCCGCAGAACTCCACCGTGACCACGGTGATGTCGTCGGACTGGCCAAAGGCGCGGGCGGCCTCGGCGATCCGATCGGCGGGCTGGCGGCTGAGGGAGCGGGTGCGCTCGAAGCCGAAGAGTTCGCCGGTCCTGGATTGCGCCTCCACCACGCCGTCGGAGACAAAAGTGAGCCGGTCGCCGGGGGCCAGGCGCAGGCTGATCGTTTCATAGTGCGCCGGGCGCACGATGCCCAGGGGCAGTGAGCCGGGAACGGCTACCTCTTCCCCATTGCGGTAAGGCGCCAGGTGGCCCGCGTTGGCCAGGGTGAGCAGGCCCTCGGCCGTAATGTGCGCGGCCAGGCAGGTGGTGAAACCGCCGTTCGAGCGGCCCATCATGCGGTCGTTAAGCGAGCTGAGCAGCGCGGCCGGGTCAGTGCTGTGCGCGGCTTCTGTGCGAATGGCGCCCACCAGCACCGAGACCAGCATGGCGGCGGGCAGGCCCTTGCCGCTCACGTCTCCAACCACCACCAGCATGCCTCCCTGGCCGTCGCACATCTGCTGAAAGAAGTCGCCGCCTACCTGTTCGGCAGGCTGGTAGACGCACGAGACCGTGAAGCCGGGACACTGGTCCAGCTGGTCAGGCAGCAGCACCTGCTGTACCTGGCGGGCTGCCTCGAATTCGCCGGCTAGCCGCATTTCCTCGCGCCGCGCCCGCGTGAAGCGCAGGATGAGGAAGACCATCATGGCCAGCAGAAAGAGCAGATGGAGCAGAATACCGGCTTGCACGGTGAAGGGCGGCAGGCGCAGCGGCACCTCCAGCACGTGCGGCATGCGCGTCCATCCTGCCTGGTTGAGCACAATGGCCAGGTTGTCGGCCAGGTAATAGCCGAGGTCCAGCACCGCCGGCACCAGCAGTACGCGGGCGTAGAGATTCCCGCGCAGTGTCCGGTCTACCAGCGCGCACAGAATCCACACCACAGCGGGCAGCAGACAGGCCAGTTGGATGGCGGCAGAGGCGGGCGCTGAAAGCCAGCTGGGCCAGTAAAGGACCGCAGCGCAGGGACTGACGGCCACCAGCGCGAGACAGATGCGGCCCAGCCGCCCGGCGCGCACATCGAGGATCGTCGAAAAGAAGCAGAGCGCCGCAGCGATGTTGACGGCCCCCAGCGTGGCATCCGTCAGGTCGTAGATGGGCACCGCGGGCCAGGAGTAGATCCACTGGCCAACGTTCAGGGCGTTGTCCGCCGCCTGCGCCAGCAGCATCACGGCAAACCACAAGTACTCTCGCTCACTGCGCCGGATGAGAAACAGGCAGAGAATGACGAACCCCACCAGGGCTGCGGTGATGCTGTAGGAGTATCCGTCGACATAGCGGATATTGCGCGTCAGTTGATGATGGAGCTGTTCATTCTCCAGCAACGCGGGATCGCCGGCCAGGTGGCCGGAGAGGTACGGCCCTCCGCCCACGTAGTTGGCCCAGATGGGCGAGTGCCACACGCGCAGGGCCACCTGCACCGTGCGGGGCGCGGCGCTGCCGCCCTGGGTGAGCGGAAAAAGGTGATAGCTGAACTGGGTGTTGGGGATCATGGTGGGCGGCATGTCGCCCGAACCGCCAGCAAGCCTGCCGTCCACAAAAACCTCAAACGAGGTCACAATGGGCGCCAGCAGCACCGACGTCGGCCGTGTTCCGGCCGGAATCCTGACCGCGAACCGGTACCAGGCGTAGCCGCTCATCTCCGGATAGCCCTGGGCAGTCCAGGACCTGCCGCTGTCCAGCAGCGGCCAGGCGGAGTCGTCAAAGCCGGGCTCGGCCCAGGCCGGCGTTTGCCGCCCGGCCGGCAGCGGCGAGTCGCCGGGGTGAAAGCGCCACTGGCCATCCAGCGAGACGATCGCCTCCCGTCCGCGGTCCAGGTCAAAGGACTGCGCAGCCAGCCCGGCCGCGAAGGCGACCAGGGCGAGAGCAGCCAATCGACGAACAGCCGGAACAGTGCGCATCGCACGTTTCCTCGGGGAGAAGTGAATGAAACGTGGATTGATGCTATCGCAGACAAGGGCCTTTGCGCAGGAGGATTTTTCAGGGAACCGGAGCGCGGTCAACCCGTTTACAGTGTTGTGCATGAGAAATTCCCGATTCTCTCTTGCGCTGGCCGTGCTGGCGCTGCTGGCGGCCGGGCCGCCGGGGGCGCGCGCTCAGCAGGCTCCTGCCGCCCCAAAGCCTGCCTCGCAGCCGCAACTGGTCCTTCTCGACACCGATATCGGCGACGACATCGACGACGCCTTTGCCCTGGCCCTGGCCTTGCGCAGCCCGGAGTTGCGCATCCTGGGCATCACCACCGCCTATGGCGATACGGAATTGCGCGCCCGGCTGCTGGACCGCTATCTGGGGGCGGTGGGGCGGGGCGACATTCCGGTGGCGGCCGGGGTGGCCACGGCGCACAGCAATGTCTTCACCCAGGCAGCCTATGCCCGCCAGGCGCCGGTCAAGGCTCATCCCAATGCGGCCGGGTTCATGCTGGCGAGAATTCGCGCCCATCCCGGCCAGGTCACGCTGATCGCCATCGGCCCGCTCTTCAATGTGCAGGCGGCCATCGAGCGCGATCCGGCCACCTTCCGCCTGCTCAGGCGGGTGGTGCTGATGGGCGGCAGCATCGACCGGGGCTACGACGGGCAGAACGGGGAGCGCCGCCCGCCCGACGCCGAGTGGAACATCAACCGCGACCCGGCGGGAGCCAGGGCTCTGCTGGCTTCCGGTGTGCCGGTCTACATGATGCCGCTCGACTCGACCCAGATCCACCTGGAGACGGCCGAGCGGGAAGCGATCTTTTCTTACGGTTCGCCGCTGACCGACCAGTTGACCCTGCTTTACCATCAGTGGCGGGCCGGCAGCGAGGGCCACGCGGCTGCGCCCACCTTGTTTGATCCGGTGGCCGTGGCCTATGCCATCCGCCCCGACTTGTGTCCGGTCAAGCCGATGCGTCTTGAAGTGGACGACAAGGGGTTTACGCGGCCCGTCGAAGGCGCTCCCAATGCCCAGGTCTGCCTGCGCTCCAGCGAGGCAGGGTTTCTGCAGCTTCTCCTGGACCGGGTCGCGCCCGAAAATGCGCGTTGACCGGGAGCGCTGGGCCCGCATAAATTGGCTGTTTTTCTTCGCTCACCAGGCCGCAATTCCTGCTCCCTGGGACGGCGGAAAAACATGTGTGCTGCAGGTCACTTGCAACTCCATTGACAGCAAGAGAAAGTTGGACAAAAATGGCGAGTCGAGTCAAATCGAGCCGTTTTGTGCGGTGCATGGAGGGAAAGTGAAAAACGTTAGCAAAATGATGGTTTTGGGGGCGTCGGCTTTTTTGGGCGTCGGGTTGTTGCTGAGTGGTTGCAAGTCGGCTCCGGATCTGACGCAGGCCAATGCGCAGGCCATGATCCAGGCCAAGTACGACCAGACCCCCGCAGCGGGCGCCAACATCACCGTGAACGACCTGGGCATGCGCCAGGGCGTGGCGGCCAAGTATTGGAACCGGACCACGGTCTATCCCAACAAGTTCTGGGCCGACTTCACCCTGACCCCCGATGGCAAGAAGGTCATCAAGCTGCAGGGCGGCGGCGATGTGATCAAGTGGCGCCCGGAGAACCCCAACGACACTGGCTATTCCATCGTCGTGATGAGCGTGGCCGCCAATCACCTGAAGGCGCGCGACGTCAAGGAGCCCCAGGACGAGATTCTTCCCGGCGTGGCGACAGCCAAAGCCGCCATCTACAACGAGGCCGTGAACCTGGATGGTGTGCCCGACGGTCTGCAGCAGATCGCCCACAACCCCGGCAACCAGCTGAGCATCAAGCGGAAGGCCAATTTTTCGCTTGAAGGCGGCGCCTGGGTACTGCACAGCATCGAGTAAAGCGGGAAAAACATCGCGGGCGGCGTCGAAATCGTTGACCCCGCCCGCGTTTCTTGTTATTGTTAGAAGGTTCCGCAAGAACGCGT
>Ga0326727_10027390_pt1 | contig 10469 bp, 9 predicted proteins | sample MB2enrmetagenome_FD_207643 | JGI IMG/M metagenome (GOLD analysis project Ga0326727, IMG submission 207643) | Lab enriched peat soil microbial communities from McLean, Ithaca, NY, United States - MB29MY | ecosystem: Environmental > Terrestrial > Soil > Wetlands > Peat | place: USA: New York...
TGCCAGCTTGCCCCATGCGCCCAAGGAGACGATTCGTGGCACGGTCAGTTTTGAAACCAACATTGCTGGTCAGCAGACGGTTGTGGTACCGGTCACCATCAACGTCCTGAAACGCTAAGCGGACAATGATACGGCGCACCCTGCAGCGGTCAGTGTTGATCGTAGTGGCCGGTGCTGCACTTGGACTGGTTGCCAATGCTGTTTCGCCGCAGCGCGTCTCGTTCATCACCCCCCCCAAGGTGGAGATTTCCGATCAGGAATTCATTCCGCTGGCCCAGGCACGCCAACTCTGGAGCAGTGGGGTCGTCTTCTTTCTCGACGCACGGTCGCCTGCCGACTACACGGCGGGGCATATCGCCAACGCCCTGAACCTGCCTGCCGAAGCGTTCGACGCACATTTCCCGCAGATTTCCCAGTTTCTCACGACCGATTCTACCATTGTCTGCTACTGCGATGGCACCGAATGCGACCTCAGCCACCACCTCGCCGAATTGCTCCGCCAGAGCGGCTACGGCAGCGTCCACATTCTCAAGAATGGGTGGACTGACTGGAGCAAGGCGGGTTACCCAACCACGACTGGCGCGCAACCATGACCAGGTGGATCAATCTCCTGTTGCGCTTCATCGTCGGCGGCGTGTTTATCCTGTCGGGCGTCGTCAAAATCTGGAACGTGCAGATCAACAGCACGCACGAAGAGCGCGGCGTAGCCATCACGCTACGTGTTTCGCATGCTCCCGACCTCTCTGGGTTCGCGGCGGATGTGCTGAATTATCGGGTGCCGCCGCGCGCACTCAGCAATCTTGTCGCGATTACACTGCCGTGGATCGAAGTGCTGGCGGGCGCGCTGCTGGCGCTGGGCATCTGGGCGCGACCAAGCGCGCTGGTGATCACGTGTTTGATGGTTGTCTTCCTGTTGGCAATCGGCCAGGCGGTGGTGCGCGGGCTGAACATCAACTGCGGCTGCTTCGGGACGGTTGAGGGCCGGAAAGTTGGCTTGATCGCGCTGTCGGAGGATGCGGTTTTGCTCGCAATGGCGGCGTGGCTCGCATGGTGGGAAAAGGATTAACGAGGACCGACTTGAAACGACAAACTGTTGCGACCGACGCTGCGCCCAGGGCGATCGGTCCGTATTCGCAGGCAGTGTGGGCGGGCGATTACCTTTTTTGCGCGGGGCAGATTCCGCTTGATCCTGCTACGGGCAACATCGTGGCCGGTGGAATCGCCGAGCAAGTGACGCGCGTGTTGGAGAACATCGGCGGTCTGTTGCGCTCGCAGGGCTTGAGCTTCTCGAACGTGGTGAAGACGACGGTGTTCCTCAACGACATGAACAACTTTGCCGCCATGAACGAAGTTTACGCGAAGTGTTTCACGAAAGATTTTCCCGCGCGCTCAACGGTGCAAGTGGCGCGCCTGCCGAAGGACGCCTTGGTGGAAATCGAAGTGGTCGCCTGCCGGTGACGATCAAATTGCAGGCCAATCGCTCGGCTCGTTTCCCTGTGGTCTCGCCGATCGCGGCGATCAGCCTTCAACAGCTCAGCTAAACGGCGTGTTGTACTGCTTGGCGAGGCGGTAGTCGAAGTAGGCCTTGCGTTTGTTGCGGCTTGCCTGGAACGTTGGATCTATCAACAGCAGCCAGCAGAACTCAACCCAGTCGGCAAGCTTGGTTGGCGGCATTCTCATCGGCTTCTTCATCCTTGACCTTTCAATCGCGTTGACTAGGGATCAGAAAAGCAGGTCGCGTGCTAGGCCGCGCGCACGATCATTTTCGTTGCCCAGACGAGCGAATCTGAGCCAATCTCGGGAAAAGCCGTTTCGACCCAACGCCCAAACTCGGAATTGTCGCACACTTGCGAATTTGTTTTGCGACTGACCCTTTGGCCTTGCTGCGGCTGTAGACGGCGTGTTAGCTTTCGCGCCGATTTTATGAGGAGCGTGGGGCAAGTTCTCTGGTTCGGCTTCGGTTTCTTGTTTCTTGCGGGGGTTCACCTGTTCGCAGCGGACGAACCGGCCGGCGCAACCGAGAGCAGTCAAGAGCCGGCCATCTTCCAGGCCGATGTTCAGACATTGGACCAGCAAACGAAAACCATGCTTTTTCAGGGGAACGTTGTCATCACCTACAAGGGCTCCACCTTGCGGGCTGATCACGTGCGCTATGACAGTGCCACCTCGGAGGCTTGGGCCCACGGGAACGTGCGATTGAACCGTGCCGACCAGGAATGGGTCGCGCCTTCGGCGTATTATAATTTCAACTCCCACGCCCTGAAGACCGACCACTTGGAGGGATTTTTCGATCCCGTTTATTTTCGGGGCGATCATCTGGAAACGGTTTCCAGCAACCACTATTCGGCTGTGCGGGCGTCAGTGACCACTTGCGATTACGATCAGCCGCATTTTCGCGTGCAGGCCGCGCATGGCGAAATCTTTCCGGGTGATCGCGTGGTGCTGTTCAACGTCATCGTGTTCGTCGAAGACGTTCCTGTCTTTTGGTTTCCCGTGATGGTCTGGTCGCTCAAAGGCGACAGGCAGCCGTTCTCTTTGTCGGTCGGCGACAGTTCGCAGTCCGGTTTTTTCTTATTGACGACCACATACTGGCGTTTGAATGATGGCATGCAACTGGCGTTTCATCTCGACGAGCGCACGGAACGAGGCGTGGGGACGGGAGCAGACTTGCAGTATCACATCGGCTCGGCGGGCGAGGGAACGTTGAAAAGTTACTACATCAACGATGCGGCTCCCGAGACGAGCAGCAACCTCCTGACGCGAGCGGAGGTCGTCCCGTCCAATCGCTACCGCGTCGAATGGCAACACAAACAGGCGTTCACCAACGATGTGGATCTGACCATCGACCTCAACAAACAAAGCGACCCAACGGTTATCCACGATTTCATGAGTGCCGAGTTTTACCACCAGACCGAGCCTGAGTCTGTGGCCGACATCACCAAGCGTGGCGACAACTACACGCTCTCCGCCCTCGTGCGCCCGCAGTTCAATGGCTTCTTTGCCGAGGCGGAGCGCCTGCCCGAGGTGAAACTTGCCGTTGACCGCACGAAGCTTTGGTCCACGCCGCTGTTTTACGAGGGTGAGAGCAGCGCGGGCTATTACAATAACGTGGGCGATGACACAGGCGATCCGCTCTTTCAAGGCCACACGTTCCGCGCGGACACGTTTCATCAACTGGTGTTGCCGCAGTATTATTTCGGCTGGCTGTCGATCGTGCCGCGCGCCGGTGGACGCTACACGTACTACGAGGATGCGCCTGACACGGCGCCGCGCACCAACGAAGTGAGCCGCTTCGTGGGCGATCTCGGCACGGAGGCTTCATTCAAATTGTCCCGCACATACGACGACGTGCAGTTCAAACCTCTTGGCATTGACGGACTGCGTCACATCCTCCAGCCGTTTGCGGATTACCAATGGGTGCCAACGCCAAACGTGGCCACGAACAACCTGTTTCAATTCGACACGATCCGCACCACGACCAACGCCATCAACCAGGCGTTCTCGGTCACACGGTGGTCGCCGCTGGATTTCCCCGCGTTCAATACAATCGACGCGATCACCGGCGAGAATCTGTTGCGGTTCGGTCTGCGGCAGAAGTTGCAGATGCAACGCGACGGCAAGCCGTGGGATTTGGTCGAGATCGAAGGTTGGACGGATTGGCGGATCCAGCAAAACGCGGGCGAAAAGGATTTCTCGGATTTTTTCGGGACGTTGCGGCTGCGGCCCACGCAATGGATTGCCATGGACGCGTCCACCCGCTATGATATGCTCGCTGGTCAGTTGGAGGAACTGAATACCGAGGCCCGCATCCTGAACGGCGACCGCTGGAGCGTGGGCATCGGCACGCGCTTCTTGAAAGATGACAGCAATCTCGCCATGGCTGACATCGCCTATCGGCTGAGCCGCCACTGGACGGCGCAAATGTATCAGCGATTCGATTTCCAGGACGGAACATGGGAGGAACAGGACTACATGCTCAGACAGGAGACGCACGACTGGTATATCAGCTATGGCTTTCGTTACGTGAACCAGCGGACGGGAGGCCGCGACATGGCCGCGTTTATCTCGCTCACGCTGAAAGCCTATCCATCTGTGCAATTGTCCGCGAACCGCATCGATCTGGGCAGTGGCACAAGCACGGGAGATTAGTGAATGGTTAAGATTTGCATCGTCGGGACGGGATACGTCGGCTTGGTCACAGGCGCTTGCTTCGCCGAGGTCGGCCATCAGGTCATCTGCGTGGACAACGACCTCAAAAAGGTCGAACTGCTCCAGAAGGGCGGCATCCCCATTTACGAGCCCGGTCTGGAGGACCTTGTCAGAAGGAATGTTGCCGCAGGCCGGCTGCGTTTCACATGCGAGATCGCCGATGGCGTCAGGAACTCGGAAGTGGTTTTCATCGCCGTACCGACGCCCCCACGCCCGGATGGTTCGGTGGACATGAGTTTCGTCGAGAAGGTCGCGCGCGAGATTGCGGGCGCGATGACCGAATACAAAATCGTTGTCGATAAATCGACCGTGCCCGTCAAGACCGGCGAGAAAGTGTTCGAGACGATCCGCCGTTACAACAAACACAAAGTGGATGTCGATGTTGTCAGCAATCCCGAATTTCTCCGCGAGGGTTGCGCCGTCCAGGATTTGATGAATCCCGACCGCATCGTGATCGGCGTCCTCAATGAACGGCCTGTGGCAAAGATGAAGGCAATTTATGCTCCGTTCAAAGCGCCGATCATCATCACCGACATCAACTCCGCTGAGTTGATCAAGCACGCCTGCAACTCGTTCCTGGCGCTGAAGATTTCCTACATCAACGCGGTCGCCGCCATTTGCGAAGCCTCCGGTGCCAATGTCGAGGACGTGGCGCATGGCATGGGGCTGGACAAACGCATCGGTCGCGCGTTCTTGAATGCCGGGCTTGGCTACGGGGGTTCCTGTTTCCCGAAGGACCTGAGTGCATTCGCCAATATCGCTGATGCGCTGGGCTGTGATTTCCGCTTGCTGAAGGAAGTCCAGCGGATCAACGCCGAGCAGATTCAGCGGTTTCTGAAAAACATTTATAACGCGCTCTGGATCGTCAAAGACAAAACCATTGCCGTGCTGGGATTGGCATTCAAGTCAAACACGGATGACATGCGCATGGCGCCGTCGCTGGAAATCATTCAACCGCTTCAGAAAGAAGGCGCGCGCATCAAGGCGTACGATCCCAAAGCCATGGGCAAGGCGCGGGAAGTGTTGCCGGATGTCGAATTCTGCGACAGCGCCTATGCCGCCGCCTCGGGCGCGGACGCGTTGATTCTCTGCACGGAGTGGGACGAATTTCGCAAGCTCGACCTCGAAAAACTCCGCTCCGTCATGGCCCAACCCATTGTGCTTGATGGGCGCAACGTCTTCGACCCGAAGAAAATGGCCGAACTGGGATTTGTTTACAAAAGCGTGGGCCGGTAGTAGAGTTTCCGTTTCCGATGTACCGATCCTTCGTAACTTTCTGGCTCATCGTTGCCGCAACGGCGGCGAGCGCCGCCGTACAAACCAACCTGCCGCCCTTTGCCGCCCATGACCGCATCGTCATCGTCGCGCCGCATCCGGACGATGAAGTGCTTGGCGCAGGCGGCGCGATCCAACAGGCGCTGGCCGTGGGAGCGGATGTGCGCGTCATTTACCTGACCAATGGCGACCACAACCAAATCGCGTTTAAGCTGTACAATCGCAGCCTGTTCCTGCGTCCCCGTCAGTACCTGGCCTTCGGCGAGCGGCGGCGCGCCGAGGCGACGGCCGCCACGGGCACGCTCGGCCTGCCGGCGGATCACCTCACGTTTCTTGGTTACCCCGACTGGGGGACCTTGCGCATCTGGCGGGATTATTGGGACAGCGGCGCGTCGTTTCGGAGTGATTCGACCGGTGCCACGGCCGTGCCGTACAAGGAAGATTTCGGCTACCAGCATCCGTACAAACCGCAGGCAATCACCGCCGACTTCGAGACATTGTTTCGCCAGTTCCGGCCCACGAAAATCTTCGTCACCCATCCGTGCGATACCAACCCCGATCATCGCGCCGCCGCCAACTTCGTCAGGTTGGCCGCGCTGAATCTCGCAGGCGAAGGATTGCGCCCGCAGCTTTACTACTATGTGATTCACTTCGGCTATTGGCCGCGGCCATCCCATTATCATCCCGACGTTGCGCTCGCGCCGCCGCGCGCGTTGCTCGATGACGGTGACTGGATGAGTTTGCCGTTGACGCCGCAACAGACCCAATGCAAGTACGTGGCGATTCTGCAGAACCGCACGCAATTAACTGACAGCCAGTCTGCCCTCGCCGCTCTGGCGCGCGCCAACGAATTGTTCGCGGCCATCGAAGTGCCGCGCGTGCCAAATCTTCCGCCCGATCTGCCGTTGGATTGGCGGAAGGCTGTCCGCAACAAGGCCATGGTCTTTACCGCAGCGGAACCGGTGGAGAAACTCGGTGAACAGGTTTCCGCCGCCGGGCGCGGGGAGTCCATCGCTTTGGAACAAACGATGTTTCTGCGGCAGGGCGACGACCTGATCGCGCAGATCGAGCTTAAGAATCGACTGGGTAAACGCACGAACGTCCATCTGTTGATGTTCGCTTACAACCGCGGCGTGGATTTTGCCCGTCTGCCGAAAATCAACATCGACGTCACGCCGTTCGGCAACCTCCACGTGTATGACTTCGGCAAACGCGTCTCCGAGCACGGCGTCAGCTTTACCAGCGTGGCGAACATTCTGGTTGTGCGCGTGCCGCTGCAATTGCTGGGTGGAAACGGCATCGATCACATCTTCACCTCGACGCGTGCCAACCTGCGCGAAATCAATCCCGACGACACCGCGTGGCGATTGTTCGCGCTCTCCGACAGCAAGACAGGTCCCACCGCCTCGCTGATTTTCCCGGCTCCCCAGCTCAAACGCCGCTCATGACCGACTATCTCATCACCGGCGGGGCGGGGTTCATCGGATCGAATCTCGCCGAGTACCTCGTCAGCCAGGGACACAGCGTCCGCGTGTTCGACAATTTCTCCACCGGCAAACGCCAAAACCTGCGCGGCTTCGAGACAAAGGCGGAAATCATCGAGGGCGACCTGCGCGATGTCGATCAGGTCAAACGCGCCATGGCCGGCGTGCGCTACGTTTTGCACCTGGCTGCGATCGCCAGCGTGCCGCGCTCGGTCGTGGACCCGCAGATGACCCACGAGGCCAACGTGACCGGCACCTTGAACGTTCTCCTGGCCGCGCGCGACGCCAACTGCCGGCGCGTTGTCTTCAGTTCATCTTCCAGCGTGTATGGCGAGACGCCAACGCTGCCCAAACGCGAAGACATGATGCCTGCGCCGCTCTCGCCGTATGCAGTTCACAAAATCACTGGCGAGTACTATTGCCGCATCTTCTGGCAACTGTACGGTTTGGAGACGATCTCGCTTCGTTACTTCAACGTCTTCGGCCCGCGCCAGGACCCGCAGTCACAGTACGCCGCCGTCATCCCGCGCTTTATCACGGCGATTCTGCGTGATGAACCGCCCACGATCTTCGGCGACGGCCATCAATCCCGCGACTTCTCCCACGTCGAAAATGTCATCACCGGCAATCTCGCCGCGTGCGACGCCCCGCAGCAAGCGCTCGGCGAATCCTTCAACATCGCCTCCGGCGACCGCATCACGCTCCTCGACCTCATCGCCACCATCAACGCCATCGTGGGCAAGAACATCACCCCGAAGTTCGGTCCGCCGCGCCCCGGCGACGTCCTCCACAGCCAAGCCGACGTTGGAAAAGCAGCGAAGCTGCTCGGCTGGACACCCCGGGGCAACTTCGGCGACGGGATTGAGAAAGTCGTCGCGTGGTACCGGCAGCAATCGGAGTGATGGAGCGGCCTTTCGCGCCCGTGTGAGCCACAATCCTTCTGGAGCGCCGGTGGCTCGCCCGTTTTCCCGGCTGTCAGCAGCCGTCGCGGTCAAAGCGCAATCAAACTGCGCGAAGAATTGTAGGGCGCGAAGCCCGCAGGGTTTTGCGCCGACCTTGTCGAACAACAGCTGGCAACCTTTCGGGCTGCCAGCCCTACAATGATTTCCTGCAATATGAAGGCTGGCCGTTTGCCAGCCGACCGACCCAAGCGATCCCCGGCCCTGAGTGAAACGGAGGATTGCCGATGGTCGTCCCTTTCGCTGCACTGCCGCTGCTTCGGAGACCAATGACAACCCGACAGGTGGGTAAGCGGAAGGCAGGAGTGGTTGGGAGTTGAGGCATATGTCATCCGCGCGAAGTTCATCGGGCAGGCCACGAACGCGGCAAGTCCGTGAACGTCAATCAGCCAGATACAGGACGCGAACCCATGCTGTCCACGTCGGACATCTTCGCCTCCCTGCGATCTGGTCTGCTGTGGATCATCTTTGGCCCGAGGCCCCGTGCTCCTGCAGTTTCGTGAGCGCCTGTTGAGCCAGTTGCAACTTGGCGCGCGCCTCGGCGGAATCGGGCTTGAGTTGCAGCGCCTGCTCGTAGTGTTCGATTGCCTCCTGCAGCCTGCCCGTCTGCTGCAAGGCAACCGCCAGGTTGTAGTGCGCCTCGGCGAAATCGGGCTTGATTCGCAACACCTGCTCGTAATGCTGCACGGCCTCGGTCAGGTTGCCCCGTTGGAGCAGTGCATTCCCCAGGTTGTAGTGCGCCTCGGCGAAATCGGGCTTGAGTTGCAACGCCTGCTCGTAATGCTCAATGGCCTCCTCAAGCTTGCCCGCTTGCTTCAAGGCGACCCCAATGTTGTAGTGCGCTTCAACGAAATCGGGGTTGATCCGCAGCGCTTGCTCGTAATGCTCAATCGCCTCCTGCACCCGGCCCGATTGCCCCAAGATGACCCCTATGTTGTAGTGTGCCCCGGCGAAATCGGGCTTGAGCCGCAGCGCCTGCTCCAAGTGGCCGATCGCCTCCTGCACCCGGCCCGCTTGTCCCAAGGCCACCCCTAGGTTGTTGCATTCCTCGGCATAACGCTCAGCGCTCGCGAACAGGTTAAACGCCACCGAGAAGCCGAGCAGCAGGCCCCAGCCCCAGCGTACCACACCACGCCAGACCGGCCGACCGACCAGCCCCGACTCCGAGGTCGGGGCCAGCGCCTGCTCCAATCCAAGGATGCCGACCACCGCCAGCAGTACCAGCGTCGGCAGAAAGTCCACCTCATAGCGGACGCATGCGGCGCAGTAGAGACCAATGGTCAACGCGCATATCCCCGAGAGCAGCGCCACCGCCGCTAGGAACCACCGCAGGACGGAACGCACTTCCGCCGACCGGCCCTGCCAACCCAGAGGCGCCGCCAGCGCCAACCATACCAGCGGAACGTTGCTCAGCACCCCGAAGGGAATCTCAACCCACACCTCGCCCGCCGGCAAGGGCGGCACCACGATGTCATGCACGAAGGGGAAACGACCGCCCCAGCGTGCCGGCTCCAAAAAATACACCCGGAAATTGAACCAGAGATAGCGCAGACTGAACTGCTGCACTGTGCCCGGCTCGTATCCGGCCAACAACTGGTAGCGCCAGCCGAATTCGAACGGGCTGTCGAATCGCAGAGCGTTGTAGAGCATCAGCCCCAATCCGATGACTAGAATCGGACCGGTCGCCGCCATCAGCAGAGACCCAATCTGTCTTCGCTCACGCCACGCTTGAACCACCGGCACCAGCAGGATGACCGCGCCCAACAGCAACGAGGGCCGCGCCCCCACCGCCAGCCCGTATGCCGCACTCGCCGCTGCCAGCCACCGACACTTCCGTTCCGGCTCGTGCAACGCGCCCCAGAGCGCCCCCAGCGCCAGCATCGTCAGCATATACCCGCAACTGATCGCCACTTCGTGAGGCGCGCACCGCTGCAACATCACCGGCACGCCCGTTGCCAAGCCGAGCGCCAGCGCGCAGGCCGCCACCACCCCGACGCTGACCTCGGCAAAGTAGCGACGCCACAGCCCGCGCAACAAGCTCACGCTGGCCAAAAAGCCTATCGCGCAAAAGATCGCCACGGCTTGCCTGTCGAAAAGATAGTGGCCGGTCAGTGCGACGAACGGCCAGAACAAGATCAAGGCGGGCGTAACCCCGAAGTAGAGGTAGAACCTGCCCTTGTAGTAGCTCAGGTCGGTTGTCCTGTAGGACCCAGACCGATAGGCAGCATTGGCGGCCGGATCGTAGGGGTCGGCTAGCCGCGCGAGTCCGGGCGGCACCTCTTTCTTCAGACTGAGTTGGCCGGCGCGGAAACCTTGCACCAACAAATTGTAGTAAGCGTCAGCCGCATCCGGGCTTGACAATTCCGAAACGACCGAGTGGGCCGCGCAGGCGTAAACTCCGACGACCAGCGCGCACACTGCGCCCAAGACTCCGCGCTGCATCCACCGGGACTTTCCTCCAGATGTCTTCGCCTCCTTGCGATCTGGCCTGTTGTCGATCATCTTTGGCCTGAGGCCCCGTGCTCCTGCAGTTTCGTGAGCG
>Ga0326727_10027391_pt1 | contig 10469 bp, 10 predicted proteins | sample MB2enrmetagenome_FD_207643 | JGI IMG/M metagenome (GOLD analysis project Ga0326727, IMG submission 207643) | Lab enriched peat soil microbial communities from McLean, Ithaca, NY, United States - MB29MY | ecosystem: Environmental > Terrestrial > Soil > Wetlands > Peat | place: USA: New York...
GACGGATACGATCTTTGCCGGACAATCCGGAACGACGAAGAACTGGCCGGTATTCCGGTTATTCTGCTCAGTTATCTTTCGGAGGCCGGCGATATCCTCAAGGGACTCGAAAGCGGAGCGGGCAATTTCGTCGTCAAACCTTACAACGCCGATTCCCTGGTGTCCTATATCCGGGACGAGCTGTGCGATAGGGGGACGGAAAGGCAAGAAGATCAACTGCTGCCCGCATTCGAGCTGGAATTTGCCGGCAAGCCCTATATGATCAGTTCCAGTGTCAGGCAGATACTCCAGATCCTGCTCGCAACCTACGAGACCGCGGTCCGCAAAAATGAGGAACTCATCAGGGCGGAAACCAACCTCAGGGTGCTTAACGAACTACTGGAAGAAAAAGTCAGAGAAAGGACCGCCGCGCTTACCGCGGAAATTGCGGAGAGGCGCCGGGTGGAGGAGGAGCTTCGAAACAAAAGCAAGGTGCTCCAGGCCTACTCGGAAAAGCTGGAGCAAAGCAACCAGGAGTTGCAGGATTTTGTCTTCGTTGCTTCTCACGATCTCCAGGAGCCGCTTCGAAAGATACAGACGTTCGCGGATCTGGTTGCAACCCGGTGTGGCGACTCGATCGATTCTCAGGGAAAAGACCACCTCAAAAGAATGCAAACCGCGGCAAATCGAATGCGCTCCCTGATACGCGGAGCACTGGAGTATTCCCGCTCTACGGAAAAAGCTGATTTTTTTCAAAGAGTTGACCTTGTTAAGCCCGTTCAGGAGGCGATGGCCGATTTAAAGCTGCTGATCGAAGAGACGGACGCTGCAATAGAGATTGGAAATCTACCCATTATCGATGCAGAGGAAGGTCTGATGCGCCGGCTTTTTCAGAATCTTATAGGGAATTCTTTGAAGTTCCGCAGCAAGGAGAACCGGCCCGTAATAAAAGTACATGGCGAGGAGTTCAATGCGCCGGCCTCGAATGGACAGGCCTTCTGCCGTATCGTTGTCGAGGACAACGGGATAGGCTTCGATGAAAGATTCCTCGATCGGATATTCAAAGCATTCCAGCGGTTGCATGCCCGGGATAAATACGAAGGCACGGGAGTGGGGCTTGCAATCTGCAAAAAAATCGTTGAGACCCACCACGGTGACATTACGGCGAAAAGTGTTCCAGGAGAGGGGGCGTCCTTTATAGTCACGCTGCCCCTTAAACAGAATCAAGAGCGAGCAGGCAGCGAGTAGCAGGGAGCAGGAAGTTTCCCGCGTCTCCGCGTCCCCGCGTCAGTTCTCCCTCTGTCTCATGATACAGATATGTCTCAGGTTATATCTAGAGACACATGAGCCGCCCTCCGGCATCGATCTTGCCTCAATTAACTGCGCTTGGGACTAATTCCTTATTCCAACAAATCTTAAAGAAGTGTCTCAAAGTTGTCCCCAATTGTATCGGGCAAACTCCGCCTATTTAATAAGTACTTGAAAATGCAACATAAATTGTACCGTATGGAACACGGAGCGAGTTGGTATGTTCATTGCTCTAAAGGAGACCAGCGCCTGGCCTTCGGGGGATGAAATGAAGAAATGTGATGAAATACTTGAAAGGATTGTCCAGTTGACGGCAACGATGGTGGAGTTGGCCGATCTGGGTGACGAGGCAAGGGAAGACGTAGGCTGTGGAGTTCTGTACGGACTTCTCAGGGATTCGGCATTCAAGATCAGGAAGGTTGCCGAACAGGAAAAGGAAGATCATATGAGGAAGCCATCCCGCTGCCGGCCCACGGGGCGTGACAAACCATCTGAGCGGGACGCCTTCGGCGCTGGGCGAGATACACCGCCGAGTGATGCACCCGGGCACTTTAAGAGGTGATTTCGTAGTGCCGTCGGCGAGTCTGTAATACGAGGGCTGGTGGCCGGAAGAAAACAAACCCCGTCCGGGAGGGGCCCGGCTCGCGGAAGCTGGATGGCGGCTGTGGGAATCGGGCGGGACAACCGAAAATCGAATTTTAATCAGGAGATCGAGATGAAAAACAGCACCGAAACCGAGATGAATCTGCTGAAGGCTTTTGCGGGCGAGTCCCAGGCGAACCGCAAATATCTGGCTTTTGCGAAACAGGCGGAAAAGGAAGGCCACCACCAGGTGGCGAGGCTGTTCCGGGCTGTTGCGCAGGCTGAAACAGTTCACGCGTTTTCGCATATCCGGACGCTGGGTGAGATCGGGACCACGGTGGAGAACCTCAAGACGGCCATGGCCGGCGAGAAGTACGAATACCGCGAGATGTATCCTCCGATGATCGAAAAGGCTGAGCAGGAAGGAAATCTCGCAGCCCTGAAGAGCTTTACCTACGCCAATGCCGTAGAGATCAAACATGCATCGCTCTACCAGGAGGCGATCGATCAGATGGGGTCGCTCAAGGAGACAGATTATTACGTCTGTTCGGTTTGCGGTTACACCTGCGCCGATGGAACTCCCGAGGTCTGCCCGGTGTGTGGGTCTGCCGCCAAGGCATTTTCGAAGGTGGATTGAAGATTTGTCAGTGGTTGGCGGGCGCCTTCAGGCGCTCGGCGAAGTGCTTCTCGGAGGGGGTTTCGCACCACGGGCCGTCTTTGTTCGGCTTGTAAAATAAGTTTTCGTGCGAGGAGATGGAATTGAGCCTGCAGAGCATTGCATATTCGTCGGGAATACCCATTTTATCGATGGCGCCGAAATACCTTCAGATTCATGGCCCGTTCATTCAAAAGAGTACTGCATTATTCATGATCTCTGCAAAGGCACAGTTTCAAAGCGGGAGACTTTTCTTCTAATCGTTAATCCTATCACATCAAAGGAGAAGGCATATGGACACCCTTATGCTATCCAGACTCCAGTTCGCGGCGGCGACCTTTTTTCATTTTCTGTTCGTGCCGCTGACTCTCGGTCTTTCCGTCCTCCTTGCAATAATGGAGACGGCCTACGCCAGGACCGGCAATGAAGAGTACAGGAACATGGCCCGCTTTTGGGGCAAGATCTTTCTGATCAATTTCGCCATAGGAGTGGTCACGGGTATAACGCTCGAATTTCAGTTCGGGACAAACTGGTCGCGCTACTCGGAATACGTGGGGGATATCTTCGGTTCCCTGCTCGCAATCGAAGCAACGGTGGCTTTTTTCCTGGAATCCACTTTCATCGCAGTGTGGGCGCTCGGGTGGAAACGGCTCTCGCCCCGTGCGCATGCGGTAACGATCTGGTTAGTGGCCATTGCATCAAATCTTTCAGCGGTCTGGATCCTGATCGCCAATTCGTGGATGCAGCACCCGGTGGGTTTCGTCATCAGGAACGGCAGGGCGGAACTCGACAGCCTCACCGCCATCATAACCCAGTCATTTGCCTGGCATACCATCGTGCATACGGTTTCTGCGGCCTACATACTTTCAGGCTTTTTTGTGATGGGCATCAGCGCATGGCATTTACTTAAGAAGCGGGACGTTTCCTTCTTCAAGAAATCTTTCCGAATTGCGGTCAGCTTCGCGATGATTTTCGCGATTGTGGAAATCGTGCAGGGGCATATGCACGGAGGCGAAGTGGCAAAATTGCAGCCCACGAAATTTGCGGCCATGGAGTCGGTCTGGAATACTACAAAATCCGCCCCCCAGTACCTCCTGGTCATTCCCGACCCGGATCATGAACGCAATCTGGTCGAATTCGGTGCGATCCCGGGCGCTTTGAGCATGCTGGCCTTTCATGATTTCTCCGCGGAGGTCAAGGGCCTCAAAGATTTTGCGCCGGAGGACAGGCCCCCGGTAACCCTTTCGACGGTTTCCTTCAGGGTGATGATCACTTTGGGCTTTTTCTTCCTCATAGTGGCGATCATCGGATGGCTAAGGCGAGACACGATCGAGCAGAGGCCGGCTCTGCTAAAGGTGTTTCTCTTCTCCATTCCGCTTCCCTATATAGCGAGCGAATTGGGATGGATGCTCGCGGAAGTGGGGCGGCAGCCATGGGTGGTCTACGGAATGATGAAAACTTCGCATGCCGTATCTCCGATAGCGGCATCCCAGGTGGCGGTATCTTTAGGCGCATTTGTGCTTGTGTACACTTTTCTCGGCCTGGTGGCTTATTACCTGATATGGACTCATGCGAAGAAGGGGCCGGCAGCCGATGCGGCCATGCCCGAATCGGGCGACGAGGAGGTGGGATATGCTTGAGACGATCTGGTTTGCGCTTTGGGGAATCTTATGGGCCGTCTATTTCGCCCTTGACGGCTTCGATCTCGGGATTGGGACTCTGGCGCCTTTTCTGGCGAAAAACGAAGACGAGAGTCGCAGCATCTATAACAGTATGGGACCTTACTGGAACGGCAACGAGGTGTGGCTCATAACGGCCGGTGGAGTTACCTTTGCGGCATTCCCCAAGACCTACGCCGTAATGTTCAGCAGTCTCTATTCAGCCCTGCTCCTGATCCTGTTTTGCCTGATCGTGCGCGGAGTGGCGATGGAGTTCAGGTCCAGGTTCGCATCCGGCGGTTGGAAAAAGTTCTGGGACCTTATGCTGTGGATCGGAACCTTCGGCCCGGCGCTGTTGTTCGGCGTAGCTTTCGCCAATCTCTTTCGAGGTATCTTAATCGATGGAAGCGGCGTCTATCAGGGCACTCTTTTTTCTCTGTTAAACCCCTACGGGCTCGCGGGAGGCGTTCTGTTCGTGCTGATCTTCGCGGTGCACGGGGCCTTGTGGCTGGTGCTACAGTCAGGCGGGGACCTGAGGCGCCGGACCGAAATGCTGGCGGGCAAGCTCTGGTTTGCGCTTGCAGTGGTTGCGGTCCTGTTCCTGCTGGCAACCTACTTCGCAACGGGTCTTTACAATAACTACCTCCGGGCCCCGGTCCTTTTCATTATTCCGCTGGCAGCCGTGGGCGCGCTGATCGGGACCTTCGTCTTTATCCGCGGCGCGCAATGGCTCAAAGCATGGTATTGCTCCGCGGTCTTCATTGTTATGGTTACGCTTTTCGGAGTAACGGGAATGTATCCCAACCTGCTCATATCCAGCATCGATCCCTCGTACAGCCTGAGCGCGTTCAATTCATCCTCGAGCCCGCTGACGCTGAAAATCATGCTTGCCGTAGCCCTGGTGTTCGTGCCGGTCGTAATAATCTATCAGGCATGGGTGTACAAGTTCTTCGGGGTGAAGACAGATGGCGTCACCGTTGCTCATTCCACGGGAGGCGTGGCGACAAAGCGCGCCGGGAGAGGTATTTAGAAATTCTCGGTGCGTTCGAGAAGCTGGAAGCGGGAAGCAGAAAATACGCTTAAGGGGTGAGCAACCTTACCGGATGCTGTAATTTCTCCCCCCTTTCGTAGGGGTCTACGAAAGGGGGGTAACCCGTATCGCAGTTTTGGTTTTTTCTCCGTGTCTCCGTGTCAGTTCCACCCTACGTCAGTCCTCCTTCGTATCACTTCACGGCGCGGCGTTCCGGATGATCGCGCGGAGGGCCTTTTCAAGCGATTCGATGCTTTCCGTCAACCGGAACTGGGCGAGTGCCCTTCTGAGGTTGTGCTCGCGATCTTTGACCTTGAAGTAGATATCGCCTGCAAGGTAGTCCGTAAAAAACCTCATCCCAAGTTCGTACGCTATCAGGCGAATCGAATCGTATATGAACTCATGGTCGGATCGGGTAAGAAAGCCTTTTGCCACTGAAAAATAGCCCTTAAGCAAAGCCCGGCAAAGTTCGGGCTCGAAGCGGACGCGATCCGGCGAGTTCGGGTCTTCTCCGAGCGGATTGCAACTGGATCGGAGGCAGTCGCCTATGTCGTAATGAACGAGCCCCGGCTTTACGGTGTCCAGGTCCACGAGACTCACGGCCAGCCCCGTGCGGGTATCGATCATTACGTTGCTTACTTTCGGGTCTCCGTGTATTATCCGCAGGGGCAGCGTCCCGTCGGCTTTAGCATTTTCCAGGACTGTCGCGAACCCCTTGCGCCTGTCGATGAAATCCATGCAGAAACGCACGTCGGCGGACAGGGGTCCGTCGGTTTTCGAGAGGACCTTTTCATAGCTCAACACGTATCGCGGAGTGATGTGGAAGCCTTCCAGGGTGTCCTTGAGGCTGTCGGCGGGCAGGTCGCTCACAAGATCGTGGAAAAGCCCGATGGCAAAGCCGACTTCGGTTGCATGGGCAGCGTCCAGGACCGTGTCGAACGATTTCGAATCTTCTATGAAACTCATGGCGCGCCAGAAAAAGCCGGCCGGGTCGATCCAATGATCGCTGGAATCATCTGTGAGCAGAGGGACCGGCGTTTCCCACCGGCGGCCGGTGGTCTGGTTTTGGATAAACCGCTTCGAGACATGGCTTGTTAAGGCGCGCAAGTTTTGCGTTATCAGCTCCGGCCTGGAAAAGACCCGCCGGTTTATTCGCTGCAGAATGAAGCGGCTTTCGCGGGTTGCACCCGCTGACACCAGAAACGTGTCGTTTACGTTTCCGGTCCCGAATGCGCGGACCTCGGCAATCCCGGTCTTGGCGAACCGCCGCGCTGCGGCACTGGTGTAATCGGCGGTCCTGCCTCTTGAGGTGTATCCTTTTGTCATTAGTTTTAAACTCGATTCCGTTTCACATAGCGGGCGCCCTTGTCGGGGCGGGATCAAATATGCTGGAGCGCGGCTTCAATGTCAATGGCCCCGCAAAGCAACGGTCCGGTGAGCCGGTCCGTCATCTAAAGATCGAAGGCCGGCGTCGTATGTCATTCAACATTATTGGAAGGAGCGTGTAATGATTTTTCTCGGCAAAACATTGTTCGTAGCTTTCGTATCGTGGTGTGCATTGCAGAGTGTTTCCTGGGCGGCGGGTCCCGAAGAAAGTGCGAAGCCTGCAAATCCCGTGGTCGTCATGAAGACTTCCGAGGGTGTCATCCGGGTCGAGCTGTGGCCCGACAAGGCGCCGGCAACAGTAAAAAACTTCCTCCAGTACGTGGATGAGGGATTCTATAACGGAACGATTTTTCATCGCGTGATAGACGGTTTCATGATCCAGGGCGGTGGATTTACACCGGACATGAAACAGAAGCCGACTCGCGATCCTGTCAAAAACGAGGCGAGCGCCGACTCTAAGAACGATAACGGGACCATCGCGATGGCAAGGACTAATGTAGTTGACAGTGCGACGGCGCAATTTTTCATAAATGTTTCCGACAACGCGTTTCTCAACCACCGGGACAATTCTCCAAGTGGTTTCGGCTACGCGGTTTTCGGCAAAGTCGTTGGTGGAATGGACGTTGTCAACAAGATAAAGGGCGTGGCCACGGCAAATTCGGGGCAGTTTCAGAATGTGCCCGTAAAGCCCGTGATTATGGAGAGCATCACCAGGGAATAGCCGTTTCGGCGCGGTCTCCGGGTCCGGCGGCTTCTTCGGATTCGGACGCGATTGTCAAACAGGATTTCAACCTCCGGAGCCCAAAAAGAAAGGAGAGCCAGGAGGGGGGGTCCTGACTCCCGGTAGTAGGACACATCGAGGGGACTCATGGGGTTTTTGAGGCGGGATAACTGGGAAGTAATTTAGCCGCAGGCTCGGAACTTTGAAATGAGGTATAAACAGTAAATTCGAGGGTGGGAGAACAGTATTTGAGTTATGTTTTTCGCAAGCGGAGGGGCGGAAGCATCGCGGTTCCCGTCAGCGGGACCGCAAACTTCCGCCCCGTCTATATCGTTAATTCTTTTCCAGCTTCTTCGCCTCTTTTTCATCGAAGATGAACCCGTGCTCCGGGCCCGGGAAAATCCCCCGTTCCACTTCCTCTTTGTATTTGACAAGGGCTTCGATAATCATCTCGTCAAGTTTGGCGTATTGCTTTACGAACCTGGGCACAAACCTGTCGAAAAGCCCCAGCACGTCATGGATAACGAGCACCTGACCGTCACAGGCCTTCCCTGCGCCTATGCCGATGGTCGGCACAGGGACGGCTTCGGTGATCATCTCGGCGATGGAGGCAGGAATGGCTTCCAGGACTATGCTGAAGCAGCCGGCCTCGGCAAGCGCCAGGGCGTCATCGATGAGCATCTTTGCGGCTTCGGCGGTTTTGCCCTGTACCTTGAAACCTCCGAATTGCGCTGCGCTCTGAGGCGTAAGACCAAGATGTCCCTGGACCGGAATCCCGGCCTCGACCATTGCCTTCACCTGTGGGACGACTCGTGCTCCCCCTTCGAGTTTTACAGCGCTCGCCCTTGCTTCCTTCAAGAATCGGCCCGCATTCAAGAGCGCCTGTTCCACGCTCGCCTGGTAAAGGCATATCGCCGATCACCAGGGCACGTTTTGCTCCCCTGCTGACCGCCAGGGTGTGATGGAGCATCTCCGTCATCCCCACGGACAGGGTGTCCTCCTGGCCCAGAACCACCATGGCAAGCGAGTCGCCGACCAGCAACATATCGACTCCGCTCTTGTCCGCCCACAAAGCGGTAGGGTAGTCGTACGCGGTCAGCTCGCTGAGTTTGCGCTTTCCTTTGGCGGCCATTACCTCCGGAACGGTCACTTTCTTGATCATCTTGCTCTCCTTTTTGGACTCGGGCGGCCCCGGGGCCTGCCCGGTTGATTGGTGCCCGGGGGACGGCGCGCCGAAATCAGCATGATCCCCCCACGTCGGCGGCGGGATTATATATCATCGGGAGTTTAGTACAAGGGATAACGCCCGGGCAGCACGCGCAAAGTCCGGCAATAAAATGCCAACCAAAGGTTCTTGTTTAGCTCTCCGCCTTTGCATCGCGTGAAAATACTTCCTCGTAACGCCCCCCGGTTGCCCATGCCGCAGGCTGGGTCAAATGGGGTCGCTGCCCATGTACTGAGCTTCGAGAATCTTGACGAGCGCCGTGAGGGTCCTGTTGACCGGGGTGGCAATTCCGGCTTTCTCCGCAAAGCTCACCACCGCCCCGTTTATCGCATCGATTTCCGTCCTTTTCCTCTTATCTACGTCCTGTCCCATCGAGGAGCGATTTCGCGCGGTGGCCCTGGCAACCCCGATCACGCGCTCCACCATCTCATTTTCGATCGGAAAGCCGTTTGCTCTGGCAACGGCAACAGCTTCCATGACAGCCCAACCGCACAGTTCGGAAGCCTCCTTCATTTGAGCAATGAAGCCGTTTCTAATGCCGGTCAGACCCGTGATGGCGTTTATCCCCACGTTTATTATCAGCTTTTCCCAGATGAGGCGCTGCACGTCGTCACTGGATTCGGTCACCAGTCCGGATTCCCGGAAAAGTTCGACCACGCGCACGACCCGATCGGAGGAGGGACCGCAGGGTTCTCCGATATAGGTAGGTCCGTTGCCGCCGTGGCGTATCAGGCCGGGGCCGAGCAAAGTGGCGCCCTGGGCGGTGCTGCCAGCGAGGACGGTCTCAAGCCCTGCAATTTCAGCTATTCTTTCCCAGTTGCCCACTCCGTTCTGGAGAGTGAGAAAAACCGTGGAAGGCGAACAGATGGGGCGTACGAGCGATACGGCGTCCCGGGTTGAGTATGTCTTTACCAGCACGAGCGCCAGATCGGGGTAAGGGGGCACTTTTTCAAGTTCGCAATAGGCATTCAGCCGGAAGTTGCACACGCTCCCATCCAGTTCCTCGATGTCCAGTCCTTTGAGCCGTACAGCTTCCATATGGGCGCGATTTATACTGAAAAGGGAAACGGATGCGTGAGTCCTGGAAAGTCTCGCCCCGATCAGGCTGCCGATGGCCCCGGCGCCGACGATAAGAACGTTCATGATGTACCCCGTTGTCCATAATCTGGAGGGTCGTCGTGTGACAGGCAAGCCTCAAAAATAGAAAGCGAAAAAAATGAAGGCCGCCGCGACCGTCAGAAGGACCGAACTCAGAAGGAAAGTGTCAGGCAAAACCGAAAAGTCCGTCGATCCGTCGTTTATGTGTTTCCGGATATAGTAAAAGCGCCATCCGGCGAGGAGGATAATGACAATTCCCAGCCCAAGGGCGATCATCCCCATATACCGCGTAGAAGGCACATGGCCGAGATGATCCTTCATGCCCGGGAGCGCAATGGTCCGCATTTCACGGATCAAAACGTCGAATCTCTCGATCACGAAGCCGAATCCGATCAGTGAAATCCCTGTCCGGCACCACGAAAGAAACGTGCGCTCGTTTGCCATATGATTTCGCTGCCAGGCGAAAAAGGTGTTCTTGTCGCTGAGGTCGCAATTTATCCGGCTTCTTCGCGCAACTTTTCCATCCGGGTCAGAGCGGATCATGGCAAAGAGAGTTGATTTCAGGGACGAACAACAGTTCCCCACAGCATTACGTATTGCGTGAAAGGCCATTGGAGTTCTCCACGTATGTGCTGAGTCCAAAAGGGGCATGGATTACGGGTGTCTGGAAGAAATTATCGCAACTTGAGAGTGGCAAGAGAAATGAGAGCAAGAATACCCGCAACAATCCAGAGACGGATCACGACCTTGGTTTCGGCGATCCCCTTGTGCTGTAAATTATGGTGCAGAGGGGCGCGAAAAAAAATCCGCCGGCCGATCCACTTCAC
>Ga0326727_10027392_pt1 | contig 10469 bp, 10 predicted proteins | sample MB2enrmetagenome_FD_207643 | JGI IMG/M metagenome (GOLD analysis project Ga0326727, IMG submission 207643) | Lab enriched peat soil microbial communities from McLean, Ithaca, NY, United States - MB29MY | ecosystem: Environmental > Terrestrial > Soil > Wetlands > Peat | place: USA: New York...
AAGCTTGTGCGCGCCTTCGGCTCCTCGGGCAAAGCGTGATGGCGCACTCCGCCTTCATGACGGACAAGCCTTCAATGAACTGGTTCGGAAGGGAGCAACCCTGGTGTAAAATCGTGGCCGGGATGAAGGCCGTTCCAGAGGAATAAACCTGAGAAGGAGAAACGCATGATCAGCCAACAGGAGTACCAAAAGGCGGTTGAGAAAACGGTCGAGATGCTGAAGAGTGCCGGAATCGCATTTACGCCCGAGGAGAAGGGCCGGATTGAAGTAGCCGATTTCGGGTTGGGGGAGTTGGAGAAGACCGGCCTCGAAATTATCACTTACATCAACACCGAACGCGTTTGCGCGAAGGAACTCATGATGTTCCCTCATCAGACCTGCCCCGAGCATCTCCATCCGCCGGTGGCCGGGCAGTTGGGCAAGGAAGAAACCTTCCGGTGCCGCTGGGGGACCGTTTACCTTTACGTGCCGGGCACAGAAACCGGCTCTCCCACCTGCCAGCCGCCCGCGGGTTCGGAACATTATTACAGGGTGAAGCACGAAGTGGTGTTGCGCCCCGGGGATCAGTACACGCTGATGCCGGGCACGTGGCACTGGTTTCAAGCCGGGCCGGAGGGGGCGATTGTCTCCGAGTTTTCCACGCGCAGCACCGATGAGGCTGACGTCTTCACCGATCCCCGCATCGCGCGGGCGCCGGAAGTGGCAGCGGAGTGATTTCCGGCAGCGCCTTTTCCTTTTGAACGCGCCGGTCCCTCGAGGCATATCCCATCATGAGCTCACCCAGGTTGAGGCTGATGTTCGCGTTGCTGGCAGGGTGGTGCTTCATCCTCTGCCTGTGCGCCGCGCGCGCCCAAGCATGGCCCGCGCAGAATCCGCCGGCGGGCCAGAAAAACGCCCCGCCCCAAAAAACCCTCTGGATCATTCCCCACACGCACTGGGAAGGCGCAGTGTTCAAGACTCGCGAAGAGTATCTGGAAATCGGCCTTCCCCACATTCTCACCGCGCTCTCCCTCTTGCGCACCCATCCGGAGTATCGCTTTGTTCTTGACCAGGTGGCCTATGTGCGGCCGTTTCTGGAGAGGTATCCGGAACAGGCCGCGGCCTTCCGCCAATATGTGGCGGAGGGCAGGCTGCAGATTGTCTGCGGGAATGACGTCATGCTGGACGTCAATATGCCCAGCGGAGAATCGTGGGTGCGCCAGGTGCTTTACGGCAAGGGCTATTACCGCGACAAACTGGGAGTGGACGTCACGGTGGGCTGGGGGCTTGACACCTTCGGCCATCATGCGCAGATGCCGCAGCTTTTGAAACTGGCAGGATACCAATCCTATTGGTTCCAGCGCGGCGTGCCAGGAAATGAAACGCCTTCCGAGTTCCTCTGGCAAGGCTTGGACGGCACCAGGATTCCCGCCTTCTGGCTGCCGCTGTCATACGCCTTGTTCATGCCCGCGCCCAAGGATTCCTATAGCTTCGCGCGCTATGCCCTCGAGCAGTGGGACGCTCTGGGCCAGTACTCGCGCTGGCCGGACCGCGTGGCGCTGGCCGGCGCCGATGTGAGTGAGCCGGAGGAGGCTCTGCCGGATCTGGTGAAGCAATTCAACGAAAGCAGCGGGGCGCCGATTCAACTTCGTTTCGGCGTGCCCACGGATTTTTCCTCGATCGCCGCCCGGCGTCCCAACCCGCCGGTGGTCTCGGGCGAGATGAATCCGGTTTTTCAGGGAGTTTATAGCAGCCGCATTGAGTTGAAGCAGTGGGTGCGGCGTTTGGAAGATGTTTTGACCAACGCGGAAAAACTCAACGTGCTATTGCGCGCTTTAAACTTGGTAAGGGGTCCGCTGGATGCCGATAGGGGTTGGGAACCCGTGCTTTTCAATCAGGCGCATGACTTAATGTCTGGAACTATGGTCGATAAGGTCTATAACGAGACGATTCGCGCCTATCAATCCTCGCAAGATATTGGAAACGAGCAGGTTGACAACGAAATCAACGCCATCGCGGCGCACATGGACACTCATGTGGACGGCATCCCGGTGGTGGTTTTCAACACCCTGGGCTGGGCGCGGACGGACGTTGTGGAAGTCGAGGTGGGTCTGGTCGCGCCGCATGTTCATGGACTGCGCCTGCGCGATTCTTCCGGCTCCGGCGTGCCGCTGCAATTGCTCGAAACGCTGCTTTACGACGACGGAAGCATCAAGGATGCGAAGGTTGCTTTTCTCGCCCGCGACGTGCCCGCGTTTGGCTATGCCCTTTATGAAATAACTCCCTTGGAATCAGAGGCTTTAGAAAGCAAGCCGCCGGAGGGGAACGCCCTGCCCGCATCGACTGAGCATCAGGACGCGGGATCGATTGAAAACGAGTACTACCGCGTGACCTTTGATCTCTGGACGGGCGCAATGAAGGAGTTGTATGACAAGGCCGCGCGTTGGGAGGTGCTGGGCGGCCGCCCGGGCAACATCGTGGCGCGCGAACCCGACGGCGGCGATTTCTGGGAGCTTTACGGCACGCTGAATGGCGGCCGGTTCACGGCGATGACCCGCAAGCAGGGGTTGCCTCTCCCGGCCCAAGCGCGCTTCAGCAACGAGCAGGTGGGCGGAAGCGGCAGAACCATTCCCGGCCCGGTCTTCTCCGAATTCAGCCTCTCCCATCCCTTTGGCGAAGGAAGTTTCTCCACCAACGTGCGCATCTATTCCGGAATGCGCCGCATCGACATTCGCACCCAGCTTCTCAACAACGATAAGTCCGTCCGCTATCGCCTGATCGTCCCCACCTCCATCGTCAGCGGGCGGCGGTTTGATGAGATTCCTTTCGGGGCCATCGAGCGGCCCCTGGAACAGGAATACCCCGCGCAGTATTGGATGGACTACAGCGACGGGAGAAAGGGGCTGGCGCTCCTCAACCGCGGCCTGCCGGGCTCGAACGTGGCGGGGGGAACGCTGATGCTTTCACTGCTGCGCTCGGCGCGCATCACCGCTTATCCCTTCATCGGGGGGTTCGAGCCCGGCGTGTCGTCGGACCTGGGCCTGGAGTTGGGCGTCGAGAGGACGTTTGACTACGCTCTCGTCCCTCACGCCGGCGATTGGCGCGATGCCGCGGTTTACAGGGCGGGATGGGAATTCAATCATCCCCTTCTGGCGAGGAAGGTGCCGGCGCATGACGGCTCGCTGCCGCGGCGCTGGGGGCTGCTGGAGATCTCGGCCCCCAACATTGTCGCCTCGGCATTGATGCCGGGCCGCGAGGGCAGCGTGATGCTGAGGATTTACGAGGCGTCAGGCAGGCCGGCGAGCGGCGTTGAGATCAAGTTCCACGTGCCGGTAAGCAGCGCCTTCGAGACCAACCTGCTGGGCGATGAAATCCGGCCGTTGGCCGCTGCCGGGGACACCTTGCACCTTGACCTGCACCCCTACGAAATCAAGACGCTCAAGCTGAAGCTGCGATCGCCGGAGGCGGGCAAGTAATTCGCGCCTTTCGCCTTTGAACGAAGGTGTGGTCGTCCACAAATAAATTCAAGTTATCGTGAAAACCGCCGATAAACGATTCGGGGAAGTGTGGGGCGCCCGGATTAATAGTGTCTGCGCGGCCGGGTGGGTGGTTCCTACCAGGCTTTGGCATCTCTTTGTCACTCGTCACTCGTCACTCGCCACTGCTCTTAGAGCGTGCGCCGCGAGGAAAAGATTCACCGCAGAGGTCACGGAGGCTCACAGAGAAGAGAACAGCCACAGAGAAGTACTTCAGGCCAACCGAGAAGGGAACAACCATCGCGGCCGTGCAATCGGATGTGCTCTTCTCTGTGAGCCTCCGTGCCTCTGCGGTGAAATCTTCTTTCCTGCTAGCAAGAGGGGTGTCCCGCCCCTGACACCCGTCGGGTCCAGTGTTATGCTTGTATTTAGGACTTGGAACCTGGGAATTAGGATTGGGTTCCAGCACCAGAATCCTAACTCCTGACTCCTGGCTCCTGACCCCTGGCTCCTAATCCCGAGGCCCGTATCCCGCCCCCAGCCCCTCATCCCAACTCGATCCCCTGGTTTCTAGCTCCCCTCCCGTGGGTTAAGAAGCAAAACGCAGGTGGGTTCGAAATCACCGGTATTACGGGTCATGATGCGGAGGCCGTGGCGTAGCGCCGTGGCAGCGATAAGCCCGTCCGTGGCATGGACCACCCGCCCCGCCTTCTGGGCGCGGGCGGTGAGTTCTCCCCACAGGCGGCAAGTTTCGAAATCGACGGCGAGGATCTGGTCGCGGTAGTCGCGTTCGAGGGTGTTGAGCCACGCTACCAGCGCGCGCCTTCTCGCGCTTTCCCGCAGCAGGGAGATGCCCTTCAGGATTTCGCCGATGGAAATAGCGCTTACGAAGAGGTCTCCCTCGTCGAGGGCGTAGGTCGAGCCCTTGCAAGCTTGGACTCTGACCCAGAAGGAATTGCTTGAGGCCCACGCGTTTTCCCGTCAGTTTTTCGTAGTCGCGCCGGGCCACCACCACCACGGCGTCGCGGCGTCGCACCACCACCTGGGGGTCTCCCCTCAGGGCGCGGTTTACCACCTCACTGAAGCGATTCTTGGCATCCGCCAGTCGCCATGACATTGCCAGTCTCCTTAATCTAGCCAATCTAGCTATATTCTGCCCTAATCCATGCTGATTTGCAAGCCGGTAACGTTAAGCCGTCCGCCGCCTGCCCCGGACACCTGGCACCTAATCCCGTGTCCCGAGTCCCTGCTCTTTCCCCTTGCACCGCAGGTTAATAAGTTGTTTAATCACGTCATCTTTTCGCCAGCCCGGGAACCCCTGGGAGGTTATAATTACCAGTGGAGCTGAAATTCGAATGGGATCCGCAGAAGGCGGCGAGCAATCTTGCGAGGCACGGGGTGCCTTTCGAGGGGGCGGCAACCGTCTTAGGGGACCCGCTGGGCCGCATCACGAGCAATCCGCGACACTCCGTGGATGAAGAGCGGTTCGTCCTGTTGGGGTTCTCGCAAAAACAACGCTTGCTTGCCGTCATGTTCGCGGAGGGCGGGGAAACAATTCGCGTCATCAGCGCGCGGCAGGCAACGCCCCGCGAGCGGAGAGACTATGAACAAGGCGAAGAGTAAACGTAGCGAAACCGGTAGGATCGATGTTGATGACATTCTTCCCGAGTACGACTTCAGTCGCGCCCGGCCCAACAAGTACGCGTCGCGCTACGCCGCGGGCAGTATGGTGGTTGTGCTGGAGCCCGATGTAGCGGCCGCGTTTCCGAGTGCGGGCGAGGCCAATGAGGCCCTGCGCGCTCTGGCGGGAATCATCCGGAAACACCGGCCGCGCCGCGCGGCGTCTGGGCGGAACAGCACCCATCGTTGACGTGGATCACTGTTGGAGCCGTTTTCTTTTTGCCCGTGTCCCGAATCCCGTGTCCCGCCCCCAGCACCCAACTTGTAGGTGGCAGGTGGTAGGTCGCACATGGGAAAAGCAGCACCCAATCCCTAGCCCCGCGTCCCGGATCCCGTATCCCGTCGCTGACACCTGGCACCTGACACCTTTCCTTTCCCCTTGCACCGCAGGTTAATAAGTTGTTTAATCACGCCATCTTTTCGCCAGCCCCGGGGGAGACCCGGGAGGTCACCCGAATGACCGTATGAGAAACATCTTTGACCAGTACATCCATCCCGAAAACCGATTGACACATGCGCTCGTGTCATCGCTCACCGCTGATCCGGGGCTCCTCCGAAGATTCGTGCAGTGGGTAACGGCGGAGCGGGCTCCGTCTACGCAATTGCATATTGTTGAGCAGACGCTTCCAGGCGAGCAAGAGCCGGGAGACGAAGAGGAAGCAGAGCGCAGAGGCCTTCCTGACGGCTGGATTTACGACAGTAAGGGCTGGGCTCTGGTCATCGAGAGCAAGATCGAGTCACCTCTGAATCAAGACCAACTTGAGCGTCATCTGCGCACTGGTGACAAACGGGGATTCCCGAACCTCCGCCTTCTTGCACTCGTGACCGAGCCACCCAATTCGTCCGCTCAGAGGGATGCCAGGGTGACTGTAAAGAAGTGGACGCAACTCTACTCTTGGCTGTTAGAAGAACGACGGTCGGAGTGGGCTCGTCGCCTCGCTGACTACATGGTAGTACTGGAGCGAAAACTTGTAAGAAACGATTATCTGAGAGGAGGGACACTCACAGTGTTTGCGGGAATACCTTTCGGTAAAGACGAACCGTACAACTATCCCGAAGCCAAGCGCCTGCTCCGACTTGCAATGGGTGAGCTTCGTAAACGAAGTGACTTGAAGCGGGAATTGGGGATGGACTCAGAACTCAAAGGTCGGTCTGCAATAACTGGCCGGGAAGGTACGCGAGTTTGGGATTTCTTGCGTCTTGCGGATTCAAGAAATGCGAAATATTTCACGGAGTTTCCGCATCTGACGCTCAGCATACAACAGGAACAGTTACTCACGGTGGTCACGGTTCCTCACGGAATCCGGCCGGAATTCTTCAACCGGTTGCTTGCAGGCGGGCGGGAGAGATTTTGCGGGCTCTTTGAAACACTTCTCAATAACCTCAACCAGTCAATTGGAAAAGTTGATGGGGCTGCACCGTGGGTAGAAATCATCCAGCGGCGCTATCCATCGCAGCGAGCGGAGCCAATTACTGATGCGAGACTTCAATTTGACCTCCGGACTGGATTCGAGGATCTGCATCGCTGGGGTACATCCGCGAAGCACCAGCCACAATGGCTAGAAATTGCCTACGAGGTGCTTGCGACGAAGAAATCCAATCTTCAACTTGGCGTGGGCGCGATTTTCCGATATGAGCAGTGTCCTGTGGTTCATTCTCCCTACATCTTGAATCACGTCGCCGAGGTGTGGCTGGGGTGCAAGCCGATCATCGAAACGATGATTACTTGAAAGGAGAGGGTCGCTGGCTTGGTATGATGCACAACAGTGACGTTCACAGAGATCGCAGACTCCACACTACCGGGGTCCGCGCCAGCCCGCAGCCCCTGGGAGGTCGGTGGCAGGAATAAATTCCCCTTCTGTTTTGGGAGGGGCAGTATTTTGTTTAATTAATGGAGGTTTACGATGGCTTTTGGAATAGACGACACACTAATGGCGGCAGCTGCCGCAATCAGTCTCACGGACACCCTCGTTCAAACGGTAAAGGCCTATCGCAAGAAAGGCGTCCAACTCGATATTGAGCGACTTATTGAAGAGGTGCGCGTCACCGCTCTTCAGCGGCTTGACGAAGCCGATCTTGCTCTTGCGCAGTTCGAGCGAACGCTAAAGGAGAAGGGTATCGACCTCGATAGGACGCTCGAGGATGTCATCAACACCACACCCTGGTGGCACCCGTTTGAGCAACATCGACTAAAGCGCATCAGGTGGAGTTTTAATGCGCTTGCCGACGCGACGTATGGCGCGAGCGATGATATTGCCGCGCTTGTAAAATGCCGAGAGCAAACCAGGGAGATGGGCATTGCTGTAGTCGAAAGTGCCAAGGCGAAACATGATCTATACTCACGACTACTCAATGCAAAATCTGTCACTGAAAAGATCGATTTATTAAGGAACGAGTTGGTACGTCAAAAGAAAGCACTATATTGAGTGCGCGCAGGCAAGGGAACTGCATGCCGTCACGAGGGAGGTGGGGACGAGCGCGGAGTTATTCACGTGCGAATGGAATTACACCGGGGAGTTTTGTCATCGCGTATTAAATAGTATGCTTTTGTTATCATGTCATAAACCGTAGAGGAAGGCGAACTTCGCCTACCTCTTCGCTACGTGCTTGCTAACTACTTCAGAGCCCACTAGCGGGTCGGCTGGCGCAACGCGAAGGTAGCCCTGCGATTTGGCGCCGACCGGGGCCATGGATCGGGAAATCTCACAAGGCTTCTCGGGAAACTGCAGCAGGCCTGTTCAAATGGCGTCAATCGTTTGCCAGAATGGGAATGCTGGCGGTCGTTATCAAAAACGAGCATCGCAGAGTTGTGCTTGCTTTGACGCGCCAGCCCGCCCGAAGGCCGCAAACTCCACTGATTAAGTTTTGCGTCAGCCCGCGGAATGGGGTAGCGCCCGTCGTCCTGAGCAAGAGTGGGTTGATAGGAGGAGGAAGGACGTGCCTTTCAAAGAGGAAATCATCGCGCAGATCGATCGAGCGCTGAATCTCTATAACGAGCAAAGAACGAGGTCTAGTTTCAATGACGCCGCGATCTATACAGAGGTCAATACAATCGTCGCCGCGACGATCGACCGGCTTGCTCCCCCAGGTTCGGTTTACCGAAATGCCGTGACTCTCGCAGGCCGAGTCGGCCAGCTTAGGGCACTCAGACGCGACTACGATGAGGGATACCTATCGACAGTCCAAGGCCTGATCCGGGCGGAACTCTTTGGCGATTTCCTTAAAATGGCGGAGCACCTTCTGCAACAAAGATATAAGGATGCAGCTGCCGTTTTGGTGGGTGGAGTTCTCGAAGAACACCTACGGGCCTTATGCGCGATCAGTTCGATCCCAACATCTGTTTCAGGACGGCCGAAAAAGGCGGATGCAATGAACAATGAGCTTGCTGCCGCAGGAGCGTACAACAAACTCGATCAAAAGAGTGTCACAGCCTGGCTGGATTTGCGCAACAAGGCTGCCCATGCTGAGTATGGGCAGTATACGCCTGAACAGGTCGCCACAATGCTGCCCGGGGTGAGGGAGTTTGCTGCGCGCACAACCACCTAGCGGCACCCTGCACCAGATGCTCAGGCCGCGAGTGGTCTGCTCCGTATTCTCTGTGCCTGTGCGGTGAATTCCTTCTTCATCACGCTTTGCGCTTCTTCGGTTTTTCCAGGATCAGGTCAGAGTAGGATTGCGGGACGATGTCCTTGGGGGCGATCTTGAAAAGTTTCTGGAACTTTACGGCCTGGGCGCGTACCTTTTTAATGTCACCCGAGCGGGTCATGGCCTCGACTTCCAAGAATGTTCCCAGGCCGCGCACCCGGTCGAGGTGGATTTTGACGTTGCCTACGAAATAGATTTCGCGCCGTTTGTCCACCACGGCCAGCACTCCCAGGGCGCGGGTCAGAATGGCGCGCACGGAGTTCCGGCGCGGCAGCAGCATCATTTCCACCAGCGAGCGCCGGGCGTGCGCGGAGTTGGTCCGCTGGTAGAAGATCAGGGAGTTTTCCAGGCGCCCTTCGCGGATTTTCAGCCGCCCCGCGGGCACATGGAAGTAAGTGTCAACCTGGTGGTCGGTTCCCAGGAAGCGCGCGCGCTTCCTTTTGAGGGCAGCGCGCACCGGAGCGGGGTCCTTGAGGCGCGCTTTGAATTCGAAGTTGAGAAGTTTCATGGGTGCGAATCCCCGCCTTCAGGGAAGTATCGAAAACTTCCGCATTGCCCCCTCCGATTTTGTAGAATGCCATACCGCCCCCAGCGACGCGGGGTCGCATTCAGGCAGATTGGCGCGGTGGGTTTATTCTCTCATTCCTCGGGCCGAATGAAAACGAAATTGCGAAGCCGCTGGAACGTTGCTTATCGTAGGGACACGCCATGGCGTGCCCCTACATCCCAATGAAAACGAAATTGCGAAACCGCTGGAACATTGCTTATCGTAGGGACACGCCATGGCGTGCCCCTACACCCCAATGAAAACGAAATTGCGAGCCCGTTGGAACGTCACGCCGCGCGAGGCCATCCGCCTGCAACAAACCTGGCGCGCGCGGGTGGAATCGCGCGACCGGTTCGGGCCTTTGCAATATGTTGCCGGAGCCGACATGGCCTTTGACCCGGAAACGAATGTGGCCTTTGCCAGCGTGATTGTTTACCGGCTTCCGGGCCTGGAAGAAGTGGAGCGCCGCATGGCCCGCCGCCTGCTGCGATTCCCTTACGTGCCGGGGCTGCTCTCCTTCCGCGAAGGCCCGGTGTTGCTTGCCGCCTTCGCGCGCCTGCGCATCGAGCCCGACGTGATCCTGATCGACGGGCACGGCGTGGCGCACCCACGGCGGTTGGGGATTGCCTGCCACCTTGGCCTGCTTCTCGACAAGCCCACCATCGGCTGCGCCAAGTCGATCCTGGTGGGCGAGGCGGAAGAGCCCGGCGCCCGGGCGGGCTCCACATCCCCGCTGGTGGACCATGGTGAAACGGTGGGCATGGCGCTGCGCACGCGCGACCGGGTGAGGCCGATTTACGTCACCGTCGGACACCGCGTTGCACTCGAGTCCGCCGTGCGCATCGTGTGCCAATGCACTGACGGGTTCCGCATTCCCAAACCCACACGCGAGGCGGACCACTGGGTGGGCGAGCTACGGCGAGGTTATCAAGCGGGCCTTCTGGAGGCGGGTTCGCAAAAGCAAGTCAAAAGGCAAATTGCAAAAGGCAAAAGTGAAAAACCACACCTCCTGAATGTTTTGCAAACGGGGCAACTGAGCCGCGCGCTGAATTGAACTTACAACCCTCGCCCCCTTGGGGGAGAGGGTGGACCGCAACCGGCGTTTTCACCAGCCGGGGCGGGCCGGGTGAGGGGGTCAAGAC
>Ga0326727_10027395_pt1 | contig 10468 bp, 7 predicted proteins | sample MB2enrmetagenome_FD_207643 | JGI IMG/M metagenome (GOLD analysis project Ga0326727, IMG submission 207643) | Lab enriched peat soil microbial communities from McLean, Ithaca, NY, United States - MB29MY | ecosystem: Environmental > Terrestrial > Soil > Wetlands > Peat | place: USA: New York...
AGGCGCCCTCCAACAGTTTTCGCATCCAGGCCACGGCCGGCTCGGGTAAAACCCAACTGGCGCTGAAACTGCTTGGTGATGCCGCAGAGCGACAACAGCGCGCGCGGTATGTCTGTTTCAACCGGCCGCTGGCCGACCACATGGCAAAGCTGGCGCCCGCCTGTAGTGCTGTTTCCACTTTTCATGCACTGTGCATCGAACATCTCCGCCAAGGCGGCGCGACGCCGGACTTCACCGACGCAAAGATTTTTGACCAGGCTGCGACAGCCTATCTGGCGGCACTGGAAACATTCGACGCCGATTTTGATGTGCTGATCGTGGATGAGGCACAGGATTTCGAGCCGGCGTGGGTAAACGGCCTGCTCAGTCAGTTGCGGGATGAAGGCCGTTTCTACCTGTTGGAGGATTCCGACCAGTCCCTGTACCCACGTACACCGTTCGATGTCCCCGACGCAGTTTCGATCAACTGCATGGACAATTTCCGCAGTCCGCAGCGCGTCTGCCATGCCATCAATGCTTTCGGCCTGAGCCATCAGCCGGTGCGGCCGCGTAGCCCCTGGGTGGGCGACTTTCCCGAGATCCATCAATACGACGGCAGCGTGGACGATCTGCTGCACCAGACGGGCCGGGCCATCGACGCCTTGCTGGCGCGCCACATCCCGATATCCGACATCGCCGTGCTCAGCTTCAAGGGCCATGCGCATTCGGCGCTGCTGCAACGTAGCCAACTGGCCGGCTTTCAGACCCGCCGTTACGCCGGCACCTTTACGGTTGATGGGGTTCCGGCCTGGACCGATGGCGAGGTGTTGCTGGAGTCGGTGTACCGCTTCAAGGGCCAGTCCGCACCAGCGGTCATTCTGACCGAGGTGGACTTCGAGCAATTGAGCCGCACTGAGCGCGCCAAACTATTCGTCGGCATGACGCGCGGGCTGCTGAGCGTGTCACTGGTGGTCAGCAATCGGGTCGCGGACCGGCTAGCCGAGACCATGGCGACGTAAGCGCATCAAACCAGACGCATACCCGCGACAAGCACTGTCGCGGCGTTGATGTATTTTTTAGCAATCGCAATACGAATGAACTGAAAGTGCATCATGGTCGCCTCCTTACTGAACCGCATCGAGCGTCTGAAACTGATCGAAAGCCTGTTACCCAGTGAACAGGACGGCAAGCGCGGACTGACCATCGTCGAACTATTGCAAAAGCTGGAGCAGGAGCCGGGTTTTCAGGTGCCGACCCGCAGAACGCTGGAGCGTGACCTGCGCGAGCTGTGCGAGGAAGGCAGCGTCTGTGCACAAGCACAGGAAGGCGGCCCGAATCGCTATCAACGTGTCCATGAACCATTCGAGTTCGACCCCACCATCTGGGAATTCTTGCTGAAACAATTGGAGCAGGATCTTGACGGCATGATATCCCCCGGCCAGCTCGCGCATATCCTGCGCCGCCTGCAACTGCCGGAAGCCGGTATCGCGCTGGACGACAGCAAGCTGCGCATCCTGCCGGATTCACTACGCCTCAGACCGGCTCCACTCAACCCCAATGTGCTGGGCAGCGTACTGCGCGCGCTGGCCAGTGGCAGTGCGTTGCGCGTCAGTTACCAGGACCGCCTGGGCAAACATAGCGACCCGGTGCTGCATCCGCTCGGGCTGCTGCAGCGCGGCCCGCGCGTCTACCTGTATGCGATGAAAAACGACGAAACCAGCGACCGCATGTATGCGCTGGACCGGATTGCGGTTGCCGAATGCCTGCCGATTGCCGCGCGGCAGATGGCGGATTTTAGCCTGGACCAACGCATTGCCGATGGACGGGCGGATTTTGCCAATGGCGAGACGATTCAACTCAAGGCCATCGTGCGAGGCTATATCGAACAGCTGTTGTATGACTGTCCGTTCAATGGCAGTCAGCAATTGGTGCCGCTGGAGGATGAAGAAGAGGGGGCGCTGCTGACGGTGGAATTGCCGAGTAGCGGGCAGTTGCTGCGGTGGGTTTTGGCGGGTGGGGAGAATGTTACGGTGCTGGAGCCTGCTTCTTTGCGGGAGATAGTGCTGGGGCAGGTAAGTAGATTGGTTTCCATGTATACGGTGAATTAAATCATCATTGAAGTGCTTCACCTACGCGGAGCGTGGACACTGAAGGGAATAACGAAAGCGGAGCGGAGTGAGCGGATCGTTCGAGGTGCCATGCATGATCAAAAAGAGGCGGAGGAGCCACCCAAATAATGCTCTGTACAGGCTTCCTAGATTGAACTGAATTTCATAATAAAAGGGGGCGTAGCCCATGCTGATGACACAAGAAAACTATATCGATTTTCTGCAATCGCTAAACCAAAGTCTGGATGCGGCAGCTACGTTAATGGCTCCGAAAATGGACTCAATTTGCAAGGTCTTCTCTGAGACCGCCATTGCCTGCGAGCAGAAAATTGCCCAAACCCGGTTGCTGGTGCCCGTGACCGGTGCCTTCAGCGCGGGCAAATCCAGCCTGCTTAACGCTCTTCTGAAGGGCTGTTTTCTTCCTGTCGCGATCACGCCCGAGACAGCCTTAGCGACGGAGCTACATTACGGCTTACAGGAACGTATCGAAGCCATCACGCATACGGGAGAAGTGAGGACCTTCGCCCTTTCCTGTTTTGCAGAAATCGCCCAACAGGCATGTGAGTTCGAATACTTGCGAGTCTTCCTTGCCGTGCCGCAGCTCAAAGACATCGAACCCTTGGTGCTGGTTGATATGCCGGGATTCGACTCCCCCCTCGACGCCCACAACAAAGCCATTCTCAACTTCATCGACCGGGGCGCTCATTATGTCGTGCTGGTCAGTGTCGAGGAGGGGGGGCTGACAACCCAGACGCTGCGCCGTATGCAGGACATCTTGGATAACGGCAGGTCTTTCAGCATTTGCATCAGCAAGTCTGATCTTAGAACACCCGCCCAAGTTCAGGAAGTCGCAGATCACATTTCGGACCAGCTTGAGTCCGCCCTTGGCTTGGTCCAAGAGGTGGTCGTTCTTGACCAGAGCAACGCCCGAGACAAATTGAAGACATTGATCGACAGCATTGATCCGGAGCAACTGGAACGCAATCTGTTTGGTTTGGAAATGAAGGAAATTTTTCTGCGTCTTGATGCCGACTTGAATATTCTGCTGGCTACCCTAGGCAAGAGCGAAAAAGATATTCAGGATTCCCAGGCAGATCTACGCTCTGCGCAAACGGAACTCGAGGACGAACTGGAGCGGCAACTGGAAAAAATGCGGGAAAGTGGCTCTCGTGGCCAGCATGCGCAGTCAGTGCTAAACATTGTCAGGCAAAGCCTGGATGAGTGCACTGAAGGGCTGGTCTTGGCGGCCATGACTAGCCAAGATGCCCTGACACACCAGATCAACGATATCGTTCAGGGTTCCCTCGTGGCAGGTCTGCGCAAGGCTCATGGCAAATTATCTGAAGCTGCGGTCACGGAATTTGCCCAAGCTCTGGAAGGCAGAATACGGACGGAGTTGATGCTGTCGCCAGACATGATAGCGAGCCTGATTGACCATATCAAAGATCCCATTCTGAATGCAATTATGACGAAAGTCGGCAAGCCGACCGGCAGCAAGGGGGCCTCGGGTGGCCTGTCGGCAATGGCGACGACAAGTGGCCTTGTGGCTTTGGCTGCGGGGGCCGCACCTTGGGTGGCCGTAGTGATGACGATCATACCAGGGGTAGTGGACTGTCTCTTGGGGGCCGTCAAGGAAAGCCGACAGCGGGAGCAGGTCAGCCAAGCCTTGCGCAATCAAATTTACCCAGACATTACCCGCCAGCTTCGTCCACAAGTCGAGTCCTTCTTGCAGGAGTCCATGGAAAAAGCCGTGGCAGCCCTGGCTCAGGAATATGAGCAACAACTGGAACGCCAACGGGGAATCCTCGCGGACGCCGAACGGGAAAGCAGTCAGGATCTGGCGCAACTCGCAGAGCAAAGAAAGTGCGTCCGGCAAATTCAGGCGCTCTTGAGGAGCAAGGCTGAAGAAGCCATTTTCGCCTCCTGATCGCCAGAGCTGCCTCCGCTAATTTCATGAGAATAAGGGAAGAACATGCAAATCGTAGAGCGCATCCAATGCGCCCAGAAAATCATTGACGAGTACCAAGATATTCTCGGTAGTGACGTCAATTCCCTGCGTCACGAAGCGAGTGTCAATACTGTCTCGGACATTGACGCTACATTGAAAAGCCTGCAAGACCAAGGTCGGGCCCTGCAGATCGGAATCATCGGCCGGGTGAAGGCCGGCAAATCGTCGTTGCTCAACGCCCTTTTTTTTGGCGGCGCTAGCGTCCTGCCCCACGCGGCAACTCCGATGACGGCGGCACTAACTACTCTCGGGTATGGGGAGTACCCCTCTATGAGAGTCGAGTTCTTCACAACCGAGGAGCTTCAAACCTTTCGCCACCTCCATGAGGACCACGAAAAAGCCATCGACGCCAAGGTGGCACTGTTTGTGGAAAGGCGCCGGCAGATGGTGTCCCAACCGCTTTCCGGAAATCGGCCGGCTCCGGTCTCCCTGTCAGAATCGAGACAGAGGGAATTAGCCAAGAAAGAGGCGGATAAGGAAGATCTGGCTCGCTCCGCCGGGTGGGAGTTGTGGGAGAACATCACAGGCGCCGGAGGTATTGAAAGGCTTCCTGAAGATGAACGCATCGAATGCAAGGATATCGACGATTTGCGAGGGCGCCTCGCCGATTACGTAGGCGCTCAAGGCCGTTATACCCCCTTCACCAAGTGCCTGCATCTGGAGCTTCCCTTCGATCGTCTACGGGACTTGCGGGTGGTGGATACTCCCGGCTTGAACGACCCCATCGTTTCCCGCGAGCATCGAACCCAGTCCATGCTGCACGAATGCGATGCCGTCTTCATCGTCAGTCCTGCTGGGCAGTTCCTCAACCAGATGGACGAGGTCTTAATGGAGCGGCTGAGCACCCGGGAAGGGGTGCGCACCTTCTACGTCATTGCCAGCCAGTTTGACACCCAGTTGTTCGGGCATGAGTACCAACTTCATGAGGGAAATCTGCCACAAGTGATCCAGACCCAACAGGCGAGTCTGGTAAAGCATGCCGACAACGTATTTTCGTCGTGGGCTCAGTCGAATCAGTCTCTTGCTCCCCTTGCGGCGGATGGAGGCAAGGCACTAAGAATCAACTCCAGCGCTGCTCATGTTTTGTTGGCAACAAAGCCCGAGTGTTGGGATGAAACCGCTCGATTCGTGTATGACCAGTTGCGTACAAAATATGCTGATTATTTTGCTAGCGAGGCATTGAGCCAGGAGTGGCTGAAACAGCTATCCGGCATTTACCGTCTCGATAGCGATCTACTCGAAGTCCGTGGAAACAAACAGACAATTTTTAAAAACCGCATCAATGACTATCTTGTCGGGCAGGGAGACGCCTGCCGTGCATGGATACATGCATTGCAGGAGCGGGCAGAAGAGCGCAGGCGGGAATTTGAGTCATCAGATATTTCGACTATAGAGATCCGACTACAGCGGCTTGCTGGCATAACTCACAAAGGGGTGGTTGTTGCCAACGAGGCATTTTCCGAACAGCTTGAAGAGCTACGCCTGGTGCTTGGTCAGGAAATCAGGAAAATTGTCCAGGAGCAATTCAAGGAAGCCAGCAGCGAATCCTCGCAGTCCATGGGTAGTACCACCGAAAGGAGGGAAACGCCCGGTTTGGGATCTTGGCTAGCAAGAATGATCTGGGGGGGGGGCTACGAGGAAGTGTCGGTGCAGACAGTCGAAACTAAGCTCGTTCGTGATGCAATCAACGCTTTTCGCAACGTCCTGAGGGATGACTTGAATATCTACATCGAAAAGAAAAATATCCGCTGGCGTAATGACATTTCCAAAGCCATCATTGCCCGGCTGCGTGATGAGATAGGCGATGAGCATGTCAGCAATGATGACATCCGAAGAATTACAAAATCCATTCTTCTCGGTATTTGTGATTTGCCGGCGCCGCAACTACCGGATTTACCGCCAGAACTTTCGACCACCGGCCGACTGCAGGGTGGAAGTGTTAGCCCTTTCATGGGCGCAGCCGGAAAATACATGGATGCTTTGAAAGAGGCTGGTGACAATTTCTCCAGGAATGTCGAACAAACGTTGAAGGACGTCCAGTGCACCCAGGTTGGCGCCCTGATTTTCGGTAGCTTGCATGACGAAGCGGAGAGTTTGATGCAGCAATTGCAGAACAAACGCTTCACGGCCGACAAATATCTGCGGCTGCAGAAGGCCCTGCAGGACGTCTCTGCATGAATACGCAAGCAACTTATCGACAGCGGGCAGTGGCGTGGTTGAAACTCCTTGCCCCTTGGTGGCGCGTGTTTAGACGAGACACGGCAATAAAAGAGCTGCAAGTCATCCTTGAATCGGCCGAATATGATGTTCAGGCAGCGAGGACTGTTTTTGAAGTTGAATACAACCGCCACAATGGCACCAAGACGAAATTTCAGGATACATGCCGGCGACTCGAAGCCGAACAGACTCAACATGGTGTCACGCTTGATCGACTGAACACTGTCTTGTCTTGGTTCAAAATAGAACAGAACCTCCATAATGGCACCAAAATGAAGTTCCAGGATATGTGCAGGCGGCTAAAATCCGAACAGGCCCAACATGGTACCACGCGGGCGCAATTGAAAACGGTCTTGTCCAGGATGGAGCTCATCTCTTCCATATTGGGGACGACCAACGAAGAGCATTCCAAGTGCGCAGATTTTCGCAAGCTGTTCCGCGAGGATTTCTTGAGCTTCGCTAACAAGGAGAGCTTCTACGAGCGTAAGGCTGAGGCCATCTTGCGCATGCAGGCCGTCGAGGAAGAGCTGCGGCTCCTGGGACGCGTTCCCCTGTTTCGGAAGAAAACAATCGTTGCTGTTGCCGGTGGATTCAGCAGTGGAAAGTCATCCCTCATTAGCAGCTTCTTTGACCCTCGGTTCAAAGTTTCCTTGCCCATTGCAATGGAGCCGGTCACGGCCATTCCCACTTATATCGCTCACAGCGAAAAAACTGCGGTCATCGGGTTTCCTGCTCATGGTGGCTCGGTGGAAATAGATCCTGAGCTCTTTGCCCTGATGCGGCATGAGTTCCTGAAGGCCCTAGGTTTCGATCTGAGGCGCATCCTGCCATTCATCATGCTGGAAACCGCCTGGCGCAAGCAATGGGAGTCATTATGCTTTATTGACACCCCTGGCTACAATCCGGCAAAAGGGGGTGGCAGTACGGCGGCCGATGACACCACCACTGCAGACGCCCTTCGACAGGCCGACGCCCTCCTTTGGGTCTTGGGCATTGATGCGAATGGGGAGATTTCCTCTGATGACTTGGAATTTTTGCGGGATCATGGCAGCAATCTCCCTTTGGCTGTCGTGGTTAACAAAGCAGATTCACGCCCCCGGAGCCAGGTACGCGAAGTACTCGAGCAGATTCGCGATACGCTTGATGCCAATTGCATTGAATATCGCAGTATCAGTGCCTACAGCAGCGTGCAAGGTCAGGAATATGACTACGAGGGGGAGCCCCTGGATGAGGTTCTCGGTAGTTGGAACAAGCCCTCCCAGCGCGACAAACGCCTATGCGATGAAGCCATCTCTGTCCTGGACGCTTATATCGAGGCATTCAAGAATAAAATCGAGACCAATAAAATCCACAAGAAAGAGTTGCATTCTTTGAAACTCGATCTTGATGAATTAGGCTTGTTTGACGAAGAAGAAAAATCGTCCGTCAACAAGAGTAATGAAAGCAGTCAAAGTGGAGTATGTAGCTGGTTGGTCAGAAAATTTTGGGAAGGTGGTACTGCTAAGGAAAGAGCCCTTGAACGCCTGCAACAATTGGATGCTCTATTTACGGTAGAAAAGATAGAGGCGCACATAAAAGAAGCCGAGCGCCTGCGTAAGAATATGGAGCAGCTATTTGCCAAAGAATGGTAACGCGAAGTCTTGCCTATCGGGCCTACGTAACGGCAGTACGATCGAACTCATGCGTTAATTGGATTCAATCCTGCAAGCCGAGCCCGATGTTTCCATCAAGTTGTGCCGTCAGCATGGTTTTATGCGGGCACTCCTTACTAACCGATCTCGTCTTTGCAATAGATTATCGGAGCCCTGTTTGGCTGCCGAGGATGGTCCTCGTTGCGGGCTTCTCTACGTTGCGACATGCCCTGTCGCTCACATGGTCCAGACTGATCTCATGAGCCTCTGTACGCGAATTTCAGGAGACCGACCATGTCAAATGACGTTCAATGTGTGCTGCACAGCAACAATGAAATGAAGCAGCGCCAGGCTATGCTGGCAGCTGGTTTGCTGACAATGGTGTTCTGCTTCGGGCACTATTTTGGCAAGCCAGCCTGCTGGCTGATCATTCTGGTGGCGTTGATTCTGCTGTCAAATTATCCGGTGCTGGGTGTGCCGGTCTGGTTGTGGACGGTTCTCGCTGCCTGGTTGGTTTGTCGTTGAGACGCTGTCGCCGCCGAACAGTAGATGGCGGATGATCGCCGAATGCTCATGACTGGTGTTTTAGGTACACACTTAGGTACACAAAGCAAAGATGGCAAGATTAATTTTCAGTATTTGCAGCCATTGCATACGGCTTCACCACATTCTGTATAGTAATCTCCGTTTTACGCCGCGCCGCCTCGCCCCACAAAACCCACGAATCCACCGAGAATCGTGGGTTTTTTTCTGCCCTGCTGTATGCGGTCAGCGTGTAGCGTGCAATCGCGAAGCATTGCACGGACCATCCCGGCGCATTCCCGTGTAATGCCTGCGGCGATTACACGCTACGGGGTTGGTGCAAATGTCTGTGTGTAGCGTGCAATCGCGAAGCATTGCACGGATCATCCGGCGCATTCCGTGTCATGCCTGCGGCGATTACACGCTAGGGGGTTGGTGCGAATGTCTGTGTGTCGCGTGCAATCGCGAAGCATTGCACGGACCATCGCATCCGTCGGCGTTGAGGCCCACCTGCAGGGGGGATGGTCGGTAGGCTGGGGTAAACGAATTGCACCCCAGAAAAAACACAAAGCCACGAGGCATTGCGCTGGTATTACCCGCCGTGATTTCAATCTGACGCCGGATATTGCAGGACCCGTTGATGTGCAATGTCGCGCTAAAAAGTTGCGTTGCCTGATTATTTTTCGATCTTCAGTCTTGATGTCAGCTTTTCAACGATTTCAATGATCATCTTGCGGTCTTCTGCGGACACGCCCTTCAACAGGGCGGCAAGGCGTTGAGCCTGATCGTCAATCTTGGGGCTGCTTTCCGTCAGCAACTCGGATGTTTCGCATGCAAAAATCCTGGCGAGAGAAATCAGCCTTGCCACCGATGGCATGACAATGCCACGCTCGATACGCGATATGGCTTCATTGCCCACGCCCAATGCGTCGGCTACTTCCTCTTGCGTCAACTTCGCCGCGACGCGCCGCTTTGCAATGGCTTGACCAATGCCTTCGGCAATGGAGCGTTCATCAAGCTTTTTCATAGGCCTCCTGATTCAACCTGAATCATCGCTATTCCACCTATTTGCATGAAGGGCATATTAAGATGTATAACAACCGAAAAAGTTGAAATTAACAGTAAAATTCATTTATAAACATGATGGTTATAAAAAACTGTGCAATTTTAAATGTGGTGCGCTGTCCTGGAACGACATTGGCTGTCGCTGTAAACCTTTAGAGTTCACGTGAACTTTACGCAAACAGAATGGGACAACGTCGCAATGCTGCCTGGTGATGCCTCCTCCTTGAGCAAGCCGATATCCGCCAAGCAACCGGCTATGGCTGAAATACGCAGCCACGCGATGACGATCGGACTTCTCGGCTTGCCCGGTACCGGGAAGTCTTCTGTCTGCAATGCCCTGTTGGGTGAGCAGGTCGCCGAGGTCGGTGCGACGTCACCGTGTACGACTTATGCCGAGGAATTTGAGTGTGTGTTTGACAAGGTGGATTTCTGCTCGCTGATCGATACCCCGGGAATGTTCGCGGGTGAGCACTGCGCTGCCGGCAATCTAGACTTGATTGGCTCGATTCTTCCGGAGCTCAATCTGGCCCTGATGGTCGTTAATGTGGCCGCGCCGGGATTGAATGAGATGGAACGTTGCTTGAACCGTCTCGCACAATTCAGCTGTGGGCTACCCACCGACACGCTCTGGATTCTGAATGGGTTCGAATCTATTTCACCCGCACAGCAACGGCAGATGCAACGGTATCAACAGGGGCACAAACAAAAACAAAGGATCGAGATCCTCCGGCTACTGCTCGGGATACGCTTTGGCGTGCCGCAAGATCATATTCTCATGCTCTCGGGCAAGCCGGGTTTTGGCGCGGCTGCTTTATGGTCAGCCATACGCCGGATAGTGGACAGCCGAAGGGAGAGATAGCTTTCTGGCTGGCCGACAAACGAACACATCGGTCGCACCAGAGGCTCGTCGAGGGTAGACGCCATGACCTTGATGGGGG
>Ga0326727_10027396_pt1 | contig 10467 bp, 8 predicted proteins | sample MB2enrmetagenome_FD_207643 | JGI IMG/M metagenome (GOLD analysis project Ga0326727, IMG submission 207643) | Lab enriched peat soil microbial communities from McLean, Ithaca, NY, United States - MB29MY | ecosystem: Environmental > Terrestrial > Soil > Wetlands > Peat | place: USA: New York...
TCGGTGGCATCGCCGATCACACGTTCTTCCTGCCGGGCGGTGAGGAACAGAAGCGGCTCAGCGTGCTGGAAATTGCGGCGGAGTCCATGGTGGATTGCGGGGCGGACCGCACCAGCATCGTGATTGCATTTGGCGGCGGCATCGTGAATGACATGGGCGGTTTTCTGGCCGCCATCTTTATGCGCGGCATTCCCGTGATCCAGATTCCTACGACGTTGCTGGCGCAGGTGGACGCAGCAGTGGGCGGAAAGACGGGCGTCAATCTCACGCGCGGTAAGAATCTGATCGGGAGTTTCCATCAGCCGCTGGCGGTGCTGATTGACCCGTCTGTTCTGGCGACGTTGCCGGATCGCGAATACCGCGCGGGGTTGTTTGAGGTGATTAAGTGCGGCGTAATCGCGAGCCCTCCGTTGTTCGCCGTGATGCGGGACCGGCGTAACGAAGTGTTGGCGCGGGAACCGGAAGTTCTGGATCGCATCATCGCAGAATCCGTCCAGATTAAAGCTGAAGTGGTTTCAGCGGATGAACGGGAAGGTGGCTTGCGAAAGATCCTGAATTTCGGGCACACGGTGGGGCACGCCATTGAAGCCGTTACCGGGTACACGAAGTTTCTGCATGGCGAAGCTGTAGCGCTGGGAATGCGCGGCGCCACGGAACTGGCGCGGCTGCGGGGTGAATTGCGAGCCGATGCGGCGGCGGAGATCATCCAAGTAATCGCGAGCTATGGGCCGCTTCCGTCAACCGCGGGGATTGCGGCTTGGGATGTTTACCGGCGTTTGCGAAGCGACAAGAAAACCATGCAGGGAGATGTTCATTTTGTTTTGCCGCTGCGGATTGGGGCCACCGAAGTGGTCTCCGGCTTGACCGAAACCCAGATGATGTCGGCGGTGATGGAAGCTTTGGCGTGAAAGGAACGCGTCCGCCTGGGGCGGAGGATGAAGAGCAGGCCGCGCGTTGGGTGCGCGAGATGTTCGGGCGCGTGGCGCGGCGCTACGATCGCGCGAATCACGTGCTCAGTCTGAATTTCGATCACGGATGGCGCCGAAAAACAGTGGAGCGCGTGCGTCAGGTGATGGCCGCCCCTGGCGCGTCGGTTCTGGATCTGTGTTGCGGCACGGGAGATTTGACGCTGGCTCTTTCACGTGAGCGTGGCCGGGCCGTCATGGGCAGTGACTATTCACGCCCCATGCTGGAAGGCGCGGCGAAGAAGAACGCGGGCCTGCTGTTTGAGGCGGACGCGCTCTCGCTGCCGCTTCGCGATCAGTCGGTTGACTTGATTACGTGCGCGTTTGGATTCCGCAATCTGGTGGATTACGATGCTGGGTTGCGTGAATTGCGGCGCGTGATCCGGCCGGGCGGAATGGCCGCGATTCTGGAATTCTCACATCCCCCGGGGCGGATCTTTGGGGCGCTCTATGAGTTCTATTCGCTGCGTGTGCTGCCGAAAGTGGGTGGTTTCATTTCCGGAGATCCCGCGGCGTATTCGTATTTGCAGGCTTCGGTGGAGAAGTTTCCTGGCGCGGAGGAACTGGCCTATCGGATGGAGGCAGCAGGATTTGGCGACGTGTCCTTTGATCGGATGACCGGTGGAATTGTCGCGCTACACACCGGAAGAGTTCAATGAGTCTTGATGGCGACGGGGTGCTTCGGCTGGTAGAGACCGATTTCGCCGCCGCCGGGAAGCTGGATGGTGGTGAGGGATCCCCATCGCTCTTCCTTCACTTTTGAACATTCAACCCCTTTGGCTTTCAGCGTCGACATTTCGGCCTTGAGGTCATCGCACATGAAATAGAGCTCGTGCCGGCCGTTCACCTGGTCGGGATGGAACGCGGCCTCGGCCGAGGGTAGAGCGAAGATCAGCCACCCGTGGCCTGCGTCGACCGATTCGAATCCGAGAATGTTTTTGAAAAAGGCGCGGTCCGCGGCTGGATCTTTCGTGTAGATGATGACGTGCGCGCCGGAAATCATTTGTCTGTGCTGGAGCTTGAGGTGGAGGGCGCCGACGCCGGCGCTGGAGTAGAAGGCTTTGACGATTCTGTCTTTGTGGCGGATTCGGAAGACTTGGATTCCGAAGAGGTGTCGCTCTTAGAGGACTCCTTCGATTCCTTGGCCTCTTTACCTTCCTTCGATCCGGATTCCTTGGAAGCGCCGCCGTTCTTGGCGTAGTCGTTCACATACCAGCCGGACCCTTTGAACTGCAGGGCCGACACGGAAATCAGGCGCTCGACGGGCCCGGAACCGCACTCTTCATGTAAAGTGAGCGGCTCATCGGAAAACTTTTGAATCACTTCAAACTTCTTGCCGCAGTTCGCGCACTTATATTCGTACAAAGGCATACAACTGATCTGATTCTAACAAAGGGCGCGAAAAAGGGCAGGCCGTCCAGCAGCCTGCCCTTTTTCAACGCGTTCAGGAATCCGGTTTATTTCTTCCTGTGGACAATCGGCTTCTTCGGAGTCGGTTTTTCAACTGTGATCCCGGTGATCTTCGACTGGTCGCCGTCGAAAGTGACCATGAACGGGTCTTTCGTAAACGCCGTGGCCATGCCCTGGATGGTAATGGCGTCCCCGGCATTCACCTTGGCATGCAGCGGTTTTTCATATTTGATGGTCGCGTCGCCCGAGGGTTCGTCAATCGAGATCTTAATCTCGGTGGGATTGGTATCCGGGGTCCAGGAGACGATCTTGGCCTTGAACTCCTGCGGGATCAAAGCGCCCTTCACGCTATTGGTGAAATAAGTATCGCCGTCCGCTGCGGTGAGCGTGGCCTTCAGATCGCGCCATAGCTTGATATCGGGATGCTGCTTCAGGAATTCCTCTTCGCTGCCGGCCTTCAACTTCTCGCGCTCCACAACGCTCAAGATGGTCTTGTCGATATCGTCGGGGGGAATGCCGCTCTTCGCGGCCAGCGCTTTGAGGTCCGTCAGACCTTTGGGATCGTCGTCGCCATGATAGCCGTTCCACGCCTTTGTCAAATAATCGTCGGCGGATTTCTTGCCGTCTGCGCTTAGAGCCGCCTGGCCGCTGATCGTGACCGCGCGAGCGAATTGGTACAAAGCTTCGGGCGTCCGCGGGATTTGATGCTGACTGGCGATGGCCGTTCCCCACCAGTAGGCTACCTGCGCGTTCTGGTCATTGAGCCCGACGAAAGTCTTGAACTCAGCCTCGGCGGTGGGATACTCCTTTTGCTGCAGAGCCACGTATCCAAGAACCATGTGCGCCTGCTGCTCTACCTGGTTGCGGGCCTGCTTCCACTGGTCATCGGTCACCTGGGCCGGCTTGGCGGCACTTGAGAACGCGGCATCCAGGTTGGCGAGAAGACTCTTCGCGGCATCCTTGGCGCCGTTCAGGACATCCGCTGTCGGGGCTGACGAAGTCAACGCCTTCGTCGCGATCTTGCTCCATGTGTCCATGAACTGAAGAAGACGCTGGTTTTTAAATTGCGAGTCGGGGTATTTATCCTGCCAGGCTTTCAGCAGCGCGAGCTTCTTTACCGGGTCGGTGGTCTCCTTCGAGACGGCCTGGATGGCGTCGTATTCACCCTGGTCCTTTACCGTCGGCGCGGCAGGAGTTGCCGGCGCCGCGGCAGGAGTTGCCGGCGCCGCCGTTTGCGCGACCGCCGTCCCACAGATCAAACCACCGCTCAAGCTGAGAATGGGCGCCCCAAGGACCAGCGCCATAGACGCCCCCACTACTACCTTTACCAATCGATCCAACACTTGGAACTTCCCCCTTCTCATCTCTCTAAATATGATTTGCCGCGTTCCCCCAGTAGCGAACTTAACAATTGGGGATACTTGCGGAGTATAGCGGAACATCTTCTTCTGCTGCAACATAAAGACGCTTTCCCGGGTTAGCCGGTTCCCAAACCCCCGTATGTTAGGATCAGGCGATTCATGCCATTGCTGCATCCCGGCGGCCCCTGGATCGACCTCGGCATCATCGCGCTGTACCTGGCGGCCGTCACCTGGTTCGGAGCCCGCTTCCGCAGCCGCGGCGGCGACGGGAACCTGAAACAATATTTTCTAGCCGGCCAAACCGTACCGTGGTGGGCAATCTCTCTCTCCATCGTCTCTGCTGAAACCAGCACGCTCACCATTATCGGGACGCCGGCTCTAAGCTTCGGCGGCAACCTCGCGTTCCTCCAAGTGGTGTTCGGCTACCTGATCGCACGTGTGCTGATTTCTATTTTCTTCCTTCCCGCCTACTTTCGGGGACAAATGTTCACAGCCTATCAGCTGATGCAAATTCGTTTTGGCGAACGGGTCCGTAAACTCACCGCCTTCATCTTTCTTTTTACGCGTGCGATGGCCGAGGGCGTCCGCGTGTTTGCGATCTCCATCGTCATCTCCATCGTTCTCGGCACCGGTGAACTGGTCTCCATTATTCTGATCGTCGCGCTCACGCTTTTCTACACTTTTGAAGGTGGAATGACGGCGGTCATCTGGACCGATGTGCTCCAGATGGCAATGTATGTAAGTGGCGCGCTCATCAGCTTCTTTGTGATCCTACATCATATCCCCGGCGGCTGGCCGCATTTAATAGCCGAGGCCGGGGCACAGGGGAAATTGCAGTTTCTGGATTTCCGCGGCGGCTTCGCGCTGCCTTATACGTTTTGGGCGGGCGTGATTGGCGGCTGCTTCCTGACGTTCGCGAGCCATGGAACAGACCAACTGATTGTGCAGCGGCTTTTAAGCGCGCGCTCGGAAAGCGAAAGCCGCAAGGCCCTGCTGAGCAGCTGGCTGGTGGTGTTATTTCAGTTCACTTTATTTCTTTTCATCGGGCTTTCACTGTGGGTGCTTTATCGTGACTCGGGAATTGCGCCGCCGCAACCGTTGGATCGGATCTATCCGGCGTTTGTCTGGCAATCCCTGCCGGTCGGCGTGCGCGGTCTGATTATCGCGGCGATTCTGGCGGCCGCGATGGCGAATTTGAGCGCCGCCCTGAATTCGCTCGCCTCGACGACGGTGATGGATGTATTCCGGCCGTTGACGGGCGAATCCAAATCGATGGCGCTGGCTCATGGCGCCACTGTGTTTTGGGCGTTCGTGCTGGTCGCCATCGGCGCGGTCGCGCAGCAGTGGGGCACTGTGCTGGAATCCGGGCTCTCCATCGCCTCCGTCACGCTGGGCTTACTGCTGGGCGTCTTCCTGCTCGGCGTGCTGACAAAGAACGTCGGCGAGCGCGGCGTCATCGCCGGATTGCTCATCGGGCTGGCGGTCATTCTTTTCGTCCGGTTCCGAACCCATATCGCTTTCACGTGGTGGGTTCTTATTTGCAGTTCGGCCACGTTCGCCGGCGGTTTCGTGACTTCTAAGATAATCCGGGAAAAGGCGGGCGCGTGACAGAACTCAAACGGGATCTTGGCCTGTGGGCCGCCGTCGCAATCGTGATCGGCACAGTGATTGGGAGCGGCTTGTTCCGCGTCCCGCAGACGATGGTGCAGAACGTGGGAACCGGCGGTTGGGTGATGCTGGTCTTTATCGTCGGCGGCGTTCTGTCGATGTGCGGCGCGCTGAGCTACGCCGAACTGGCGGCGGCCATGCCGGGCGCTGGAGGCGAGTATGTCTATCTGACCGAGGCCTATGGACCCGTTTGGGGATTCCTTTACGGCTGGACGCAGATGTGGGTTGCTAAGAGCGGCTCGGTGGCCACGCTGGCTACGGCTTTTTTTGAATACCTGGCCAACTTCCGACCGGAGTTGGAGCAGGTTTTCTACACGATCCCGCTGCCTTTGGGAGAACACGGCGCGCCGCTGCCGCTCAAGTACGGCCAGCTGCTGGCCATGGCTTTGATTTTGTTTCTGGCGCTGATCAATTATTTTGGCGTGAAGGCCGGTGGGGACGTTCAGGTGATTCTGACGGGCGTTAAGATCGGCGCGATTCTGGTGATCATCGTGGCCGGGCTTATGTGGCATGGCAGCCCCGCCCGCGCGACGCAGGTCCCGCTGGTCCCCATGACTGTGGCAGGCTTCTTCGCGGCGCTGGTGGCCGCTCTGTGGGCCTACGACGGATGGAACAACGTCAGCATGGTGGCGAGCGAGATCAAACGTCCTCAGCGCAATCTGCCGCTGGCCCTCATCGGCGGCACGGCGGCGGTGATGGCGCTGTATCTTCTCGCCAACTCGGCCTACTTCCACGTTCTTAGCGCGGCGGAAGTGGGCGCCAACAAGCGGGTCGCCGCGGCAATGATGGAGCGCATTGTAGGGCCGTGGGGGGCTGGCGCGGTCTCCATCGCGGTGATGATCTCCATTTTCGCGGCGCTGAACGGGTCCATTCTTTCCGGCGCCCGTGTTCCCTATGCGATGGCGCGGGACCGCCTCTTCTTCCACCCCTTCGCCCATGTGCATCCGCGCTTCGCCACCCCATCGGTTTCCATACTCGGGTTAAGCGTGTGGGCGGCGCTGCTGGTTTTTTCGGGCAGGTACGACCAGCTCTACAATTACGTGATTTTCGCCAGTTGGCTGCTTTACGGCATGACCACTGCGGCGGTAATCGTACTACGCCGAAAACGCCCGGAAATGCCCCGTCCCTACCATACGCTTGGCTATCCGGTCGTCCCGATCCTGTTTGTGGCCGCCGCTTTGGTGCTGGAAGGGTTCACCCTGCGCAATTCCCCGCGGGAGGCAGTGGCCGGAATTGTGCTGATTATGCTTGGCTTACCGTTCTATTTCCATTGGAAATCCAAAAAGGCATAACATTTCCACTGGCCGGTGGTGTTATTCCCTCTTCCCGTCTGCGCGGCTGCCGGTTTCCGCCCTTCCGCTTGCCGGAAAAGGTACGGGTTACAAAAAGTGTTCTGAAATCAGAACAAATCTCTTGCTTTGAATATGAACTTGCTGTAAAAAAGCTAAAGGGGCCAAAGGAAACTGTCAGTTCCGTTCCAGTTATGGAACACCCAGGGTTCCCGAGCTACCACTCCGGCGAGCCGATCGCGTGAAAGAAGAGGCATTTAATGGACGTTACGAAAATTCTCACAGAACTCAAACAAGAGCGAGAACAACTCGAAGAGGCAATTCAAAGTCTAGAGCGTCTCGCGCGGGGGCGGGGCAAGCGCCGCGGGCGTCCTCCAGCCTGGTTGGCCGTCGAAAAACGACGGGGCCGTCCGCCGGGCAGTAAGAATAAGAGCGCGCAGCCGAAATCAATCGCCGCGGCGTAGCGGCTTGGAACCGCCCTCATCATCAGTGGCTGGGTCAGCGGGAGTTGTGGCGTACTACGATCGAGTTTGATTCCCGGAGTGTTGGGAACGTCTTTGACATGTGGTCGTGCCACGTAAGTCCTTCTTCGTCGAGCAAGGCCCACACGAGGCCCAACCCGCCGGAGAGGATGCTGATCCACCCGCCGATGAGCCGGAAGGCGCGGCTGCGTCCATCCGGCGGGAACCCGTCGAAGTTGATCAGGCGCAAGTCTGTCCAGCGCATTCCAGGCGTCAGTGCTCCGGCGACGGCAAAAAGAAGGCTGTAGAACGTGGCGGTTAGCACCATCATGCCTCCCAGCATCAGAAAAGCGTTCCGGTTCAGTCCCACGGGTTTCCCAACGAACTGAAAAATGGCCAGAATGATTCCGAACCCCAGCAGCACCATGGCGGCATCCAACGCGGCGGCCGCGCTGCGGTGCATGGGCGCCGCTGCGATGGCGTCGCAGTAGATCACGGCTTCGGCGCTGGTTTTCAGGGTCTTTGATGGGTTGGTAGCTGGCTGAAGAAAATCCAGTGTCGCCTGGGATTCATCGATTGTCCGGCTTTTGCGCGCCGTGGTGCGGGTGGCGGGCCGCGTCGGTTGGACTGCCGCCGCAGGTTCCACTGTGGACGGCCGCGCCTGGCGAGAAGCCTTATCGAACGGGATGATCTTGGGTTGCAGTTCGGTCCCGAACAGCGAAGGCTGAACGCCGGTGACGCGGGGGCGCGGCAAGACGTCGAGGGTCCGCGCGGCGTCCATGGAGATTGCTTTCTGGGGCGAGGTCGCTTGCGGTGGCCGGGCGGGAGTTTGTTTCGCGGCCGGGGAAGCCTGCACGGCCGTGGCCAGCGCATTGGCTCCCAAGGCACGCACGGCGACGCGGATGTTCTCCTGGGCCTGGTGCTGTTTCACGCCATGATGCGCGACGCTTTGATGTGAGAACGGTGCGGCTTGCAAGCGCCGGCTGCACCGCCTGCAGCGATGGTCGTCTTTCGCGTTCGAAAATTGGCAGTATCCGCACGTCATGGTCTTCTACTTGCTACTCTGAGAACTTGCCGCGCAATGACAGAGTTTTCCCCTACTGTCTGGGTAACATAATTGGGCGTGCTTGTCACCGGCACGAGTGGCGGAAACTGATGCTGGTGTGCGCCTTCGGCCTCACTGTACCCCAGAATCTGCTACCGCAATTCAGTAGAATCCTGAATCTGCCGGCTGCGCCGGAACCTTCACCTCCCACCGAACTGACTCCCGACAAGCTGGACCATATCCTGAGACCGGAAGCGCCGCCCATCGACCGCGTGAATATCACGGCGCTCACGCAAACCTCGGACGGTCCGGTTCGCCATCTGCGAGGGCACGCCGTCATCGAGTTAAATGACAGCATCATTAAAGCCGAATCGATCGACTACAACGAGGATACCGGCGACGTGGTTGCCGAGGGCCATGTGTTCTACCAGAGCTTCGTCCAGAATGAGCAGATCACCTGTGACAAGGTCGAATACAACATGGACACCGAGCGCGGCAAATACTACAACGTGAAAGGCTACGTCAAATCGCGGGTGGATGCCCGGCCAGGCATGCTGACCTCGAACAACCCGTTCTATTTTGAGGGAAAATGGGCCGATCGCATCGGGGACAAGTACATCGTGCACGACGGGCTGGTTACGGGATGCCGGCTGCCACACCCCTGGTGGACGCTGCGCGGACCGAAATTCGACGTCATTCCCTCAGAACGTGCTTTCGCCTACCGGTCCTGGTTTCGTATTAAGAGCTTCCCGGTTTTCTATATGCCGTTCTTCTATAAGTCCTTAAAGCGAAACCCGCGGCAGAGCGGTTTTCTGACTCCCAATATCGGCCACAGTTCGTTACGCGGTTTCATGGTTGGCTTTGGCTACTACTGGGCGATCAGCCGCAGTTACGACCTGACGTATCGCCTTCAGGATTTCAGCGCCGTGGGCACCACGCACACCGTCGATTTTCGCGGCAAGCCCAATGATAAGACGGATTTCAACGCTTTGATCTACGGCGTTTACGACACCCAAAAGATAAACGGGCAGACATACAGCGGCAGCGACGCCACCGTGGTTGGAAAATCCGATCTGGGCGACGGTTGGTTTGCCCGCGGCAGCGTCAACTACCTGAGTTCCCTTGCATTCCGGCAGGAGTTCTCCGAATCATTCGATCAGGCCATCTTTTCCGAATCAGTCTCAAGTGGGGCGGTGAGTAAGCACTTCGATTCCTACACGTTCCAGGTGATCGCGCAGAGAACGCAGCTCTTCCAGGACGCAACACCTAAGAACTACGTCATTCTCCATAAGCTGCCTGAGGTAGACTTCGGCTCCCGCGACAAAGAGATCAGCGACCGTGTCCTACCTCTGTGGTTTTCATTCGACACCAGCGCCGCGCTGTTACACCGCAGCGATCCGATGGAAACGGTTACGGCGCCCGATGGTGTTGCGGTCACCGAGAACCCCTATTCCACGGAGTCTTTCATGCCGCGCATCGATATCGCGCCGCGCATTATGACGGATCTGCATTGGGGCGGACTTTCCGTGGCGCCCAGCTTCACCTTCCACGAAAGCTATTTCGGGCAAAGCTTCGCCAACGGAGCGTTGTCGGGAAGCGGTGTAACCCCCAACGCGCTCACCAATGACGCCATCAATCGCCGGGCCGAAGAGGCGAATGTAGATATTATTTTCCCGTCCATTGAACGTGTTTATAACAAGAAAACATTTCTTGGCGATAAGCTCAAGCACGTGATCGAAACGCGCGCCAACTATAAGTACGTTACGGGAGTGAATGACTTCAACCGGCTTATTCGGTTTGACACGACCGAACTGCTCACCGACACCAATCAAGCTGAGTTCACGATTACAAATCGGATTTACGCTAAGAAAGGCGACACGGTTGATGAAGTATTCAGTTGGGAAGTATCTCAAGAGCGCTACTTCGACCCCACCTTTGGCGGGGCTATTATTACCGGGGAGCGTAACGTAACGCTGGACTCCATCGAACTGACAGCCTACGCTTTTCTTGACAGGCCGAGGAATTACTCACCTCTCGATTCATGGCTCCGCATTACCCCGCGGCCAGGCGTTTCGTTTGACTGGCGGGCGGATTACGATCCACTTCGCGGTGGCTTGATCGATTCCGGGTTCACTGCGGACCTTCACTATAAGCACTACAATTTCTCAGCTGGGAATAATGATGTGCGCGCGGTTTATCTGTATTCTGCCAACGGTGCTGCGCAGGCTCAAAACCAGAGTTACCTTTCGCCGCCCGCCAATCAGGTCA
>Ga0326727_10027397_pt1 | contig 10467 bp, 8 predicted proteins | sample MB2enrmetagenome_FD_207643 | JGI IMG/M metagenome (GOLD analysis project Ga0326727, IMG submission 207643) | Lab enriched peat soil microbial communities from McLean, Ithaca, NY, United States - MB29MY | ecosystem: Environmental > Terrestrial > Soil > Wetlands > Peat | place: USA: New York...
GAAAAGGTAATCATGTGATGATACAGCTCCGCCCTCTCAGTTACAGGGACAATAAAACATAACTGAAAAGGCCTTATTTATAGCTTATAACATTTTAAGCTATGGGCGATGACTGTCTGAAGCTTCTTTTATGCTGCCTCGACCGCATCCGCGTGCATCTTAACACCCACACTTCTTCCAAGCACTTTTATGCTGACGATAAATACGTGCTGGTTATCTTTCTTCTCTAAAATTCCTTCTGCTCCCTGAAAGACGCCGCTTCTCAGTCTTACGGGAGTGCCCTCCTTTAAATGAGGGTAGATATCAATTTTTTCCCCGCTTTCGAGCATGATCTTCAGAGAACTTATTTCTTCTTCCCGTGCCGGTATCGGGCATCCGGGATTCATTGAAACGAATGTCACCGCACCCCGTGTCTTAATGACTCTTGAGATATCTTCCGGATTCGGCGCAATATAGACAAAGAGATATCCGGGGAAGAGTGGACATTCCACTTGCTTCTTTCTATCCTTCCATTGGCTCAGCTTCGTGACTGAAGGCAAAAAAGTTACAATCCCTTTTCTTTGCAATTCGCCGCATACAAGAAATTCATGTCTCGATTTCACGTACAGCGCATACCATTTTGCTGTTGACATTTTTAATAACCAGGCTTATTTTTTAGTTTGGTTTAGTTCCGGCAGAAGGATCTTCACATCGGTTTTCTCCCGTAGTTTCCGGGCGTATTTGTCCGCTTCTTGTTTTGTTTTCTCATCAACCAGAAACTTTTTTACTTTTTCTTTAACGTTTTCATATGCCAGTATCGTTTCCGGCTTAATATCCGTCACTTTGAATATGTGAAATCCATATTCGGTTTCAATGATGTCCGTTATCTCTCCTTTTTTGAGAGCCAACACTTTACTTTCAAACTGTTTTTCCAGTTGTCCTTTGCGGAGATAACCCAGGTCGCCTCCTTTATTTTTCGTGGGACCGTCGGAATATTCGCGGGCGAGATCCGCAAAATCTTTATCGTCTTTCAAATTTTTCAGAATCTTTTCAGCTTTGCCGCGCAATTCTTTTTTACGGGAATCGCCGTCCTTAGGATCGGACTGGATGGAAATGTGACTTACCCGCATCTGAAAAGGCTGTTTAAAAAGATCGATGTTCTTCTGATAATAATCCTGAATCTCTTTATCGGTAACATCGACCTTATCGGCAAATTCCTTATATACATATTTTTGAACCAGGCTGTTCCTGATCATTCTGGAACGCAACACTTCCTCATTTATCCCCCGCTTGCTCAATTCATTCTTGTATTCAGTTTCATCGGAAAACTGCTGCTTAAGGGAATTGATATCTTTGTTGATGGCATTTTCATCGGGTTTAATACCGGACTTCCGGGCGACCTGATAAAGAAGCTCTCTTCTGATCATGCTCTCCAGAACCTCTCTGCGAATCGACGACACCTGTTCGCAGGAAAGGGGCTTGCCCAACCCTAAAACGGTTTTTTGAATCAGGAAAACTTCCCCGTCGAATTCGTCTTTTTCAATCGGCGCGCCGTTCACAGCAGCAACTTTTTCTTCCTTCTGATTCTTCTTCGTTTCTCCCATAGCTGAAGAAACCGCCATCATGCAGACAACCGTTATCGCGATCGTCAACAAAAAAGAAATTTTTCTTGACATAGTTTATCCTCACCTTCATTGCTTAATTTTAAGTTGTTCGATATTTTCTTTGTACTTTTGAGTCAGTTGTTCCAACTCCACCTTCTTGATCTGAGTCAGAGGTTCTTTCTCCAGAATGGCTGTTGTTATTCCCTTATTCTTATACGCTTTCACAAGTTCCTCACCAATGACGCAGAGAGCGGCATTATTCTCCTTGCAACTTTTCAACGCCTTGGCGGTTTTCTTCAACTGCGCCTGAAGGTTATCCTTCTCGCCGTTCACTTTTTTCAGGTTGCGTTCCAAATCCTTGTTTTGCTGAATGGCCTGATCATATTTTTTCCCGGCTTCCTGCAAATCTTTTTTGTTTTTGGCGATTAAATCTTCCGTTTCTTTATTTTTTGTTTCAATTCTGGCATCCAAATCTCTTTTCTGTTCTTTTAATTTGGCCAGTTGTGCGCTCAATGCCTTTTTTTCATTCTGCAGTTTATCCGTATCGCTCTGACATTTCTGTTCTACGGAAGTGGTTGCTTCGGTTTTTTCCTCTTCCATCTTTTTCTGAACGAAGGCCATCTTTTTACCGGATTCTTTTATCTTATCCTGAAAGATCTTCTGTTCTTTTTTTAGCTGCAGATGCCCGACGCCCAATCCGATGGACAGGCCAATCACTATGGCAACGATGGGAATAATAATCTTTTGTAGCAGAGGTATCTGTTTCATTTCTTCTCTCCAAAATTAAAATCTTGCATTTAGATCTAACTGAATCACATCGATGGCCAGCGGGCCACCGAAACCGGACTGGTTTAACTGGTTGCCGTGTATTTCATTGGACGTCAGCCACCGGGCCGTAAGCCATAAATTCTTGGACAAACCTAAATCAGCTCCGACAATCCATCCCTTGGCGTCGGTTCCTCCCAGATGGAAATCATAATCTGCATAGGCATCCACAACAGCGTCCGCCCCTAAATATTTATAATAGAGGTATGTTTTCCACTGGCCGAGTTCCTTGATTTCCGGATAACCCACGGCCACTCCGACCTGATACCCATCAATATCACCGGCATTAGGTAAACCTGTTCGCTGTTCGACGTCAGACAAGTTAAAGCCCAGGTTCCTCACATAGTCGCCCAGGAAAATGATATGAACAGGGTTCCAGAAACCGATATCGAAATTCGCCGTTACATTGAACTCCCTGAACTGGGAGGCAAGAGCAAATAAATAAGCGTTGGCTGAGCCAGTGGTTTCGATATTAAAAATAGTGTTCCCTTTTTGCATATACAGGGGAGCTGACCAGTCCATTAAGTCCGGATTACTTGGATTGTTCATTTCTCCTGTAATATTACTGTAACAGTAATAGGCCGTACCGATCTTCCAGGAGATTCCTTTCTCTTGTTTCCTTTCCAAACCTAACTGTCCTGCAGTAAGATATTTGCTGTTACTGGATAAGCTATCCTGCTGGAGGGGAAAGGCGCCGATGGTCAAAAAAGACGATAAGGACCCCGTAATGGGCTCATTCAGCTTTAGGGCAAATCCCTCGAAGTTGAGGCTGGGGGACCAGACCAGATCCGAATAAAACCAGGGATTGGGCATCCTTCCCCCCTCGAAAGTTAGAAAGTTCCAGGGATGCCACCTGATATAAGCCAGATCGAGATAAGCTGTATCCCTTTCCATGTAGTTTCCCATGGTGAGAGTCGTTGATACGGGAACCATGTTATTTCCCGTACCGAGGCGAATAATAGCCTCCATCTGATCATTGACCGGCACCTCTACTCCTACACGAACCCTGTATCTGAAGTAATCATGATCAGTCGTGGTGTTCATCAATTGTGTTGGAGTGCTCGGTATGAAATAATAACCGTTATTCTGGTCAAAACGATCACCCTCATACCGTAGACGCATATCTCCTCCGAAACGGATATTTTTAATCCATTCCGGCACGGCTGAGGCTAAATCTAATTCTTTGATCTCTTTTGGAACTTCTTTCTGTATTTGAATCTTAACCTGCTCCTCAATTTCTTTTTTCAGATCCTCACTTATGCTTACCGGAATATTCTCGCTTTGTTTCTTGTCATTTTTTACGTCATCCGGGGAAACATCCTTCTGTTCGTCGCTTACGGCTGAACCTGAAACATCTTTTTTCTTCTCTTCATCTATATTTGCCGGAGTCTTCTCGCTTTGTCCCTTGCCGCTTTTTGTATCTTCTGAAGAAACATCCTTCTGTTCATCGCTTACGGCTGAAGCTGAAACATCTTTTCTCATCTCTTCACTGACGCCTGCCGGAGTCTTCTCGCTTTGTCCCTTGCCGCTTTTTGTATCTTCTGAAGAAACATCCTTCTGTTCATCGTTTCCGACTGAGGCTGAAACATCTTTTTTCATCTCTTCATCTGTGTTTGCCGGAGTCTTCTCGTTTTGTCCCTTGCCGCTTTTTGTATCTTCTAAAGAAACATCCTTCTGTTCATCGTTTACGGCCGAAGCTGAAACATCTTTTTTCACATCTTCATCTATGTTTGCCGGAGTTTCCTCTTTTTGCTCCTTGTCACTTTTCTTGAGTTCTTCAGATGACTCTTCCTTTGTACTATTTGTGAGCTGCTCCTGATTACTTTCCCGGGATTCATCAGTCTTATTTGCCGCGGCCTTTTCGGCGCGGTCGTTATCACTTTTACTCGCAGCAGGATTATCGTTTTTCACTGCGGGGAGCGTAATCCCATATTTTTTAGCAAGTTGGTTCGCTTCATCGGCGCTGATGAAGCTCTTACTCTTCAACAGGTTAAGCAAATCTGCCATATCGCTGTTGGCGGCCTTTTTCTGGTCTTCCTGATGAAGCGTGGCAGTGCTCTTCTGAGGCAGTTCTTCCTGCTTATGCTTGATGGGCCATATGGATGAGAAAAAACTCTTCCGCGGGGGCGGCTCTTCCGGATGATTCTTGATAATTAACGGTTGGGGAGCGGCGCATCCTAAAAACAACAGAATCAAAAACAAACACAAGCTCAAGCGGACATATATTCTAACTTCCCTTAAGCGGGCAAATATAATGATTGCCTCACATCTTTTCATAAATTAACTCTCCTCATCATTACTTTTTAGTACTATCCTAATCATCCCTGGGATGAGATCTTAATGCTCATCGTCCGCGGCATTCCATCCGGGGGCGGTTCGCTGATTTTAATATTGCCAAGCGAATTTTTAACGGCATCATCCATTTTATGATTTCCCGAAGAGCCGATAATCTTATACTTAACGATACCGCCATTAGCATCAAGGCTGACACGGACAATCGTCTGCAGTTTTCCTTTGGGAAATCCACCCTCTTCATCCAGTTGCTTCATGACTCTTTTTCTAATTTCAGTCTCCACAATCTGCGTATACCCGCCGAATTTACTAAGAAGAGACCGTTTCCCCAGGCCGCCGCCCCCGCCTTCCAAGATGCTTCTTCCACCTTTCTTTGCGCCTAGTCCGAAACTGTCACCCCCGGCTGATCCGTCTCCATCAACACTGAGCCTGTCACCTGCAGGCGTGTCGTCCTGACTCTTTGCATCTTGAGGTTGATCGTTAACCTGTGTGGGATCAACGATTTCTTCCTTCTTTATATCCTTGACCGGTTCCGGCTCCGGCGGTTTTTCCTTAACCTGCACAGGCGGCGGCTTCAGCAGGGTCACCATCGCAATAGAACTCTTCCTGCGCGGAGAGTCGTCGGATAGAACCATCTTAACGATATATACCGATGCTCCAAGAAAAATGACCATCAGAACAATGAGCACCCATGAAATTTGGGAATCTTTTTTCTTTTTTTCAACGGACATCGGTTTTGTTTCCTCCGTGATATTCAACACCGTCTCACTTCACAAGCTTTTGCGTTACCAGTCCAAGCTGGCTAATCTCCAGCCGCTGAAGCACATCCAAAACCTCGATGACGCTTTTGTAAGATATTTTTTCATCTCCCCGGACCACCACCGGAAAATTGGGATCTGCCCCCTTATATTGCCTTAGTCTTGCTTCAAGTTCCGTAATGGTCACCGGAAAACTGTCGAGGTAAATAGTCCCCTCGCCGGTAATCGTGATCGCCTTCGTTGACGGCTTTATCTTGCTGGCAACGGCGCTCGCTTTGGGAAGATTGACGCTGATTCCCTGAACGGAAGCCGTAACGACAATCATAAACACCAGCAGAAGGTTCCAGGCCAGATCCAGAAGCGGCACTACGTTAATTTCATCGTACACTTCATGTTCATCATAAGGGTTTTTTCTCATGGCATGTTCTCCTTTTCCTCCTCAAGACTGAGGATAAAATCATCGATGAAGACATTCAGATCGGCGCTCATGTCTTTTAAATGACCGGTGATGTAACTGCTGGCAAAAAGAGAGGGTATCGCGACCAGCAGCCCCGCCAGCGTACAGGCAAGTGCGGACGCGACTCCGGGCGCGATGGCTGTCAGATTAGCTTCTCCGGCCTCCGCCAGACCTGCAAACGTATTCATAACCCCCCATACCGTTCCCAGAAGACCCAGGAAAGGGCCGCCCGCGACACTCATGTTCATAACAATCATCCCGACTGCAAACCTTCTGCTCTCCATCATGGATGCCTTCTCCAGGGCAGCCTTGAAACCATTCATGGCTCTGCCGGAAATCCCATTGCCCTTCTTAAAAGATTCTTCTCCCTGCCTGTCCTGCAAAATTTTCAGTTCATCGACGCCGGCTTTATAGACCCGGTATAATGAAGAGTTGGGAAAGTCCTCATCTTTGTCCGAAAGAGAGAGCGGATGTTCAATCTTACGGAATTGTTCGGCAAACGTTTTGTTTTCCTTCTTTGCCCGGTTGATTACATTGATCTTTTGCATGAAGATGACAAAGGACCCCGAACCCATTAAGGCCAGAAATCCAATGATCAGCCACCCATCAAGGGTAATGGTCCGGATAATAACCTTCATGAGATGTATCGTGAGGGGTTCGCTGCTTCCTCCGCCTGTTTCTTCGTCCAAAACGGTAGTTAGTGTGCTGTCTGGTCCCTGCCCTAAAAATTCCGCTTTAATCCACTCCGGAGTTCTGGAAATGTTGGACAATTGAATTTCATCCATATCTCCGGCAAAGGCGTTGCTTCCGTTTGCTGATGAAGCAATGAAAATATCCGTTGCGGGCGCGGGTATCGTTCCTTTGAAATTGCTCGAGCCGGATTCCTTTCCGTCAAGGCAAATGGTTATGCGTCCTTCCGGATTAATGGTGACGGCCAGGTGGTGCCATATTTTTGGCGTCAAAGCCATCGTTTTGGGCGTGGTGAATTTCCCTCCTTCCGTGCTTAAACTGCAATAAGCTTTTGTGTCGTCAAGACCTATAATAATGTACTGTTTCCCGTCATCCCACGAAAAGAGATGCTCATCTTTTCCTGTCTGGTTATTGCGGACCCAGACCGAAAAAGTGAAACCCTTGGTAAAAACCAGGGACTCGGATTCGGCTATCGTCATATGTTCGCCATTCCCGTCGAACTGTACGCCATTTCCCACAATGGAAGGCGCTCCGAGTTTCCCGGTAAAGGCCGTAGCATGATTGCCATAGGCTGTGGCATCCCGCGGATTGCCGTCTTTTTCGCCCAGATGATAAACAGCCACGTGATTCACATCATAAGTGCCTGCTGATTCCTGACCATCCGGAGCGGAGGAGTTTCCGTAATACATCCAGATGAAATCCTGGTTGGAGTTCGCGGATATCCTGGGCACCTTGACCCAGACGAGGGCAATCTCTTCCTTGGGATCGAACTTTTCAATATGATACTTCAGCGGCGATTTATCGTCGCCGCTGACGAACCTTATGTCCGAACCGTCGGCTTTGGCACCGGAAAAACTGAAGTTGCCTGAATGCAAACGGATAAGCACCGGAATGTCGGTCAGGTTTTCCTTAATGTTGGAGGCTTGCGCTGAAGCGTCAAACTGGATTTTTTTTCTCTGCTGCCATTTTCCGTCCCACCAGGCATTCGCATCCGAAGAGACCATTATGCCGAGAAAAAATAGCAGACCTAAAGTTATACCCAAAACTTTTTTAGACAATTTATCTGTTGGAAAAAAAACTCTCTTATTCATTTGCACTGTTTCCCCTTATTCTCCTTATTCGTTCTGATCAAAATCAATGATCTTTACATCCGGCCATTTTGCTATAATGTCATCAATCATCTGTGAGGCGGCAAAACCGGTCGCACCGGAACCGGATATACCGGAATCACAACCGGAGGCAGTGGAACCGGTCGCACCGGAATCGGATGTACCGGAACCAGAACCGGAACCGGTCGCACCGGAACCGGATAGTGTTCCAATGGCGGATTCGCCGGTGTTTGGTTGCCGCATAATGATCGAATCGTAAAGTCTGTTAAGTTTTCTTTGATATTTGCCCCTTGCTGCCATTTTCCGTCCCACCACGCGTTCGCCTCCGGAGGAACCATTACGCCGAGAATAAAAGCCGCTCCGGCAATAACCCCCAATAATTTCACCGATAATTTTCCCGATAATTTTATCGACAAACATCCCGTTGAAAAATAAATTCTCTTAGTTCTTCGCACAATCTTCCTTATGCTCCTCCTTCATCATCGAGAATAAAATCTATAACTTTTACATCCAGCCATTTGGTCATGACATCATCAAGCATTTGCGATGCGTTGGCGTTGCCGGCCGCGCCGATTCCCGCGGCGCTGCTCAGCATCTGGCTGTTCTGCGTTGCGGTCCCGGTCCCGGACAGCGAACCGAGACCCGTCGTTGCCGTTGTTATACTGGGCACGCCGATGGAACCATTGGAGAAGCTGATATTACCGACGTTGAGAACCTGCGTTGCCGCCAGAACAACCTTTCCTCCGGAAATCCCCGCCTCGCCCGCATCGATAATGCCCTGAATCGCGAAAAGATAAATATCTCCCTCCGGCGGCGCCTCCCCGGCGGCGCCATCGGGGCTGAAAGTCACGGCGCGGATGCCGCTGCCAACCGCAGGTGGATTAAAGACAACCTGATAACCGATAATTTCGCCTTTCTGATTCGTCTCTGCGACCAATGTGGGTGGCGAGGCTATCACTTCTTCTTTCGCGCCTCTGCCCGCGTTGATGTTGCCGCTTTCGCTCCAGACCGTGATATCGCCGCCTTCAAAGGTCATGACGCGGGACTCATTCACGTTGACATCTCCGTTGGTAAGGATATTTATCGCCCCGCCTCCGGCTGTGAATATGCCTGTTTTCTGCACCTCATCCGGATTGTTGAAAAAGGTGCTTTTCCCAACGTCCAGTTCGCCTGCGGCTATGATGTAAATATTGTCCTTTCCGGAATTCGTGCTGATCTGGGAGGCGGTCATTTCGATGTTGCCGCTGCCGGAGGGTGAGCTGAGCATGGGCGCTACGGTTTGTGTTTTGGTTTGCTGGAGGAGCTGATTTGCCTGATCTGTCTGGCCGTCGTCCATCAGATTAGTGTAGTTTTGGGCCATCGTATTAATCGTATCAAAAAAGTTTTCGATATCTGCCGGCGTATACTTGTTATATCCGGCTATGATGATCAGGTCGCTCCCCTTGGTTCCCAGAATAGGATTATATGCACCCCCCACCGTCTGAATCCACTGCGCATTCCCCAGCGTAATAGACCCGCCTGCCTGTATGAAAAGAGTTCCCGGACCGGCTTGCTCCACGCCTGTATTGCTGTTCGAAGACCCCGGGATGCCAAAGTTAATATTCCCCTGTATGGCCGCGATCTCCGATACATCGGTGGAATTAATGTTTTGACCATAATAATAGAGACCCAGTATATCTCCATCTTCTGCTGTGATCTCTGCTTTTTTCGGCAGAAATAGTTCTATGTTTTCAATATTCTGCCCGGCGCTGATTACTACCGGAGCTGTATCATTGGCATGAAGGGGAGGCGTTGCGTGCAAGAAAGGTAGAATTAGATCATTGTTTATGGCAGGCACGGCGGCGTCATTGTAAACATTTGCCGGCGATATATCGGAGACATAAATTTTCGCCCTCAGCGGACTCCCGGAAGCATCGACGCCATACTGTCCATCAATAGATCCTCCGGCAATAAGGCTAAGGTTGCCCGTGGGAGACGGCAGAAGAATAAAGTCATGGACCACCCGTATATCCCCTCCGGCTGTAATGTTCAGGGTCGGCGGCAATATTTCTTCTCCATTAACCCAGGTGGGGAGGTTAAGGTAAGGATCGCTATAGCCGATCGTCACATTGCCGCTTGCCGTTAGATTGACGCTCGCATTTTCCGAGTAACCGACGTTAACTGATGAAAGATTCATGTATTTAGCTTGTGGAAGACTAATTAGCGTTTCAAAAAACAATGGGTTGACCACTGTTGCCATGTCAATATTGCCTTGGGCGGTTATATTTATCTGGCTGTCAAAAGCCTCGATTACCTGCGGCTGGTTTGCCGCGCCGAAGTTCCCCATGGCATTGATTTCCATTCGGCCTTGTGTGTTCAGGAATCTCCCTATAACATCCCCTCCGGCATAGATAACAAGGTCTCCATTATTGTTTTGACCGAATGTGCCTGCCTGGGTCAGGAAATCCCCGCCTGCGCGGACATCGAGGTTCCCTCCCCCCATGGTGGCGAGGCCTGCAGTTGGATTTGCAGCGGGAGAACCCGACCCGTAACTGGCAGACCAGTACACACCCCCATTATTCGGATTTAAAACATTCGGCTTGGTCGTATAATCCCATTGAGTATTCATCATTGACGTTGTCCATTGTTCTGCGCCGATCTCCTGGCCGACATTTCCGCCCACATTCAGACTGATGTTTCCGCCTCCTGCATAAGTGTAGTAATTTTTTGTCAAGTTGGACCAGCCGGTTGTGCGGATGGCGCCTAAGGTTTCA
>Ga0326727_10027398_pt1 | contig 10467 bp, 8 predicted proteins | sample MB2enrmetagenome_FD_207643 | JGI IMG/M metagenome (GOLD analysis project Ga0326727, IMG submission 207643) | Lab enriched peat soil microbial communities from McLean, Ithaca, NY, United States - MB29MY | ecosystem: Environmental > Terrestrial > Soil > Wetlands > Peat | place: USA: New York...
ACCCCGCATCCCGGGGTCTCTGTCAGTTCGTGGCTACCTCCGGCCGCCCCCTCCCCCCGGCCCCCTCCCTCAAGGGGAGTGGGAGAAGTTTCAGATGCAATCGCTGGTAACGACCGACTGGCTCGCCGGGGAACTCGGCAAGCCCGACCTGCTGCTGTTCGACGCCACCAAGTACCTGCCCAACGAACCGAAGGACGGCCTGACCGAATTCCGCGCCGCGCATATCCCCGGCGCACGGTTCTTCGACATCGATGAGGTGGCCGATCCCGACACCGACCTCCCCCACATGGTTCCCACACCGGGACGATTTGCCAAGCTCCTGGCCGCGCTCGGCGTCAGCAACGCCTCCCGTGTCGTATTCTACGACCAGAAGGGCCTCGCCTCGGCGGCGCGCGGCTGGTGGCTGATGGGGTTGTTCGGCCATGACGCCGCGGCGGTGCTGGATGGCGGCCTGCCGAAATGGCTGCGCGAGGGGCGCGCCACCGAAACCGGCGACCCAGCCGCCCCACCCACCACTACATTCCGCCCAGACCTCCGCGCGGCGCGCCTGCGCGGCGTCGGCGACGTGCTGGGCAACGTGACCTCGAGAGCGGAGCTGGTTCTCGATGCCCGCGCCGCCGGGCGTTTCACCGGCGCCGTGCCGGAGCCGCGCGCGGGGATGCGCAGCGGGCACATCCCGGGCTCGGCCAGCCTGCCCTACACCGAGCTGCTGAACGCGGACGGAACCTTCCTGCCCCCCGAGGCATTGCGCGCCCGCTTCGCCGCCGCCGGCGTCGATGGCGCTCGGCCGCTGGTCACAAGCTGCGGCTCCGGCGTCACCGCCTGCATCCTGACATTGGGACTGCGGCTTGCCGGCCTGCCCGAAGGTGCGGTGTATGACGGATCGTGGACAGAATGGGGCGGTCGTGCCGACACGCCTGTGGAGACAAACTGATATGGCCAAGGATCGTTCCAACCTCGGATTCCGCACCCGCCTCTCGCACACCGGCCGACCCGACAAGACCAACCACGGCTTCGTCAATCCGCCGCTGATGCGCGGCTCCACCGTGCTGTATCCGACCGTCGCCGAGCGCAAGCGCCTGGCGGGCATGCGCGGCCAGCGCGTGCTGACCTATGGCCTGGGCGGCAGCCAGACACACTGGGCGCTGGAGGACGTGATCGCCGAGGTCGAGGGCGGCACGCGCTGCGCGATCGTCTGTTCCGGCCTCGCGGCGGTGACCACGCCGCTGCTGGCGTTCCTCAGGACCGGCGACCACCTGTTGATGCCGGACAGCGTCTACGGCCCCGCGCGCAGCTTCGCCGAGGGCATGCTGAAGCGGTTCGGCATCGAGACGACATTCTATGACCCAGTGGTCGACGGCGCCGGCATGGAAGCGCTGATGCGGCCGAACACCACGGTGGTCTACACGGAAAGCCCGGGCAGCCACACGTTCGAGGTGCAGGACATTCCGGCCATCGCCCAGGTGGCGCACGCCAGGGGTGCCAAGGTGATGATGGACAACACCTGGGGCATCCATCACTTCCAGCCGTTCCGCCATGGGGTCGATGTCTCGATCCAGGCGGTCACGAAATATCCAGCCGGGCACTCGGACATTCTGATCGGCAGCGTCACGGTGAACAGCGACGCGGACTGGGAGACGCTGCACACCGGATCGCGCGCGCTCGGCCAGTATGCCAGCCCGGACGATTGCTGGCTGACCTTGCGCGGCATGCGCACCATGGGCGTGCGGCTGGAGCAGCAGGAGAAGTCGGGGCTCGCGGTGGCGCACTGGCTGGCGGCGCGGCCGGAGGTGGCGCGCGTGCTGCATCCGGCGCTGCCCGGTGCGCCCGGCCACGAGATCTGGAAGCGTGATTTCACCGGCGCGTGCTCGCTGTTCGGCGTCGAGTTCAAGCCGTCCTATTCGGTCGAGAGCTCGCACGCATTTGTCGAGGCGCTGGCGCTGTTCGGCATCGGCGCCTCATGGGGCGGCTTCGAGAGCCTCGCGCTGCCGACCACCGGCTTCGTCAACCGCACCTCCGCCGGCAGTCGGTTCGATGGACCATTGGTCCGCTTGCATATCGGTCTGGAGGATGTGCCCGACCTGATCGCCGACCTGGAGCAGGGGCTGACCGTGATGCGGGGTTTCGGGCGGTAACGCCGCCCGATCGGGCATCCCCATCGCGCGGCACAGCGACACCCTGAGGCCATCCGCCGAGAAGAGCGTGCGCGCGTAGCCGATGCCGGCGGCGCTGCGCTGCCTCCACAGCGTGTCGTCGGTCAACAGCGCCACCAGCGACGCGGCGATCGTTTCGGCCGTGTCGCACACTGAGGCGACCGTTGCCAAGTCGCACAGTCCCTGCGCACCGACCCCGGTGGTAACCAGCGGCAGGCCCTCGCGCAGTGCCTCCACCACCTTGCGCTTGACCCCGGCACCCTGACGCAGCGGCACCACGGCGACCCGCGCGCGGGCGTACCAGGCGCGCAGCGCCGCATCGCTGACGTTGGCTTCGACGCTGACGTCGGCACTGGCGAGCGCGCGCACGGACGCGGTGGGTTCCGATCCGACGATCACCAACCTGGCCCGCGGCGCGTGACGGCGAACCAGCGGCATGATGTCGTGCACCAGCCAGTGTGCCGCATCCTCGTTCGGCGGATGGGCGAAACCGGCGACAAACAGCAATGTTTGGCCGCGAGGCGGCTGCCGGGGCAGTGGGAAATGGTCGAAAGCGTAGGGCTGCACGGCATGAACGCGAACCCGCGGCTCCAGCGCCGCGACGCGGTCAGCTTCGGTCTGCGAGGGATACAGCACGACATCGGCCCGCCGCCACACACGCCGCTCGCGGTGCAGCATGCCCGCCGCTTCCCGCAGCAGCGCGACGTCCTGCGCCGCCGCCGCCTGCTGGCGCATCCGCTCGTGGTGCAGGTCATGGCCGTAGACAGTGAGGCGCGCCCGGCTGTTCTGCCGCAGCGGCCCGAGGTAGCGCTCCGCCACCTCCGGCCGGCTCAGCAGCACATGGTCCAGCGCCACGCCGTTGGTCTTCACCCAGTCCGCGAAGTGCCGCCATGTTCCGCGCCGGATCTCGACGCCGAGCGCCTGCAGCGGCGCTTCGTACGTGGGCGTGGCCACGCCGCCATCGACCCAGAACTTGACCACCGCGCCGGCCTGCAACAACGCCTCGATGAATGCCATCATGGTGCGTGAGCCGGCATCGCGGTCCGGTTCGGGTGCGCGATGATCGATCACCAGCACGACGGGGCGCGTGCCGACGCGATCGCGCGCGCGCAGGATATTGGTGCCTGGCGGGAACTGTTCCGCTGCCAGCACGTTGGCCCATCTCGCCACGAAGGTGTCGCGATTGATCACCTGGCAGGATTTGACGCCGCTCGTTGTTTCGGTGCCGTGCGAGACGCCCTCGATATGCACCACGACGGCACGCGGCTGGTACAGCACCTTGTAGCCGGCGGCGCGCAGCCGGAAGGCCAGATCAGAGTCCTCGAAATAGGCCGGCGCGTAGCGCGGGTCGAAGCCGCCCAGCGATGCGAACACCGCGCGCGGCACCAGCAGTGCGGCACCGGAACAATAATCCACCTCGCGAACGTAGTTGTATTCCGGCTTGTCCGGATCGTCGTCGCGGCCGTAGTTCCCGCCGCTGCCGTCGTTCCAGATGATGCCGCCGGCCTCCTGCAGCCGGCCGTCGGGATAGACCAGCTTGGCCCCGACCGCACCCACGTCCCCGCCCACGCCACCGCCCACACCCCCGCCCACGCCCCCGCCCACACGCCCGCCGGGCGCCCGCGCCACCGCCAGCATGGCGTCGAGCCAGCCGGCGCACGGTTCCGTGTCGTTGTTGAGGAACAGCAGATGGTCGCCGACCGCGAGCGCCGCGGCCGCGTTGCAGGTGTGCAGGAAGCCGAGGTTGCGCGGCTGGCGGATCAGGCGGATGCCGGCGACCTGCTCAAGCTGCGCGACCGCGGGATCGCCCGAGGCATCATCGACGACGATGATTTCGATCGGCGCCGACGGCGGATGCGCGGCGATGGCGGCGAGACAACGCAGCGTGCTCGGCACCTGCCCGTAGGTCGGAATGATGACGGATACGACCTGTCCAGCTGTCGCGCGCAGGCGGATTGGGCTCGGCGTCTGTCGGACAGCAGCCGTCAGCCGCCGGACCGGGGCGGCACGACGCGCCCGCCGAGCACGACGCGCCCGCCGAGCGCGCACCCAATAATAGGCATGCAGCGGCAGCCGCAGCGTCACGATCCACCCCGCGACGCGCAACATCAGCCGCACGCGGGCCGGTAGCCGTATCGAGGGGCACACCATCCACTGGACTATTCGCAGCCGCGTATACGACACCGTCTCGTCCGCCGCGCCCCTGAGGCGGACCCGCCACGGGAACGACGGCACGCTTTGGTCGTTCGGTTCGGAGGGATGTTCGCCCACGGTGCTCGCGATGTTGTCTGCTGGCCGGGTGCGGCAATTGATTGGGATTGTATGAACCGGCAGGTTAAGCGCGCGTTAACGCTCGGGGATATGCGAGACCTTATGCCGGACCAGCCGATCCGCCCATGTCTGGTGTGGTTCCGCAACGATTTGCGCCTCGCCGACCATGCGGCTTTGCGCGCGGCGATGCGGGACGGGCGGCCGGTCGTGCCCGTCTATGTTCTGGACGACACCGCGGCCGGCGCTTGGGCCGCCGGGGGTGCCAGCCGCTGGTGGCTGCATCACAGCCTGGTGGCCCTTCGTGCGGATTTGGCGGCGCGCGGTGCTCCGCTGGTGTTGCGGCGTGGCAGGGCGGTGGACGTCATTCCAGAGCTCGCCCGGGCGGTGGGTGCGACGGAGGTGCACACGGGCGGTTCCGCCCTGCCATGGGGTCGTCGACTGGACCGCGCGGTCGCCGACGCGTTGACGGCGTGCGGTGCGACGCTGAAGCGCCATCGCACGATGATGCTGTTCAATCCCGACACGCTGCGCACCCAGTCGGGCGGCACCTACTCGGTCTTCACGCCGTTCTCGCGCGCCTGCATGGCCCATGCGCCGCCACGCCAGCCGGAGGCCACACCGCGCCACATCCCGACCGTTGCGCCGCCGCAGACGGACCGGCTGGAGGCATGGCATCTGCTGCCGCAGCATCCCGACTGGGCCGGTGGCCTGCGTGAAGCCTGGACTCCTGGGGAGGCAGGCGCACAGCTTCGGCTGCAGCGGTTCCTGGCCGATCTCATGGACCGCTACGCCGCGCGCCGCGATGTTCCGGGTGAGGACGCGACCTCCCGCCTGTCGCCGCATCTCGCATTCGGCGAAATCTCGCCGGCGCAGGTCTGGCACGCCGCGCTGGCCGCGCAGCATGGCGGCGCGCCGGGGGCGGAACGTTTCATCACGGAGCTGCTGTGGCGCGAATTCTCGCTCTATCTGCTGTGGCATCATCCCGACCTGCCGGAGCAGCCGCTGCGCCCCGCGTTCGCCCGCATGGCCTGGCGCGACGACCCGGCGGACCTTGCGGCCTGGCAGCGCGGACGCACCGGCATTCCGATCGTTGACGCGGGCATGCGGCAGCTCTGGCAGACCGGGTGGATGCACAACCGGATCCGCATGGTGGCGGCGAGTTTCCTGGTGAAACACCTGCTGCTGCCATGGCAGGCGGGGGCGGCGTGGTTCTGGGACACACTGGTGGATGCCGACCTGGCTTCCAACAGCGCGAGCTGGCAGTGGGTTGCCGGAAGTGGTGCGGACGCGGCACCTTATTTCCGGATCTTCAATCCGGTGCTGCAAGGCCGGAAGTTCGACCCAGAAGGAGACTACGTGCGACGCTTTGTGCCGGAGCTGGGACGACTGGACAGCCGCTTCGTGCATGCGCCGTGGCAGGCACCCGCGGCGGCGCTGGCGGCTGCCGGGATCGTGCTGGGCGTGAATTACCCCGCGCCGATCGTCGATCTTGCCGCTGGGCGGGCGCGCGCGTTGGCGGCCTTCGCGGCCCTGGGTGAAACAGCGGCGTGAGCGGGCTGCGACGGATCCCACCGGGTGCGGCGCTGCGCGTGGTCGGCGACGTGCATGGTGACGCCAAGGGATTCGCGTATGCCGTGGCGACGGACCGGTTCATCGTCCAGCTCGGTGATCTGATCGACCACGGACCGGACAGCGCGGCGGTGCTTCGGACCATGTTCGAACTGATCGACGCCGGGCGTGGATTGTTCCTGGTCGGGAACCATGAATTCAAGCTGGCACGGCTGCTGTCCGGCCAGGCGACGCGGGCGGATGCGGCGGTGACGGCGACGGCCGCACGGCTCGATCCCACGCTGCGCGCCCGTGTGGTCGCCGAGGTCGCGTGCGCGCCGGCCTGGCTGCGCATGGGTGACGCCATGTTCGTGCATGGCGGGTTTCACACGGCGATGCTGGAGGGACCGTCGCCACCGATCGCGCTCGGCCGCCCTGGACCGGCTCTGGCGCGGGCACTGTACGGCGAGCCGACGGGGCGCACGCAACCGGATGGCTACCCCGAGCGCAGCGTGGCGTGGGTGGACCGCATTCCCGCCGAGCTGACGGTGTATTGTGGCCATGATCGACGAAGTTCGGACGGCAGGCCGCTGCGGCGGCGCGGCGCCCTGGGCGGGACGGCGGTGTTTCTGGATACCGGGGCCGGGAAGGGTGGGCACCTGTCGTGGATCGATCTTGCGCCGGTGGTTGCTGCGCCGTTGCGCAACGTGCAGCAATAAACCGGTGCTCCGGGTGGGTCATGGCAGCCCAACACGCGTCATGGCCGGCATGCGCCGGCGATGACGGTGAGCGAAGCTGTGGCGCCGCGAGTGTTAGCGCTGCATCTGCATCACCTGATCCATCGGCATCATGTTGTGGTTCAGGTGGGTCATGATCCACAGCGATCCGCCGATCAGCAGCATCACGATCAGCACACCGAACGCCAGCGCCAGCACGTTGTTGATGTTGTCGGGTCCTGTCGTGATGTGCAGGAAAAACACCAGATGCACGCCCATCTGCGCGATCGCCAGCACCGCCAGCGCGACCGGAATACTCGGCTGCCAGACCAGTGTCGTGCGCGCAATGAAAAACGACACGAAGGTGAGCAACGTCGCCAGACCAAGTCCGATCAGATAAATGCCGACACCACCCGCCTCGTCGTCCCCGTCACCGCCGGGCACAGTCTCCGCGTGAGCCGGATCGTTCGCACGCTCCACATGACTCATTGGCCGGCTCCCATCAAATACACCACGGTGAACAGCGCAACCCAGATGATGTCCAGCGTGTGCCAGAACAGGCTGAAGCAGAGCATGCGGCGGAGGATGTCGGGCCGGTAACCCTTGGCGAACACCTGCGCCATCATGGTCAGCAGCCACAGCAGGCCGGCGCTCACGTGCAGCCCATGGCAGCCGACCAATGTGAAAAACGCCGAGAGGAACGCGCTGCGCGTCGGCCCGGCCCCGCGAGCGACCAGCCCCGCGAACTCGTGCGCCTCCAGCCCGATGAACGTGGCGCCCAGCACGAAGGTCACCGCCATCGCGCCATAGAACCAAACCCCGCGGTGCAGCCGGGCGCCGATGCTGGCGACACCGCAGGTGAAACTTGACAGCAGCAGGCACGCCGTTTCGATCGCGGTATTGCTCAGGTCGAACAGCTCGTGTCCGCTCGGTCCGCCCGCTGTCGCGTCCGACAGCACCGCGTAGGTCGCGAAGAAGGCGGAGAACATGATGATGTCGCTGAGCAGGAAGATCCAGAAGCCGTAGCCGACGATGATGCGCTTCGACAGCAGGCTGCCGTCCGCATGCTCCGCGGCGGGCTGGCGCTGCCGCGTCGCCTGACCGTGCCCGAGGCGATACGGATCGTCGTGTCCCCTGGCTGCCCCCCCATTGGCCGCCGCGGCGCCGCTCATGACGCTGCCTCGATCTGCGTCAGCGCGGCGCTGCGCGCGGTTCGGTTGGCGCGATCGATGCGCGCGACCTCCGCGGCCGGAATGATATACTCGACCCGGTCACGCCAGGCGAACACGACGAAGGTCGCAAAGGCGCCCACGCCGGCCAGGATCGCCAGCCACCAGATTTGCCAGATCAGTGCAAAGCCGCCGAACGTGGCGAAGAAAGCACAGATGAAGCCGGTGGGGCTGTTCCTCGGCATTTCGATTTCGTCGTAGTGCGGTTCGTCGCCCAACCTCAACTGCTCGCGCGCGCGCTGCTTGATGTCCCAGTAGGCATCCTCGCCTTCGACATGCGGCAGCACGGCGAAGTTGAAGTCGGGCGGCGGTGACGCGGTCGCCCATTCCAGCGAGCGGCCATTCCAGGGATCCCCTGTCGCGTCGCGCAGTTCGTTGCGGTGACGGATGCTGACCGCGAGCTGGGCGATCTGCAGCATGATGCCGGCCAGGATGACCGCTGCGCCACCGGCCGCGATCAGCAGCCAGGGACGCCAGGCCGCGACATCGTAATGCTGCATGCGCCGTGTCATGCCCATCAGGCCGAGCACATAAAGCGGCATGAAGGCGAGATAGAAGCCGATGATCCAGCACCAGAACGCCGCCTTGCCGAGGCCCTCGTGCAGCCGGAAGCCGAAGGCTTTCGGGAACCAGAAATTGTAGCCCGCAAAGCCGCCGAACAGCACGCCGCCGATGATGACGTTGTGGAAGTGCGCAACGAGAAACAGGCTGTTGTGCAGCACGAAATCCGCCGGCGGCACCGCCAGCAGCACGCCGGTCATGCCGCCGATCAGGAAGGTGACCATGAACCCGAGCGACCACAGAATCGACGCCGAGAACACCACCCGGCCGCCATACATGGTGAACAGCCAGTTGAACACTTTCACGCCGGTCGGCACCGCAATGATCATCGAGGCGATGCCGAAGATCGCATTGACGTCGGCGCCGGCGCCCATGGTGAAGAAATGGTGCAGCCACACGGTGAACGACAGGATGCAGATCGCCATCGTCGCCATCACCATCGAGCGGTAGCCGAACAGCGGCTTGCCGGAGAACGTCGATATCACCTCGGAAAACACGCCGAACGCCGGCAGCACCAGGATGTAGACCTCGGGATGGCCCCACGCCCAGATGAGGTTCATGAACATCATCACGTTGCCGCCGGCGGTGTTGGTGAAAAAGTGGAAGCCGAGGTAACGATCGAGCAGCAGCATCGCCAATGTCGCGGTCAGGATCGGGAACGCGGCGACGATCAGCAGATTAGACGCAAGCGCCGTCCAGCAGAACATCGGCATGCGCAGATAGGTCATGCCGGGCGCGTGCATCTTGAGGATGGTGGTGACGAGATTGATCCCCGACAACAACGTTCCGACGCCGGAGATCTCCAGCGACCACAGGTAATAGTCGACCCCGACGCCGGGCGAATACGTCAGCTCCGACAGCGGCGGATAGGGCAGCCAGCCGGTGCGCGCGAACTCACCTATCACGAGCGACAGGTTGACCAGCAGCGCGCCCGTGGCGGTGAGCCAGAACCCCACCGAGTTCAGCGTCGGAAACGCCACGTCGCGCACGCCAAGCTGCAGCGGCACCACGAAGTTCATCAGCCCGATCACGAACGGCATGGCAACGAAGAAGATCATCAGCGTGCCGTGCGCCGAGAAGATCTGGTCGTAGTGCTCGGGCGGCAGGTAGCCATCGGAGCGGAACGCCAGCGCCTGCTGCGAGCGCATCATGATCGCGTCGGTAAAGCCGCGCAGCAGCATCACCAGCGCGAGCAGCGTGTACATGATGCCGATGCGCTTGTGGTCGACGCTGGTGATCCATTCCTGCCACAGGTAGGGCAGGTGGCCCTTCAGCACGACCCAGGCGAGCACGGCGATGATCACCACGCCGACCAGGGCCGCGGCGACCAGCGGGATTGGCTGGTCGAACGGAATGGCCTGCCAGCTCAGCTTGCCCAACATGTTACGGTGCCGTCCGTGATGAAACGCTGACGTCGGGTCGCCCCGCCTGCGGGCCCGGCCCGGGCGGCAGCTTCTGCGTGACGATTTGCTGGAACAGGTCGGGATCGGCCGCGCGGAAGGTCGACGGCGCAACATCCAGGCTCTGCTTCGCCAGCGCCGTGTAGCTTTGCGCATCGAGCGTTGGGCCGGTCGCGCGCGTGGCGTCGATCCAGGCGGCGAACTGCGCCGGCGGCAGCGCGCGCACCTCGAAATGCATGCCGGAGAAGCCGTCGCCACTGAAATGACTCGACAGGCCGCGGAATGTTCCCTGCGTGTCGGCACGCAGGTTCAACTGCGTCGTCATGCCGTTCATGGTGTAGATCATGCTGCCAAGTTGCGGAATGAAGAACGCGTTCATGACGCTCGCCGAGGTCAGTGCGAAGTGGATCGGCACGCCGGCCGGCACGACAAGCTGGTTGACGCTGGCGACGCGCTGCGCCGGGTAGATGAACAACCATTTCCAATCGAGCGAAACGGCCTGCACCTGAAGCGGCGGCGTGTCGCTCTCGATCGGCACGGCGGGATCAAGGTCGTGCGAGCCGATCCACGCCACGCCGCCGAGCAGGAT
>Ga0326727_10027399_pt1 | contig 10466 bp, 10 predicted proteins | sample MB2enrmetagenome_FD_207643 | JGI IMG/M metagenome (GOLD analysis project Ga0326727, IMG submission 207643) | Lab enriched peat soil microbial communities from McLean, Ithaca, NY, United States - MB29MY | ecosystem: Environmental > Terrestrial > Soil > Wetlands > Peat | place: USA: New York...
TTTTTTATGGAATTGCAAAATATTGTTATTAAAGCAAACAAGTGTAGCAGGTAATCCACCTAAGATATAAAATTTACCATCTTTATCTATATCAAAACCATCAACATAATAATCCATTTGATCTTTAAAAAAAGGTATGCCTTTGTCATTTCCAAGCGGTATTATTGTTTTTTTGTATGTAAAACTCGATAACGACATGACAGTTATTATGGCCGTTAAAATGATTAAGGAACTACGTTTCATATTTTAATATTTTAAATTGAAAAATTGCCTATAAACTTTTGGATATCCTCTATTAGGTATCCACCAACTTTCTAAATCATCTCTGAACCCCAGTTCCCCGTAGTCTATTCTGCAACCTAAATTGTTCAGCGTAGGCTACCTACGTTGGACATAATACAAAAGCTCCAGCTTTTGAGTTTGCAAGGCATGAGCCTTGCTTTTACTCCCGACGTAACAAGACGTTACGCCGAACAATCTACCGGAACAACCTACGCGCAACGGGGGATTTTTGGAATACATCGATCCTTCAATCTAAATATTTGGTGGAACTGTAGAATACACTACCAGAATAGTTTTTGAACTTATATATCCTCTAACGACTCCAGAATCTTTCTTATTGAATCGTTTTTCAAAATATTTTTTTGAGGTTATATTGTATAGATTGTATATCACATTTATCTTGTTTCCTCCATTATAGAAAAATTTATTTATTGCCACACGAAAATGCAAAATCATATTATCGTGCGGATAAATTATATTGACTATATCATATGTCCATTGTTTATTCAATAAATACATTGACGTTTCATTGGAATGAAAAATAAACATATTCTTTGGATCATCATGCTGAATCCATATTTGGGCATTTTTCGAAAATTTCACTATTGTATCTGTGATATTTGTGAAAGATAGAATTAAATCTATTGTATCTCCATATAATGCTGAATCTTTTTCAAAATGAGCATCTAATTTCAAACAATTATTTATATTGTTCGACGAAAATTGTCTGTTTTTAATCGGTTTAGATGACATACAACAAACAATAAGACTACATAGAACAAAGCCTAAAAATATTTTATATTTTACCATAATCGAGGAATTTTATAAATTATTTGTCAGCCAATAAACTCTTTGTCTTAACTTTATTACTTCTTGTGAATCACGTTCGGTTATGTCTAAATTACTACCAATTAGAATCTCATCCGGTTTAATTTCCATAATTTTTAAACTTGTAAGACTATTTAGATTTTGAAGCTGTTGATTTGCTATATTAAACTCTGCTGCCATCTTTGGGCAATGAATATTCAAATCAGAATACTATTCAACAGCCTTATATTTTCTTGTATCAACGTAACATCATAATCCACTACAAGATTAGAATGAAAATAATTCAACATCATTTCCTTTAATCTTAAACCAGACACTCTGTTTTTTCCTGCTGTTTGTTTTATAAGTTGGGGAATGTAATTTACCGGATTCTTTCTGAAATAGTAAATCAGATAACCCATTCTGTTTTCAAAAAATGATACCATTTTCTTATCAGGTACCATAAGATGCTTGTGAAAATAAACAGATAACAATTCAAGAGCTTTATCTATGTTTACATTGCAATACCCCCCCCTAAAAAAAGAGATAACCATTGTCGGGTTTATTCAGACATTTATCAATATAATAATTATAAAATTCTTGTGGCTCTTTATATCGAAACTTAAAAAGAGTTGTAATAATATTTTTTCCCCATTCTTCATCCGTATATTTCAAAAAATGGATATATATATTATAAACATAAGGTGCCGCTTCTGTCGCCTCCATATCTTCTAATACAGGAAGAGATAACGGACTCTTATTGTTAAAACTTTTTATAATGCTTAAGTCCTATATTTCTATTATCCTTTAATTCTTTTATAAATGAGGGGTTTTTTTTAATAAATTCATCAACAGGTAAAATATAATCCAGAGTTTGTAGCTGATTTACGCCACGACCAATGTATAGCTTCCCTTCTTTTAAAAAACATAAGAACATAGGACATTCGGGATAAAAAACGATATCAGGTTTAAAATTTATGATTTGCTTAGCCAAATTATACTGTCCATTAAAAGCAAGCTTATTATACCTGTTTACATCATTTACTAAAAAACAAGAATTATCATAGTCACTAAAATGCAAAGAACCTATAAAAATAGTATCTTTAAAAATAAAAGCCTCAAAATCATTGCGCGCTTTCTGAAAATCAATATAATTGGCAAAAGTATCACCAATGTGATATTGAACATATTTCTCTTGAAGTTTAAACATTGGAATGATAACAAAGCAGTAATCGTTAAATTTATGTATTCCCGGGTTTCCCTTGCTTTTGTCCAATTTTAACAACTCTTTGAAAGCCTGATTTTCTAATTTAGGAAGTTCTTTTCTGTAACTCTGAAGAGCTTGGTTTAATATCTCTTGTTCCTTTTGAGAATATAAAGCATTAATAATAAACGACAAACCAATTATCATCATTAAACGTTTCATAATCACCATTTTATCCATGTAATAACTGAACGACTACTCATAAAACTATCACCATTAGTAATGCCGCCTTCTAAAGAATTCATCACTAATACGTTACTAATAATTTGATGGGTTCCTCCAAAGAATAAATTCATTTTATCTGAGATGGTAAATTGCGTAATATCTACAACATGGGCATCTGTTGTCGAGAAAAGGCTATAACCGTTATTATAATAACTACCAAGTTGATCATAATTCGGGATATTGGAAAATACCACCCCCCAGTTCCCCGTAGTCTATTCTGCAACCCAAATTGTTCAGCGTAGGCTACCTACGTTGGACATAATACAAAAGCGCCTGCTTTTGAGTTTGTAAGGCATGAGCCTTGCTTTTACTCCCGACGTAATGAGACGTTACGCCGAACAACCTACACGCAACGGAGAGCAAAACCTGCGAAATGCACGTCAGCCAGCCAATGACCCATAGTCGTGTATTAGAAGTTCGGAGTATGAACTACTATTTTTTTATTTTATTTTTACAAATGTCATAAACAACTTCACCGTTTCCTTTCCTAAGTATTGCTTCAAGTCGAGATATTTCATCCGGATCTGATTCATAATTAATCAATTTTATTGTCTGGTATCCTTTTTTCTTAATACTTATTGTAAACACTCCTTTACAAAATCCAATCAAAAAGCGACCTTTTTTATCTGTGTAAGTAATCGTATCTTTTTGACTTGGTCTATATGAAATTATTTCTATGCTATCATTTCTCCCCTTTTTTAATCCTTGCTCGACAAATATTCGTCCACTTATTAATGCATAAATTGTATCACTATATCCCTGATATTCAAAATTAATCAATTCACTTTTTTGTCCGAAACAAAAAAGCGGAATAAAAATAAAAAAAAAATAGAATCAAATTTATTTTATTCATAATGTTGACTGTCATTGTTGTAATAGTGCTCAACACATTCTTTCCAAATATTAGATAATTGTTGTAGTTTCCGTTCCTATTTCCGTCCCCCCTCGCTGGTGCGAGTCTCCCGACCCGTGCCATTATTAATTACAAGAATATTCAACATCTCTGAACCAAAGTTTCCCGTAGTCTATTCTGCAACCCAGATTGTTCAGCGTAGGCTGCGCCTACGTTGGACATAATACAAAAGCGCCTGCTTTTGAGTTTACAAGGCATGAGCCGTGCTTTTACTCCCGACGTAACAAGACGTTACGCCGAACAATCTGCCGGAACAACCTACGCGCAACGGAGGAACCCTCTGAGTGTTATTTCAAATATTTTTTTTCATAGAAAATAGCGGATTTAAAATATACCCGCCATTTGTCTAAAATCCATATGGCAATTATAGAAGCCTACTCAAAACTGGGATACACTCCTCCATACATTCCTGTCTGCATACGTTTGACTATATATTTAGGTGGGAAAACACCTCCTATTTCTGCTTTTCTATTCTCACCTTCTAATTTTCCAACATATTTATGTTCTTCGTTTACTTTCCAAATCCACCATTTAAACGAAGTTTTAACAGGTTCTTCACCTTTTCTATGACCTTCATCTTCGCTACTTCTGAAAAGAATCGGTTCGATTGGCCCAACGTCCGAAATATTTCCTACCCATTCCCAATACTCGCGTTTTATTCCGGCTCGTGTGCAACAATGAGCATAAAAGGCTACTTCATCTTTCACAATTTCTGCTAATTCCGGGCTGTCATCAAGAGAATACTTTTTTTTAAAAGCACGAATAACATCACTGTTTAGTTGTGTTATATCGCTGACAATATATTGGAGATACATTTTATATTGCCCATCAATAACAGCACAAAATATATCTCCCACTTTGGTACTCCTTACTCTTTTAATCATCGGTTAAATGGCTTAATATTATACTGATCCCAATATGCAGGTGCAATGGAATTGATTTTATTCAATAGCAAACCACCGTCTTTCCCCATTCCATAATAGTTTATTAGTTGCTGTTCGTAAATACGGGCATCCATCTTACTTAAACCCGTTGCTCCATCAATTTCACTATACACTAAATCGACTCTTTCTGTTCCCGAGTTTTCATGTTCTTGAAATCTAACCTCAGGGTCACGACCAGTTATACCCACGTATTTTACTGCATCTGTTTCGGGATCAATTCCTTGATAGACAGTATATCCCCCCAGTTCCCCGTAGTCTATTCTGCAACCCAGATTATTCAGCGTAGGCTGCGCCTACGTTGGACATAATACAAAAGCTCCTGCTTTTGAGTTTGCAAGGCATCAGCCTTGCTATTACTCACGACGTAACGAGACGTTACGCCGAACAATCTGCCGGAACAACCTACGCGCAACGGGGAATAAAGCTGACTCAATTGATTATAAAAATGATCAAATAGTTGTTCGAAAAAACTTACGTCCATCACAGACAATCTTTCTGAAATAGAACTGTGACGTACCGTTGTATTTTGATCTAAATTGAATAGAAACTTGAATTTGGTACTGTTGAAAATATCTTCCATCGTACGCAGGCTTGTTCGATCGGATTCTAACAATGAATAAAGTATCATGTAAAAAACTGAACGCCCATATAAAACCTTAGTACAATAATCAACTTGTGTATTTGCAGCCAGAGAATAGATCTTGTCATCAGGAATGACATTTAATAATTCTTTGACTGTAATGTGTTGTTTCAATTTCTTTGTTTGCATTCCATTATAATCTGGATGCAAAATTACAGATCAATTTCATTGAATACAAAGACGTTGATAGTTATTTATCAATATTTTATGCTGATTGTCGTTGATAAAAATGCCTTATTTTTGATATACCAGAACTAAGCGATATAGATTGCATAAAAGCATGAGTTGAAACCTAAATTTTATCAATTAAAAAATCTTCCGAACACTCGTGTAGTCAGGAGACCTGCGCCAGCCGAGGCAATCAGCGATAACTAAATCCAACGGAGGACGGAAACTATTATCCAATGTTTCTTGAATTGATTCTTATCATACCTTCTTCTTTAAACTGTTTTGATATAAAACTCTTTGTTTCTAAGAACTCTGCCAACTGCTGATTATATTTGTTTTTTTCTAATTTCGGTCGTTTACCTTTTTGTAACGCGATCTTTTCATAATCTCCTCCCAATTGTGTTAATCCTCCAACTACAAATTCTTCATCGTACGTAGACGTAATACACTTTTGTGTAAAGAGAGCAAGTTTATATACATTATTTGTGCTATTTTTTAGCAAAGCAATTACGAATTCGTTGCTAATTGCAATTTCCTGTTGGGTACTTACTATCTCGCAAATTACTGTAGCTAATTGAGATTGCTTATCCACTATTCCTACAGGTAGAGTATTGATTATATTTAGCTTATCATTTAATCTCAGACTATCATCTTGCAGGAGTTTTAATGCAACATTCGGTTTGAGATCTATCTCGTCTATCTTTGAAAAATATTCATTTTTATTTCCTAAAATAAAATCAACTGTTTGGTTTTCAAAATTATCTTCAATAAGTTGATAATTATAGGTATTAAATTCTATTCCTTTGGTTTTAATCAGGTATTGAATACGTTCTTCTTCTAAGTGAGTAAAATCAGCATCTATAAAAGATAGATAAAAAGAATTCCTAATATTTTTATAGGCCTGCAACGATAATTGATTGGTATTAATCAATAAAGCAAATAGATATTCTTCATGTTCTACTGAAATGCAATCTTTTGTTGAGCGTGTGGATAATGTTATATTGTTGAGTTCTATAAATTGTATCAGTTCTTCCGACATTTGCTTTGTAGTGTTATTAGGGAAGCAGTAAATTGCAACATTATTCCATGTGGGCTCAATAATATTACTTCTCAATGCCAAATCCCAATGTGTGTCTTCTATTTCAGTAATGTCTGCAATTTTATAAGTTTGTTTTGACAAATAAGACTGTTTTGTCTCTTCCCAAATGTCTGGATTATTAATGATCTCAACATTAATAGCCGGTGATTCTTTAATACTTGTCATAGGAAAGACATTCTTAATGCAATTGTCTAAATTGGCTTCGACATATTCCAATAATTTCACATTGCCAGAATCAATGATAGCTGTGTAACTGGCGCGTGAATATAGAGAAACAAAAGATGGAATAAAAAGATTTAGGATGGCCAATATATTTTCATTAGTTAATTGATAGAAATACCCATCAACTAAATATGATACATATCCAACGACAAGCTTTTCTGATAGTACTATATTTTTATATTTAATATTCAGTTCCTTCGTTATAAATCTAAAGTTGTTCAAACTATTTTCACTGGGAAGTTGAGATATAAAATTAAATCGGTTTGCCATATATATCTTGAATTCATCTGACCTGTATTTTTCAATCTGAGAATGCGGAAAGAATTTTAACAGAATGTCAAAATTCAGATCAGCAAGATCTTTGTCTTGCTGTTTCTTTATTCCGACACTAAAAAACTTATCCCAGGAATCTAGTATCTCATTGAAAAATGAAGAGGCATCTATCCCTTGTTCATAATAAGCCTTTATGAAATCAAAAGATTTCCCTTTTTTTATGTGTTTTGTAAGATTATTCCATTGTTTTGTATATTGGCCTTTGTTATTTACCAGAAAATAAACCAAATCGATATTCAATACTATGCCTGAAGAAAAGCTAGCATCCAGAAGCTGTTCAATAACAGCTGCCGGTTTGTGAATTTTATAGTGATATTCTTTCTTTCTTCCACTATTGACATCTAACACAAATGCTTTATCAGAGATTGTCATAGTCCCGGGGTAGAAATAGGATATATAGTCATAGTAATCTTCATCGATATAGCCATTTCTTAATAGGAAAGAGATCAAGTGACTCTCTTTTACCTCATGAAAGAAATCTTCTGCCGGATATTGCTGGAGAATTGTGGCTAATGGTTGAGATTTGATTTCTAGAATAGATAACTCAAGGCTTTTTATTTCTGTATTTATTTCATTAATTCGGTCTGGAATCAATGAGATTCGCTGTTCATAGGTATAATTAGGATCAGCTTCTTTTTCAATCGTTTGGAATGTAGTAGACAAATGATTACAAATGCTTTGAGGAGTCCAATAGCATTTGAATTCATTATTCATTAGCTTGGCGAACAGATTTGAATTCTTTGCTATATCTGATAATGAATGTTTATCATTTTGATTATAGGATTCGGAAAATGCAACAATAGAATGAAGATGATTAAAATAATGAAATAGATAGAATCTTCTAAGTTCTTCTTGTGAAAGAGACTGATATTGAGTTTGAATCCTTACTAATTCCTCTTTTAAGGTCTCAAGTTTTTTATTTTTTATTACTATAGTACCACTTATGTATTGTTCTTTATTGGAAACGACAGAGTAAACTATACCGGCTTGATTGTGCAGAGAAGCAAAATCTTTCGGATAGTAGTTTTTATAGATAATCATTGCCAATAACTTCTCTTGTTTTAATTGGGTTTCTAATCTAGATCGATATTGCTTGTATTCATTGACTATGTTTAATAGAAGACGCATATCATCAATATAAAAACCGAGTTGCTTGCAAGCCTGATCAGAGATATCCGTATCGGTATCAGGAATAACCTTACGCAAAGATTCTCTCAGTTTTTCGCAAGAGTTTGATGGATTAATTACCGGTATTACAGTTACAATGTAATCGAAAAACTTGGTACGGGAGGCATCACGAAAAATATCATCTTTAACTGCATAAATAAAGGTGATTTTTCGTGTGCCGTTAGGATTAATTGCTTTAGAATTATTGAGTAGTTGATTGAGTTCTCTGAGTTTTAAAAAGATATGGTGAGTGGAAAAACGATCAAGGTCTTCAATAATAACAACATTATAAGTGGTTACTTCAAAGAAGTATATAATTTCATCAAGATGCTTATTAAATATAGACGTATTTTCTGCCAGATCAATTTCCCCGTCTTTTAGATTTATTTTATTCAATTTGCTATTATATAAATTGGTAATCAGCCATCGAATGATGCAAGATCCACAAAAAACAATATAGAGTAGAGCTAAAATATCCCAGAATGTTTTGGCCGTTGTACCGACAGTAAAAAGATTATAAAGGAATTCGTTGTATGAAAACTTTGGTTCAAGTACGATACATATTGCTGCAATGAAAATTACACACAGAATTGAATATATCAAACTTTGACATTTATCGATATGTTTAATCCGTTTAAATCTGGATTCGGGAATATCCTGAATCCGTTCTTTGTAAATTAGTTGCTGAAGAATACTGTATTCTATTAATCGATTCAAAGATTCTTCTTTGTCTGATTTAGCCGACTTTTTTGATTCCTTTTTTTTATCAGTGTTTGTTTTGGGAGGTTGGAATCCTTCCGGTTGGGGATTTTTTTCGCCTTGTTTGCTTTCAAGATCTTTATCTTCAAATTCGGGTATTTCGTTGTTTACGTCCAAAGTAGCTAAAGAAATATCCAGATAATTGTATCCTAGAAAATCGTTTTTTAAAGTTTTCAGAATAGAACTTTTTCCTGATCCAAATGGGCCGGTGAGCGCTATATTGGTTACATTTTTATCCGGTAATTTTTCCGCTAAATCGTGCACTGTTTGATAAGCTTTATCTTCTTTTGGAATAATGGAGGGAGCTAAATCAAATTGCTTTTGCACAGTCGATGTACTTATATTGTTGTCTTTATATTCTACCTTGTTTTGATATTGGAGCTTGTTAAGTAACCAATTCAACGCTTGTATGATGCAATGTTTCATGGAATATTATTTCAAGAAATAGTTTTTTTATTGAGATATGCTATTCTTTATTCACAATAGCATCCTGGTGTGTTTCTGTAAAAAAGAAAGATCCGGCTTTCATTCGCTATAAACGGTGGTTGACAAAACCTCACTTTCCTTTCAATTTTTCTTCCGCAAACATACCATTTTTCTTTAACATTCTGGCAATATTTACAGATAAAGATGAAAATTTTCGTAATAAATTTCACCGAACATCCTTAAAAAAGGCATTGAAAACTTTACAGAAAGAGCCGCTAGAATATAAAAACAGGAGGGTTTCCCGTAATGAGAAACCTCCTTCATCAAACAAAAACAGATGCAGCGCTAACTATCAAACTACAGCAAGCATCACGGGTCAGGTATAAGCCGAAGTGCCTTGCCGAGTCACTGCCGCCACACGAAACCAGTAAGGGGTGAGTGGGGTAAGCCCGGCGCAATAACAGCCGAAGCTTTTGCGGTGGTAGCACCCGTTGTCCATCCGCTATCATCTGCAAGCAGCGGTTCTTTGGCATACTGCCCATATATAAGCAGTTGCTCCGTCCACCGCGGTACGGTGAAGCAGCACCGTGCCCGGTTTGTCGTCATTCTCGGTTACAAACTCAGCTCTTTGTCTCGGCGCACGTTGTTTAGCAAGGTTAAAACCGGCATTCAGGATAAGAGCGCCGTCGCCGTCAGCAATGCGGTCGACATAAAGAGCTGTTTTTCGCATCACTTCGTCACCCCCAGTTCCCCGTAGGCTATTCTGCAATCCAAATTGTTCAGCGTAGGCTACCTACGTTGGACATAATACAAAAGCTCCAGCCTTTGAGTTTGTAAGGCATGAGCCTTGCTATTACTCACGACGTAACGAGACGTTACGCCGAACAATCTGCCGGAACAACCTACGCGCAACGGGGGGGCTTTTCCTTACCCGCATGGCTTGGACACAGATTACAAATCCACGTCCGAAAAGCATTCTTATGCCATAGAGCCCTCCCCTCACCAGCAAAGGCCATCAGATAATGCATCTATTCTCACCTTATGTGTATAGCTTTTGTTTGCTCGTGCTTAAAATATGCTATTGCGTGACCATCCAATTTCAATACCCTCTCCCCTCTTCATCTTTTTGACTTACAGATGATCTTAGTTGTTATTAAAAAATTCAGCTTCAAAGATAAAAAGTCTTATTTACATAAACAATATGTTCTTTAATTAAT
>Ga0326727_10027400_pt1 | contig 10466 bp, 5 predicted proteins | sample MB2enrmetagenome_FD_207643 | JGI IMG/M metagenome (GOLD analysis project Ga0326727, IMG submission 207643) | Lab enriched peat soil microbial communities from McLean, Ithaca, NY, United States - MB29MY | ecosystem: Environmental > Terrestrial > Soil > Wetlands > Peat | place: USA: New York...
CAACTACCACTATCGCCGCGGCGGCTCGGACGTCGTCTACCTCGATCACGCCGCGTTGATGGAAGACCTCGGCTGGGAGAACGGGTTCTTCTCGATGAAGCACCCGAAGAACCTGGAGACGTCCTGGTCCAGGTTCTTCGTCGACGAAATCGAGTTCGGCCACGCCTATTCTCTGCCGGCCAAGGTGGCGATGGCCGGCAAAGTCGTCTATTCGTTCGAGGCCCGCCGGAAGCTCCGCCGACTGCTCGCCGAGTTTCCCGCCGACATCGCCCATCTGCACTGCATTTATCACCATCTTTCGCCGGCGATCATCCCGGTCCTCGCCCGGGCGGGCATTCCGGTGGTGATAACCGCCCACGATCTAAAGCTCGCCTGTCCCGCTTACAAGATGTTCAACAAGACCGGAATATGCGAGCATTGCAAGGGGGGCAATTTCCTGAACGTCGTAAGGCATCGCTGCATCCGGGATTCTCTGGCCGCCAGCGCGATTGTGGCCGTGGAGACAGGCGTGCATCGCCTGCTGAAGACGTACAAGAAGTTGAGCAAGATCGTTGTGCCCAGCCGGTTCTTTTTGCAGAAGTTCGTCGAATGGGGATGGTCAGCCGACGCGTTTGTCTACATCCCCAACTTCGTGGATGCCGAGCAATTCGAGCCCGATTTCCAGCCGGGCAGATATTTCGTCTATTGCGGGCGACTGTCGCCGGAAAAAGGGGTGGCGACGCTCCTCCGCGCCACGAACATGGCCGGAGCGTCGCTGAAAATCGTCGGCACGGGCCCGATAGAGGCCGAACTCAAGGCGGTACAGCAAGACTTGTGCGCCGACGTTGAGTTCCTGGGCTACCGCTCGGGCGACGAACTGCACGGCCTGATTCGCGGCGCGCGGGCGGTCGTCTTGCCGTCCGAGTGGTACGAAAACGCGCCGATGAACGTGCTGGAGAGCTTTGCCCTCGGCAAGCCGGTGATCGGCGCGCGGATCGGCGGCATTCCCGAGATCGTGATCGACGGCCAAACCGGCTGGACGTTCGAGAGCGGCAATGCCGATGAGCTGGCCGCTCTGTTGCGGCGGGTTGCAGCCGAGCCGACTGCACGGATCGAGCAGATGGGACACAGCGCGCGATCATTCGTCGAGTTTCATTTCTCCCGCGCCGGCTACGCGGAGTCGATGCTCGCGCTTTACGCCAGCCTGGGCGTGAGGAATTGACCGAATGGACAAGCGACTTCGCATCCTCGGAACTCGCGGCGTGCCGGCGGCGCACGGCGGCTTCGAGACCTTCGCCGAACGCCTCTCGCTCTATCTGGCCGGCCGCGGCTGGAAAGTGACCGTCTATTGCCAAGAGGACGGCAAAGGCCCGATGTTCGAGGATACCTGGGAAGGCGTCAGCCGCGTCCACTTTCCCGTGGCGGCGCGGGGGCCCGCCGGAACGATCGTCTTCGATTGGAAGGCGACTCGCCACGCGGCGCGGTCGAGCGAACTGTGCCTGACGCTGGGCTACAACACGGCCGCCTTCGCTGCGCTCTTGCGATGGAAGAGCATCCCCAACGTCTTCAACATGGACGGGATCGAATGGGCACGGGCCAAGTGGAGCTTGCCCGCCAAAGCGTGGCTCTGGATGAACGACTGGGCCGCCTGCTGGCTCGGCAATCAACTGGTGGCCGACCATCCCGAAATCAAGCGGCGGCTAAGCTCGCGGGTACGCGCAACGAAGATTGCGATGATCCCTTATGGGGCCGAGCTTATCGAAAACGCCGATCCGGCGCCGCTGGCGCCCCTCGGCCTCGCGCCCGGGCGTTTTCTGACGCTCATCGCGCGAGCCGAGCCCGAGAATTCGATTCTGGAGGTCGTGACCGCGTTTTCCCGCAAGCCGCGCGGTTGTACGCTGGCCGTACTGGGTAAGTACGACCAGTCGAAGGCGTACCATCGCGCGGTGAAGGCGGCCCCAAGCGATGAAGTCAAGTTCCTCGGGGCGATCTACGACAAGACGACGCTCCGCGCCTTGCGCGGGCACTGCCTGGCGTACATCCACGGACATCGCGTCGGCGGCACCAATCCGTCGCTGGTCGAGGCGCTCGGGGCCGGCAATCCGGTGCTGGCACATGACAACTGCTTCAACCGTTGGGTGGCGGGCGATGGGGCCAGGTATTTCGCCGACACCGAGCAATGCGCGGCCCGGCTCGACGAAATGCTGGCGTCGCCGGAACTGCTCGGCTCGATGGCCGAAGCGAGCCGCCGCCGCTTCTTCGAGGCGTTTCAGTGGGACGACGTGCTGGCGCAGTACGAAACGCTGCTTTCCGGCCAACTTCGCGATTCGGTCGGGCTGGGCCCGCCCGGCTACGACCCGCTGACCGGCTTGCCCGATCGCCGGCTGTTCGCTCGCCGCTTGGATCGGGCGATGGAACGTGCACAGCAGCAGGACGACTACCGCTTCGCCGTCTGCTTCATCGACCTCGACGGCTTCAAGGCGATCAATGACAGCTTTGGGCATCTGGTCGGCGACCGCGTCTTGTGCGAAGTCTCCCGGCGGCTGGTCGGCTGCATTCAGCCCGGCGACGTGGCCGCCCGCTACGGCGGCGACGAATTCATCATCTTCCTCGACGATCTGCGAAACGAAGCCGAGGCCGAGCTTGTGGCGCGGCGGATTCTCGATCGGCTGCAATCGCCGATCGCGATCGACGGCCGCGAGGTAACGGCGAAGGCGAGCGTCGGCGTCGCATTGAGTTCCACCGACTGCCGGCGGAGCCACGATCTGCTGCACCGCGCCGATCGCGCGATGTATCGGGCGAAGTCGCTCGGCGGCGGTCAATGGGCGATCTTCGATCAGAAATGAATCGCAATTCCCTGCAAATCGGCCCGATGCGAATCTCACACCCGTTCACGCAAGCGCCGCTGGAAGAACACAGCAACACGCCGTTTCGCATGTTGATGAAGCGGCACGGGGCCAGCCTGACGTGCAGCGAGCGGGTCGATGCCGCGCACGTCGCTCGCCGCGATCGCCGGGCGCTGCGGACGCTCGCCACCTCGCCGGGGGAAACGCCGCGGGCGGGCCAAATCAGCGGGGCCGATCCGGCGATAATCGCCGAGGCCGCGCGGATCGTCGAATCGCTCGGCTACGACCTGGTCGATCTGAACTTCGATTGCCCCGTGCGACGCCTGCTCGATCGCGGCGAGGGCGGGGCGCTGCTAGCCGGCCCGCCGCAGATCGCGCGAATCGTCGCGGCAGTCGTCCGAGCGGTGTCGATTCCCGTCAGCCTCAAGATTCGCAGCGGACCCGACGATGCCCGCGAAACCGCGGTCGAAGTCTCTCGCCGTGCCGAGGCGGCGGGGGCGGCCGCAGTCAGCGTTCACGCCCGAAGCGTTACGCAAGGGTATGCCGGCGAGGCCGACTGGAGCGTCATCGCGCGGGTAAAGCAGGCGGTGCGAATTCCCGTGCTCGGCGGCGGCAGCATTCGCACGGCGGCCGACGCCGTTCGCCTGCTGCATGAAACGGGAGCCGATGCGGTCGCTATCGGCCGCGGCTGTCTCGGCAACCCCTGGATCTTCGAGCAGTCCCGCTCACTTTGGTCCGGCGCAGCGAAACCGCCCGAACCGACGCCTCGGCAGCGCATCCACGCAATGCTGCAACTGGTCGAGGACGAATTTCGCCTTTACGGCCCAGCACTGGCGCTCCGTCGCTTGCCGCGAACGAGTTGCTACTTCGCCAAGTTCCTGCCCAACTACGCCGACTTTCGCGCGGCCGTGCGGAAAGTTCGGAATCTCGCCGATTTCCGCCGTTTGGCCAAGGAGTTCGGCGGCTGACGCCGCTCCAACTTCCTTACGCCCGCTCCGGCCGCTTATAGAGCGGCGGCCCGAGCAGTTTCTCGATCTCCTCTTCGTCGAGCGTTTCGGCCTCTTCCAGCTTTCTAGCGAGCAAGTCGAGCTTCTCGCGGCGGTCGTTGAGCATCACGGTGGCTTTGTCGGAAGCGTCGCGGAGAATGCGGGAAACCTCCTCGTCGATCACCTGGGCGGTGTGCTCGCTGAAGCGGCGGGGCTCGGCCATCTCGCGGCCGAGGAAGGGATGGTCCTCCGTGTCGCGGAAGGCCACCGGCCCGAGCCGGTCGCTCATGCCCCAGTGCGTGACCATCCGCCGGGCAAGTTGCGTCGCCTTATTGAGATCGTCCTCGGCCCCTGCGCTGTACTCGTTGAAAACCATCTTCTCGGCCGCGCGGCCGCCCAGCAGGAAGAGCAGCCGCGTGTGCAATTCGCCCTCGCTGATGCTGACGCGATCTTCCTCGGGCAGCAGTTGCGTGGCGCCCAACGAGCGGCCGCGGGGGACGATCGAAACTTTGTGCAAGCGATCGGTGCCCGGCACGCTCCAGGCCAACAGAGCGTGGCCCGACTCGTGATAGGCGGTCATCTTCTTCTCTTGATCGGAAAGGACCTCCTCGCGTTTCGAGCCCATCAGCAGTTTGTCGCGGGCGTACTCGAAATCGGCCATCTCGACGCGGTCTTTGTCGTGGCGGCTTGCCCAAAGGGCGGCTTCGTTCACCAGGTTGCTGATGTCGGCGCCGGTCAGGCCGACGGTACCCGCCGCCAGCCGCTCCATATCGACGTCGCCGGCCAGCGGCACGTCCTTGCTGTGCACCTGGAAGATCGCCAGCCGGCCCTTGTAGCTGGGACGATCGACGGTGATGTGGCGATCAAAGCGGCCCGGGCGCAACAAAGCGGGATCGAGCACGTCGGGCCGGTTCGTGGCGGCCATCACGATCACCGATTCGGTCTGTGCGAAGCCGTCCATCTCGCTGAGGATCTGGTTGAGCGTCTGCTCGCGCTCGTCGTGCCCTCCGCCGACGCCGGTGCCGCGGTGGCGGCCGACCGCGTCGATTTCGTCGATGAAGAGGATGGCCGGGGCGTTTTCTTTGGCGGTGTTAAACAGATCGCGGACGCGGCCGGCGCCGACGCCGACGAACATCTGGATGAACTCGGAGCCGTTGATGGAGAAGAAGGGGACGCCCGCCTCGCCGGCCACGGCGCGGCCCAGCAGCGTCTTGCCCGTGCCCGGCGGGCCCATCAGCAGAATGCCCTTGGGCACGCGGGCCCCCAGCCGCTGGAACTTGGCCGGATTGCGGAGAAAATCGACGACCTCCTGCAAGTCGTGTTTGACGCCCTCCAAGCCGGCGACGTCGGCGAAGGTGATCGGCGTGCCGCTGGCGTCGTAGCGCCGCGCCCCGCTCTTTGCAAAATTGCCAGTCAAGCCGCCGGAAAAGAACGAATCGCGGGCCCGGCGAAAGAGGAACGCCACGCCCACGAACAAAGCCCCCAACACCAACACGTAGACGAACAGCACGACGAAGGTATTGTCGGGTGGGACCGTCGCTTTGTAGTTGTTCGGCCCGAGAAGTCGCAGCAACAGCCGGTCCAACTCCTGGCTGTCCAGCGCCATCGGCGGCAGCACGGTAACGAACTTCTTGTTTAGAAACGGGGAGACGCCGTGGGAATCAGGCTTGGCCTTTAGATCGACGGGGGCCTTTTTGAACTCGCCGTAGAGTTTCGTCCCCTCGATATTGGCGTTAGCGATGTTCTTATCCACTTCCAATTGCTGCCGGAAGAAGCCGTAGTCGATTTCCGAAGGGCCGTTGCTCGTCTGGGCATAGATGACGATCCCCGCGACCACCAATATTGCCAACGCCCACCACAGCGACGCGGTCATCCGCGGATTGGAACGCAGCCTCGGCGGCGGCGGGCTATCGTCGCTTTTCTCGGGCTTTTCGGGCAGATCGGGCATGGATGCTCCTCTTCGCAGACTTCCGGCAGGGGCAACAGCAGAGATTTACGTCGATTCCACCGTGCAATTATATCTGATGAACCGACGATTGGCGACCGGCGGGAGAAGGAACGCGGGGCCGGGCGGTTTTTCCTATAGTTCCCGATCAGCCGAATCCTGCTCGGCCTGCCGGGCGTGTTCCAGGACCACTTCGCGTGTCAGCCCGCGAATCGCCATGCACTCGTCCACCGTGAAACCGGCGGCCAGGAGGCGACGGGTCCAGTGCGAAGAAGCAAAAACGGGGAGAGAGGGAGACTGGGAGAGGGGGAGCCCGGAAAATGTTGGGCGGTCTGCCATCTCTTGGTCTCCTCTCCTTCTCCTCTCCTTGCCTCGCTGTTTCCCTGTTTCTTCGCTTTGCAGTTTCCACTGCAAGTCGGCCGGCAAGGGCAACGTGCCCGGCAGCGACGCCGTGCCTCGCATCACCTCGCCGCCAAACTCGGTAAGCTCGACCACTGGCCGGAAGCGATCCACGTCGATTTGCTGTAGGCAACGCATCGCCATCAGCGCGTCGATGATCAGAATCACCTCGTCTTGCTTGAGTTGGTCCAGCAGTCCGAACGTACTGAGATTGTCGAGCCCGAGCTTCTTGAGCCTCGCGTTGCGCGAGCCGCAGAGCATCTCCGCAATCCGGTTTCTGCCGCAGGAGCATTTTGCTTGCACGCGGGCCACGCCGCTTAGGACAATTCGCACGGTGCGCAGAATCCCATCGTCGATTAGCCCACCAGGTGGGCAATGAATTGCCCACCCCTCATCATCGGTCTCACGCCGCGCGGACGCGGCGGCTAAACTCTCACTCTCGACTCCTATACCCTGACCCCTGACCCCTGACCTCTGATCCCTTTGCTCCCGCAATCGGCAGTTGTCGCAATGGCCGCAGCGATCGGCGTTTGTCTCGCCGAAGTAGCGGAGAATCTCCTGCTGGCGACACGCGCTGCCCATGGCAAAACGAACGACCCGTTCCAACTTTTCGTACTCCGCCGCCTTGCGGCGCTCGATCTCCTCGAAGTCGATGTCCAGTTGGTCGAAGGAGAGATCGCGGCGGATCATGCGAATCGCGCGGCCGCGGAAGGCCGGCACGTAGGTGAACGCTTCCAGCCGGTTTAGCTCGTGCAGCGAGTGGGCGATCGACGCCTGATCCATCTCGTCGTTGGCCGAGAGGTCGCGGACGTTGAACTGCACCAACTCCTGTCGCCGCGGGCCGACAATGTGCTCAACCGAACGCAGCACCTTCCGTTGCGACTTCGCCTGCTTGGGCAGGAGATCGACCAGCGTAGGCAGGTCGCTGTCGATTCGCACCGAGGCCATGTTTTGCGAGGCGATCAGGCGTTCCAGCACGCCGGCCCCTTCGAGAATCTGCTCGCAATTGCCGACGCCGTCGCTGCCGATCGGCAGGCCGAGCGTCTGCTTCAGTTCGTCCTGCGTCATTTCGATCGGATTCTCGTCGAGCTCGCAGAGATAGTCGTAGACGGCCTCGACGTGCTCGCGGGCCGGGTAGTTGCTGTCGATGAAGTATTCCTGGATGTAGCGATCCGAGGTGTGGTAGAGCATGAGGCAGTGGGACGGGTCGCCGTCGCGGCCGGCGCGGCCCGCCTCCTGATAATACGCCTCAAGACTGCCGGGAATGTTGTAGTGGACGACGAAGCGCACGTCGGCCTTGTCGATGCCCATGCCGAAGGCGTTGGTGGCCACCACGATCTCGCAGCGGCCGCGCATGAAGTCGTCCTGGGCCCGGCGGCGCTGGTCGGGCAACATGCCGGCGTGATAGACGACGGTGCGGCGGCGGGTTTGAGCGGCGATCGTCTCGGCCACCTCTTCGGCCCGCTTGCGAGTCGAAGTGTAGATGATGCCCGAGCCGGGCGTGCGGGCGAGAAAATCGACCAACGCCCCGGGCTTCTGCCGCTCGCTCGGCGGCATCTGAACTTCGTAGAACAGGTTCGGCCGGGCGAAACCAGTGATGAAGGTTTCGGGCTGATGCAGCGCCAACAGTTCGACGATGTCGCGGCGGACGCGATCGGTAGCCGTGGCCGTCAGCGCGATCGTGGTCGGATTGCCCAGTAGGCGGCGGAAATGGCCCAACCGGGCGTAGTCGGGGCGAAAATCGTGCCCCCACTCGCTGATGCAATGGGCCTCGTCGACCGCCAGCAACTTCACCCCGGCCGCCCGAACCGCGTCGAGAAATCGCCCGCTGCGGAACCGCTCGGGCACCACGTAGAGCAGGCGAAACTCGCCGGCCGCCATGCGGTCGAGCCGGTCGTTTTGCTCCGCCGCCGAGAGCGTGCTGTTGATGAAACTCACCGGCAACCCCAGCGCGTGGAGTTGATCGACCTGGTCTTTCATCAACGCGATCAACGGCGAAACGACCAGCGTCAGACCGTCGAGCGCCAGCGCCGGCAGTTGGTAGCAGAGGCTTTTTCCGCCGCCGGTCGGCATGACGCAAAGGCAATCCCGCCCGGCCAGAACCGTCGCAATCACCCGTTCCTGGCCCGTGCGGAACGAACTGAGCCCAAAGCGAGAGAGGTACGAGTGCGGCTGCGGAGTTGGATTGGACATGGCGGGAACCTTGCCAATCCCGCATTATAACGGCTCATCGCTGTCGCGCGAATCTACTTGCGGCCGATCAGCGGAGTGTTGACGGCACTCAGCGCCGCCAGCGCGGCGGCATGAACCGTCTTGTCGTTATCGGCGCTGGCTCGGCGGAGTGCCGGGATGGCATCCTTCGCCAATGGTCCCATGCGTGCCAGCGACGCGGCCGCCTCGATGCGAACCGTCGGCTCGCACTGATCGAGCGCCTTGACAAACAGGGGAACCAGCCGGCGAGCGACTTCAGGCGAATCGGGGGCGATGCGCACCAGCGCCCAGGCCGCCATCGCCCCGCACTCGTCCCGATCGCCGAGTCTCTTCTCCAACTCGGGCATGGCCGCCAGGGCCGGCTTCCCCATTCGCCCCAAGGCGAAGCAGGCCGCAGAGCAGACGTCCTCTCGCCGGGAGTGCAGGGCTTCGATCGCAGCCGGAACGACCGTCTTGGGGTCGGCGTCGGTGGCTCCCAAGGCCATCAGGGCCTCGCTCTGCGAATGGCCGTCTTGGTCGGTCCTGACGATTTCGACCAGGGCGGGCGCGGCCCCCTTCGCCCGCGGCCCCATTTGCCCGAGAATTCTCGCCGCGTCGGGACGAAGCTCTTTGCGTTTCAGCGCGTCGGTCAGTGCGGGAATCGCCGGATCGCCGAAGGCGGCCACCGCGTACAAGGCCGCGCCCGCCACGCTCTTGTCGGGATCGTGCAGGGCTTCCCTCATCGCCGGCAGCACCGCCTCGGGAGCGGGCTTCAGATCGGCCAGGCCGAACAGCGCCGCGTTGCGAAGCTGCGGCTGATGGCTCTTCAATGCCGCCGCAAGCTGTGCAATCGCCGCCCGCTTCCGCGCATCATTCTCGGGGTCGATCTTTGCCAGTGCCCAGGCGCACACGGTCTTCACCAGCGGATCGGCATTGGCCGCACACTTGAGAAGCGGCGATTCCGCGGCCGTGGCCTTGGGTCCGATCCGGCCGAGAGCGTACGCGGCGCCTGCAACGACACTTGCGTCCTTGTTGTCAAGCGCTTCGATCAACCCGGGCACGCTGACGGGGGCCGCCGAGCCGATCGCGCCGAGGGCCAACGCCGCCTCGCGGCAGACCTCCGGCCGCGGATCGTTGTTGAGAACTCCGACTAACGCCGGGGCCGCATCGGCGGCCTCTGGTCCGATTTCACCCAATGCCACACAGCACCAGTACGCAACGTCGTTGCGGCCGAGAAGTCGAGTCAGCGTCGGCACGGCGGGCCGGCCGATGTCCGTCAGAATGTTCAGTGCTTCCGTGCGAATTGACGCATCGGAATCTCTCAGCACGTTTGCCAGCAGGGGAACCGATACTGCGGGGTTGGGCCGGATTCGTCCCCAGGCGCGGATTGCCATCCGTCGCACCTTCGGATCGGGATCGTGGAGCAACGGCGCCAACGCGGCAACGGCCGGTCGAGCTCCTGCCGCCAGGTGACCCATTGCATGGGCCGCGTGGGCGCGAACGACCGCCGATCGGCTCTTCAACTCGGCCCCGAGCGCGCGAAGGACTTCGGGCGGCGCCCAGCATTGCTCGCCCAATACGTCGATCGCGTGAAGACGGACGGCTTCGTCGCTGGAACGCAGTTGCGCGATCAGTTCCGAAGTCTCTTCGGCGTGGCTGCTGACCGCCGACATACAAACCCAACACGCCGCGATCACAAAGGATAACAGTAATTTGCCCATGATCCACTCCTTTTGCGTAGTCGAAAACCTGACGATCGACGATCTTGCTCTCTACCGCTCTAAACTTCTCGAACGGCTTAGCACGGAATTATACGCAGGGGGAAAGGAGAAGACGCGGGCTGAATTCTTTTTGCCGGCGGGGGGGTGTTCGCCGGCGCTGCCGGCCCGTTTAATTCTAGTGAGGCAAACGGGCCACAGGAATTGAAGGAACGCGACCATGAAAACCATCGGTTATCTAATACTGGCGGCGGCGGTTGCGAGCGTGTCTGCCCAGTCGCGGACGCTCGCCGCGGTCGGAAGCGGAATGTCTACGGGCGGAAGCGCCGTGTCGACGATCAGCCAACCGACGCTCTTGAACGGTGGCGGCATCGTGAGCCCATTCGCGTACGGCGGCTACTCC
>Ga0326727_10027402_pt1 | contig 10465 bp, 11 predicted proteins | sample MB2enrmetagenome_FD_207643 | JGI IMG/M metagenome (GOLD analysis project Ga0326727, IMG submission 207643) | Lab enriched peat soil microbial communities from McLean, Ithaca, NY, United States - MB29MY | ecosystem: Environmental > Terrestrial > Soil > Wetlands > Peat | place: USA: New York...
CGCGCGACCGAAGCCGAGGTGAACAAGAACATGGACGACGGGCACGCGCTGCAAGTGATGGCCACGCCCACCATGTTCGTGAACGGGCGCCGCTTGCAAGGGCAAATCGACTGGCCGCGGCTGGAGAAGATCGTCGAGAACGAGATCGAGTACCAGAAGACCGCCAAGAACGCCGGAGAGGATTGCGGCTGCGAGATCAAGGCGCCTTCGCTTCTGAGCAAGTAAGACCCCATGTCGCGCCCACCGGGATTCCTCGCGCTGGCTGCCCTGACCGCCGCGTTGGGACTGTGGGCGGCCGACGTAGATCCGAATCGCTACCTGGACGACGTCAAGTACCTGGCTTCGCCCGCGCTGAAGGGACGGGGAACGGGCACGCCGGGCCTCGAGATGGCGGCCCGTTTCATCGAGCGTCAGTTCAAGGCCGCCGGGTTGCAGCCGGTGGACGGCAGTTACTTCCAGCCTTTTCCGGTGACCGCGAGCGCCCGGCTGGGGCCGCATAACCACTTCGAATACACCGGGAACGGCCACCGGAAAACGCTCAAGCTCCAGCAGGATTTCGCGCCCTTCAACTTCTCTGCGAGCGGCAAGCTGGCCGGCCAAATGGTGTTTGCGGGCTACGGGATCACGGCGCCGGAGTACCAATACGACGATTACGCGGGGCTGGACGCCAAGGGCAAAATCGTGGTGGTGATGCGCGACGAGCCGCAGGAAAACGACGAGAAGAGCGTCTTCGACGGCAAGCTCCTCACCGCGCACGCGCTGAACTGGAGCAAGGCGGTCAACGCCAAGCGGCACGGCGCGGCCGGCGTGCTGCTGGTGGCGGACCGCGCCAACCACCCGGGCGAGCCGGACGGTCTCGAGAAGTTCGGCCGCACCGCGGGGCCCATAGACGCCGGAATCCCGTTCGTTCAGGTGAGGGTTTCCATCGCCGCCGAATGGCTCGCCGCGGCGGGCCGGAACCTGGACCGGATCGAGGCCGGCATCGACGAGGACTTGAAACCGCGTTCGTTCGCCTTTCCGGAGAGCGTCCGGGTGAACGCGGTGGTGGAACTGAAACGCGAGGTCAAGACGGTCCGCAACGTGGTGGGCTACCTGCCCGGCGAGACGGACGAATACGTGATCCTGGGCGCACATTACGACCACCTGGGGTTGGGCGAGCAGTATTCGCTCGCGCCGTCGCAGGCCGGCACGATCCATCCGGGCGCCGACGACAACGCCTCCGGGACGGCGGGCGTGATCGAGCTGGCCCGCTGGTTCGCAAGCCAGCCAAAACAGAAGAGGGGCATCCTGTTCCTGGCCTTCGCGGGCGAGGAATTGGGGCTGCTCGGCTCGCGCTATTACGTGGACCATCCCGAGCTGCCGCTCGCCAAGGCCGTGGCCATGATCAACATGGACATGATCGGGCGGGTGCGCGACCACAAAGTCTATATCGGCGGCGCGCGCACCGGCACGACGCTTCAGGCGCTGCTCGCCCAGACTCTGCCCCAGCACCGGCTGGTGGCGGATTTCACCGGCGGCACGGAATCCGGCTCCAGCGACCACGCCTCCTTCGTCTCCAAGCAGATCCCGGCGGTGTTCTTCTTCTCCGGGCTGCACGCCGACTATCACAAGCCCAGCGACACCTGGGACAAGATCGACGCTCCGGACGCCGCCGAGTTGCTGGACGAGGTGGCCGATTTCGCCACCCAACTGGAGCGGGAGCCGGAGCGGCCGGAGTTCGTCAAAGTCGAGCCGCCCAAGATCGGGCCGCCGGGCGGAGGAGGCGGCGGATACGGGGCCTGGTTCGGCAGCGTTCCCGATTTTGGCGACACGCCCCGAGGAGTGAAGTTCGCCGATGTGACCGCCGGCTCGCCCGCCGCCAAAGCCGGCCTGAAGGGCGGCGACATCCTGATCGAGTTCGACGGCGCGCCGATCCGGAACCTCTACGACTTCACTTACGCTCTGCGCGCCCACAAGCCCGGCGACTCGGTGGAGGTGATGGTGCTCCGCGGGGCCGAAACGGTCGCGGCTAAGGTGACGCTCGGGCAAAGACCGCGTTAAGATACGGCCTGGTCTGGCCGATGCGTTGTAATAGAGGGCGGAGTGTTCCGCCCAGCCATTCGATGACCTCAACTTGCGCACTGCCGCCTTTGATTCTGCACCCGTTCTCCAATACCGCGGGTCCCTCCAAGCTGGTCGAGGGTTCCCGCGCCAGCCTGGCCCTGCAGGGATTGCTGCCTCCCGACGATTCGCTCGAGGAACTCGAGCGCAAACTGCTGGAAGGCCGCTACTGCGAGCTTTCCATGCTCTTCTACCTGGGCCGGGACCTGGTCCGCTGGACCTCGCAGTGCATGGAGATGGTCGGCCGCGGCCGGGAGGTCGGGAAGGCCATCCGCCCGGAGAGCTTCGCGACTCTGCTGCTGGAGGACCCTCCCCTGGCGGTGCTCGACAAGCTGCGTAAGTGGGGCGTGCATGAATATAAGTGCATCTTCGCCCGCGCCTTCGGCTTGCAGGCCTTGTTCGAAACCCTGCCGGGGCGCGAATGCCTGGCGCCCGAATTCGTGCGGCACTACCACCGCTTCGCCGACCAGATGTTCGCCTGCCAGCAGCAGTTGTTTCCCTTCCAGCGCCTGCGCTCCAGCGATTACGACTTCGAGCTGTACGCCTCGGGCGAATACACCAAGATGCTGGAAGCCGAGTGGGGATCCGCGTAGCGCCGCCACGTCGCGATGTTAGACTGAGCGTATGCCGTTTCCCCGCATGCTGGTGGTGCGTCAGAACTTCCCCGACCGGCGAGTGCCGGACATTCCGGGCGAAATTCGGAAGGAGCTTACGGCGGCCGGATTTGCCTCCCGGCTACAGCCGGGCGCGCGGGTGGCCATCGGCGTGGGCAGCCGCGGCATCGCCAACCTCGCGATCGTTGTGCGCGCGGTGGTGGACTACTGGAAGGCGCAGGGAATGCGCCCGGCCATCTTCCCGGCCATGGGAAGCCACGGGGCTGCCACGGCCCAGGGCCAAGCCGACGTGCTGGCCCACTACGGGATCGACGCCGCCTCCATGGAGTGCCCGGTGGTCAGCTCCCTCGAGGTGGTCTCGCTGGGCCGCTCCCAGCAGGGCATCGAGACCTTCATGGACCGCGGCGCCTTCGAGAGCGACGGCGTCATGCTGGTCAACCGCGTGAAGTGGCATACCGACTTCGCCGGCCGGATCGAAAGCGGCCTGTTCAAGATGATGGCCATCGGCCTGGGCAAGCTCGCCGGCGCGCAGCGTTATCACACTTACGGCGTCCGCAGGGGCCTGGAGCAGGTCATCCGCGACGTGGGGCGCCAGGTGCTGACCTCGGGCAAGATCCTGGGCGGCCTGGCTATCCTGGAGGACGCGCACCACTCTACCGCCCGCCTGGAGGCCGTCCCCATCGAGAGCATGGAGCGGCGGGAAGAGGAACTGCTCGAGCTCGCGAAGTCCTGGGCGGGGCGCATCCCGGTCGAGGAACTTGATCTGCTGATCGTGGACGAGATCGGAAAGAACATCAGCGGCGCCGGAATGGACACCAAGGTGATCAACCGCTCCATCTTCGTCGAGTACAATCCCTTTCCGAACGCCGCGCGCATCCGGCGCATCTTCGCCCGGGATCTTAGCGGCTTGACTTACAATAACGCGGTGGGAGTGGGACTGGCGGACGTGGTTACGGACCGCCTGGTGAAGCGCGTCGACTGGAGCGCCACTTATATCAACTCGCTAACCGCTTCGACTCCCATGGCCATCCGCACGCCCATCCATTTTCCCGGCGACCGCGAGTGCTTGGAGCGGATTTCGACCACGGTGGGCAAGTTCGATCCCGCGGAGGTAACCGTCGGCTGGATACGGAATACCATGGAACTCGCCACGCTGGCGCTGAGCGAGAACCTGTTGCCCGAGATCCGGCGGAATCCGGACCTGGAGATTCTCGGCGAGCCGCGCCCATTGGAATTCGACGCGGAAGGCAACCTGCGGAGCCCGTTCTAACAGGCCAAAAAAAAGGGCGGCGGCATGACACAACCGCCGCCCTGTCCAAGGAAACGACTATGCGGCCGCATTGGCCAGCAGGGATTGAATCTTGCTGAAGACTGTGCTGATGCTGGCGGATACGTTCGGCATCAGAGCCCCGGCGGCCACTGCCACAAAGCCTGCCATGAGGGCGTATTCGATCAGGTCCTGGCCTTGATCGTCTTTCAAGAAATGCGTGATGTGTTTCATTCCTTCTCCTTCTCGCTCAGGCGGTGGCTTGGTGATATAAGCCTAACCGGGATAGGAAGGCGATGAAATCGGCGGAAGGTCCTACATGCGGACCTAATTCGATTTACACAGGGCAACTCTAACAGCGGGATGGGACTTACTTTGCCGGGAGTCCGGATTTTCTCGCCACGCGGCTCAAGATTTCGAGGGCGCGGTCGATAAGCTCCCGGGAGTGTGCCGCGGTCACGATGGTGCGCACGCGCGCCTTGCCTTGCGCCACCGTCGGATAGCCGATGCCGGTGGCGAAGAGGCCCTCCTCGAAAAGCGCGCGCGAAAAAGCGTGGGCGGCGCCGGCCTCGCCCACCAGGATGGGAACGATGGGCGTCTCGCTCGCGCCGGTGCGGAACCCGGCGGCGTCCAGACCGCTCTTGAAATAGCGCGTGTTCTCCCACAGCTTCTCGATGCGCTCGGGCTCCCGCTCCAGGATGTCGAAGGCCGCCAGGCAGGCGGCGGCCACCGCGGGCGGGTGCGAGGTCGAGAACAGGAACGGCCGCGCGCGGTGATACAGAAACTCGATCAGCTCGCGGCGCCCGCAGACGTATCCGCCCAGCACCCCGATGGCCTTAGAGAGCGTTCCCACCTGGATGTCCACCTGCCCGTGCAGGCCGAAGTGATCCACGGTGCCCCGCCCGTTGCGTCCCAGCACGCCGGAGGCGTGCGCGTCGTCGATCATCAGTATCGCTCCGTGCCGCTGGGCGATTTCAACCAGGGCGGCGAGCGGCGCGATGTCGCCGTCCATGGAGAAGACGCCGTCGGTGGCCAGCAGCTTGCGTCCCGGCTGGCTATCGAGTTCCTCCAGGATGCGCCCGGCGGCCGCGGCGTCCTTATGTGGGAAGACGTGGATCTTGGCTTTGGAGAGGCGGCAGCCGTCGATGATGCTGGCGTGGTTGAGTTCGTCCGAAACGATGTGGTCCTCGGGAGTCAGGATGGCCGCCACGGTGCCCGAATTGGCGGCGAAGCCGGATTGAAACACCACGCAGGCCTCCACCCGCTTGAACTCGGCGATGCGCCGCTCCAGTTCCAGGTGGATGCTCATGGTGCCCGCGATGGAGCGAACCGCCCCCGAGCCGGCCCCGTAGCGCCGCGTGGCCTGGATCGCCGCGTCGACGAGTTGGGGATGATCGGCCAGTCCCAGGTAGTTATTGGATGCCAGGTTGATCACTTCCCGGCCGTCGATGCGGCAAACAGGCCGGCAGGCGGTTTGGAGTTCGCGCAGGGTTTGGTAAGTGCCCGCCCGCTTCCAGCTCTCGATCTGCTCGCCGAGATACTCGAGTGGATTCTGCATGACGCCCCCTGCTCCGATTGTAGATCGGCCTAAAACTTCTCGGGGACGACAAAGGGTTTTCGGTAGTCGCGAGTGAACAGCGCGGTGGCCTGCGGATCGCCCGGGCAGGTGTAAGTGGCGGCGTCGAAGACAATGCTGCGGCCCAGCCGGTAGGAGATGTTGGCCAGGTGGACCAGCGTGCACGAGATGGCGCCCTCTTCCACGGGGGCGCTCAGCAGCTCCTGCTTCCGGCTCCGCACGGCGGCGATGAAATTGGCCCAATGGTCGCCGGATTCCGTCCGGCTGGGGCCGGCTTCCTGGCGGCGGCCGAGGAAAGTGCTGTACTTCCCGTAGCCATCCACCGCCACGTAGCCTTTGGATCCGTAGAAGATATCTCCGATGGTGCCGCCTTCGCCCGGCCGCTCGCCGATTCCGGCCTCGTGGTTGGCGATCCAGTGGCGCACGGCGCATTCCATCGTCTTCTTCGTGCCGTCGGGAGCGCGGAATTCGTAGAGCGCGGTGAGGGTGTTGGGCGTCTCCTGGTCGTCGTCGAACATGAAGTGGCCGCCCAACGCGGTGACCCTGGTGGGATAGCCGACGCCCAGCCCCCAGCGCGCCATGTCCAGCTCGTGGATGGCTTGATTGCCCAGGTCGCCGTCGCCGTAATCCCAGAACCAGTGCCAGTTGTAATGGAACCTGTTCTCGGTGAACGGATGCACCGGCGCGGGGCCCAGCCACAGGTCGTAGTTCACGCCCGCCGGCGCCGCCGCGACGGGCTTGCGCCCGATGGTGTTCCGCCATTTGAAGCACAGGCCGCGGGCCAGGTAGAGGTCCCCCACCAGGCCCTCCCGCATCCGTTGGACGGCCTCTTGCAGGGCCGGGCTCGATCGGCTCTGCACGCCGTCCTGTACGACGCGGTTGTAGCGCGCCCGCGCGGCCACGATTTGCCTCGACTCGAACATGTTGTGCGTGCAAGGCTTCTCGACGTAGACGTCCTTGCCCGCCGCCATCGACCAGATGGCCTGCAGCGCGTGGCTATGATTGGGCGTGGCGATCGAGACGGCGTCGATGGAGCGGTCCTCCAGCAGTTGGCGCAAATCGGTGAACGCCGCCGGCCGCTTCTGGGTGGTGGCTTCCACCTGATCCACCCGTTCCTTGAGGATTCGCTCGTCCACATCGCACAACGCCGCCACCTCCACGTTGGGCAGCTTCGAGTAGGCCGCTATGTGGTTCTGGCCCCGGCCCCGCAGGCCCACGCAGGCCACCCGCACGGTGTCGTTTGGACTAGCCGGCGAACTCGCGCGCAATCCTTCGCCCGCGGCCGCCGCACCCATCAGGAAATGTCTACGGTTCATCGGGCTGTTCTCCGACAGGCCCCCCACCCAAACTCTACCACCTGGGAGGCCTTGCCGCAGCCGCGCCGGTTACGCCGGCGGCGGCTCGGTAGATCCCACCCTCCGTTGTGGTACGACACCTGCCCGGACGTGGCCGCGAGCGGGCTATTCCCGGCGGATTTCCAAATCGCCCTCAAGGGACTGGTTGCCGTTCACCACTCGATCTACGCACGGGTTCCACCGCAAGGCATATACTTCGAGGCCCTGGTAGAAAATGCCTTGCGTGCGACGCGGCGGCCGTTTACCCCGATTGAAGCGGCCGCGCGCAACCAGCCGACGCACGATCTCCCGGTGCTGGACACCGGGCTGTCCCTCAAAACCGAAACCGGTTACGGGACGCACCCAACGCAGATCGACATCACGAAACTGTGCACGACGGAGCGCGAGCCCTGGGAACCCAACGTCCCGCTGCCCCGCGCGATGGAACATCTTTCCCGCTACGATCTCATCCTGATGCTGCGTGCCATCTGGACGCTGCCGATTGTTCGCTACCAGCTTGTGGAGATTCCCATCGAACTGTTGGGCCGCATGCGCGCCGCGCGGCTTGAGCCGGTAGGCAAGCGAGCTGGACGGCAGAGCCTCGGGGCGGACGCCTTGGGAAACGGCGGCGAGCCCCTGTTCCACGTTCATTTCGATGGATCCGACGGCAAGTGCCAGATTCGCAATCTGGGGCTGGCGCACTGCGACGTTCTGACCACCTGGGACATCTCCGTCCCAGTGTGAGCTACGCGCACTTCTCGGACTTGCGAAACACCAGCCAGTAGCAATGCTGCCTCCGGCTGTGATGGGCGACGATCCACTTCGGGTCGATGATCGGGCCTTTTCGCACCTTAACGATGCAGTCGCAGGGTTGGAATCCCGCCGCAGCCGCGGCCTGGATCAGATCGACGTGCGCCCACTGATACCGATGATTGTGGATGTAATCCGCGATCTTGCATAGCAACACGCCCTCTGGCCGCAGGACCCTGTACGCCTCCCGCACGAAGGCGGGGTAGGTGTGGGAGAAGCTGTACGCGGTCTCTTTCGACGACTTCTGCACCAGGCCAAACCGGACGGTGAAGTCCTTTTGGTTGTCTCTGCCCTGATTGGGAATGTGCGGCGGATCGTAGACCACCACGTCGAACGCCTCGCCCCGGAAAGGCATCTGGGAGTTATCGCCAACCAGCCTCGGCTTGTACTGGGGCTGGATGTCCATGCCGATGACGGGGCGCGTGCTTCCGCGCCAGAATCGGCCGCCATTGAGCGTAGCGTCCAGGATTCTCTTGGGGCGTTTTCGCGGGTAGAAACTGAGAAGCCGTTCCAGGAGTTCGGCATCTTCGCCGTCCCACACGGAGCCCACCGCATCGTATGTGCCTTTCCGGTCGCGAGCCGAGCGGGCGAAGCCATCGAAAGGAAGCTGTTCCGGCGTCGCCGCAACTCCTGAAGCGTCCATACGCAGTCCGCGATCCCGGCCGCCACGGCCGGCGTCGCCCTTACAGATCGGTCGATGCGGCAATAATCATGATACGCGAAGTGCGGGCGCAGTGCATCCCGCGATCGGTGCCCGCAATCGGCGCGTTCCTCGGTCTTCTTCGACCCACGCTAGCCGCCGCCCCGCTTGCGCCGCGCCTGCTTTTGTGGTGCGCTGAAGATATGGAGAGGGCCACGTTTGCCGAGGGCTGCTTCTGGGGCGTCGAGGAGACCTTCCGTTCCCTGAAAGGCGTGCATTCCACGCGCGTGGGATACATCGGGGGACACTGGCCGAATCCCACCTATAAGGATGTTTGCACGGACCGGACCGGGCACGCCGAAGCGGTCGAAGTGGAATTCGATCCGGCTGAAATCTCGTACGGCGAGTTACTGAAGGTGTTCTGGGAGACGCACGACCCGACCACGCCCAACCGCCAGGGGCCGGACACCGGCACGCAGTACCGGTCGGTGGTTTTCTTCCACACGCCGGAGCAGGAGGCCGCCGCCCGCGCATCCAAGGACGAACTGGAGCGCTCGGGACGGTATGGCCACCCGATTGTGACCGAGATCGTTCCGGCCGCGGAATTCTGGCCCGCCGAGGAGTATCATCAGCGTTACCTGGCCAAGCGCGGCCAGACGCACTGCCACATTTAGCGCTTTCGAAAGCGGTAGTCGGGGATCTGCGGCATCTTTACCAGCTCGCACATTTCGAAAAGCCGGGAGCGCGCCCGCTCGCCGATTTTCTGCGAGAGCGGGATGCGGTAATCGACGTAGGTGGCGCCGGGCGAGCGCTCGACGATCGCGTCGCCCGCGTCGGGGTCGGGCAGATTGGTGGTGACGATGAGCGGCTTCTTGTGGTTGCAGCGGGAGGTCACGATGGCGGTCAGGGTATCCTCTACCCACTCGGACATGCGCTGCGAACCCATGTCGTCCAGGAGCAGGATATCCACATCCAGGCAGGATTGGTAAGCGGCGCGCGCGCCGGAGCCCTCCTCGGCGTTCCACCCCGCCCGGATCTGCTCCAGCAGATGGCTGTAGTCGAAAAACAGGCCTTGAAATCCCTTGGCCATGAGGGCGCGCAGCACGGCCACCGCCAGGTGCGTCTTGCCCGTCCCGGTGGGACCAATCAGCAGCAGGCCCGGTTTCGGGACCAGCGGGAACTCCTTGACGTAGCCTTGCAGCTTCACGAAGATCTGGCTGAGCCCCAGGAAGGCGATCGGATGCTCGGGCCGGTTGCTGAAGTTCTCGAAGGAAGAATCGCGGTAAAGCGGTGGGATGTCAGCTTCCGCCTCCCGGTCCACGGGCGATTCGAGGGCGGCGCAGTCGCAACGCTCGGCGCCGGAGATGCCGTCCCGCTCCAGGATCACCCATCCCGACCCGCCGCATTTCTCGCACGCCATCAGCCCCATTATGCACCAAGCGCGCCAAGCCTTCCGGGCCGGAACGCCGGCTTCTCCCGCCGGGTCGCGGGCGTGTTATCGTGGCAGCAGCGGCGCATGGCAGGCCAGGACATCCAGGGATCGCTCAAGAAGCGCGGCATCCGCCTCACGCGGCAGCGGCGGCTGCTGCTCGATCTGATCGAGAAATCCGGCCAGCATCTGGACGCCGAGCAGCTCTACGAGCGGGCCAAGCAGAAGGATCCCAAGCTCAACCGCGTCACGGTCTATCGCACGCTCAAGATGCTCAAGCAGGGCCAACTGGTGGACGAGCTGGACCTGATGCACTACGGCGGCGACCAGCACTATTACGAGACCCGCATGAAGCAGGCGCACGCGCACGTGGTCTGCCTGCGGTGCGGGAAGGTGGAGGAATTCTACGGCGAACCGCTGCAGCGGCTGCGGCGGCAGATCGAGACGCACTTCGGGTTCCAGATCCTGGTGGCCCGGACCGAAGTGGGCGGCTACTGCTCCAATTGTCAAGTGCTGCGCGCGCGAGAGATGGAGGAGGCCGCGGCCGCGGCGCCCCCGGCCGTCACCCCGAAGGAGCGGCGCAATTGAAAGGGCGAAATGGATTCTGAATCCGCCCGGGGCTCGGCGTCCCCGGCCTTCCTGACCGTAAAAAGCCCCTCCGGGACCGAGACCCGGGTGGCCCTGGCGCAGATGCC
>Ga0326727_10027403_pt1 | contig 10464 bp, 6 predicted proteins | sample MB2enrmetagenome_FD_207643 | JGI IMG/M metagenome (GOLD analysis project Ga0326727, IMG submission 207643) | Lab enriched peat soil microbial communities from McLean, Ithaca, NY, United States - MB29MY | ecosystem: Environmental > Terrestrial > Soil > Wetlands > Peat | place: USA: New York...
AAGAAGTTCTCTTTGCCTTCGCCGAGCTGCAGCCCCCGAAATCCAACGTAGGCGGCCTCCGGGTGGCGCTCACTGACCGCGATAGCTTCAAAACTGCCCGCGGTTTGCTGGAGAGCAGGCGTGATCGGTTTCCAGTTCCGGCCGGAATCCTCAGAGAGGTACGCCTTTCCGTCCTGGCCGGTGGCGTAGATCCAAACCGAGTCGCCGGATCGCGCTGCGCCGGCTTGCCTGACGCTGGTTGGAATGCTGCCGAGTTCGGTGGCGCTGCCATCGGGTGCGATGCGATAGGCGGCGGAGCCTGAGACAGCGATCAGGCCGGAGCCCTGCGGGGTAAGCAGCAGGATGCGCTGGGGCAGAGTGAGGAGACGGCTCCAGGAGACGCCGCCGTCCAGCGAGGAGACAACGACAGCAGGTTGCCCTCCGTGCTCAAATGCAAGATAGAGATGCTCCGGACTTCCCTCGCCATTCTGGCCTTTTCCTGCAACGATGGCGATGGCCGAGATTGTCCCGCCGGGATAAGCGGGATCGCTGGAGGTAAGGCTGTAGTCGGAGTGGTCGCCGAGTTGATGCTCGATGGTGTTGTGCGCCGGGCTGGGGAAGAGCATCTTCCAGCTTTTCCCGGAGTCGCTGCTGCGCCAGAGCGCGGCGTTGCCAGCATAGATGACCTGCGGATCGGCGGGATCGAAGGCCAACACATCGAGGCCGCCACGCAGATTGAACATGTGCCACGACTGGCCATTGTCGTGCGTGACGTAACCGCCCGTCATGTCGCAGTGTTCCACCACAACCTGCGCATCGTGAGGGCTGATGGTCGGGCCAATGGTGGTGCCGCCGCCGCCGGGGCCGATTATCTTCCAACTGTTCGGGCCCAGCTTTTGCGCGGCGCCCACAAGCGCGGTGTAGATGAGCAGGATTGCGAATCCAGACTTTCCCCCGATACTCATGTTCGGCATCTTTGGTACCCCTCTCACTTTCATGACTTCCGATAGACAGTTGGCCCGGATGCCCAATTCCTGGCCTGATCATTTGATCGCTACGGACGTTTCGAAACGAGATCTCCGAATGGCGCCAGAAGCTTGTACTTACTCGACCAGGTTGTGTACATAATCCCGGTGCTGTTTGGCGTGTTATCCATTGCCTGCAGCCATCCTTCGGGATCCCGGAGGTCGTCGCCATCGTAATAGGCTCCCGCAATGGTCCTGAAGCCGCGCGATGAGAAGAAATCCAGGCTCTCCCGCCGTTTGTCGAAGTACCAGGCGACGATTCCCATATCTATTGGCAAATACTGCCAGGTATTCTCCAGCGACCCGTCCACAAGGTAGTACTGGTGAACCGAGTTATGGTTGGGGTCGAACATGTCGGACCATACAAAAACCTCGGCCTTGGGGTTGACGGCGCGCACCTGGTTGTAGAGCCACTGCGTCATTTGACCGAGAATCGCCGATGCCTCCATCTGCCTGCTTCGGCATGCCTCGCAGCGGTTAAACAGGCGAACCTCGTCGACGCTCAGGAAGTAACGTTTCGGGGACAGGTACTTCTCGATCAACGAGAATTGTTCCTTCCATATTTCGTACGTTTGCGCCTCCGACGGACATGCGGAGACCTGATCGTTGTAAATGGTTGTGCCGTGATAATAGCTCACGCGCAACCTTGAACCATCTTGGATCCGGCTTGCCGGAAGCAAGTGAATTGTTGGCATTTCGTGGGTCCACTGGAAGTCGAGATTCGGATCGTTCACAAACGCGAAGTCGCGGTCCTCCTCGTAGACTTTCCCGGTGGCCTCGTCGCGAACGGTGAGCGGCGTGCCCTTGCGGCGAAGCACGTTCATCAGTCCTACCTCTTCGATTGCCACGTCGTCCACCCATACCGTGCCCTTTACGCCTTCGAAAACGCCGAAGTTCAGTTCGATACGGTCCGCATACCAACTGTTGAATGCAGTGGTCACTTGTCTCCAGCCGGAGGTGGGCGCAGGAGCAGGCGGTTCGAACGGGCTCAAGTCACGTCCGTCGGGCGTGAACGCCTTGATGCTGAACAGAGAAGCCGGCTCGGCATCTTCCGTTCGTACCCATGCGCTCACGCGGTAACACCGGAAGGGCGTCACTCTAACTTCCTGCGCCACTCGTGCTACAGTTTCTGGCGCAAACTCCTTGGCCATGTCGAGATAGGGCGACAATGGAGCCTTTCGCGCGATTCCCTCGGCGTCTGCCTTCGCCGCGCCGAAGTTCTCGATTCGCAGAGAGGCCTTGCCGGAATGGGAGACATTCGTGTCAACGAAGGTCTTTCTTCCCGGCTCGTCCTGTTTTTCAAATGAGGTGAATCGGTCGCCCTGGAATCGTTCAAACCCGCCGTTTTCGAGCTTTGCGGGCGAGTCTGCAACAAAGCGAGCCTCTCCATCCCGCACGACGAATAGAGCATCTTTCACCAGCATGCCTTCAGCCAGATTCTTGTTGTGATCCAGGATGGCTCCGCCGTATCCGGTGTTGAATCCGGACGGGATGATCTCGAGGTGATATTGATCGGCTATCGTCTTGACCTTGCGCAAGCGCTCCAGATACTCGGGGGAACCGAGGCTGATGCGGTCCATGCCCGACAGAACAATGGCCGTGAGGCCATGTTCCGATGACATTTTGGCAATTTCACGCACTTCCTCCACGTGCGTGTCGGTATTGAAGGAGCGGCTGACGTAGACCCAACGATCGGGGTAGATCTTCTTCTGGTTCGGCCCGTCCATGCCCACTCGCGCATAAGCACGTGCGCCAATTCCTGTTGCAAGCAGTGTGCCGGCTGCCAGCTTCACAAAGGCTCGACGATCGGTTCCGAATTCGGATTCGCAGCTCATAGTTCACCTGTTTCCATTCCGCGACGGCTCATTACGCTTCGCAAATGTTGCAATGATGGCTGGGTACGATCGATCATTCTCTGACGGTTCGCATCCGGCGCCTCAGAGCGTCCGCCGAGTATGACGAGGAGGAAGAGGACTGCAAGACCTGAGATTCTTTTCAGAAGCGAATTCGGCGTCATCGGCGCCACGCTCCATTTCCTGGATCCCGATCATTGTGTAGGCCTGGACCCCTGGGATCGCCTGCTCAATGAAACAAAAGAATTATAAAGGAATAATAAGATTATGTTTAATAATAAAACGAAATACAGCGCTCGGCAGCGCCCGGATTTGTACAATCACACTCGTACGGCCCCAGATAACTTCATGCTGGCTGCGATTACGCAAAGCATGCCAATGGAACGAGCGTGGAACCGGTCGCAGAGCTGGCGGGCAAAGTATATTGGGCGGTAATCGAAGAGACAGGATGAAAATCACGAAAGAAAGTCATGCGCGCCGCGCGAGCGAGATATCGCTGCCATGACTTTCGGTGAGCAGCCGCAGCTTATAGCTGAGCAGAGAGGAGCCAGCCGGCAATGAAACAGCTCTTGGCAGGGAGACTGAAGCTGGAGATTCATCCTAGCAGGGAAGTAGCCGGCGCAGCAGCGGCTCGCGCAGCAGCAGAGGAACTGCGCGGCCTCGGCCGACTCGGTAAAGATATTGCCGTCATCTTCGCAACGGGCGCCTCGCAAGTGGAGACACTCGCTGCCCTGACTTCAATTCCCGATCTGCCGTGGGAACGTGTGCAGGGGTTCCACATGGATGAATACATCGGCCTGGATGCGAACCATCCCGCTTCGTTCCGCCGCTATCTGCGCGAGAAATTGACCCAGCGCGTGGCGCTGTGCGAGTTCTTTGAGATCGACGGAAATGCCCGGGACATTGAATCGTTCAGCCGGGCATACACCCGCAGACTCGATCTCGCCGCGCCGCAACTCTGCCTTCTCGGGATTGGAGAAAACGGGCACCTGGCCTTCAACGATCCCTCCGAAGCCGATTTCAGTGACCCGCACGCAATGAAGGTGGTCACGCTTGATGATGTGTGCCGGCAGCAGCAGGTGGCGGAGGGTTGGTTCAAGAGCCGGGGTGAAGTGCCGCGACAGGCGCTGACTCTGACCATTCCTTCCTTGTTTCGAGTCCCGAAACTCATCGTTTCGGTTCCCGGCATTCGCAAAGCTGAAGTGATCCGGCGAACAGTGGAAGAGCCCATCGTAACGGATTGTCCATCGACGATTCTCCGCACCCATCCGGATGCGACGGTCTATCTGGACGCGGATTCGGCGGCGCGCTTGAGCGATCTCTTTCTTAACGAACAAGACCAGGCGAGAACCATCGAAGACCGACCGGCGGAAGGAGAATGCGATGAGCGAAAAGGCTAAGCCGGGAAGCGGCCGCCGTACCTTTGTCAAGCAGGCCGGAGGCGCGATGCTGGTGGCGGGCATGAGCGCAAAATCATATGCGCGCATCCTGGGAGCGAACGACCGCATTCGTTTAGGCCAGCTTGGCTGCGGCCAGCGCGGTCGCGGACATGTGCACATGGCCGAACTTGCAGCCAGGCAAATGCCGGTGGAAATGGCCGCAGTCTGCGATCTATGGAGCCTGGCGAGGGAGGAGCGGGCCGCGCAGGTGAGGCGAGCGTTCAAACTGGAGCCGCAGACCTATCAGTACTCAGAAGAAATGCTGGCGCGCAAGGATATCGACGGCGTGATGATTGCGACTGGAGATTTCCAGCACGCCAAATTGTGCGCGGAGGTCGTGAGAGCGGGAAAAGACTGCTATGTTGAGAAGCCGTTTGCCAATGTGCTCGCCGAGGCCATTGAGGCGCGCGACCAGGTCAGGCAATCCGGGCAGGTTGTTCAGATGGGCACACAACACCGCAGCCAACCTTATCCCCTCGCGGTTCGAGACATCATTCGCTCCGGGCGCATCGGCGACGTTGTCCATATCGAACAGGAATGGAATGTGAACCAGGAGCGATGGAGATTTACGCCGATGGACACCGGCCTGTCCGACGACATGCTGAAGGATGGCAACATGGAGTGGAAGTCATGGCTTCATGGCCGGCCTTCGAAGCTTCGGGAAGAAGATACTGACTGGAAACGCTGGCTCCTGGGAAAACCATACCGCCCATTCGATCCGCATGTGTATCTCGAATTCCGGCTTTACAAGGACTATTCTTCGGGAATCTTCGATCAGTGGCTGAGTCATGGCTGCGACCTTGTTCACCTCTGGACGGACGAGACATATCCTGAAAGCGTAGCTGCCAACGGCGGTGTCTTCACTTGGAAGGATGAACGGGAGAATCCGGATACCTGTGTCGCGGCGGTCACTTACCCAAAAGGTTTTCTCTACACCTACAAGACGACCTTTGGGAACAGCTTTCGCAGCTTTTCAAGGATTCAGGGCCGGGACGGAACCATCGAGAATTATGGCGGCGAGGGCGCATCCCTCTTTTCAGTCACCCGTGAAGGGGGAAGGCATGAAATGGAGCCGCCTGTGTACACCCGGCTTCCCATCGCCGGGCCGGCAAGCGACGGTGAGCAGATCGTGCATGTTGCCGGCGCTCCGCCACCCGACTCCCGGGGCCCGGACGATGACGATGTCGATCATCTGCTCAACTGGCTGAAGGCAATGCAATCGCGCACCCAGCCAAACGCCACGGTCGACCATGGCTTCTCACATTCAATTGTGTGCATAATGGCCGCACAGTCCTATTGGAGCGGCAAGAAGTTGTATTGGGATCCGCGCAATGAGCAAATCGTCGATCATCCGGTTTGAGCCGGAGCCGGCCCGGTCGAGATCGTGGCTCTCCATGATGCGAGGACTGTGATGAGTTGCACATGGGGCGACTGTTCCTTCTCCATCTGGTCAAGATCCATCACGAAGTTTGAGTGCGGGGAGGGCGAATGAAGGAAGCTGGACGGATTCTTCTGATTGCGATTGCAGCTGTGACTGCGCCAGCTGCGGGAGAGCTATACGGTCAGACCACGCCCGAAACTCTAGAGAAAGTGCTCGCGCAGCCAGTGCAGTCGCCGGATGTGACAGCTTTTCAGTTACAGCATTATCTGAGTCGCCGCATCACTCCCCTGCCGTCTCCCAAAAGCGCCAATGACTGGACAGAACGGCAACGGCAATTGCGCGAGCACATCCTGAACGACATTGCCTTCCACGGATGGCCCACCGAATGGGTGCATTCCGCCCCGGACTTTCAGCAGGTCGGAGCGACTGAATCGCGCACCGGTTACCAGGTCAGCAAATTTCGCTACGAGATCGTGCCCGGCTTCGACGCAACTGCCGTTCTGTATGAGCCGGAGAAGTTCAGTGGGCCAGCGCCCGCGATCCTGAACCTGATCGGCCATCATCCCATGGGCGAAGCGGCGGAAGACGAACAGAAGCGGTGCATCAACTTTGCCAAGCGAGGCATCGTTGCTCTCAGCTTGGGATGGATTGGCTTTGGGGAATTGGCATTGAAGGGCGACGATCATGATGATGCTGCCGCCCTCGACCTGGTTGGATCCAATGCCCTCGGCCTGTTTTACCTCAGCATGCGCCGTGGCCTGGATTATTTGGCGGAATTGCCGCAGGTCGATTCCGCCCGGTTGGGAGTTACTGGCTTATCCGGGGGAGGATGGCAAACGGTCATGTTGAGTGCAACGGACAATCGCGTCGCGGTCAGCGTTGAAGTCGCTGGCATTGGAGCGCTCCAGTCCAATATCACCCACCCCATCGATACCGACGAAATCGAAGAGAACGCCACTGATCTGAACCAGGGAGAGGACTACCCGCTCTTTGTCGCTATGCGCGCGCCCCGGCCCACCTTGCTGATCCATAATGCCGAAGATACGTGTTGCTTCCGCGCAGCCCTGGTGAAGCCTTATATCTACGACGAGGTGCGGCCTTTCTTTGAGCTATTCGGCAAGCCAGACGCTCTCGCCTGGTACGAAAACACCGATCCGGGCACGCACAACTATCAAATCCTGAACCGCGTACGCGCATACACTTTTTTCACCGAAAACTTTCACCTGCCTGCGGTAAGCGATGAGATTCCCAGTTCCATCGAGGTCAGGACTCCAGAAGTACTCGCCGTTGGCATTCCCGCCGGCAATTTGACCATCATCGGTTTAGCCCAAAAATTGGCTGGGACCATCACAAGACCGTTGGTCCCGTCCGATGCCAATGCTCGCGTCAACTGGGCCGCCATCCAGCGGGAGAAGCTCAAGGAAGTCATACGCTATGCGCCCGTCTCCGTGGAGAATGCCTGGAGAATGAGCAACAGCAGGCGCATGGCGATTCAGACGCTGTCGTATCGATTCGACCTGACAAATGATTTGAGCGCCACAGGCATCTGGTTGAAAGCGGACGACGCAGGCGAAGATGCTCCAGTGACCATCGTTTTGAACGATAAGGGATATCAGGCGTCCGGCGAGACCGTATCAAGGCGCGTCAATCACGGCGAGCAAGTCCTGGCTCTCGATCTAATCTTCAATGGATCCACACGGCCCCAAATTCCGGATTCGACGGACTGGGAATTGCTGGTTGCGAGCGCCGGCGATCGTCCGCTTGGCCTGGAGGTAGCGCAGTTGCTTGGAGTCGCGCGTTGGCTAAGCGCCAACAATGCCCACAAGCGCATTGAGGTGGAGACAGACGGCATCCGGTCCGCCGTCATTGCTGCAGTGGCGGCGGCCATCGATCCGGGTGCATTCTCCGTCATCACAAGCCGCCACGCAATGACTAGCCTTAGCTATCTGCTCGATAAGCCCGTGGCCTTTCGCTCCGCACCTGATCTGTTCTGTCTCGATCTCTACAAATACTTCGACATCGATTCAATCAAGGCAATCGGGGCGCCGACGACGATCCGGAATCTGGCATCGATCCAGGAGCTCCCATAAGGATGGAATCGGAATCCAGAATTGATCAGGCCCCACGCAATGCCGCAGCGCAGACGGGATCCTTGCCCGGACCTGCGAGAACCAGCCGGGTTCGCTGGTGGATCGTCTGGACGCTCTTCTTTTCCACGGTCATCAATTACATCAGCCGTCAGACCTTTTCCGTTCTGGCGCCGATGATCGCGTCTGAGTACCAACTGACACACGCGAATCTCGCCACAATTTTCGCAGCGTTTCAGATTTCCTATGCGCTCGCGTGGCTCTTTGGCGGCATTTTTCTTGACGCTGTGGGAACCCGGCTTGGGCTGGCCCTGGCCGTCGCGTTCTGGTCCCTGGTCAACATGTTGACCGGCTTCGCCTCATCCGTCTTCAGCTTCGCATTCTTCAGGTTTCTGTTGGGAGTCGGGGAAGGATTCAACTGGCCCGGAGCCAGTAAGACGGTTGCTGAGTGGTTTCCCCGCGAGGAACGGAGCCTGGCGGTCGCGATTTTTGACAGCGGGTCCAGCGTGGGAGGCGCTGTGGCGGCCGCTTCAATTCCCCTGATCGCAGTGGCTTTCGGCTGGCGCGCGGCGTTTATCGTGTCCGGATTGCTTGGCTTTCTCTGGCTGCTGCTTTGGTTGCGCGTCTACCAAGTGCCGGACCGCCATCCCAGGGTGACGCCGGAGGAGCTTTCGCTCATCCGCGCAGGCCAGGATGCGCCCGTCGTCTTCGCGGAACGCGGCCTGCACCGCTGGTTCCTGCTGGCCAGGAATCGAACTGTCTGGGGCATCGTTCTTGGCCGGGCACTCACCGATCCCATCTGGTGGTTCTACGTATTCTGGTTGCCCCAGTACCTGAGCGATGCGCGCGGCTTCAGCCTGCACCGGATCGCCCTCTTTGCATGGATGCCCTTTGTCGCTGCCGATCTCGGCAACTTCACAGGGGGCCTGGTTTCCGGTTATTTCATTCGTCGAGGCGTCGGGATTGTACGCGCCCGCCTTTGGGTGTGCGCCTTCAGCTGCATTCCGATTCTTGCCGGCATTCCCGCCGCTGCCGCGCATAGCGCCTATACCGCATTGGCGCTGATCTGTCTTGCCCTTTGGGGATATGCGAGCTGGTCCACGATGGGTCTGACTCTGCCCTCCGATCTGCTTCCCCAGGATGTTGTGGCCACCGTGACCGGACTCAGCGGACTGGCCGCGGGCTTGGCTGGCGCGGCCTTCACCTTTGCCGTCGGGTTTCTGGTCGATCGCTACTCTTATGGACCCGCCTTCCTGGCCACAGGTCTGCTGCCCCTCCTTGCGACCGTATTTGTTTTGTTGCTGGTCCGTTCGCCTGGCAACCCTTCGGCGGCACTGTTCCAATCCCCACCGCTTCTATGAAGCCGCGCTCCGAACCGTTTTTGATGTACTCACGCTTTCGTTTCAGAAGGCTAAATACTTTTGTTTTATTTCGATATGATTTCGTATTATCCGCAATTGAGAAATCAACCACGGGTCAGCGCAAACCTGCAAAGTTGAATCAGCTTCCGAGCTGTTGTAATAATGTCTTATTTATCAGTAGCTTAGAAGATATTGCCTCCTTGAATTATTTTTGTTGCTTTTTGCTTGTTTTCATCTGCTTGTTGTGCTATGGTTTCCAATCATCTTGCTATCAGTAAGACAATTGGAGCTTAAAAGTGGGACAAGGGCCCAATTGGTGACGACGGCCAATTCGTAGTCCACATGCGGCAATGATTCGCAGAAAGAGGAGGACCGGGAAGATGGAAAAGATTCAACTGAGGCAAAAGACGCGAACGATGGTGTTCATTACGTTGGTCCTGCTGGGACTTTGCTGCGTGGTATCGGGACGCATGGCAATGGCCCAGGTCGACCAGGGGACCATCACCGGCGTGGTGAAGGACACCACCGGCGCAGTGATTCCCAACGCCGATGTAACCCTCACCAACACCGACACGGGTTTCATCTTGCAACGCAAATCGGATGCAAGAGGCAACTACATATTCTCCCCGATCAAGATCGGCAACTACTCGGTGAGCGCGGCGGCTTCGGGGTTCGAGACCACAACCCAGGAAAACGTGCACCTCAATATCCAGGACCGCTTGAGCATTGAGCTGACCTTGAAGCCCGGATCCGCGAAGGAGACCGTGACTGTTACCGCGGCGCCTCCTCTGCTCCAGGAAGAATCGAGCGTGGGACAGACCATGAGCGCGGAATCCATCGACGCCACGCCGCTCAACGGGCGCAACTACGTATTTGTTGCGCAGTTGACGGCCGGCACTGCGCCTTCGGTGGGCGGAAACAGCCAAAGCCGCGGCCAGGGAGACTTCTTTGCCAATGGCCAGCGCGCCACGCAGAACAACTTCATCCTCGACGGTGTCGACAACAACGTGGATGCCGACGACTTTATGAACGGCGCCAGCTACAACGTGACGCCGCCCCCGGATGCGCTGGCGGAATTCAATGTCAGCACTTCCAACTACAGCGCCGAGTTCGGCCACTCTGCCGGAGCTGTGGTCAACGCCAGCATCAAGTCGGGCACCAACCAGATCCACGGCGATCTGTGGGAGTACGTCCGCAATACCGACTTCGATGCGCAGGACTGGGATGCTCCCAACGTTCCCCCCTACCATCAGAACCAGTTCGGCGCGACACTCGGCCTGCCGATCATTAAGAACAAGCTCTTCTATTTTGGGGATCTCGAGGCGACTCGCATCTCCTA
>Ga0326727_10027405_pt1 | contig 10464 bp, 2 predicted proteins | sample MB2enrmetagenome_FD_207643 | JGI IMG/M metagenome (GOLD analysis project Ga0326727, IMG submission 207643) | Lab enriched peat soil microbial communities from McLean, Ithaca, NY, United States - MB29MY | ecosystem: Environmental > Terrestrial > Soil > Wetlands > Peat | place: USA: New York...
CTCTTCGTCGTTCGTGCGCACACCGTTGTTGCGGCAGAGCGACGATTTTCCTCCGCCCGGATCGCGGCGGATCCATGCAAACGCGTGTCGCAGCAAGTCTGAGTCAGGTACTCAAATGACAACAGCCGACGCTGCGGAACTGTACTTATCTACACGCAAGAAATGAGAGAGGGAGGATTATGAAAAGGTTGACTTGGCGTCTTATAACGGCTGTGCTCATAGCGAGCATATGTCTTGTTCTCTCTGCCTGCGGTGGCAGTAGCAGTAAGCCTGCGTCCATTTCGTTAGCGTCGTCGGCAGGTGGGGCAAGCGCAACGATTGACGCTGGAGGTTCTCCCTCCACTCTTACGGCAACCATCACCAACGGCTCGCCAACTCAGACTGTTAGCTGGGGCCTGAACCCGAGTACGGGTACCTGCGGCACGTTGAATTCATCGGGTACGAGCGCGACCTACACTCCGCCGACGGAAGCATCGTTGAGCTCTAGGTGCGTCGCTATCGTTACTGCGGCCGTGTCGGGCAATACCAATACGAATACCAATACTTCAACAGCGGCATCCTATCAGTACACTGTCAACCCGGTGCAGGTTACGTTGCCCAGCGGTGAGAGCACTACGCCAACCGTGGCGGCCGGCAGCACCGCAATCCCGCTCCAGGTGGGGATCGGCGACGATGCCAGCGGCAGCGCCACCGTGAGCTGGACGATCCAGGCCAACATGAACCCCAGTGTTCGGCGGCCAGTAGCGCAGTCGGCGCTCCGTAAAGTTCAAAAGATCTCATTCGGCGCGAGGGATGCGGCGAGCTCAATCTGCGGAAGCCTCTCGGCAAGTACCGGGACAACGGTGAATTACACCCCCTCGGCTACGGGAGACTGTCAAGACACGGTGACCGCCACCGTTATGTTTGAAGGGGCCCCCCTATCCAGCAACCCCACCCAGACCTTTGCTATTACCGATGGCGTGGCCCCTGCTATTACCAGCGCGTCGTCCACCAACTTCGCTATCGGGACAGCAAATTCGTTTACTGTGACGGCTACGGGCTATCCGGCGCCGACGTTCACGGAAAGCGGCACTCTGCCGAGCGGAGTAACCCTCTCCGCCAGCGGATTGCTGAGTGGTATACCAGCAGCGGGTAGTGGCGGAAGCTATCCGATTACGCTTACCGCCAGCAATGCAGTCTCCAGCGCCACCCAGTCTTTCACCCTGATCGTCGACGCAGCTCCAGCGATCACGAGCGCGAGCAGCACCACCTTCACGGCAGGCACGGCGGGCTCGTTCCAGGTGACGGCAACAGGCTCTCCGTCACCGACAATTACGGAAAGCGGCAATCTGCCGAGCGGCGTGACCTTTAACTCCGCCACCGGGGTGCTGAGCGGCACGCCTGCTGCGGGTAGCAGCGGACCTTATCAGATTACGTTTACCGCCAGCAATGGAGTCACTCCCAGCGCCACCCAGAATTTCACTCTGAACGTCGACACGGTTCCAGCGATCACGAGCGCGAGCAGCACGACCTTCACGGAAAGCACGGCGGGCTCGTTCAATGTGGTTGCTACGGGTTACCCAACGCCGAAGATCACGGAAAGCGGCACTCTGCCGAGCGGCGTGACCTTCTCCAATGGAGTACTGAGCGGCACTCCCGCAGTGGGTAGTTCGACCGGTTCACCGTATACCATTACTTTCACCGCCACCAATGCAGCCTCCAGCGTCTCCCAGACCTTCACACTGACCGTCAATCCTGCTCAGGTGGCCCCGTCCATTACCAGCGCGAGCAGCACTGTCTTCACAGCAGGCACGGCGGGTTCGTTCACGGTGACGGCTACGGGCTATCCGACACCGACGATTACGGAAAGCGGCGCTCTGCCCAGCGGCGTGACCTTCTCCAATGGAGTGCTGAGCGGCACTCCTGCGGCGGGTAGTCAGGGATCCTCCTATCCCATTACATTTACCGCCAGCAACGGAATCGGGGCCAACGCCACCCAGAATTTCACCCTAATCGTCGGCACGGCTCCAGCGATCACGAGCGCGAGCAGCACTACCTTCACGGTAGGCACGGCGGGCTCGTTCCAGGTGACGGCTACGGGCTATCCTGCGCCGACATTCTCGGTAACCAGCGGCACTCTGCCGAGCGGGGTGAGCTTGAACTCCACCACCGGGGTGCTGAGCGGCACGCCTGCGGCGGGTACCGGCAATACCTATTCGTTTACAATTACCGCCAGCAATGGAGCCACTCCCAGCGCCACCCAGAGTTTCACTCTGACCGTCGACGCGGCTCCAGTGATCACGAGCGCGAGCAGCACTACCTTCTCAGAGAACACGGCGGGCTCGTTCACGGTGACGGCTACGGGTTATCCGACGCCGATTACGATTACTGAAAGCGGCAATCTGCCGAGCGGCGTGACCTTCTCCAATGGAGTGCTGAGCGGCACTCCAGCAGTGGGTAGTTCGGCCGGTTCACCTTACAACATCACTTTCACCGCCACCAATGTAGCCTCCAGCACCACCCAGACCTTTTCGCTTATAGTCAGCGCGAAGCCACCTCACAATGTGAGCGGCCAGGTTTCGCTGGTCAATGGGGGCGGGCCGCTGTCCGGTGCGTCGGTCACGCTCACCAATACACTCAACAATCAGCTCACCTACTCCCAAACCACCGATAGCAACGGGAAGTTCACGATTGCCGACGTGCCTGACGCCAGCACTTACACCGTAACCCTAGCTCTGTCGGCGTCGGAAGCGGCTCAGGCTTCCGGCTCTGTCTTCTATCCGGCCAGCTCCAGCATCGCGTCCGCGAATGGTGCGTATTCAATCACATTGAGCGGCGCCGACCTGACCGGTATCAATTTCACTGCCGCAGTGGGCTATCCGGTTTCCGGTACTGTGAATTACCCGGGAGGCTCCCAGAACAGCAACATCTATCTAACCCTGCAGAATACGACCTGCAGTACTTGCGCGCCGCAACTGGGCACCAGCACCACTCTCCAGAGTGGGGGAGGGTTCAACATCGACGGTGTGCCCCCGGGCACGTACACTCTGAACGCATGGATCGATCTTGAAGGGCACGGCGTCCTCAACGCATTCAATCCCTCAGGAAGCACCAGCGTCACTGTTTCCAATGCGGCCGTCACCGCTAACGTTACGCTCAAGGCACCGGGGACTTCCAGTGTCGTACTGCCTGCTCCGACGATGGTGGTCAGTCCGATGGAGCAGGGCTTCATCGTCTACTATCAGCCGATCGTGAGCGCCGGGATGGAGCAGCCGCTGTACTACGTCTTGCAGTGGGATACGCTGCAATCCAACTGTCAGACCAACCCAATCCAGACACAAGGCGTTCTTCCTAACACTACTGGAGGCTACTACAACAACGTTCCCGCCGGCAGCGGCAATGTCGTAATTCTGGATTACAATGAGCCCGGCGGGCCCGTATCCCTGGGAGATTCGAATGCCTACAACAACTTCCAGGACGGGACCCAGCTCTATGTCTGCATGGCGGCCCTGGATTCCGACAGCCAGACCCTGGGATCGTGGGCAATGCAGCAGGTAATAATCGGTGCGCCGCAGGCGGGAGGCAACACCTCAACCATACAGTTCAATGTCAATATTCCAGCAAGCGACCAGGAGGGTAATCAAGTCGTTCTTGGCAACGGCACCACTCAGACGCCGCTGTATGCGGGATGCCTGGATGAGAACACCGGCAATATCTACATGGTGAGCGACACGGCGGAATTTACCGGGGGCGTGAACTACGAACCGGTGAACATTCCGAATGGTGCTTCCTGTACGTCGTTCGCTTTCCTCGACCTGGGTGCCACCGGCCTGATTAGCCCTGAAAGCGAAGACTCTTCGCATATCTATCTCTGGTACCCTGGCGATAGCTACAACACCAATCAGAACCTCTCTCCTCTGCCCGTAAACGGGCCCACTATCCAGAATATCGACCTGACCCCGGATGTCGAAATGGGAAGCGCCACCGTGAGAACGCAGAACGTATTTTCGGTGGATCAGAACAACAACCCCTTGGGTCAGACTTACAATCTGATCTTCGACGTGCATTCACAGACGTATCTCCCCGTGGATGTCGAGCTCGAGGGCGCTGCGTCGAGTGATGTCGGACCCAACGTGCTCGCGCCATTGAACTTTGCTCTCTGTACGTCTTGTTACAGCCCGAGCCAGTTGGGTAGCCAGAGCGACTTCCATCTGGTGACCACCACCGCCGGTGTGCCGCCTGTGGCCGGCGATACCTACAACCTGCAGGTCACGTACTACACTCTGAATTCTTCTCAGAATGACCAAGTGACCCTGAGCCCGGCGGTGACCGGCGTATCGAACGCCTTCGCCAGCGGTTTGGCGGTTTCGAACAGCGATACGCCTACGTTCACGTGGACGTATCCTGCCAACGCCACCAACTATACCTATCAGCTCACGGTGACGGATGCTGTCGGAAACGTCGTCTGGCAGATTCCGGCCGCAAACGCCATGGCAGTTAGCTTTACGAGTTCGGTGAGCCCCTCGATTACTTGGGGAAGCGATCCGACCAACACGACGAATACACCGTCGGTGGCCAGCCTTACCTCTGGTGCCAACTACCAGTGGTCTATCAGCGCCATCGATAGCAACGGAAACGCCGACATCAACGGAAACATCATTAGCGCCGGAAACATTGCCACAGTGCAGCAGACGTTCGTTGCGCCTTAGTTAGTAAGAACCAACCACCTGCGGCCCGGGGCGTGGAAGCGTTCCGGGCCGTAATTTTCTGATGGGCTGATCTGTCGGAGCGAGAAGAGGCATGCGACGAACGCTATTGCTGCTGCTGCTGCTGACCCTCGGCGGGTTGTACGCTGCCGGACAAACCGGTGCCCCAGTGTTGTTCTATACCGACATCGATTCCGGGCCGGCTACCGGTGGAGAAGACGGCACAGATGGGGCATTCTTATGCGTGTACGGCGAGAGCTTCGGTTCGGCACAGGGAAGTTCGACCATAACCATCGGCGGGGTGCAAGTTGCCCAGTACAAGCTTTGGTCCGACCCGGGACAGCCTTATCAAGCGGGAACGAATATTGCCAAAGCGTGCGTGCAGATCAGCCACAGCACTCCCAGCGGCGAACAGCCGGTCCAGCTTACGACCTCTGCCGGCGCCAGCAACACGTTATCCTTTACAGTCCGGCCGGGGAGCATTTGGTGGGTCGCCAAATCGGGTAGCGATACTAAGGGCGATGGTTCGCAAGCCAAGCCTTGGCAGACCGTCAGTCAATGCAAGAGCCAAATGGCAGCAGGCGACATCTGTGTGATTCAAGATGGCGTGACCATAAAAGGCATGGAGAATAATGGTGCCGCCATCTGGCTGAACTCCGATGGAGCCCCTGGGCTTCCAAAGGCGCTGGTCGCTTACCCCGGTGCTACCGTTCTTGTTGCGGTCGCAGCTAACAAGATCCAGGGGATTAATAACGTAGGCAATGTGAACGAAAAATCAACTTGCGCCTCAGCGGGATGCTCCTACTGGACGGTCGCCGGACTTAGCGGCATAAGCGGCGGCAACGGCGGCATCTGGCTGGCAGGCGGCTCCAGCTTTCGCATCGTGGATAACGACATTATGTGCCAAGGGTCCTCCTGCGAACAGGTCGGAGGTCTGAACGGCGGCTTGGCAACAACAACACCCTACCTGTACATCTACGGCAACCGCTTCCACGATATTGGTTGCCACGAAGACGTCACCTATTGGGACGGTACCTCAAAATCGATTTCTCTCCACCCGTGCGCCTTGACGACGCCCTCCGTTACGCCCGCGGTCACGATCAAAACCACGGGCAATAAGTTCACGCTTTCTGGCGCCAACAGTGGAGTTACTGAGGGGAACGTGATTTTTGCGTCCCAGCAGTTCGCCCGCGTCATTTCTTGCAACAGCCAGTGCCTTGCCGGTAAGTCACAGGGGACTCTCGATACCGCCTTTTCTTCCGACCTCACTAAGGGAACTAAGTTCGAGTACCGTGACTTCGAACCAGGCAAACTGTGGCAAAACGTTTATTTTGGCACAGGCAGCAACCATGTCTGGTTTGCCTGGAATAATGTGGATGGCAGCACCGGAAGGGCCTGCGATGGAGTACAGTTTCAGGCCACAAACGGTAGTCCGTTATACGACCTCCACGTGCATGACAATTTCATACACGGTACGGTTTGCGACGGAATCGATTTTGACACCGTGGACCCGTCCCAGTCGGGGAGAGTGGAAGCCTATAACAACGTAATTTACAGTGCTGGCGTGGGCATCGGTACGGCTTTTAACGGTGGCGATCCGTTGGGCGGAATGGCCCACTACTCCTGTATCTATAGCCCGGGGAACGCCAGCGAAGGAATCTACGGCAGCGGATCGGTATTGGTTTACAACAACACTCTCTATGACTGTGGCGGCCGGGTGGCGTTAGGCAATGCGGGCGGGGAAACCAGCGGGATTGACGTGGGCCCGGGAACGGATCCCGCCCTTTTTATGGTGGCCAGCAATAATATCGTTTACGCTGCCAGTCCGGTGGAGACCTACATCCAGAATCCGTCCATTCCCAGTGGCGTATGTACAGGCACCCCACTCCCCAGCCAGTGTCCCGAAGCAAGCGTTAACAACGTCTTCTACGGCTCGGCTTCCGCCGCTCCCAGCAATTTGACGAACAGTATTGTCGAAGATCCTAAGTTTGAGAATCCGCCCGGCGACTTCCATCTGTATGTTTCCAATCCTGCGGCTGGCGCCAACAGGGCTGGGTTGGCGAGCGTCACGGATTTTGATGGACTAGGTCGGAATTCCAGCAATCCTACCCCCGGCACTTACGAGTATGTGTCGAACGCTCCCGCAAGCCCCAGGCAAGGAGCCGGAAGTTCGACGAGCATAAGCACGGATTACAATCCACAAAACTACGGCTCACCGGTGACTTTCACGGTTTCGGTGGCTGGTTCCTCGCCGTCGGGGCAGGTAATGGTGTATGACGGTACGACTGAGGCGATTGAGCTCACGCTGGATGGCACAGGCACCGCTTCCTACATAGCCTGGTCACTCGCGTCAGGCCCGCACACGATCACCGCCAACTACCTGGGCGATTCCAACAATGCAGGCAGCCAGGGCAGCTTGGACCAAATGATGAACGGCCCTGCGGCGGTTTTGTCGGCGACGGCGCTGAGCTTCACCTCCCAACTCAATACGCCCACAGCACAGTCCATAAGCCTCAGCAACTCTGGTTCAGAGCCGCTGACCATTAGCAGCATCACGCTGAGCGGCGCCAATACGTTCTCGATAACCAGCGACGGCTGCCTTACTGCCAACCCACCAGTAACGCTGCGCCCCAATGCCAGTTGTGCGATCGAAGTGACGTTTACGCCCACTAGCGATACCACGCAGCAGGGCACACTGAATGTCGCTGTTGCGGCGCCCGCGATTTCCCAGCAAGCGACCCTTACAGGTGTGGGCACCGGCGGCCCTGCGGCGGTGTTGTCGGCAACGGCTCTGAGCTTCAGTTCCCAGGTCAATACACCAGCGACTCAGACCATAAACCTCAGTAACCCTGGCACGACGCCGCTGACCATTAACAGCATCACGCTGAGCGGCGCCAAGGCATTCTCGATAACCAACGACGGCTGCCTTACTTCCAACTCAGCCGCAACGCTGGGCCCCAATGCCAGTTGCGCCATAGAAGTGACGTTCAAGCCTACCAGCGCAACCACCAAGCAGCAGGGCTCCCTGAAAGTCACTGTTGCAGCGCCAGCGACTTCCCAGCAGGTTACCCTTACGGGCATGAGCAGCGACTTTAGCCTTCCTGCTACACCCCCGTCTATGACCATAGTCGCAGGGCAATCGGCCATGGGCATGTTTCCGCTCTCTTCGGTGAACGGCTTCAGCGGCCCAGTTGCCCTCACCTGCACCATTCCGAGCACGATGAATGGAGCATCTTGCACGGTAACGAACCCCGTCTCGGTTCCAATCAACTCGACGAGCGACGCCACTCTGACCGTTACCACCACGGCTCCCCAGTCGACGACTCTGCTTCGTCACGGTCGAATTGGCGGAGCCCTGGGAATATTTTTTGTGAGTGGGGTTCTCCTGAGAGTCCCCCAGAGACGTGGTAAGCCAGGAACAGCGAAGCGACTGCTTCTCCTTTCCGCGCTCGCCGGAATCATGGGTTACGGCGCAGGATGCGGAAGTGGAGCCACCAGCGGGAGCAGCACTACCGCTCACGGCACTCCGACGGGGACATATTCGGTGGTGGTGTCGGCGACTAGCGGCGCCATTACGCATACCATGAAGGTTTCGGTGGTGGTAAAGACTTAGGCATGGGCGTTGGGAGGACAGCCCCTTGGGGATCAGGCCGTGAGCCGGTGGCGGAGAGCAGGTAGGCGGTGCCGTTGGGAATGCGCCTGCAGGGCTCTTCAATGCGCTAGGCTGGTCTTGCTGCCTCCGGCAGGGCGTGGGTGCCGCGGCCTCACCTCGGACACCAATCAGTAATCGCCGCATCGCGGAAGCTTCGAATACGAACCTCCCGCACGGTGTTTCCTGCGTTTTAATGAGCTGCCCGCAACCCTGCGCGCAGCTTTTTTTGTTTGAGGCAAAGTACCGCACCAATGCGGCGAAAGATGGGACCAATCTTAGGCGATTCACCGGCTGGAAGGTGATGATTATTAATTCGATTCTATGAGGTATCCGACGCAACACCTTTGTGCGTGTAGAGTGCTTTCCAAGCTGTCGATTACATTGGATACTATAGCTCGCTATCCGATCGAGCGCCGGATCGCGCATCCGGCGACCGATCGTACTGTCGATCGACTTCGATCTCGAGCTTGTGGGCCCTGCGTTACCAACCACCAGGAGAGCGTATGAAACGTCTCATCGGGGTCGTCGTGCCCCTTTTCCTCACACTCGCGATCTCGCTCTGGGCGCTTCCCGGGGCAGACTCCAGCGCCACGATTCCGCATCTGGTGAAGTTCAGTGGCGTGATCACGGCTCCGGCCGGAGAGTCAACGCTGATCTTTGCTCTGTATGCGGATCAGACCGGCGGTGCGCCGCTGTGGCAGGAGACGCAGAGCGTGGCCGTCGATGCCAGCGGTCACTACACCGTGCTGCTGGGCGCACGCAATGAGTCCGGCATTCCGGTCGAGCTCTTCAGCAGCAACGAAGCGCGCTGGCTGGGCGTGCAGGTACAGGGACAGGCCGAGCAGCCGCGCGTGCTGCTGGTCAGCGTCCCCTATGCGATGAAGGCGGCGGATGCCGAGACCCTCGGCGGACTGCCGGCCTCGGCCTTCCTTCGCACGAGCGATCCCGCAGTCAAGGACTTCGTCAACAACCAGGCGATTGTAGCGGCGGCCAACACGGCGGCCTCGGCGGCGACCTCGATCACGGCGACGAATGCGCAGCCGAACGTCTTCCCGATTTTCACTGACACGACCGGTGATTTGGGCCCCTCGGTGCTGACCCAGGTAGTGACGCCGACGACGACCTATCTCGGCTTCGGTACGACCAATCCTCTCTTCAACCTTCACTTTGTCTCGACGGTCGATCCGGCGGCGCTGACGATCGAAGGTTACGGCACGCTGGTGGGCATTAATTTCATGGGACGGCGGGCGCGGGGCACACCGGCCAGTCCGCAGGCCTTGCAAAAGGATGACAACATCATGGCGATGCAGGGTCGCGGTTACGGCGCGACGGCATTTTCGCCGTACAGCCGCGCCTACATGAAGTTTTTTGCGGCGGAGAACTGGACAGACACGGCGCAGGGATCCTATATCACGATGGCGACGACTTTGAAGGGGACCTCGCCGGCCGCTTCGGCTACGGAGCGACTGAGAATTACCGATGCCGGCTGGGTCGGCCTCGGCACGACGACGGCCGGTGTTCCGATCGACCAGATGTTGACGGTCGCCGGCTCGGTGCACCTGACGGCCGGCGGCATCGTCTTCCCGGATAACAGCACTCTCAACTCGGCAAACAGCGTGGTTGTTACCGGCGCGCCAATGAGTGGAGAGGTGACGATCAATGACACAAGCACGAAGCAGGGTGCTGATGCCCTCACGGTCACCACGGCTGCGCCAGGTGGTTCGGCCATCGTGGGCACGTCGTCGTCCGGAGTAGCGGGTTCGGACGGCCTCGTGGGCTCTGGCGTCTCCGGCAGAGGCACCAATGGGGCCACGGGTCTCTATGGCACCTCGGACACCGGATTAGCTCTCGTCGTCGATGGAGTGGACGGCTCATACGGCGATGCCTTGATTACGGGACTGATCGAGAACGGCAATGAGTTGATCGGCGCGCCCGTCGATAACGGGTGTGTGGGTTGCTCCGCACCGCCGCCGCCGTACATGGGCATGATGCTCCGCCGCTTCGTCAGCGATCCCAACAGTCCAAGCTATGGATCAGTAGTGGCGTACGTATTGGTTGACAACACAAACACCGCAGGCGTATCGCTTGAGCGTGAGACCACGACCGTAAGCGGCAGCCAGGTTGCGA
>Ga0326727_10027406_pt1 | contig 10463 bp, 7 predicted proteins | sample MB2enrmetagenome_FD_207643 | JGI IMG/M metagenome (GOLD analysis project Ga0326727, IMG submission 207643) | Lab enriched peat soil microbial communities from McLean, Ithaca, NY, United States - MB29MY | ecosystem: Environmental > Terrestrial > Soil > Wetlands > Peat | place: USA: New York...
ACCCCTCGGAATCACCGCGCACCCTGCGCTTCGAGGCCATGAAACTGCTGATGCCCTTTCTGGACCGCCGGGCCAACCCCAAACGGAAAATGATCCGCCTCATCGGGGTCCGGGTGGAAAAGCTGGGAAAGTGATGCGGTGGGGGGAGGGCCAGGGATACTTACAAAAAATCCCCGCCCTCCCGCCAAGCCCCCCTCCCAACCCGTAAGACCGGCCGGAGGCCGGCGCCGCTAAAGCATAATAAAAAAGGGCGACCCAACGGGTCGCCCCTACTTATGGGGGTTGGGGGATGGGGTTGGGGGGCGGTGGCCGAAGGCCCCTGCCCTTTCCCCAAGACCTTACCACCCCATGGTCAGGTAGTCGTGGATGGAGTTGGAGGCCAGGCGGCCGGCGCCCATGGCCAAAATCACGGTGGCGGAGCCGGTGACGATGTCGCCGCCGGCCCAGACCCGGGATTTCATGGTCTTGCCGGTCTTGGGGTCGGCGATGATGTAGCCCCACTTATTCAGCGCCAGTCCCGGGGTGCCCTTGGTGAGCAGCGGGTTGGAGCCGGAGCCGATGGCGACCACCGCGGTATCGATCTCCACCGTGAATTCAGAGTCAGGGATGGGCACCGGGCGCCGCCGCCCGGAGGCATCGGGCTCGCCCAGCTCCATCTTCTCGCATACCACCGCGGCGAGACGCCCGGTGGCGTCATCGCCCAGAAACCGCAGCGGATTGGAGAGCAGCATGAACTCGACGCCCTCTTCCTCGGCATGATGGACTTCCGCGGTCCGGGCGGGCAATTCGGCCGTGGAGCGCCGGTAGATGATATAGGAGTGATCCGCCCCCAGCCGCAGGGCGGTGCGGGCCGAGTCCATGGCGACGTTGCCGCCGCCGAAGGTGGCCACGTTCTTGCCCCGGACGATGGGGGTGTCGTATTTGGGGAAGCTGTAAGCCTTCATCAGGTTGGAGCGGGTCAGGTATTCGTTGGCCGAATAAACCCCGATGAAGTGTTCCCCGGGGATTTTCAGGAACACCGGCAGGCCGGCGCCCACTCCCAGGAAGATGGCCTCAAAGCCCTGCGCGAAGAGCTCATCCACGGTTTCGCTGGCGCCGATGACACAGTCCACCTGGATCTTGACCCCCAGGCGCTCCAGAAAGTTGCATTCCTGGGCGACGATGGCCTTGGGGAGCCGGAACTCGGGGATGCCGTAAAGGAGCACCCCGCCGGGACCGTGCAGGGCCTCATAGATGGTGACCTCATGGCCCTTGAGGATCAGGTCGCCGGCCACCGTGAGTCCGGCGGGGCCGGCGCCCACCACCGCCACCTTCTTGCCGGTGGGGTCGGCCTTGGGGGGCAGGAATTGCTTGCCATGCTCCCGCTGGTAGTCGGCCGCGAAGCGCTCCAGGTTGCCGATGCCCACCGGGGCGTCCTTCTTGCCCAGGACGCACAGGCCTTCGCACTGCACCTCCTGGGGGCAGACCCGGCCGCACACCGCCGGCAGGGAGTTCCTTTCCCATAGTTTCCGGATGGCGGCCTCAAATTCGCCTTCCTTAATCTTGGCGATAAACTGGGGTATTTCGATTTCCACCGGGCAGCCCTGTTTGCAGCGGGGGTCTTTGCACTGGATGCAGCGTTGCGCTTCCATCATGGCCAGCTCCGGGGTGAAGCCGTAAGGCACTTCCTCGAAGTTGCGGGCCCGCACCTTGGGTTCCTGCTCCGGCATCTTCTGGCGGGGAATCTTCTCTTTCTTGGGAGCTTGGACTTCTTCGGTCATTCTCGTTTCTCCTTGGTGACTTGCTATTTGGGCAAGGATCCGGGCGTACCGCAAGAGCAGGTGGTGGGCATGCCCAGGAACTGGTCATAAGAGAGCTTCTCCTCGGCGCAATAGGCCCGGAGCCGCAGGGTCAGCTCTTCGAAATCGGTGGCATGGCCGTCGAATTCCGGGCCGTCCACGCAGGCGAACTTCATCTGGCCGCCGACGCGCACCCGGCAGCAGCCGCACATGCCGGTGCCGTCCAGCATGATGGGGTTGAGGCTCACCATGGTCTTGACCCCGTACTCCTTGGTCATTTTGCAGCAGAACTTCATCATGGGCACCGGCCCGATGCACACCGCCAGAGCGATGTCCTTATGCTTTTCCAGGGTTTCCTTCAACTTATCGGTGACGAAACCCTTGTGGCCGTAAGTGCCGTCGTCGGTGCAGACCATCAGTTCATCGGAGGCCGCCCCCATCTTGTCCTCCAGGATGAGGAGGTCCTTGGTGCGGGCCCCGATGACCGAGAAAACGTAGTTGTCCGCCTGCTTGAGACCCCGGGTGATGGGGTGCAGCACCGCCACCCCGGTGCCGCCCCCCACGCAAATGACCTTGCCCACTTTGTCCAGGTGGGTGGGCTGGCCCAGGGGGCCGATGACGTCCAGGTATCCCTGGCCCACCTGCATGGTCTTGAACAGGGCGGTGCTCTTGCCCACCACCGCGTAAATAACGTTGATCAGGCCCTTCCCCGGGTTGGTGTCGGCCATGGTCAGGGGGATGCGCTCCCCGGTCTCATCGGCCCGCAGGATGACAAACTGTCCCGGCTTGGCCTTTTGGGCGATCTTAGGGGCCTTGATCCAGTTGCTGATCACCGTCCCCTGGGCCATTTCCTGACGTTCCACTATCTCAAACATAGCCACCGTTCTCCTCACTTCGGGAAAAATTTTTCTGCCGCCCCATTGCTGCCGGCCCTTAGCTGAGCCGGACCCGGTCTATCACTATTTTTTATTTTTTACCACGCCTTCGGCGCAAGAAGCAAGTGATAAATATCACAAAATCATCTTCGCCAATGGCGCGGCCTCGACTTGACCGAAAAAAATCCTGCTTCCACGAAGAAGCCCGGAAGCTTGGATTCGCCTAAAAAACCCTCCAGGCCCCGGAGGGCCTGGAGGGTTTCAGGTTTTGGGTTCTTGGTCTTTTTGGTTTTTGGTTTTTGGTTTTTCCTCGTCGATCGGAGTTGCCATACCTTCTTCCATATCGGCCGTGTATCGCTTTTGGCCACTGCCGGGCAGTGAGGTATTAGCCCGGAAATAAAAATTACCGAGCTAAATCTCTTGCATCAACTCTTCTGCAATGGGTTGGCAAAAATGGCCGCGCCCCCCAGTTCCACCTCAATCTCCAGCAGCCGGTTATACTTGGCGATGCGCTCGCTGCGGCACACCGAACCGGTCTTGAGTTGGCCCCCGCCCATGGCTACGGCGAAGTCGGCGATAAAGGGGTCTTCCGTCTCCCCAGAGCGATGGGAAATAACGAAGCCCCAGCCTGCCTGCCGGCATAGATGGATGGCCTCTATGGTCTCGGTGACGGTGCCGATCTGGTTGAGCTTGATGAGTACGGCGTTGGTCGATTTTTCGGCGATCCCCCGGGCGATGAACCGAGTGTTGGTCACGTAGTTGTCATCCCCCACGATTTGGATCCGATCCCCGAGAGCCGCGGTAAGCTCTTGGAACCCCTGCCAGTCATTTTCCGCCAGGCCGTCTTCGATGGAAACGATGGGGTATTTTCCAACCCAGACTTCATAAAGGTTAACCATCTCGGCGCTGATCTTCTGTCCCTGCTTGGATTTGCTGAGGTTATAGACCCCTTCCTCGTAGAAGGAACTGGCCGCGGGGTCCAGGGCGATGGCCAGGTCTTGACCCGGCTGGTATCCCGCGGCGGAGATGGCCTCCAGAATCACCTCGCAGGCTTCCTCATTGCTCTGGAGATCAGGGGCGAACCCGCCTTCGTCACCCACGTTGGTGGCATAGCCCTTTTTCTTGAGAATGGCCTTCAAGCTATGAAAGGTCTCGGAGCAGTACCGCAGAGCTTCAGTGAAAGTTGGAGCCCCGATGGGCACAATCATAAATTCCTGGAAGTCGATGCTGTTGTCGGCGTGCTTGCCGCCGTTGATCACGTTCATCTGGGGCATGGGTAAGCGTCCGGCTCCAGGGCCTCCCAGATATTGATAGAGTGGCAACCGGGCGGAGATAGCCGCGGCCCGGGCCACCGCCATGGACACCCCCAAGATGGCATTGGCCCCCAGGTTGCCCTTATTGGGGGTGCCGTCCAGGTCGATCATGAGGCGGTCGATTTCACCCTGGCGAACGGGGTCATGGCCGACGAGATGAGAAGCGATGACCGTGTTGACGTTGTCCACGGCTTGCAGCACGCCCTTGCCGCCATAGCGTTTCTTGTCCCCATCCCGCAACTCCACGGCTTCGTTTTCGCCGGTGGAGGCGCCGGATGGCACGGAAGCGGACGCGGTGATGCCGCGGTCCAGGGAAACATAAGCCCGAAGGGTGGGGTTGCCGCGGGAATCCAGGATTTCCAGAGCCCGGACGGACACGATTTTATCACTCATGCTTGCTCCTTTTTTTCTTCAGAGGATAGGCGGGCGCGGTGCCGCCCGGATAAGATGCGCTGCACTTCATCTCTGACCATCTTGGCGTGGTGCTTGGCGAGCGTGCCCAGGAATTGACGGGCTTCCGGGGTGCCGATCTCTCCCAGGGCCTGGACCGCTGCTCTGGCGATATAGACATCTTCAGTCTTTTCGACCAAATCAATCAAGGGTGGGACCGCCTGCATATCCTTGAGTTGCCCCAGCAGCCAGGCCGCCCGGATGGGAGTTTCCTTTTCCGGATGTTCCAGGGCGAGAATCAGTTTTTCCACGTAGTCCCTGGACTTCCAAAATTTCCGGATATCCAGGCCACAATGGGGGCAATGGGATACATCTTGGTCGAAGTCCCTCCAGCAGCGGGGGCAGTAAAACCTCATGGCTTCAGGCCGACTTCAAAGCCCCAGGGGAGCCTTGCACCGGGTTTAAAAATCCACAAAGGTGCCCCGCTTCATGCCCCGCAAATGGCAGGCATCGTCAATGGAGATGATATTCCAGGTCTTTCTCACCCTTTGGGGGTCTTCCATCAGGTGAAAGCGGTTGACGCAGGTAGTGTCCTGGGCGATGCGCCAGAAATGGGAATTTTCCAGGCCGATGAAAGCGGCAATGAGAACATTAGCGAAAATTATCTTAAATATCCCGTCCCCTCTTGTGCAGTGATTCCCCTTCAACAATTAGAGCTCACTATAAAGAAGCCTCGACCTTCTCCTTAAAAGCCAGGAGTTGCGTTTCGGCCTGGAGAATTTTGTCCAGCTGCCGGTCCAGATCACCCACCCGCACGGTGGTGGCCTGGGCGCTGCTCTGTTTCTGCCCCAGGGCCCGCTCCAAGGCCTGGCGGATGGCCTGGGTGGTATCGTCCACCTTGGCCAGCCAGGTCTGACGGTAATCCCGGGCGATTTCCTGCAGGCGCCGGTTGAAGTCGTAGCGGAGGCGGCCGCAGTGTTTATCCACCAGCTCCGTGACGTTTTCCAAGAGTTTTTTCAGCATCAAACCCTTGGTCAGGGCCCGGGGCAAGAGGGAAGTGGCCGTCATCTGGAGGATCTCCAGGCCCACCGGGTCTTCCTTGAATTTGAACCAGAACTCGCTCCTTTCCATGAAGGCTTCTTCTGCGGCAAAGCCTCGCAGGGAAAAGTCAAAGATTCTGGCGGTCAATTGTGTAATACGCTCCAGGATGGCGTTGATGCGCGCCGCGAACTCCTGATGAGTCTCGCCCAGTTTCTGGGAGAGCTTTTCAATCTCCTGGCGCCGCCAGGTGGTAAAGACGTCCCTCAAGGCCTGAAAGAGGAAATTTTCCATGTCACCGCGTAAATCCCCGACAGTGCGGCTTTTTTGCTGGAAAGCCTCCTTAACCTCCCGGAGCAAACGGACATTAGTTTTTATTTTAAAAGCCTCCAGGTCGGCGTCCAATTCCCCGATGACGCCTTTTACCCGGCCATCCAACAGGAGCAAGGACATTTCCCGTTCCTTTTCCAGCCCCTGCAATTCCAGGTTAAACTGGACGATCTTCTCTTCCAGCTCTTTCAAAGGGAGACCGCTGGCCTGGCGTTCCACCTTCAGGCCCAGGGTGGAGTCGGTAATGGCCTTGAGCGCCCCGCTGAGACAGGAAATCAGCAGCACCCGGCCCTTTTCTTGGTAGAGAAAATCCCGCAGGTGACTTTCAAACAGGGGAAGCAAGCTTTGCTCCAGGTACTCCGGATCCCCATTGATCTTGCCCTCCATGGCCCACTTGGCGGAAATGGGAAAGATCATCACCCGGTCGGTGGCCAGGTTCTCTTGGAGCACTTGCGTGGTGAAGTCCAGCGCTTCCTGGACCTCCCCGGCCTCTACGTAGTCGATTTTATTCAATACGAAAAAGAGCTTGTGAACGTATTCCCGGATATCTTTCAAGAACTCCTGTTCCGCGGCGGACAGGGGCGGGTCCACAGTGACCACGAAAATTGCGGCGTCCACCTGGGGCAGATAATTGTACGCCACGTCCGTATTGTGGCTATAGACCGATCCTACCCCTGGGGTGTCGATGATTCTCACCCCATCCCGAAGGTATTCGCTGGGGTAGGCGATCTCCACCTCCCGCACCCCTTTCTGGTTTTTGGGGTTCCATTTTTCCGTGATGTAGTCCCCCAGCTCATTTATGGTAATGCGGCGGGGCTGGTCGTTGTGAAAATGCACCTGGATGTCGAGTTGCTCCCCATAGCCCAGGATGGTCACCACCGAGGTTAGCGGCACTATGGCGGTGGGCAGCACCGCTTCGCCCAACAAGGCGTTGATCAAGGTGCTCTTGCCCCGTTTGAACGCGCCCAGCACCACCAGGTTGAAGCGGTTGGTGCGTAACTTGTAAATAAGGCGTTGGAGCTTCGGTCCTTTAAGTTCCGGCAACTGGGCCAAATGGCTGAGTTGCTGCTCCAGCGCCTCTTGAAGATCTCGATAGGTTCCCATGACATCCTTCTTTAACTTGGGCAAAAAAAAACTTCCGCCCTTTCTTTGGACAGAAGTCATCGTCCCACGCCCAAGGGCGGGGCGGTTTGTGGCGGACTTCATCGCCCCTTTTTTAGTGAAATTTTAAAATGGCTATAAGGGAAAAGTCAATATACTCCAAATTCTATCCAGATCTCTTGCGCTAAGCCTGTACCATTTTCAGCGGGAGGCCACTATGGCATAGCCATCCGGCTCCCGGGTAAATCCGGAAGCCGGATGGGCTTGACTAAAGGACCTCCAGGCCGTATAGGCGGCCTGGAGGGAAAGAATTTCAGTTAGAACAAGCCGTAAGGCTTGCCGGTCTTGAGGTTCACGTCCACCTTCAGGAAGGCCGGGCTGGAGCTGGTGCCGGGCATCAGGCTGATGCTGCCGGTTTGCGGGCAGATGTACTTGGCGCCGCTGTACAGCAGGAAATCCCGGACCGCCAGTTTCCAGCCCCTGGGCGCGCCCTTAATGTTGGGGTCGTGGGTCAGGCTCAGGTGCGTCTTCACCATCATGGTATAGTAGTCTTTATATTTGGGATCAGCTTCAAACTGCTTGAGCTTTGCATCGGCCTCGGGCGTATAGACCACCCCGTCGGCCCCGTAGACTTCCTTGGCGATGGTTTCTATCCGCTTGCCGAGCGGCATATCCATGGGATAGAGGAACTTGAAGTCCACTTTCTCTTTGCAGGCTTCAATAACCGCGTCGGCCAGCTCCAGGGCGCCGTCGCCGCCATAGCGCCAGTAGTTGCCCTCCGCGGCCAGGGCTCCCGCGGCTTCTGCGGCCCGTTTGACCATGGCAATCTCTTCATCGGTGTCGGTGGCGAAGCGGTTGATGGAAACCACCGGCTTGACCCCGGACTTCTTGACGATGTTGATGTTGTGGATCAGGTTCTTGAGGCCGTCCTCCAGCCAGGCCAGGGTCTGGGGGGTGGATTTATAGTATTCCGGGGGGATGGGCCGGCCCGGCCGGACGGGCAGGGGCGGGGGCACGGCGTTGACCCCGTGGTGCTTCAGGGCCCGGACGGTGCAGGTGAGCACCGCCGCATTGGGTTTCAGCTTGCCGTGGCGGCACTTGATATTCCAGAACTTCTCAAAGCCCAGGTCGCAGCCGAAGCCGGACTCGGTGGAGCAGTAGTCGAAGAGCTTCAGGGCCATCCGGCAGGCGACGATGGAATTCTGGGCCACCGCGATGTTGCCGAAGGGCCCGGCGTGTACGAAGCAGGGCTGTAATTCTACGGTGGCGCACAGGGTGGGGTTGATGCTCTGGTACAACCAGGCGCACATGGCCCCGGCGCACCCCAGGTCCTCGGTGGTGACGGGTTTGCCCTTCTTGTCATAGGCCACGGTGATCTCGCCCAGCATTTTACGCAGATCCGCCAGGTCGGTGAACATGGACAGGATGGCCATCACTTCCGAGGCTACGGCGATGGAGAAGCTGGAGTCCATCTCGAAGCCGTCCATCTTGGAGCCCCGGCCGATGGTGATGTTGCGCAGCATCTGGGCGCACAGGTCAAAGCACCATTTGAACGTCACATTTTTGGGGTCGATGTCCAGCCGTTTGATGCCGATCTTGGCCAGTTGGGCGTCGTCGTAGTTGAACTCGTGCTGCAGCCGGGAGGTCACGGCCACCATGGCCAGGTTATTGGCGATCGTGACGGCGTTGATGTCCCCGGTGAGGCCCAGGGAAAAATCAGTCATGGGAATCAACAGGGCGATGCCGCTGCCCGCGGAGGTGCCCTTGATGTTCATGGTGGGGCCGCCGGAGGGCTGGCGGCAGGTCCCGCCCACGTTCATCCCCCGCTTGCCCAGGCCTTCCATCAGGCCCATGTTGGTCACGCTCTTACCTTCGCCCAGGGGAGTGGGGGTGATGGCGGTGACGTCGATGTAATAGCCATCCTTCTTGTCCTTCAGGCGCTCCAGGACCTTCACGTAGTCCACCCGGCCGATTTTTTTGCCCATGGGGATGCGCTCTTCGGGCAGGATGCCGATCTTGTCGCACTGCCGGTTAAAATCCAGGTCCTCTTCGGCGAGCTCGCCAATCTGCCAGTCTTGCTGTTTGGTGGGATCATACTTCGCCATAAAACCGCCTCCTTAAGATAGTGTAATAATTCACTTTTGCCAGACCTGAAAAACGCCGGGGTTGACCGCAAACTCGACCCTGGGCGGACCATCCCCTAGATGGAGTCACGCCAGGGCTAATACTTTTTTTCACATGGCCCTCTTTATAAACGACCGGCCCTGGCTTTGTCAATAAATTTTTTATTCTAGGAAAGCCGCGGGAGCAAAATTCCGGAGGCTTTTTATATTTGACAACCCCTTTCTTTCTCCATAAAGTTAAGTGAATAGATGTGCAAATCCTTAGAGCAGGCCCATCCCCACGATTTTCCAGGAAGCGGCCCGGCAACCACAATTTCCCCACCCCGCGGCTTCCGGGGGCGGCGCCGCACCCGGTATAGAAGGTAGGAGTCTTTTTTTTTGTTCTGGATTAATGGGAGAGGAGGAACCCTATGGTCATCGGGGAATCAAAGCCCCTGGCGGAAATCCTGGAAAAGGTCAAGGATTTTAAAAAGATAGTGGTGGCCGGCTGCAAAGGCTGCGTCACTGTTTGTTGCGTGGGCGGCGAGAAAGAAGTGGCTATCCTGGCCTCCGAACTCCGGATTGCCCGCAAGGCCGCCGGCAGCGAGCTGGAAGTGAAGGAATATACCTGCGAACGTCAGTGTGACCCGGAATATATCGAACCCCTGGATGACCTAGTGGCCGACGCCGACGCCGTGGTCTCCATCGCCTGCAGCGTCGGGCCCCAATACATCGTGGCCCGCTACCCCTACCTCAAGGTCTTTCCCGGGCTCAACACCACCAGCATTGGCGGCGCCGTGGAACATGGGGTCTGGAAGGAGTTTTGCCAGGCCTGCGGCAACTGCATCATCGACGATTTCGGCGGCCTCTGCCCCATCACCCGCTGCGCCAAGCAGTTGCTCAACGGCCCCTGCGGCGGCTCTTCCCAGGGCATCTGCGAAGTGGGCAAGGGCAGCATTCCCTGCATCTGGCAACTCATTTATGATCGTCTGCAGAACTTGGGGGAGCTTCACAAGCTCACCGAAGTGCAGTTATATAAGAATTGGTCCACCAGCCGCGACGGCGGGCTGCGCACCTCAATACGGGAGGAGTTGAAACAATGACCGCCGAATATGTTGCGGGAAGCAAACTGGAAAAGATCTTCAAAAGCGGCCAGAAGGCAGTCACCGGCGAATGCGGCCCCCCCCGCGGGTCCGACGCCGAGTATTTCCGGCACAAGGCCAATTATCTAAAAAACGTCGTGGACGCGGTGAATGTCACCGACAACCAGACCGCGGTGGTGCGTTTCTGTTCTCTGGCTGCCTGCAAGATCCTTTTGGAAATGGAAATAGAGCCGGTGATGCAGATGGTCACCCGGGACATGAACCGCATCGGCTTGCAGAGCAATGTACTGGGAGCCGCCGCCCTGGGCATCAAGAACCTGCTGTGCCTCACCGGCGACCACCAGTCCTTCGGCGACCATCCCCAGTCCAAAAATGTCCACGATATGGACTCGGTGATACTGCTGCACACGGTGAAGACCATGCGGGACGAAGG
>Ga0326727_10027407_pt1 | contig 10463 bp, 7 predicted proteins | sample MB2enrmetagenome_FD_207643 | JGI IMG/M metagenome (GOLD analysis project Ga0326727, IMG submission 207643) | Lab enriched peat soil microbial communities from McLean, Ithaca, NY, United States - MB29MY | ecosystem: Environmental > Terrestrial > Soil > Wetlands > Peat | place: USA: New York...
GCCCTTGTGCCCGGCTTGCTGGCCTGCCTGCCTCACTGGAGCCGGCTTCGGCGCCTGCGCGTGCGGCTGTGGCGGCGGTTGTGGCTCTTGCTGCTGCACCTGAGGCTGTTGCGCCGGGGCTACGCCTGCTTGGCTGCTCTTGTTTTTGCGGCGGCGGCGGCGACGCCGATGCCCCTGCTGTTGTCCCTGACCGATGACCGGGACTGGCCCCAATTCAGTTTGGGGCTCTGTCAATTCTGTTGTCATGTGTAAGCTTCCTGTTGCATTGCTAAGTAGTTCGTTGCCATCCGCTGCATCGCGCATTCTGATTCAGATCTCATTCAGACTTGTTTAGACTTTTTACTGCCGGGCGTTCAGCTTCGCTCGCCCGCCGTCATCCAATTCCACCTGGGGAATACCACAGCAACCAGCGAAACGCGTCGCGAATATCGCGTCAACCGCACTGAAGCCAAAATTAGATTCAAACTCCGTGCACAATCCTGGGCGTGCTCTATCGCTCAAGCACTATTACAGATTCCGGCCGACCTTTGGCAATCCCCAAAATGCTGTCGCTCCTGCTCGCGGCGCCGATTCGGCCTCGCGGCCCGGATTGACCCGTATATGACCTCAGTGAAAATGCTCTCCGGCAGCCACGCGCACAAGAACCTCAAAAAACAGCTCCATCCGGTTGTCAGGATCGTGACGATGCGGCCAGCGCCCTTCTCAGGTGATGCCCTTTCCAAGAAAACTTTGCCGCTCGCAGACCTTCCCAAAATGATCTGCCCGGCGATGCTTCCTTGATCCGCGGCGAGCTAGCTCTTCCCCTTTCGGGTGGCTTGCGTCAGCCGCTTCATAGGCAACTCTCATACTACAGTGAACTCATGCGGCTGGCAAGTGACCTTTGGGCCCCTCAGGCTTCGGGTTCCAAATTGGACGCGGCTCCCAAAGCAGAGCCCCAAGGCCCTCCAAACGCAAGAAACGCCACTCCAAAAAGAGTGGCGTTTCGCTGTCCTGCGCTTGTCACTGGCCTCCCAAAAAGTTTGCGGCCGATGGTTTTTACCGTCGTGCCTTTTTTCGCCTTCCCGACCGGTCTGCCTCTATTTAAGGACCGCTGCGTTGGCGGTTGCTCTTGCCGGGTAGCTACTCTTCTTTGGGCTAGTCAGTAATCTCACAGCGCCCATACATCACTGGCACCCTACATATAGCAATCGGGGGACCAGTCAGGCTGTTGTTTTTTTTCAATAGCTTACGGGGAACATGAGTGAGCAACTATCCTCGATTTTGGAGGTTACACACCCCGTTTCTCCCAAAAACCATAAAAACTGCCTCACCGCTGGCACTGCGGACAGTAATGCGTACCCCGTCCAGCCAGCACCAATCGCCGAATCAGTGTCTGGCAGCGGCGGCAAGGAAGCCCTGTCCGCTGGTAGACGCAATGCTCCAATTGAAAGAACCCGCGCTCGCCCTCGGCGCCTACATAATCGCTCACCGAAGAGCCGCCCAGCCGGATGGCGGCTCGGAGAACCTCACCCAGAGCCAGCCGAAGCGCTTCGAGCTCCGGCCTGGTCAGCCGGCTCGCCAGCCGCCGCGGCCGGATGCCGGCGCGGAATAGGCTCTCGTCGGCGTAGATGTTGCCCACCCCTGAGAGAATCTTCTGATTTAACAGAGCCGCCTTGATGGCCAGCCGCCGTCCGTGAAAAAGCCGTGCAAATTCCTCCGCCGTCACACTCAGAGGATCGGCTCCCGGAGCGCGGAAGCCATCGCAGCGGCTCAGCTCGCGAAACTCCAGCCGGCCAAACCGTCGCGGATCAACAAAGCGCAGCTCCCGCCCGCTGATCAGGCTCACCCGCGCATGAGTGTGCGGCGCAACAGGAGAGTCAGGGGTGGTCACCAGCAATCTCCCCGTCATGCCCAGATGCACAATCCATTGAGCCGCCGGAGCACTTTCCTGTTCTGCCACACCAGCCGGGTGCCCCACCCTCGCCGCGTTTTTGTTTTTGCGGCTAGGGTGGGACTGCGCACTCTCCTCCGCCGCACCCAGCTCGCACACAATATGTTTCCCCGTGCGATGAACGTCGATAATCATTCGCCCTTCCAGCCCTTTGGCCTGAAGCGCCGCCGGCGTTTTGAAGGGTTCGCGCTTTCCGCCGAACCAAACCTCCACAATGCGGTCGCCGCGCAGGTGTTGGTTCACTCCGCGTGCGATTGTCTCGACCTCTGGCAGCTCGGGCATTTGTCTATTGTATGAGGGTTTTCTCCTGCGGCGAGGAGTCTACTCTCCAGCGGATCGTGAGCCAGCCAGGAAGTGAAGAATCGTCTGCACGCCACCTACGGAATCTTCAAATACGGCAGACCCTGTGACGGCAGACGGCGGTTTCCGCAAATTCAATTGGCGATAGAATGAATTGCCAGGTGAAACGGAAGCGAGCTCTGCCGGCAAGCAACCATGCCGAGAGATAGACCCCGATGACTTGAAAATCCCATCTCGATTCAGCCAAAGAGCTTGCCTTACCGCAGAGAATTTTTGGGAATAAACTTCCCGGAGGATTTGCCCGTGAAATATTGCCGCTTTCTTTTCGAGAATCAAACCCACTATGGCGCCGTGGAAAATCGCGCAGGCGAAGAGTGGATTGTGGACCTCGTCACCGCGCCGGAGGAAGACCTGGCCTTCCGGCTGGAGCATGGGCGGGCTACTTCATGGGGTTTTGATTTTGAGCCTATGCCCCTCAGCGCAGCCGAACTGCTTGCGCCCGTTACGCCTTCGAAGATCGTCTGCGTGGGCCGCAACTATCGCGACCACGTGAAGGAGTTGGGGCACGATCTTCCCGCCGAGCCGCTCTTGTTCCTGAAGGCGCCTTCGTCGCTGCTCTCGCCGGGAGGCGTGGTGCGTATGCCGGTGATTTCGGCTCGCGTGGACTATGAAGGTGAACTGGCTCTGGTCATCGGCCGCCGCGTTCGCAACCTGAAAGAAGAAGACTGGCGCTCGACCGTGCGCGGCTACACCGTGGCCAACGACGTGACCGCCCGCGACCTGCAAAACAAGGACGGCCAATGGAGCCGCGCCAAGGGCTTCGACACCTTTTGCCCCGTCGGCCCCGTGGTGAGCGGCGAACTCGACCCCGAAGCCGGACTCACGCTCGAAACCCGCGTCAATGGCGAACTGCGCCAGCACGGCACGACACTTGACTTCATCTTTCCAATCCCAAAATTGTTGAGTTACATCACCGCCGCGATGACTCTCGAACCCGGCGATCTGGTGCTGACTGGAACTCCCGCCGGTGTGGGTCCGCTCAAGCCCGGCGATCGCGTCGAGATAACCATCCCCGGCCTCGGCACGCTGACCAACACATTCCAGCCGGACGAAGGCTGAGACCAGACCGCATCACAAATAATGGGTCTGTCCTCGCGCTGTCAGTCGTACGTCTTCTTTAATGATTCTGGGTTCATTCGTATCGTTTCTTGCTAGAATGACGTGCATGTTGATTCTGGAAATAATTCTGTATTACTTGTTTGTGGCGCTCGTCGTCATAAGCTGGATGTTTTTTGCCGTTCCGCTTCTCTCTCGATTGTTTGGAGCTTCGCTCCCGTTGAGCCCTTGGAAGTGGTGGCGTGCTAAGTTCAACCTCTGGCAAAGCATCCTTCTGAAAGGCGTGTTTGGTTGGGGTGTCGGCATGATCATATTTATCACGGCTGAGCACTACTTAGATTGGAGGCTGCATGGCAGACCGGAGGACCAATTGACTCTCGGCCGGTTTGTAGACATCGCCTACACCTGGCTATTAGGGGGCGTCCTTTTCGGTGGAATGACGCATCTGGGGAGGGGAAATTTTCCGAAAACTAAGCAGCCACCGCCCTGAACACGCTGTTCGATAGCCGGGTGCCGGGTGCCCCAGGTCCGGATTTTCGGACCTGGGAGACCACAACTCTTCTCTTCCGCCCTTTGCAGAAAATAACCTTCCTTCGGCGCACTATCGAAGCAATCAGCAAAGCGGGGCTTGCATGACCCCGGTTCAAAGTGTCAGGCATGCGCCCGGTCTGTTCTGTCAACTATCCTCCCGGTTTATACCAAATGGTAGGGAGTCCACCCCCCCTACCAAGGAGTTATAAATTCCCCTCAAAACCTTGCAGATTATTTTTAACCCGTTTGAAATCAATGCCTGTTGAAAACTTTTCGCTTCAAAATTCTCCCACATGGTGAGATTCGACCCCTGAAAATCACCGGAAAAATCCGGTTTTCGGGGCGATTTTGAGCAAAAATGCACGGCCATTTCGCGCACGTTGGCAGGGCGCGCTGACAACCGATTACTGATCCCCTAGAACGGACTTTGCAGATGATTTCCCTCCTTGCGCGAACAAGATGATTCACCGCCTTGCCACGGGTCCGTTCCACGTGAAACCTCAAAAGCTGATGCGAATCTAAACAGCGGTAAACTGGAATCGAAGGCGCTCGCAGCGCGGAGCGCATTTCCCCAGGAGGAATCATGCCGCAGAATCTGCTTGAACAATTGCGCACGTACACTGTGGTCGTCGCCGACACCGGCGACATCGAGGCAATCGGAAAGTTTCGCCCGCAGGACTCGACCACAAACCCTTCGCTGATTACCGCAGCGGCGCAGTTGCCGCAGTACCAGCCGATTGTAGATGGCGTGCTGCTGGCCGCGCGCAAGGAACTAGGCGCGAATGCGACCGATGCGGCTGTGGCCAACCTCGGATTTCAGCGGCTCGCCATCGCATTCGGCAAAAAGATTCTGGCCATTATTCCCGGCCGCGTCTCTACAGAAGTAGACGCACGCCTTTCCTATGACACGCAGGCTACCATCGCGCAGGCGCGCTCGATCATCAAGCAATATGACACCGAGGGCATTGGCCGCGAGCGCGTGCTGGTCAAGATTGCCTCCACATGGGAAGGCATTCGCGCCGCCGAAGTGCTGGAGCGCGAAGGAATTCACTGCAACCTGACCTTGCTCTTTGGCTTGCACCAGGCCATCGCGGCGGCAGATGCGGGCGTCACGCTGGTCTCACCATTCGTGGGCCGCATCCTTGACTGGTACAAGAAAGACACCGGCAAGGATTTCCACGGTGCCGACGATCCTGGCGTGAAATCCGTGACGGCGGTTTATAACTACTACAAGAAGTTTGGCTATAAAACGCAGGTGATGGGCGCGAGCTTCCGCAACATCGGCGAGATTTGCGAGTTAGCCGGATGCGACTTGCTGACCATCTCTCCGCAACTGCTGGCGGAGCTTGAAGCCACTCAGGCCGAACTGCCGCGCAAGCTCGATCCCGAGGCCGCAAAATCGCTTGTGATCCTGAAGATCGCAGTGGACAAGGAGACGTTTGACGCAATGCACCTTCACGACCGCATGGCCACCGACAAGCTGAAGGAAGGCATTGAAGGCTTCTCGGCCGCGCTGGTCAAGCTGGAATCGCTGCTTGCCAAGCGCCTGGCCGAGTTGGAAGCTCGCGCCCCCGCGGCCCTCTGATTCAATCCATTCTGGGTACAATTAGTCAATCTCCGTGCCCCATCCTTTCGCCTTTTTTCTGGCGAAAGGGTGGGAAACCACGGAACTCAATCAGCTCAAATCATGGTAGACATCTACTCCGACCAGACGCCCAGCAGGTTGCCCGCGCTGTCGGAGAAGTGAAAGCGCCGCCCGCCGGGAAATTCGAATGTTGGCACAACGATGCTGCCGCCAGCCGCCACGATGGCGGCCTCGGCGGCCTTCAGATCCTCGGAGTAGAGCACCACGAAAGGCGCAAATTTAGGCTGCTCCTGTTTCGGGGCGCCCTTTGCAAAGCCAATGGCGATCCCAGCACTGTCCGCGTTACAGTCGATGTAATCCGGACCCCAATCCTTGAAACTCCAACCGAAGACAGTCGAGTAAAACTGCTTAGTCCGCTCGATGTCAGTTGTCGTGAACTCGATGTAGGTGATCTTGTGATGCAATGCGGCGTTGCTCATGATTTCTCTCCTTTTGCGTTGTGCAGAGTGGAGTCGTGGGAAAGGCGGCGCAGATACGAGGCGCAGGCACACCTTTCCCGGTGTGCTCTCGAAGCGCCCCCATCCACATTCCCTCAAGAGCTGGAGAGTGCAGGTAGAGTCCACTGGTTGATTGCCGGTCGCGGACTCGCGAGGTACGAGAACAGGCTATCAGACTTTTGCGAATGTCACATAGAATCTCTGTGGAAAGATCAGCGCCCCAGCCAAAGGGAAACACCGCCAGTTATCGACCTGCCCGGCATAGCGACGCCGTTGATCTCCTGATAGCCGGTGTTACTTAAATTTGCGAGACGAAGATAAGGGCGAATTCTTCCTGAGTCATGTGTCAGCGCGAGATTCCAGACGGGGTACGGGCTGGCGTTCCATGGCGGATTGCCGGGCTGCTGGTAAGGCTTCGCTACGGCGACTGAGTTAGCGACAGTAAGTACGTGACCTAGTGTGGCTGTCCAGGTTGCGTGAAGATTCTCGACCGGATAGTTCAGAGCATATTCTGATTGCAATCCATTGAAGGCTGGCTGCGCGCCAACGAGTTGAGTCCAAGCCACCTGAATGGTTTGTCCCATGGCAGAGGTCCATGTTGCGGAAGATTCAACTCCGGCAAAGTGAAGGCCGCTGAGGTTGATCGCGCACCATGTGTTCACTGTGCAAAACGCGGGGAGCAGCGAGTTAGGAAGCGTTGCAGTGCGGACATAATCGATGGTGTCGTGCTGGCGGTTATAGAAGCCGGTGACTGAAAGAGTAAGCCGACTGGATGCGGTCCAATCTGCGCCGCCTTCGCCCGACCATGCTGACTCCGGCTTGAGATTCGGATTGCCGATTGTGACCGGGTCGGAGTAATAAAGGTCGGTATAAGTGGAAAGCCTGAATCCATAGCCTCCGCTGGCCCGCAATTTCAGTTGGTTTGCCAGCCGCAAACTTCCCGCCAGATGAGGAGAGAACGCGGATTGCAGGCCGCCGGAGAATAACTCCTCGCGCACACCGGCGGATAAGTTCCAGCGGCTTTTTGCCGGGCGCAAATCGAGATCGACGTAGCCCGCGCCGCGATTGCGCGCGTGAACGCCGAGATTATTGCTGTGGATGCTATCGCCATCCGACTCCAGTCCGAACAAGAGTACGGAGGTCGTTGCGACGGAAAGAGTGTGGTGCAACGAAGCCTGCCAGGAGCCGTCGATGTGGTTGTTTTCGTATGCGGAAGGATTGTTGCGGCCCAACACGAACTCATCTGTGTGACGACGATATCCGAAGGCTGCAACGGTGCGGCTGCCTAACTCCTGCCGGGCTGAGCCAAACCATCCTTTGGTGCGTTCCCATGAGTCATAAGTCCCATAAAACTGGTTAGCGCCGAAGGAACGATCGCTTGCGGCAAAGAGCAAATCAGAGATGCCGAACTTGGAACTAACCCAGCTCTCCGAAGAAGCATCCATGTTGCGGTAATCGCGATCATTTTGGCAATCCGAATAGAGTTGGCGTGCAGCGCAGTTGCCAGTGAAGCCGTTGCCAGTGTAGCTGGGCGCTGCCAGAAATCCCGTGGAAAAGTTGCGATCCGCGGTCAGGCGGCTGCTCCATCGCTTGCGCACCAGAGCGCCCAGCAAGGACTCTTCGTTTTCGCCGAAGCTGCTGGCGCCGGCACGGAGACGCAGTGAGGATGCGGAGGGCGCGGCGGTGAGAAAATCGACCACGCCACTCAGCGCGTCTTCGCCGTGCAGCGTGGAACCGGCGCCGTGCAGGACCTGGATCGAGTCCATTGCGTCGAGAGGAATAGGCAGATCGAGATTGTGATGCGCGGTCTGGCTGTCGTCGATGCGGAAGCCATTCAAGAGCACCAAGGCCTGCTCAAAGGATCCTCCGCGCAAAATCAGATCGGCCTGCCCGCCGCCCGCGCCGCGCTGTTCGAGAAAGACTGACGAGTCCTGGCGCAAAAGTTCCTGCGGCGACGCCATCAAGAGGGCTTTGTCTTCGACTGGCAGCACGACGACCGAGGCCGGAGACTCGGCCAAGGGCACAGGAACTGGCGAGCCAAGGACCACCATGGTCTCGGAGGGATGGGGCAGCGGGGCAGGTTGAGCAGTCGGCGCGGCTTGAGCGGAAGCTGATTGCGTGCAGGCCGTGAACAGTAGACAGCCCGCAATACGAATCGATTTCGATGTAGTCATAGGTTGGCTTTCCTGTTCATTTTCAGCGGAAAGATGTTGACCCGCAAGGATGATTTGATATTGTTGTGAATAGTTGAGCGAGTAAACCATCAGGATAAGACTATGCGTATCGATGCATTTCTCCATGAAAGCCCTATGTTCGCGGTCAACCGGGCGGCGCGGCGGTTTGAATCGCTGGCCGCGAAGGCGCTGGCCGGCGACAGCCTTAATTTTCTGGAAGGGATGGTTTTGGCGGCTATGTTTTTTGAAGCGCCACGGCCGGTGATGCCGTCGCAGTTGGCGGAGACCTTTGGAACGACGCGGGGCAATGTGAGCCACTGCATTTCGTCTCTGGAGGCCATGGGGTTGCTGCAGAGAAAGATTGATCCGGAGGATGCGCGCGCCTATCAGCTTACATTGAAGCCGCAAGGAAAGAAGTGCGCCGTGCGCGTGATTGGCGTCTTCGACAAACTGCAAAAGGAGTTTGAACGGGAGGTGGGAAAGATGGCGCTCGGCGAGATGCTCAAGGCATTGCGGAAATTGGAAACGCTTTGCGCGGAGAAGCAGGGCGCCTCACGGTAACCAAGAGCATTTTGTGTTGTGCTGTTGATACTTTCATCGTGCTATCCCACCCTTGCGACAAGAACAAAGACGTCGCAAGGATGGGGCACCCAGGATCATGCGCTCACCGAGGAATTCCGTTATAGGATGTAGCGGCTTAAATCTTGGTCCTTCACTACGGAAGCGACCATCTGTTTGACGTATTCGGCGTCGATGAGGAAGACCTTTTCGGGGCCTGCTGGTGCGACGCGCTCCTGGTAAGGAAGAGGCGCGGACGACTCGCTCTTGATAGCCTCTTGCAGGGCCGCGGCAGCTTCTTCGTTGAGAACGCGGCGAGCCACGTCGGGCGCGAGGAAACTCACGTCCTCGAGCACGCGCTCCATGATGGTGTGAAGGCGGCGCGCGCCGATGTTTTCGGTTTGCTCGTTCACCTTGAAGGCAAACTCCGCCATCTCGCGCAGAGCTTCCGGGGAAAACTCGAGTTTCACGCCCTCGGTCTCCAGCAGCGCCGAGTATTGCTTGGTGAGCGAAGCCTTGGGCTCGGTGAGGATGCGCAGGAAGTCATCGACCGTAAGCGATTTCAGCTCGACGCGGATGGGGAAGCGACCTTGCAGTTCCGGGATAAGATCGCTGGGCTTGGAAACATGAAATGCGCCCGCCGCGATGAAGAGAATGTGATCGGTGCGCACCATGCCGTAGCGCGTGTTTACCGTGGTTCCTTCGACGATGGGCAGAATGTCGCGCTGCACGCCCTCGCGCGAAACGTCAGGCCCATGGCCGCCTTCGCGGCCGGCTATCTTGTCGATCTCATCCAGGAAGACGATGCCGCTGGATTCGACGCGCTCGACCGCCGCGCGGTTCACCGAATCCATGTCGATCAGGCGGCCCTCTTCTTCATCGACCAGATAGTCGAAAGCGTCGGAGACTTTCATCTTGCGCTTTTTGGAGCCACTGCCGAAGATGTTGGGCAGCATATCCTTGAGGTTCATCTCCATGTCTTCAAGGTTCTGGTTGCTGATGATGCCGAACTGCGGCATTCCGCGGTCGCGCACGTCGAGCTCGACCATGCGCTCATCGAGCTTGCCATCGCGGAACTGCTGGCGCATTTTCTCGCGGGAGCGCTGATAGCTCTCCGTGCCGGGCAGGGTGAGCTGGCCTTCCTGCGCGGGCGGCGTGGGTGGCGGAGGGGGCAGCAGCACGTCGAGCAGGCGCTCTTCGGCGTTCATCTCCGCGCGATCTTCCACTTCTTCCAGGCGCTCCTCGCGCACCATGTCGATGGCGATTTCGACGAGGTCGCGGATCATGGACTCGACATCGCGGCCGACGTAGCCCACCTCGGTAAACTTGGAGGCTTCCACTTTGAGAAACGGCGAGTTGGTCAGCTTGGCCAGGCGGCGCGCAATCTCGGTTTTGCCCACGCCTGTTGGTCCAATCATGATGATGTTCTTGGGCATGATGTCGTCGGCAATATCGGGCGGAAGCTTCTGGCGGCGCTGGCGATTGCGGAGGGCGATGGCCACGGCGCGCTTGGCGGCCTTCTGGCCGACGACGTGCTTGTCCAATGCAGATACAATTTCACGCGGCGTCAGCTCGTCCAGCGAGACGTCTTGTTCTTCAGCGGATGCGGGCAGATAAATGGCCATTCTTCTTTTTGATTGCTCCTACGAAAATCTTTGAATAACTGTTTCTTACGTGGCCCGCATTCCCTCAGGGGCTAAAGCCCGCGTTGTTTTGGTTCGTTCCCGGCACGACTAAAGTCGTGCCCTTTCAAAACCTCAATTTGCGGCGTG
>Ga0326727_10027409_pt1 | contig 10462 bp, 2 predicted proteins | sample MB2enrmetagenome_FD_207643 | JGI IMG/M metagenome (GOLD analysis project Ga0326727, IMG submission 207643) | Lab enriched peat soil microbial communities from McLean, Ithaca, NY, United States - MB29MY | ecosystem: Environmental > Terrestrial > Soil > Wetlands > Peat | place: USA: New York...
CAATTCCTCACTTGGGATATGCTATTCGACCTCCAGTTCCTCGTACTGTATTGGGTCAAAATTTGCAGGCAACAACGGCTCCTATCACATTGTATGTAAACAACTTAAATGGTAATGATAGCAACGACGGTTTGACTGTAAATACTCCCAAGGCTACTATCTCGGCAGCTATGTCGGCTTTGCCTCCTGTCTTACGCCATCCTTGTGATATTCAACTTATTCCTACAGGACAGCCTTATTCGATTACACAATTGGCTTCATCTCTGGTTACAATCCCATTGGGCGATGGAACTATCATTGCGACTAAGTGGTACGCATTGGCAAATATCGCTTTTTCAGTTCAGGCTTCGGGCCGTTTCGTCATCACCACTCAAGCTGGGGCAACTACTAATGCTATAATCGATGGTACTGGTTTTACTGGATTCGGAGACGGTCCTACATCGGCATTCTTTATCGATTCTACTCGTGTAATTTTCAACAATTTAACTTTCAAAGGATTTACAAATCCTGCTATCAAAGCTATTGATTCCGATATCGAATTTGTAAATTGCATTTGGCAAGATAATATAACAGCGGGTTCATTTGAAGACGGTTGCACTGTAGTTCTTTCTGATTGTACAGTTCAGATGGGCACAGGTGGAACGGGAATCATTTTGTCTTCTTCACAATTGACAGTTGCAAGTCCAATTTTAATTGTAGATGCAGGAGCAACACCGGGCGTTTTCTTTGTAGCTGAACGCCAGTCGAACTTGACGTTGCAAACGCATGGAATCACTTCGGAAGAAGAGACAAATGTTCTAGCAACAACAGTCGTTGCGATTGCAGAAATCAGTTCCAGTATCGTTTGCAATTCGGATTGGCAATCTAATGGGCAAGCAACGGTATCTGTGAATTCGGCTCTTTCACGCACTGTTTCGATTAACCCATTCTTGGGAGGAATCCAAGTGGATGCTTCTTCAAGTGTGGTGACGAATTTATAATAGGATAGATAGATGGCACTAACGCTTTCACCAAGCTTTTCATCAGTAACCGATCTTGTGTTACCTCTGGCTCAAAATTCCAGTGGTCTATCGGTCCGTGTTGTTTCTCTAGGAACAGGAACATTAGGTACTCTTACTGCTTTGAATCCAGTAGCAACTCCAGCGTGGCAATTAGTAGATGCCCCTGGATTTGTTACAATGAACATCAGTCCTAACAGTCTTGTAGCCACTCTTAATTTTTCGGGCGCAACTTTTCAACCCACCCCGTATGAATTTTATGTTTCTTGTACTGATGGAGTCACAACGGTTTATTTCCCATTCTTCTTGGAAGTTAAACAACCTCTTGTGCTTGCGTATCTAGGTGGTGGAACAACAATCAGTCTGCAATCTTATGATAGTACAATTCCCGATTCCATCATCCAAGGATTGGGATTGGGCAACGTTGTGCAAAGTGGTGTAAATTTCATTCTGCCCGGTTCGATGCCTACAGGTCTTGAATTTGTTACATCAGATGAGAATCAATTAGTTTTACGAGGATCAGATCCTTCTTTTGCAAATCTTGCTGGAGGAATCCAGATTTACACTTCTAGCCCAGTCAGTGTTCCTCTTACTATTCAAGGCTATCAAGTAGGATCTTTCTACGATACACCAGATCGTGCTTACAGTTTAAATCTAACGATTGAATCTCTAACTCAGAAACTAGGCACAGTAGATCTAGCAGTGGGTTCCTATGTAGATCCAGTAACTAGCTATCTACATCTGGATGGTTTAGTCCATTATCTACAAGGTCGTGCTTCTGCTCCATTGACTTATACTTACACAATCACTCCTGGCGCAGGAACCTACAATGTTGTGGGTGGCTCTCTTACTGGTACAGTTCCAAGCAACGGTGTGATTCCAACTTTAGAAGTTACGGCTACTGCTACAACAACATTTGCAGTTGTACTAACTATCACGTTCGGAATAAACACAGTTGGTCAAGTAATCCTGCCTGCTATTCCGGCTGCTGTGGTAGGTTCTTGGACAGCTACCACTTCTGCAAAGATTAAATTAGACGCCGATACCAAACAAGCTTGCACGGGAGATGTCGTTCCGTTTACACTTACAGCTGATGGATCGGGAGTTGAAGATTTCTTAGTGTCATTTGCGGTAGTAAAAGGATCCGCTTTAGAAGGTACTTTAACACCTCCATCTTCTATACACCTCAATAGTGGTAACAGCTGGACTGCCCCGGTTAGCGTAACATTTCCTACGGGAGCTATTGGAGAAAAGTGGACAATACAAGCTTCAGCGGTTTCTGGTGGTCGTAGTGGTTTTGCTGAAGTAATCTATATGACAAATGGATTGCCACCTCTAGCAGTAGCTTTGACAGGAGGTAATTCGATTGCAACCAATACAGGAGCTTTAATGACTCCTGTAACATTGGCAGCAACTAACAATGATCCTGCCTCTCCTAGTTTTGGTAATCCAGTTACTGGAGTTACATTTGAACTCTACGGCGCTCCCGATGGAGTTTACATTAACAATGCTGGACAAATTGCTGGCAATAATTTGAAGCCAGGGATCTACACATTCCTAGTTTCTGCATCTAAGACTGGATATACACGTGGTTATAGCTCTACTGTAACTCTAACAGTTACGGCTCTTGCTCTTCCTTTGGCCATTACAAATCCGACTTCCAGTGTTTCACAGTCACCTGATGGCGCTCAATTTATAATCAATTGGAGTATTGTTGGTGGCACTAACGATCCAAGCTTTACCTTAGATCTAGAACAACAACCAACAGGAATTGTTCGTAATGTGGCTGGATCGGTCAGCTGGGCACTTAGTCAGACAGGAACGAATATCTACAGTGTGTATGGTACGAGTTTCTATGGCACTTCGTATTCTGTACCTGTAATCGTTGTGAGTAGTTCTATCGAAACATTGCAACCTTTGCGTCCTGCTCCAGCAGTTGGAACTATTGATAGCACTAATTTTCTTGTTTTGAATTGGAATCCTCTTTCTGTAAATGGTGGTTATGGAATTTACAAAGACTGGAATATCACTCTAGCTACACCACCTACAGCAACTCCTGTTATTCAATTATTGAATGGCTCAAAACCAACAGGTCTTGAATTCTCTGGTTCATCTCCAGACTCTCGTATTTTCCAAGAGCAATTAACAACTGGCGATTACGGCATCAACATGCAAGCCGAATCGTCAGATTTAACAATAGCATTGAATTCACCGTATTGGGACAATCAGCACACTTTCCCTTCACCTTTGGTTGCAGCACAGGTATCTCTTGATAACGCTACACTTTTGCTAGGCCAAACAGTCACTGTGACTCTGTTGAACACCTATCCTGGAACTATTGCGGGAGCCACAGGTTGGCAAGTTATTTGGCCCGATAACACCAGTACAGGCGCATTACCACTTTCATCTCGCTCGGTTGCAAAATCATTCTCTGTACCAGGTGCTTTCAACATTATTGTTGAAACTATTATGGATTTCTCCAATGCCACGCCACCTGTTAAATTGTATCGTTCGTTGGCCATTCCAATTTTTGTTATGGACCAACAGTTCAATCCACAGGCAGCAGCGCAAAGTTCTCTTACTGGAACACTGGGTTTTGGTGGTCCTGAAGGATTCGAAATCGTTGATGCAACGACTACTGTTGCCACACCACAGCCTTACTCTGTTGTAGCTCGCGCTATGGTTCGCGATACGATTACCAATGAATTGAAGCTATTAGTTCTGACTTCCCGTTTCTCAAACGCAAGTTCTGAGTTAGGAACAATGGCTCTGGATGTCTTCCCTGTAGAAGGTCGTCCACATGCAAAAGAACTCATTGTCCCAAGCAATATTCTAACCGTTACTTCGGCAACCTCAGCTATTCCTGTTAGAATTACAACAACTACATTGCCCAATGCTATTGTAGGCAAGACTATGACTCAATTCAAGATGCAGGCAAGCGGCGGCTTGCCTCCATACGAATGGGCCAATGATGATACCTTGCCTCCTGGTCTACAAATGAGTGTGGATGGAACGATTAGTGGAATTCCAACTGCATTGGGAACTTTCAACACCAATTTTGCAGTCATTGATTCTAGCAGTCCTGCTTTCATTGCTGAGACTACTCTGCCGTTTACAATTCAAACGGATTTGTCCATCAACACTGTGTCAATTCCTAACGCTACTGTCTTGACGCCGTACAATGTGCAATTGATTTCTAGCGGCGGTCTGCCTCCGTATACTTGGGAGATTGCAGCTGGAGCACTACCTATTGGAATCACTATCGATCCTAATACAGGCGCTCTCTCCGGAGTGCCTTGTACATACAATTCGGTAGGAATTAATCCTTCACAACCAGGAGATTTTAGCACTCCATTTTCTGCTACTATCCAAATCACAGATGCTATTGGAGCTAAAGCTAGCAAGGTTTATACAATCCACTTATTCCCAGCGGCTCTTCAGTTTGGTCCAATAGATCAGCCGCGCATCTTCTGTCAGCAAGACTTTATTCTCGGCGTCCCAATTTTTGGTGGACAATCGCCTTACTCAAATTTGCTTTACACAGATGATGGAACTTCTGTTCCTCCAGCAACTCATACGCTGCAAGATGGAAGAGCCGAAATTAAGTTGGACATTCCTACAACTGCTGTGGGTGTTCGAGCTTTTACTTTGAATATTACCGATAGCACTTCGTTCACATTGCCAAATCCTACGTCTTTCAATTTTACAGCAGGACAACGCATTAGTGATGTACGAATGCAGAATGCCTTCTTTGCTCATTACTGGTCGAATACAGTTAAGATTACAGCAATTGCGATTAATGGCAGCAACGTGCTATCTGTTACTGCTAACAACGTTCTTTCAGTAGGACAATCGGTTTTGCTGAATGGTCTAACAACCGCGACTTTCTTAAATGGACAAACGGTTGTAGTGACTTCTCTAATTGGTCCCGGTCCAATTTATACTGGATTCACAGCTAATTTCACTCATGCTACTTACACATTGGCCTCCGATACAGGAACAGCAATCGATGTGGAAGAAGTTACAATTGCCATCCTTGGAAATCTATCAGGATTCACATTGAATCCTGTAACTCTGTCACCATTCAATGGTCTATCGGCTGATATTAATCCTGTAGTTCCGGATGCTGAAGTCACAGGTCCAGCAACAACTTTCCGTAACGCAGAATTACGATTCCCTCTACAGATTTATCAAGGAACGAATCAAGTTGCTCAGATCTCTCGTCCTTACACATTGGATACTCATGATGACAGTGCAGCTCCAGGGGAAGTTGGTACTATTGCAACTTACACTCGTCCCTATATCGTAGGAGATTTTGTTGGACTAAATCCGCGCAAGCCTTATTGGAATTCTCCTGATGGCACCGTTATTCCATCATTTACTCCAACACCATCGGCAATTGCATTAACAGTGCGTGTTCAGGCCGCTTCTTCTCTACCAACAGGATTGTCATTAGATGCTAATACAGGATTAATCTACGGTTACTTGCTTGCCCCGGCTTCTAGTAGCAGTGTTCTTGAGTATGTAGATTCTTCTGGATTAGTTCATGGTACAGTTACAGTTAACTGGTTGACACTAGGTAGCGATTTCCAACTAATCAATAACGGTGGATTGGATGATTTGCAGACAGGCACTACTTACACAGTTAACGCATTCACTGCTCCTACTGGTGTCACTCTTTCTACTGCTACACTTTTTGCGGGCAATCTACCCACTGGTTTCTCTGTCAGTACAGATGGAACTCATGTAGTTGTTTCTGGTCTAGCTACTGAAGCTGGATATTTTGATGCTTGGTTCCGTGTTACAGCAGGTCCTCGGAATTCGTATGTTCATTACCGAATTTCAGTTGATTACATTATTCCGTTGGTTATTCTAACAACTTCATTGCCAGCTATCAGTGCTCAAGCATATTCAACAAACTTGCAAGGATTTGGTGGTATTCCGCCTTATGCTTCTTGGACTTCACCACAATTCCAAGGCGTAGGTTGGACACCTACACATGGAATCGGCACAGGTAACTTTGCTGGTTTGTCTCTGATTACTAACGTGGATGGAACGGGAACTATTTCAGGAACTTTGACTTCTCCTCCAGGTACTAGTCCAACTGATTTGGGCAACATCAGTCTAACTCTCACTGATACTCGTGGAGTAAATTCAGCTGCTACAAGCGTGCTGGATCTTGTCTATAACAATACATTGCGTATCTTGACTCCAACAAATGGCATTGCAACTATTCCGGCAGATACTTCAGCCTACTCGTTTGCTATGCAAGCAACAGGAGGAGTTCCCTTTGCTGGTGGTTTCTACAAGTGGCAAATGACTGCGGGAACTTTGCCAACAGGTATCGTCTTTGATGCTACAAGTCCAACTCCTCCAGCAGAAGAACCTGCTGGTGGTAAATTCTCTGGCGCAACTAGCGTAGTTGGCTACAACCAAACAGTTTCAATTACTGTGACGGATTCAGCTGCTAATACAGCATCTGGAATCTTTACAGTTAAGACTGGAACTCCGGTTCTAACAATTGATCAATCGGGCATTGGACCAATTCCACGTGGTCAAACATACCAAGGTCGTCTCGTTGTTGATGGACCCTATGTGACACCAATTAATTGGCAAGTTTCGCCTACAGCAACAGATCCCAATTTCTTGCCTGCAGGATTATCATTGGCAGCCGATGCTTCAACATTAGGTGTACAGGCTGTAATCTCTGGCACATACTCTGGTCCAGCACTTGTTGGATATTTGGTCCGTGTAGTTGCTGTGGATAATTCTGGTCAATCAGCAGCAGCTTTAGTCAGTTTGAGTACAGTTGCCAATAGTGTGGTTGTTACAACTACATCATTGCCTAATGCTACGGTTGGTGGATCGTACAGCTACCAATTGACAGCTTCGGGTGGTGTACCGCCGTATGTTTGGGGCAGTAGTCCAACTTTCCCATTCAATGGTCTATCGCTTTCAAGTAGTGGTTTGATTACGGGTAGCGCAACTATTTTGTTCTCTCAATTGTTCAACTTTACAGCAACTGATACATTGCTAAATAGCTCTGTTGCTACACCACTAACATTGACATCACAGGCAGCCGGGTTAGCAATTACAACAACTCAGGCGCAACTAAATTTGAATCAACCTGTAGGTGGCCGTGCTTACATATTCACATTTGCAGCAGGAGGAGATCCCAATACTCCTTACACATGGTCTATTTCTCCTGCTTCAGCAAATCAGCTACCAACAGGACTAGCATTAAATCCGATAACAGGAGCAGTTTCGGGAACCACAATTCTGGTCGGATTCAGTAAGCCGATTACACTTCGTGTAACGGATAATATTGGAGCCTTTGCCGAGGCCACATTTACATTTACAGTTGGCCAAGGTCTTGCTCTACAAACGGGTATTGATTATGAAGATAGCACTGCTACCAACATTTTGGGTTACATAGATGCAGGATCCCCGGATTCTATTAATCCGCGTCCTAATCTTTCGTTCTATGTTGTTGCTACAGGAGTGATTTCGACTCTGCCTTCTCAGTTGGCAGTGACTGTAGGTAATCCTAACGTGGCAGCAGTAGTAGAATCCATTATCTCGGGCGTGGCTCTGATTAAGTTAGATGGCATTGGTTTTGCCAGTGGTATTGTAGGATCTAACAATCTAACAATTTCAGTAACGGATTCAGGTGTAAACGCTAATGCCACATTTACATGGACAGTTTATAACGACGGAGTGCTTCGTTTGGCTCCAAGTTCGGGAAATCTTCCGACACAGTTAGCATTATAACTTAAGGATAACAGATGCCAGTTGAGACCATTACCATAACGATCGGCGCAGGAAGCGCAAATCCTCAATCCAAACAGATCCAGATTAATGTGGATCCGGTTGCTGGTTCGGGATCGGGTACCGTTTCGTTTACAGGTGCACATGGTGGATTGGATACGGCTCAAGCTACCGCAACTATTGCTGGAAGTCCCTATACTTCGAATGCAGCTAACCTGGCGTGGCAAGCAACGAATGGTGCTGTTTCTTTACTCAATAACTTGATGATTCAAGGCTACACCAATCCTGGTGGCCATTCAAACTGGGATGGTATTGGTGCTCCTATTTCAAGTTTAATTGGTCCTTTTAATACAGTAATCGTGAATCAGCCATTTAACAATACACCAATCTCGGGATTAGTATCTCCCGATGGCCATTCGGGAGAATACGAAGTTGTTCCTCCGCATGTTAACTTAGTCACAGCCACAGGAACTTGGGCATCAGACTCTCCGTTACCTTTTCAGAATTCATTCATTTGTACATTCCAGGGTAGCATCGTAGTTTCTACTCCGGGTGTTCATACTTTCTATTGGTTGGTGGACGATTCATGGGCACTTTACATGGGTCCGAATGTCATTGATGGTCAAACCCCTGCGCGTTCACAAGGAACCATGGTAATCAACGGCGGCAATCTAGATGCTCCGGCGAGTGCAAATTTGGTTATTGGTACACTTCCAGCGTGGCCATTGATTGGTACTCGTAATACAGGGGGTTTAAGCAACATTGGTTCTACTGATTACATCTATATCAACTTCCCAACTGTTGGTATCTATCCTTTCATGATTTGGTGGATCAATAACCCTGATGCTACTACTTTTCATCAGATGACTTACACACCAGGATCTGCTCAGATTCCAACTGGGCAATTTGGCCCTGCATTGGGTGGAGTAATTCTTCCTGTCGCTGCTCAAGCAGCTCCATCGGCGACGACTCCTTCGGGTAATTTGCAACTTTCACTAGCAAATGGCAATTTCCACATTGTAGGAGATACAGTTACGTTGAATGTCAATGTTAACGGCATTCATTATGCAACCAAGTCTTACATTCCACTTCTCGAAGGAACCATAGGTAAGATTTTTGTCTACAACAGTCCTTCGAGTAACGTATTTAACTTCCCTCTTTACAATGGAAATCCTGTAGACAAACCTACAGCAGCGGGAGCTACATTTGCTCTTACGGGAAACAACACTTCTTGGCAAGGACTGTTATCCATCACTTATGATGGTACGAATTTTGATCTGAGCTATAATGGTGGGGGTTTCATTTCTCACTCCGATACCACACAACTGACAATTACAAACAACGATATTGCCTGGTTTGATTCGACTAACAAAGCGTATGATGTGTTTGCTGCTTCGGTAAGCGGAGGAGGTATCCAGTCCACCATTGAAATTGACTATATGGTCAATCCTAATCCGTTTGTTGCTTCTGTTACTCCGACAACTGTTCCAGCAGATGGACAGCAGCATATTTTCACAATCAATCTCACAAAACCAATTTCTCCACAACAGCAAGGAGCTTTCAATACAGGCAATACAATTGCTATTACAACTTCTTGGAGTGGTGGAGTAACTACAGTTGGAACTCCAAGTCCAATTCTTGATGCTCAAGGATGGTTAACGGGCTGGAATGTCACAGCTTCAGTTCCTGTTTCTTCGGTCAACGTTAGTGCTTCTTTGAATGCTACTATTCAGGGTAACTTGACTTATTTGAATGGAACAACATTTACAGTAGGAAATGTGGTCTATGTAAACAACCTAACTATCGCGACTATCACTTTGCAAGGTCAAGCTTTAGCACCTCCGGTTTTTTACAGCTTTAGTCCTTCGGTTAGCGGTACTTCGGGTACTGTGAATATTAATATAAGTGCTACAGTTTACAATCCTACAAACGTCAGCAACACAGTATCCTTCTTGTTGCGTGTAGCTAATTCATCTAGTCAAAGTACACTGGGAACTTCAAGTGTGCCGACTAGCTCTTCTACAGGAATCGTGAATGGTCAAACAGTTTTCTTTAAGACATATCAAATAAGCGTTGTTGAATCTAGCCTTCCGCCTAGCTACAATCTCGGATTCTCTTGCGTGGATCAGAATAGTCTTTCTATGTCGCCTGTGTATTGGGGCAGCACTGTTTACACTTATACGACTTCAGGTGGTGGTGGCGGATGCCCAGCTGTGGAGATGTATATCAGTGAATATCATCAAGTAGCTAATGCTATTCCTGACATGTTGGTTCAAGTTCTAGAAGGAGAAGTAAATCAATATCTTACGGCTCTTCCTTCTACAGAATTGACGGAGATTGTTAAGGTGGAATACAGTGATGAGATTTGTTACCATCTTAGAGCAGAAAACGGGGCACAAGTTGTTGTATCGGGAAGCACCCCTGTGCCCACTCAAGAGAATCTTGCTATGTGGCTACGGAACGAAGATCCAACTCGAATTCCAGCCTTGGCTTATATCCTTGAACCGGGAATGCATGTTATAACTGATTTGGGTAATGAACCTGAATGGTCTCCGCTGGTAGAAGTTCAATGTTTAGGCGTGCGCCGGGTTGCGCATCTGAATTGTGGAGGACGTAACTTTGCTGCAGGTGTAGAGCCAGGAAAATACATCTACACTCACAACTCAGGCGCAATTGTGAAATAAAATGGAAACTTC
>Ga0326727_10027411_pt1 | contig 10462 bp, 9 predicted proteins | sample MB2enrmetagenome_FD_207643 | JGI IMG/M metagenome (GOLD analysis project Ga0326727, IMG submission 207643) | Lab enriched peat soil microbial communities from McLean, Ithaca, NY, United States - MB29MY | ecosystem: Environmental > Terrestrial > Soil > Wetlands > Peat | place: USA: New York...
GGTTGGTAGGTGCGGCGACGACGCTGGCCGTGCTGATGAAGGGTCTGCCGCTGGCGTACAACAAGGACTTGCAGGAGGGGCAGGAGCCGGTCTTCGACGCGGCGGACACGGCGCGCGGGATGCTGGGGATTTTGCCAGAGTTCACGCGCTCGCTGAAGTTCAACTTCGAGCGGATGAAGACGGCGGCGGCGACTGGCTATCTGAACGCGATGGCGGCGGCGACCTATCTCTCGAACAAGGGCGTGGCGTTTCGCAAGGCGCACGAGATTGTGGGCAACGCAGTGCGGCTGGGGCTGCGAAGCGGACGCGAGCTGGATGCGATCTCGCTGGAGGAGTTGCAAGGGTTGAGTGCGGCGTTCGGTGAAGACTTTGCGGCTGCGATTGCGCTGGAGGCCACGCTGGATTGCCACGACGTGATGGGAGGGACCGCACGCGCGCGGGTCCATGCGGCGCTGGCTGAAGCGCGCGAGCGTCTGAAATCGGCCGCAGGGGCGCAACTCTGAGAAGATAGAGAGAGGAGATTTAATCCACGTGAGTAGTTCGTCCCTGATGGCCGCCAGTGAATCCACCGCATCCACGCGAATACGCGCGGGCGGGGCGAAGGTGCGCAAGGCGCGGCTGCAGGACGCGGTCAACATCTTCGAGCTGGTCAACTCGCTCTCCGGCGACGGAACGCTGCTGCGGCGCAGCTACGCGGACATCTGCGAGAACGTGCGCGACTTCGCGGTGGCAGAGTCTGAGAGCGGGATATTTCTGGGCTGCGGTGCGCTGCATCTGTATGGGCCGCACCTGGCCGAGGTGCGGTCGATCGTGGTGAAGCCAGAGGCCAAGGGGCAGGGCGCGGGGGGGCGGATACTGCGCGCGTTGCTGGAAGAGGCCGAGGAGCAGGGCGTGGCGTCGGTGTGCATGTTTACGCGGATCCCGGACTTCTTCTTCCACTTCGGCTTCCGGCTGGCCGACCGGACAACTCTGCCCGATAAGATCTATAAGGACTGCCAGGCCTGTCCGCGGCTATATGCGTGCGACGAGGTGGCGATGGTGCGCGGCCCGCTGCCGCGGATTGCGGTGCTGGGGCCAACGAGGATCGCCCAGCCGGAGCTGGTGAAGCTACAGGTGGGTCACATCGCTCATCCTGTTGAGGATGCGTCCGAAGCGGATGACACGATTTCGCCCAAGGCCGCGACAGAGCTCTGAATCGCGGTCCACTGGACACTGCGGTACTCCCGATCGGTGGACACGGAGGGGAACCAAGCGCGGCGAAAGAGGGCCATCGGCGCAACTTTGCCACCAACACCACGTCCAACTCTATGGGTACTAATTTGTGTGAAGGAGTGTATCCTTGAGTTGTACCCGCAGGAGGGATCCAGTGCCTCGGCCAACCCAGCCACGTTCGTTTCCGCTTCGTCCGCTTCTATTGATTGCTGCCTTTGCGTTGACCGCTGTATATATGACCTCTGGGATGCGCGGCCAGACGAAGTCTGCGACGCCCCCGGCAGCCCCGCCAGCGGCGTCTGCAACGCCTCCGGCCGCTGCAGCAGAAGCGCCGGCGGCGCCGAGTGTGACCCAGTCGCAGTCCGCGGCGCAGGTTGCCACACTGCGCGCCTTCAGCAACCTGGTGGTGATCGATGTAGTGGTGACCGACTCGAACAAGAACCCGGTGCATGGGCTGAAACAGTCGGACTTTACGCTGCTGGAGAACGGCAAAGAGCAGAACATCCGGCACTTTGAAGAGCATAAGCCCGGGCCGGCCAGGTCGATTGCTCTGGCGCCGAAGCTTCCTGCGGGGCTGTTCAGCAACATCTCTGCGGCACCGACGAACGGGCCGGTGAATGTGCTTCTGCTGGACTACCTGAACACGCCGCTGACTTCGCAGCCCAACGCACGCAAGCAATTGCTGGATTACCTGGACAAGGCGCCGGCTGGCACGCGCATAGCCATCTTCGGCCTGACGGAGCGGTTGGAAATGCTGCAAGGGTTCACCTCCGACATGGCGGTGCTGAAGTCCGCGCTGACAATGACAAAGGGACCATCGCGGGTATCCAACCTTTTGTCGGACCCGGTGAACGGCGGGTTGCAGGGCGATACTACAATATCCGACGCCCTGGCCAACGACCCCACAGCAGTGGATGGCATGCTAACGCAGGAGATGATCGACGACGTCAACCGGTTTGAGGCGTTGACGACCTCGTTCCAGCAGCAACTGCGCGCGGAGTATACGCTGCACGCATTCGACGAGCTGGCCCGGTACCTGGTGGGCATTCCCGGACGGAAGAACGTGATCTGGTTCTCCGGCGGCTTCCCGCTGGATGTAGAGCCGAATGTTAACGAGAGAGATGAGAATGATTCGGTGGTGCGCAACGACGAGGAGATACGCAAGACGGACAACCTGCTAACGCGCGCGCAGATTGCGGTGTATCCGGTGGATGCGCAGGGGCTGCAAACCGACTCGACCTACGACATCGCGAGTTCGCTGGGCGACGCAGGCACCAATGGCACCGCGACGATGGGGTTCCTGAACCAGATAGCTCAGAACCACGAGGCGATGTTCGCCATGGCGGAGGACACGGGCGGCGAGGCGTTTGTGAACACCAATGGTCTGACCCAGGCGGTGGGCAAGGCCATTGAGGAAGGCTCGAACTACTATACGCTGTCGTATACTCCGGCCAACGTACAGTGGGATGAAAGGTTCCGTACGATCAAGATCAAGGTGGACAATCCGAACGCAAAGAACCTGAGCTATCGCAACGGCTACTACGCGATCGATCCCAACGACCGGAACAAGCTGAACGCGTCGGGGGCCGCGACCGCGATGACCGCGCCCACCACCATGGCGACGGCCATGATGCACGGCGGGCCGGACCCCGCAGAGATACTGTTCAAGGTGCGCATTCGCCCGGCGAGCGCGCCGCCGGGAGAGACGCTGGCGCCGGACAATTTCAGCAATCCCGATAAGAAGGTGAATGTGGAGGGGCCCTTCAAGCAGTTTGGAGTGGACCTGGTGCCCGATCCGAAGGCGGTGAATTGCAGCCTAGATGCAAACGGGAATCACCACTGCGCCCTGGAGATCTATACCTATATTTACGACCGCGATGGAAGGTTGCTGGTGATGACGGGCCACAAAATCTTTCGCCTTCTGACGCCTGCCGACTACAACACGTTGCTGACCGGAGGCATGGCGTTCCACCAGGAGATTAGCGTGCCAGTGAAGGGCGAGCACTATCTGCGCACCGCGATCCACGACCTGGTGTCGGACCGGGTAGGCGCGGTGGAGATTCCGGTTGCACAGGTAGCGAAACTGGAACCTCTGAAGGAGCTACCGGTAGCGTCTAACACAGCTCCGAGTGTACCCACGGCGGCGCCTGATAGCGCGGCCCCAACCGCGTCGCCCGCGGCAGCAGCACCTGCCGCGACACCCACGGGCCCAACTCCGGCAACCCCGGCAATGCAGCCGGGTGCACCGGCTGGTAAGGCAGCCACGCCGTAGTACTCTCGAACGTAGCGTGTCTACCTCACTGATCGAAATCTTTGAGCAGGAGTACCGCGAGCTTCGCCCGCGCGCGCCGATGCCTGCGCTGGAGATCCGATTTCGCCGGTTCACCTCTCTGAATACGACGATCCGGCTGCGCGAGGGGCGGCTTCTGGTGCGGCTGTCGGACCTGCTGGAGGCTGCTCCGGAGTCTGTCCATCGCGCGATTGCGCACATCCTGCTGGCCAAGCTGTACAAGAAGCCGATTGCGCGCGCCCATGCGGACCGCTATCGGCGTCATGTGTCGTCGGAGGCGGTGGCGCGGCAGGCCGAGCAGATCCGGCAGACGCGCGGACGCAAGACGAACCTATCGGCGCAGGGCCATGCCTACAACCTGGACGAGGTCTTCGAGAGCCTGAACACTCGCTTCTTTCATGGGCTGCTGGGACGGCCGACGCTGACCTGGAGCTCGCACCACGCGCGTCGCATGCTGGGCCACTACGACGCGGCGCACAATACCATCATGGTGAGCCGGGTGTTCGACCGTGCCGACACTCCTCGATGCGCCATCGAGTATCTGCTGTACCACGAGATGCTGCACCTGAAGCATCCGGTGCGGGTGAGGGCGGGACGGCGCTGCGTCCACTCCAAGGCGTTCCAGGCGGAGGAGCGGCTGTTTCCCGAGCTGGAGGCGGCGAAGGCGTATCTGAAACGGCTGTAGCAGCCTCCTTTCGGGTAATAATTACCTTGAAAGTCCATCCCTCATGGCTCCACTGCGGCTCTCAACGTGCGGCGAATCCATTCTGAGACGGTTTGCTTCCTTGCTTTCGCCAGACCAGCAAACGTCCGTAATTCAGCAGGCGTTACCCGGATACGTAAAGTCTCGGCTTTGGCGCTCCCCTTGGGCAGTGCTGGGCGGCCAACTTTCTTCCGCTTAGGCTTGGGGTCTGGCATGACTCTGTATCTCCTGCATGATGGCTTCTTGTGCTGCGATCTTCTTGTCGATGTTGAGCACGTTTGCCATAACCAACATCACTATAATTACTGTACCCCAATAATTATCTACTGTCAAGGGCTTTCTCTATTGGAGTACAAGAATCTCATTGCGGCCTAACGGGGCAACCCTACGCATTTCACCTTGATATCCCTATCGGATACGACTTGCACCTTGAGAGGCCCAGAGAAGGCTTGCTTGACTGTTATTCTCAGGTCCTCGTTGTTTATCATCACCTTTCCCATCACATCAATTGAAACGGCTTTTGTGGGCGCTGCTCCGACATACAGAACCGGATCGGTAAAGAAAACGTGCAATGTATCTCCAGGCTTAAATCTCTTCTGTGCCCCAATAGTAACTAGCCTCCCATACCGAGCTTTGCTTTGTATCTCAGGGGAAACGGGCGTCGATTCTTCCGAATACTCGGTCGGATAACGGCACTCAATGGACAGAGGAAAGCCGCCTACAGGCTGCCCAGATGGACTATCAGGACCGATCCACAATGCTATTTGGTCAGAGTCCACACCGGGGTCCACCACCATGGCCTGTCTTACCCTGATCCCAACAAATTTGAGATTTTCGCGTAGAGCAAGGGCTGCGTCGGGGTCCTGCTTCCCCCAATAGTCATCATTCACTGTTATTTGCATGTCCATAACGCGCTGATCCGTAGGAGCTGGAATAGGGCCTTCCACTTTCCAACCAATATCTTTACTGGACAAGAAAACCTTGAGGTCGTTAGCGAAGGACTGCGCTTCCGGGCCGCTTGACGCCAACAGTAGAATCTTTTGGCCTCTGTATCGTGACAGGTCTGCGGTAAGGGTAGTCTTTTGCCATTCTGTGAGAAGCCGTACCGTTCCTACTCTTTCTTCTTTCTGGCTGGATGGTCGAGACTGATCGTGCGGTAGAGTGTTAGGCGCAGGGAGCTTTTGCACTTGCGGTCCTTCAGCATCTATTGTTCTGAGTTTTTGAACGACAAGTTGAGCGACTTCGGAGGCAGTTGGAAGGTGCACTGAATCACGGATAATTATTCCTGCCCAATACAAAAACGCGACTGTGACTGCCACTAGGCCCATGTACGCCGGTCCCGACACCCACCATTTCTTTCCTTCCACTACGCCTACGCGGTGAAAGGCGAAGACAACACTAATGCCACAAAACACAAGAAACGGAGCGTAAAAAAGGGCACCCACTAGCGCCCCCACTGCGAAGAGAGGTGTGATAAACCAAGGATGCTCCAAGAACAGGAGGACTCTCTGCCATTGAGGAATAGGGCTATCAGGCTGCCGCCGAACCGGCACCATACTGTCCCTACCTTTTCTTGTGGCCATACCCCTAATCCTCCCACTGGATTTGAGGAATGTCCACTAATTTTTGGGGTACGGTTTTCCATGCCACAAGAAATGGCCAGAAACCGGACAAGAAACAAAATACGTCACCTCTCAAAAGCGAGATATGGGGCACCCGGCTCAGGATGACAATTCTTAGGTGTGGATTTTTTTGGAACCGCCGGAGGCGTGGCGCTGGGAGGGACGGTCGCTGGAGACGAGGCCGTCGTGAAGAGTAACGATGCGGTTGGCGTATTCTGCGATGTCGGGCTCGTGGGTGACGACGAGGACGGTGTTGCCGATGGCGTGCAGGTGATCGAAGAGGGCCATGATCTCGTCGCCGGTCTTGGAGTCGAGGTTCCCGGTGGGCTCGTCGGCGAGGATGATGGAGGGGTGATTGACCAGGGCGCGGGCGATGGCGACGCGCTGGCGCTGTCCGCCGGAGAGCTCGTTGGGCTTGTGGTCCATGCGCGCGCCGAGGCTGACGGACTCGAGGACGGACTTGGCACGGGCGATGCGCTCGGCGGAGGGTGTGCCGTTGTAGATGAGGGGTAGCTCGACATTATGCAAGGCGGTGGCGCGGGCGAGGAGGTTGAAGGTCTGGAAGACGAAGCCGATCTCCTTGTTGCGAATGCGCGCCAGCTCGTCGTCGTTGAGGGAGGAGACGTCGTGTCCGTTGAGCCAGTAGCGGCCCTGGGTGGGCGAATCGAGGCATCCGATGAGGTTCATGAGGGTGGATTTGCCGGAGCCGGAGGGGCCCATGATGGCGACGTACTCGTTGTGCAGGATGCGCAGGTTGATGCCGCAGAGGGCGTTGACCTGCTGCACGCCCATCTGGTACGTCTTCCAAAGATTGCTGGTGACGATGACCTCACTGTCGTGGGGGCCATCCACAGAAAGAGGCTCCGCGAGGGTGGGGTGATCGGGGGCGGTATCAAGCGGCATCGGATGCTCCAGGCGGATCAGGAGTTGCTATCGTCAGTGGTGGTGGTGGGTGGGGTGGAGTTGTCGCGCTTGACTAGGGTGCCGCTCTTTAGGGCGCGCAGGACCTGGTAGCGGCCGGTGACGATCTCGTCGCCCTCCTTGACGCCGGAGAGGACCTCGATCTCGGTGGCCCCGGTGACTCCGGTGGTGACTGGGACGAAGGTGGCGCGCAGTTTTCCATGGCTGGTGGAGAGCAGGTACACTCCCTGGGCGAGATTGGGCTTGACGGGAGCGCCGGAGGGGTCGGTGGCAGCGGAGAGGGTGGAGGAAGGTTTGCCGGCGTGATCGGCGAGGTCCTTCTCAGCCGCGGGGTCGCGTTGCACCAGGGCCTGAATGGGGATCGTAACGGCGTTGGGGCGCACGGCGGTAGTGATCTTGGCGGTGGTGGAGAGGCCTGGCCGGAGTTCTGCGAGGTCTTCTCCGGGAAGCTGGTCCAGGGTGACGACGACCTTGAAGTCCTTGGCCTCCTCGGTCCCTGAGGTGGACTGGGAGGTGGCAATGCCAGTAGAGCGCAAGAGTGCCTGGTCGCCGACCTCTGTGACGTGACCCTTGAATGTTTTGCCGGGCAGGGCATCGACGGTGACTTCGGCGACCTGACCGAGCTGCACGTTAACGATGTCGGTTTCGTCGACCTTGACCTCTGCGGTGATGACGGACATATCGGCGAGGGTCATGAGGGTGGAACCCTCTGAATTCTGGATGCCGACGACGACGGTCTCACCCTCGCGCACGGGTACGTTGGTGACGAGGCCGTCGAAGGGAGCGCGAGAGATGGTTTTGTCGAGGGCGTCGAAGTTGGCGCGCTGGCTGGCGACCGCTTGGTCGAGATGGGCGCGCTGGCTTTCGGTCTGCGCCTTGGCCTGGGCGAGGGCCGCCACGCGCTGGTCGAGGGTGGCGGCAGAGACATCGTAGGCGGCTTTTTTAGCGTCGAAGTCCTGCTTGGCGATGAGCTGGGCGTTGTAGAGGGCCTGGGCGCGGTCAAAGTCGAATTTTTTCTGCTCGAGGTCTGCCTTGGCCTCGGCGATGTTGGCCTGGGCGGTGTTCTCGGCGGCAACATAGGAGGCGATGTCGGTCTTGGAGCTGGCAATGGCGGCCTGCTGGGCGTCGACGGTGGCCTCCGGCTGGACGCTTTCGACGCGTGCCACGACGTCTCCCTTATGGACGTGGTCGCCCTCCTTGACATAGAGGTGGGTGATTCGGCCGAAGGATGTGGCGCCGACGTTGACGTAGGTCTTGGGCTTGATCTGGCCGGTCCCGCTGACCGTGGCGACGAGGTCCTCGCGCACGACCTTGCCCGTGGCGACTTTGACGATGCCTGCCTGGCCGTGCAGGATGGTGCCGGCGACGATGCCCGCCAGAGCCAGGACGATGACGACAACAACGATGATCTTCTTGGTGCTCATTCGATCTTTCTATGCTCCTGACGGAGAGGGTTTGCTTGTAGCAGGTACGCGGTTGAGGCGGCGATGGTTCCGTTGTCGAACGGTCCTGCCTCTTCAACACACACTATAGAACGGGCTTTCAGCCCTTGGTGCCGCTCCTGGCTGTTTCCTGGGGCTGCCTGCCCCAGCGAGCAAGCTCGCCGGAGGCCCTGTGCTCCCCAGGCTGGTATAGAGCGCGCCGTTAGCGCTGTGCGATGTTGACGGAGGACGGGCATTCATTCCAGTCGTGAGACGAATTCTGCGGCTGATAGCGAGCTTTCTCTATCATTTGATGATAGCAGGGACGGGGCGGGAGGATGGCTTGTAACGGGGCGGGGGGGCGCACTACAATGGGGATGCGGGTTCCGTCCCTGCGCCGCGCGTCGGCGTCATCCGGACCGGAGGCGGGGCCACGAGAAGGAACCATGCAGGGGAAGTTCGCGAGGCAGGAGTATTGCAGGCGATGAGAGCAGCGGGCGGATTGGTTCTGGGCGCGATGTTGTTATCCATTGGGGCTGGGTGGTGCAGCGCGTGGGGGCAGCAAGCGACAACTGGCGCGGGAGCAGCACAGGCGACGGCTGTTGCCAGCGCGACTCCGTCGACGACGGTCCCCGATGGGGTGACCCAGGTGCCGCCAACGACGGAGAAACCGAACCCGTTGAAAAGGCGGTTGACAGACAAGGAAAAGATCACCCAGCAAAAGGCCCTGAAAGAGGAATTAAAGGGCGTCTACAAGACGTGGCTGGACCAGGACGTGCGCTGGATCATCACTCCGACCGAAGAACAGGCGTTCAAGCAACTGAGCAACGATGAGGAGCGGGACGCTTTCATCGAGAACTTCTGGCAGCGGCGCAACCCCAACCCCGACTCACTGGACAACGAGTACAAGGATGAGATCTACGCTCGTATCGCATACGCGAACGAGCACTTTGCCGCGGGCAAGCCGGGATGGATGACGGACCGCGGCCACATCTATATTGCCTACGGAAAGCCGGACGACATCGATGCGCACCCCAGCGCGGGGACGTATGACCGTCCCATGTCGGAGGGCGGGGGAAGCACCATCGCGTACCCGTTCGAGATATGGCACTACCGATATCTGGAAGGGATTGGGGACAACATCGACTTGGAGTTTGTGGACACCTGCCAGTGCGGGGACTATCACTACACGATCGACCGGTCGGAGAAGGACGCTCTGAAGAACACACCGAACGCCGGATTGACCTTGTCGGAGGAGCGCGGCGAGAGTGACAAGAAGGACAGGACGGCAGGCGGGATTGAGCAGTTGGGCCTGGCCCCCGGCATGGCGTCGCAGGAGCAGGACAGGCAGTTCGACCGGCTGGACATGGCGGCCAAGATCATGGCCCCGCCGCCGATCAAGTTCCAGGACTTGGAAGAGTTCATGGCGGACTCCAAGATCCTAACTGGGCCGCCGTTCCTATTCGATGTCCGGACGGACTATGTGAAGGTGACCAACGACACGGTGATTGTGCCGATCACAGTGCAGGTAAAGAATTCGGACATCACCTTCGAGACCAAGGACGGGGTGTCGGTGGGGAAGGTGAACGTGCTGGGGCGGGTGTCTACCATGACCCACAAGATCGTTCCCGATGGTACGTTTGAGTACCCGCTGGAGGTGAGCACGGCGAGCGAGCTTCTGCCGGCCAAGCAGAAAGAATCCTCGATCTTCCAGGCAGTGCTTCCGCTGAAACCGGGGATGTACAAGATCGACATCGTGATCAAGGACGTGAACAACCCGGACCACGTTGGGCGCTGGACGCGTGCGGTTAATGTGCCGAAGTACGACGACGACACGCTGGGGCACTCGTCCTTGATACTGGCTGACCAGATGTACCGGGTACCCTCGAAGGAGATCGGAGCGGGCAGTTTTGTGCTTGGGGACACGTTTGTGCGGCCGCGCGTGGCGGCCAATGGAGCGGTACCGGCCCCGGCCAAGTTCAGCCGGGCACAGAGCCTGAACTTCTGGATGCAGGTGTATAACCTGGGGATGGACGAGAAGAGTAAGCAGAACAATGCGACGATCAGCTATGAGATCGTGAACCTGGACACCAATAAGCCGGTGCTGCATACCCAGGAGTCGAGCAAGACGCTGAGTCCGAATGCGGACCAGGTGACGCTGGAGAAGAGCCTTCCTCTGGCCAGCTTGCAGCCAGGGCAGTACCAGGTGAGTATCAAGGTGAACGATGATGTGACCAAGCAGCAGACCGAGGAGACTGCGAAGTTCACCGTGGACTGAGTGGTAAGGTTTAAG
>Ga0326727_10027413_pt1 | contig 10462 bp, 5 predicted proteins | sample MB2enrmetagenome_FD_207643 | JGI IMG/M metagenome (GOLD analysis project Ga0326727, IMG submission 207643) | Lab enriched peat soil microbial communities from McLean, Ithaca, NY, United States - MB29MY | ecosystem: Environmental > Terrestrial > Soil > Wetlands > Peat | place: USA: New York...
CGCCCTCCTCTGCATCCCGAAACTTCAGCGCCGCGAGCACCGGGCCAAAAATCTCTTCCTGCGCGATTTTCATCTGGGGCTTTACATCGGCGAATACGGTAGGCTTCACGTAGAATCCCCGCGCCTTGTCTCCCTCCACATCGCGCTCACCTCCCGTCAGCACTCGCGCCCCTTCCGCGCGCCCGCTCTCGATGTAACCCAGAATCCGCTCCATTTGCGCCTGGCTGATCTGTGAACCCATCTCCGAAGCCGGGTCGAGCGGATCGCCCACTTTCATTTTTCGCGCGCGCTCCGCCAAGCAGCCCACAAATTCATCATAAATCTTTTCGTGAACCAGCAGCCGCGAGCCGGCGCTGCACACTTCACCCTTGTTGGCATAGATTCCCCAGAATGCCGACTTGGCGGCCCGCTCCAAATCCGCGTCAGGGAAAATGATGTTGGGGGATTTTCCTCCGAGTTCCAGCGACAGGCGCTTCAAATTGCTTTCTCCGGAAGCCTTGAGCAGCGTCCGGGCCGTGCGCACGCTTCCCGTGAACGCCACTTTATCAACGTCCATGTGGCGGGCCAGCGCTTCGCCGGCCGTGGCGCCGTAGCCGGTCACCACATTCACCACGCCATCGGGCACTCCCGCCTGCTGGCAATATTCCGCGAGCTTGAAGGTGGTGAGGGGTGTCATCTCCGAGGGCTTGATAACCATCGTGCAGCCCGCCGCCAGCGCCGGGGCCACTTTCCATGCGGCGAGCAGCATGGGATAGTTCCAAGCCGTGATCATCCCCACCACTCCCACCGGTTCGCGCAGGGTGTAGTTCAGGAAATTCCCATCGACAGGAATCGTCTCTCCATAAATCTTGCGCACCCATCCGGCGTAGTAATAAAAAATGTCGGCGGTGGGGGGAATGTCGCCGCGCAAGGCCTCCAGATAGGTCTTTCCGTTGTTCAGGGATTCCAGCAGCCCCAATTCCTCTTTGTTTTTCTCGATCAGTTCGCCAATGCGCCAGATGATGCGCTCGCGCGCCGAGACGTCCATCCGGCGCCACACGCCGCTTTCGAAGGCGCGACGTGCGGCCCGCACGGCCCGGTCCACATCTTCGGCATTTGCGTCAGGAACCGTGGTGATCTGCTCCCCGGTGGCGGGGTTCATCACGGGAATGCTCAGGGTGCTCGATGGGCTGATCCACTTGCCGTCGATGTATAGTTTGTATGACTTGATGTCCTGCTTGATGCGTGCGGTATCCATGGCTGACCTCGGGGCTAAGAAGCGGGTGTGGGATGCTCCATATTATTTTTTCCTGTCACCGGCGTCAAGAATGTTACAGATCGGTGAAATTCCGTCCCCCGCGCCCGAACAGGAATTGTCGGAGCGGTGAAACCCGGCAGCGGACAACTTCGTCTGATTGAAAGGAAGGAAGTTGCCGGGAAAAGGCAGATCCATGCGCAGGAGGAGCCGTGCTATTCTTCGGGCTTCCCGCGCTTCATCTTTGCCCTGTTGAAGGGGGCGCCCCTCCGGAAGCCTGGGGAGAGGCGAATTCATTTTATGCAGCGCCGGGCTATCAAGCTGCGGCGCTTGGTGAGGAGACAGGATGACGCTCCGGGTCTTTGCAGTGCGAGCTACCCTCGCGGGGATCATGCTCGTCTTGGGGCTTTCCCCAGCGTGGCTGTTGGCGCAAAACCCCTCTGGCAGCGTGCATGGCCAGATTTCTGATCCTTCGGGCGCGGGTGTTCCAAGCGCCAAGGTCGCCGCCATCTCCTCCTCGGGGCAAGTGATCACCGGCACCGTTAATCCGGATGGCTCATACGAAATCAAGGGCCTGGCCCCCGGCGTTTACACGGTAGGCGCAAAGGCCAAAGGGTTCGACAATTTTGAGCAGCCGGCCGTGCAGGTGGCGGCGGGCAAATCGCTTAAAGTTGACATCGCCCTGAAGATTGCCGAGGAAGTGGAAAAGGTGCAGGTGACCGAGGAAACCAACAAGGTCGGCACCAATCCCACCGAAAACGCCACGGCGCTGATCATCAAGGGAGAGGATTTGAACGCGCTCTCGGACGACCCCGATGAGCTTCAATCGGAACTCGAAGCCCTAGCGGGGCCTTCCGCCGGCCCCAATGGCGGGCAGATTTATGTGGATGGATTCACCGCCGGTCAACTTCCCCCCAAAGCCGACATCTTGGAAATCCGCATCAACCAGAATCCCTTTTCCGCGGAGTATGACAAGCTGGGTTATGGGCGCATTGAGATCACTACGCGTCCGGGCTCCAACCAATTCCACGGCCAGGTGATGGGTGATATCAATGACGCGGTCTTCAATACGCGGAATCCCTTCGCCCCCGGGAACGAGCCGGGGTATCACACCCTTTATTTCAATGGGAATGTGGGCGGGCCCATCAGCAAAAAGGCTTCGTTTTTCTTCAACATTTTTCGCCGTGACATCCAGGACAACTCCATCGTCTCCGCGGTTGATCTTGGCCCCGCCCCCGATTACACCCCAACTCCGGTCAGCCAGGCCGTCCCCAGCCCACGCACATTAACCAACGTCAGTCCCCGCTTCGATTTTCAGTTAAGCGCGAATAATGTCCTTTCGGTTCGCTATCAGTTTTTCGACAACAATTCCAAGAACAGCGGGGTCGGCCAGTTTGATGTTGCAACCCAGGGCCTGAACACCCACAGCGACGAACACACTTTGCAATTGAGTGACACCCAGGTGTTCAGCGCCAGAACCCTCAACCAGTTCCGTTTTCAATATCTGCACGACGACTCCAACTCCGCGCCCGAAACTTCCAATCCGGCCTCCTTCCCTTACACCGTCATAGTGCTCGGAGCGTTAACCGGGGGACCCAACTCGTCTGGAACGTCAACCGATACGCAAGACCACTACGAGGTGCAGAACCTCACCTCCTTCTTCCTGGGCAAGCATACCTTGGTGGTGGGAGGTCGTCTGCGCGACGTTCATGATTCCGACATCACCGGGGCAAACCTCAACGGGACTTTCACGTTCCCCAACATATCTGCCTACCAAGCGGCTGAAGTGTATGTATACTGTGAAAACCATGGAGGAACAAACTGCCAGCCGAGTTTGCCCAGCCAGTTTCTCCGCGTTACCCAGACCCCTCTCATCGTCGTCAACATGCTGGATGTGGGACTCTTTGCCCAGGATGACTGGAAACTTCGTTCCAACATAACGCTCAGCCTGGGTTTGCGCTGGGAATCGCAAAACGGCATCTACGATCATTCTGACTTTGCCCCGCGTGTAGGTCTTGCCTGGGGGCTGGGCGGGCACAAAGGTTCAGCGGCGAAAACAGTTCTGCGCGCCGGCTTTGGCATTTTCTATGACCGCTTTGCGGAAAACCTTATCCTCAATGCCGATCGCCTGAATGGCACCAACGAGCCAGAGTACATTGTTCCGAATCCTGACTTTTTCCCAACCGTCCCCAATCAAAAGACGCTGATCGGCCTATCCACCGGAACTCCCACGCAGTACAATATTGATCCGCATTTGCAGGCTCCCTCCACGATGCAATCCGCCGTGAGCATCGAGCAGCAGCTTTCCAGAAGTGCGACCGTGTCGTTGACCTATCTGAATTCCCACGGGCTGCACCAACTTCTGATCCACGATACCAACGCGCCTTATTGCGGGAGCCCTCCTTCATTGCCTACCCCTGGCTGCGAGACCTATCCGAATGACCAACCGGAAAATATCTACTATTACCAGTCGGGCGGCCTCTTCAACCAAAACCAATTGATTGCCAATTTCAACATGCGACTCAACACCAAGCTGACGCTCGGGGGCTTTTACACGCTCAGCTATGCGGATGCTGACACCAATGGAAACTCGCCCGCTCTGGCCATGAACCCGTATGACATCCGTCAAGACTACGGGCGGGCATCGTTTGACGTCAGGAACCGGGCGGTGCTGATCGGCAATTGGAACCTGCCGCACCGGTTCACCGTCAGCCCCTTCGTGGTGGCCGCTTCCGGATCGCCCTACAACGTCACGGTGGCCCAGGATCTATTCGGAACAGGCACGTTCAATGCCCGACCGGCGTTGGCCCCAGGGGGAATGTGCCCCAACCCCAATACCGTGTGTTCCGCGCTCTTTACCGTGCCGACGACCGCCCAGTCCATCATTCCGCCCTATGGTTACGATAACCCCGGGCAGTTTACTTTCAACCTCCGGCTGAGCAAGACCCTCGGCTTCGGAAAAGAGACGCAGCGACAGGGTTCTTCGGGGGGCATGGGCGGTGGTGGCGGTGGAAGAGGCGGGGGAGGCGGCGGCCGCGGTGGCGTGGGTGGTGGTCTCGGCCCGGGCGGACTGAGCGGCGGCGGAAACAGTGGCATGCGTTCATTTTTCGGCCCGGGAACCGGCACCAGCAAGCGCTTCAACCTGACGCTCAGCATCAACGCGCGGAATATTTTCAATGATGTCAACCTCGGTCCACGCATCGGGACTATTGGCTCGCCGCTTTTCGGCCAGTCAAACTCGATTGGCGGGTTATTTGGAGGCGGCCCTGGAGGCGGGTTCCAAGCCGCCAATCGTCGCGTGGACTTTCAGGCGATCTTTGCGTTTTAGCGCCGGAGGGCTCTCTGGTGCGCCCCTTCCCGGCGAGCAGCGCCTATTAAACCGCGCGCCAAAAAGCAAGCGAAAAGTTAGAAAAATCGCATAAAAACTGCCAGGGACAATATTGCGATTTGATTCAATGCCCTGTTGACATGCCCGCCTCATTTCGTCAAAGATAAGGGCATATGAGTTTCGATTTGGGAATCCACGGCGACCTGCTAGGACAAGGCGAGCCGTGCCGATTGGTCATCCGGAAAGAAAAAAGCCTTGCCGAAATTTTACAGTTTTCAACCGCCGGCCTGGAAATTGGCCAGCAGGTCGTCATCATGGCAGGCCCCATCTGCCTGAAGGACATTGCACACGGTCTGGGTGAAACCGGGCTCAAGACCGATGCCCTGCTGCACAGCGGACGACTGGTCTTTCTGACCGCGCCCAATTGCCTGGCTGATTTATTCCGACCCAGCGAACCCTTTCAGCGCAGCCCGCTCCATCGGCACGCTACCGTGATGCGTTGGGTAACGGACTGGTCGTGGGTCTATGGGAATGGCAGCGACGCGGCAACCATTCGCGATTATCAACGTCGTCTTCATGAATTTATTCGCCCCTTCAATGCCATTTCCATGTGCACCGTCCTCTGCGAAAAAGTGCAGCGGAGCGACCTGCTTGCCATGCTGGTAGACCACCGGCGGGTGGCGAAAACTATCGAAGCGAGTCGACGCGCTGTGGCCGCCCACGCCTAACCTGTCGCTCCTCTGCTTTGAGCCCAGACCACGGGGCCGGCCCACCGGCACCCGCAGAGGAATTGTCTTTCCACAGAATTGGCGTCCTAAGCCAGTGATTCATTGATTAATTGAGAACCCTCTCCCCCTTCCTTCATCAATCCGAAGCGCGTCTCCGTCTTTGAGGTCCGCGGTTCTTACCGTGCCATTTCCGTGAATGAAACGTGATGCGCCGGTTGGCCCGAGTGGGCAGTTTTGCAAGTGAAAAGCCGCGGACCCCAAAAACGGGACGCGCTACAGTTTCAGCACGCAAAAGTTTGGAACTTTTCTTGCTAAAGCAGTGTCTACCATCTTTGTGAGTCTATCTTCGGAGGTTTCATTCGATCCCATGGTTATCATTGCTCTTTTCGGCGGTCTCGTTGTGGGTGGAGCGCTTTTTGCCATTCTCAAAAACAGTGGTGGAAAATCAGCAGAACGTAAGTATTCGAAGTTGGATATCGGATAACTGTGGGATCTAGCCCAATCGGTTAATTCCCCCCAGGCAGCCCGACTATTTCCAAAGCGTGCAGGAGAAGATGTCGAGGGAACGACGCTGACGTGTCGCCGCGCGCCCCGAAGGGGCGGAATGTCATTAGCCGTAGGTGAAACCTCATAAGCGCTAAGATAAGGCTTGACGTCGGTTGGTTTTTTCCGTACGCTGCTGGGCAGGAATGTACTGGACGAAGACTGGAAAATCTTAGTGGGGCTGTTGCCCCCGAGTTGGCAAGGGGCCGCGCGCCTGAGCGGGGCGGTGGAGCGTTTGCGGGAATTTCCCTCCGTGGATGCGCTCTTGCGAGTGTTGCTGATGCACGTCGGCTGCGGCTATTCGTTGCGGGAGACCACGGTGCGGGCCCGAGCCGCGGGTCTGGCAGAGGTATCCGACGTTACCCTGTTGAACCGCTTGCGCCAGGCCGAGAGTTGGTTGCAGCCCCACTGTCAGGCGTTGCTGGTGGAAAGTGGCGTGCGCTGGAGCGGTACAGCGTCGCGGCGACGCTTGCGGGCGCTGGATGGGACGGTGCTCAAGGAACCGGGTCCGACGGGTTCGCATTGGCGGATTCATTACAGCCTGCGGCTGCCGGAATTGGCCTGCGACCAGTTGGTCATCACCTCGCGGAAAGGGGCGCAGACGGCGCAGAATCTGGAGCGTTTTCCGGTCGCGGCGGGAGATCTGCTCCTCGCCGATCGCGGCTATTGCCATCCCGCCGGAGTGGCGAGGGTGTGCGGCCAAGGGGGCGACATCATTGTCCGGCTGAACAGTTCCGTGCCGTTGTTCGCGGCCGATGACCAGCCGTTCTTGCTGTTGCCGCCCCTGCGCAAGCTGCCGCGGGCGGGACAAGTGGGCCAATGGGAAGTGGCGATGCACGCCGGGCCGGAGCGCGTCCAGGGGCGCCTGTGTGCTCTGCGCAAAAGCCAGCAAGCCATCGCCGCGGCGGAGCGCCAACTGGATCGGCGCGAGCATAAGAACCAGATTCGCGTCCGGCCGGAAACGCGCGAGTACGGGCATTACGTGATGGTGTTTACGACCCTCCCCGCGACGGAGATGAGCGCCGCCGAAGTGCTCGAGCACTACCGCTTCCGCTGGCAGATTGAGCGGGTGTTCAAGCGGCTCAAATCGCTGCTGGCGGTCGGTCACTTACCCAAGCACAACGCGCGTAGCGCGCGCGCCTGGTTGTACGGAAAACTGCTGGTCGCCTTGCTGACGCAAAAGCTGGTCCGCCTCGGTGCGTCATTTTCCCCCTGGGGCTACGAACCGGAATCCGCGCGCCCAGGGCAGTCGCTGGCGTGAGTTCCAATTCGCACTGCATCAGGCGCAACAGGCCATCGCTCCGGAACTGAAACTCGAATATGCCCTGCAACCCTGGAATGAAATCGCGGCTGCCCTCGCCGAGCGGGACCGCAAACGGGTTCCCCAACTTGCGCGGTGTCATGTGTTATCTTAGCGCTTATGAGGTGAAACCTACGGCTAAGGACGGCATTAAGATAAATCCTCCCGACCCCGAAGGGGTCGAACCGTTCGACCCCTTCGGGGTCGGAAACTAATGATGCGGGCTTCCGTTCCGTAGGTTTCACCTACGGCTAATGACATTGTTCCCTTTCGGGGAATATCACCCATCGAAACGCCGCGCTAATAGAAGCGAATCTCGTCAATATCCAGCTCAAATTCTCCGGGCGGGCCGTCGGCGAGAAATTCCAGGATCAGCGTGCTGCGAGGGGGGAAAGGGTTGGGGGTGGTCAACCACGCCGCCGGCAGGCGCACCATTTGCCATGCGGAGTCAGGAATAAAGGTGAGCGTCGGAGCGGGCAGAGTGCGATCCGGCGGAATGATCCTGACCTCGAAGAGCCGGCTGACGCCGCGCACTTCGAGTTGAACGCCGCGCAAATTCCCGGCGCCCGCCGGAAGAGTGAAGGCATGGCGGGCGGCGACGTATCCGCGATCGAACCCGGCGGCGGATTCAACCCGCCCCCTGAATTGCAGCGCATGGCCGGTGCCCTCGGCGCCAGGCGAGATCACCTCAAGTTCGCCGAGCGAGCGGCCGGCCGCGCCCGGGTCCGTCGCCACCTGCCAGGTTTTCATCAGTAATTCCGATTCTTCCGGGCTCTCGAAATTATCCAGCAGAATGACTTCGGGGAACGTGGCATGACGCTCCGCGGTGAGAGGCGCCTGGGTTATCAGCGCGAAGGTGCCATTCCACCCCGCGGCCGGGTTCCCGCGCGCGTTCATCCCGATCCCCATCACCAAAAAGGGCGCGATGAAGGCGAGGGAGATCAGCTTGTTGCGCGTCGAGATCTTCTCCTCTTTTTCCCAGCGGAAAAGTTTCCAGGCAAAAAGCAGGCCGAAGGCGCCGGATACCAGGAGAACCAGCATTTCCCACCGGTGCGCGAACAGCGACTGGCCGCCCACCATGATGGCCTGGAACGTGGTCACCAGGTAGGTGGCGGGCAGGAATGCGGCGACGCGTTGAATCCCCTGGGGAAGCAGGGGCAACGGCACCGTCGCGCCGGAAAGAAACAGCAGGGTGAACCAGACGACGTTGTTATAAACCTGCGCCTCCTGCATGGTGTTGGCCACGCTGGCAATGGTGAGTCCAAAACCCGCGAAGGCAAAGGTTCCGACGGTCACCAGGATAAGCAGGGTCAGCGGATCAATCTCCAGCGGCATGTGGAAGAATACCCGCGCGCAGAAAACCAGCAGCGCCAGGGTGGGAAGCTCCAGCAGATAGTTGGCCAGCAGGCTGCTGAACACCATCGATCCCGGCCCGATGGGCGCCAGACGATAGCGGCGCAGGCTGCCGCGCTCCCGCTGCATCACCGATTGCATGCCCAGCCCCCAGAAGCTGCTTCCCATGATGTTCAGGGTCACCACGGGCCCGAAGAAATACAGCACTGCCTGCGGATTGCCGCGCGCAAAAATGCCGGAGTAAACAAAAAGGAAGATAACGGGGAAAAAAAAGGTGAAGAACAGCGCCACCTTGGTGCGGGTCACCAGCTTGATGGACATGAGGGCGATGCGAATGGAGGCAATCATATTAATCGGCTCATCGGTTCATCGGGCCATCGGTTCATCGGGTCATTGAATCATTAAATCATCGAGTCATTGGCTCATTGAGTCGTTGCTCTCAGAATCATAAATTGGCCTGATAGCTCCATGGCCGAATGGTTTTAATGACCCGATGGCCCGATGATCCGATGGCCCGATTACTCTTCGATCTTCCTGCCCGTCATTTCCACAAACACATCTTCCAGGGTGGGTTGAGTGATGTGGAGGTCGAGCAGGGAATTGCCCTCGCTTTCGAGCGAGCGCACCAGGGCCGCCACCGCGATGGCGGTGCTTTGCGCATGGAGAATATACCTGCCGCTGGCTTCGCGGCAATCGATGACGGCGTCAAGTTGTTTCAGGCGCTCGGGCGGAACCGGCTTTCCCAGGCAAACCTCAAGGCGCGCGCCTTTGCCGGAGTCCTGCACCAGTTCCCGCGGTGTGCCCAGGGCGATCAACTGGCCGCGGTCGATGATCGCGACGCGGTCGCACAGGCGCTCCGCCTCTTCGATGTAATGGGTGGTCAGCAGGGTGGTGCGGCGCTCTTCGCGAAAGCATTCGATGAGGGCGTAAATATCGCGGCGCAATTGCGCGTCCAGTCCCACGGTAGGTTCGTCGAGCAGGACCAGTTCGGGATTGTTCACCATGGCCAGCGCCAGCGCCAGGCGCTGTTTCTGCCCTCCCGACAGCTTTTCGAAAAATGTCCGCCGCTTTTCCGTCAGGCCAAACCGTTCAAGCAGCAATCCGACGGAGACGGGCTCCTGGTAAAAGCCGGCAAACAGGGTGAGGGCCTCCTCCACGCGAATCTTATCGGGCAACACCGTGGTCTGAAGCTGCGCGCCGATGCGCTGCTTGAGGGCGGTTTGCTCGCGCCCGGGGTCCATGCCACACACCCGCACCGTGCCGCTGTCTGCCCGCCGCAGACCCTCCAGAATTTCGATGGTCGTGGTTTTTCCCGCCCCATTTGGCCCCAGCAGCCCAAAAACTTCGCCCGCCTTGATTTCAAAAGTGATTCCCCGAAGCGCCTCAAGCTCCCCATAACGCTTGCGCAATCCTTCCACGCACACCACACACACCGCCGCGGAATTGAGGTCACTGGCCATACGCTAAGGGTAAAGGATAAAGGGTAAAGGGTGAAGGGTAAAGCGGCGTAGAGTTATTTTTCTCCGCGAAAAATTACTCTGCGCTACGCCTTCAAAGGCGTGGCTGGCGCGTCAGACTCCTTGCTTGTGGGAGTCTGCGTCCTTCCAAAGTGACGACATCATCACCGCAGACATTGAAAGGCATGTCTGCGCCAGCCGCACACGTTAGCCTTGCTCTCCGCATGTGCCACATGCTAAAAGAAGGGGCGATGCACCCCAAGTTCTACCGAATCGATGAGCACCCGTTGACTCCGTGGGGCGACTACGGACACATCTTGCAGCACGGCATGACGGCTCACCTTGCTCGTGTTGGAGGAATGCTCAGTCTTGAAAGAACTGGCCCGTACATGCCGCCAATCACGTTTCCCGGCCTCGGTGACGTCGTCCTGACATCAGCCGCAAAAGCGCTACTGGAATCGCCCGGCTTGAGCGGCTTCACGTTCCAACCAGTCAACAAAGCGAGGATCGTCGGGCTGC
>Ga0326727_10027414_pt1 | contig 10461 bp, 9 predicted proteins | sample MB2enrmetagenome_FD_207643 | JGI IMG/M metagenome (GOLD analysis project Ga0326727, IMG submission 207643) | Lab enriched peat soil microbial communities from McLean, Ithaca, NY, United States - MB29MY | ecosystem: Environmental > Terrestrial > Soil > Wetlands > Peat | place: USA: New York...
CGGAGAGCCCGGAGAGGCCCGCGGCCAGCGCGGCAACCTTCTCGTCTTGGACCAATACGTCCACGGGAGCGGCTCCCTCGGCTGTTACCAGGGTGCCGCCGCTGATGACTGTGCGCATGGTCAGGCCTCACAGAGCAGGTCGTAGGTTTCCGGCCGGCGATCACGGTAGAAGGCCCACAGACGGCGGACGTCGTCGAGCAGCCCGAGGTCGAGGTCGCGAACCACCACTGCCTCGTCGACGTCCGACGCGACCTCGCCGACGAATTGACCGCGGGGATCGACGAAGTACGACTGCCCGTAGAACTCGTCCTCGCCGAGCGGCTCCACGCCGACGCGATTGATCGCCCCTACGAAGTACTCGTTCGCCACCGCAGCGGCAGGCTGCTCCAGCTTCCACAGGTGCTCGGACAGGCCGCGGCTCGTCGCGGAGGGGTTGAAGACGATCTTGGCCCCCGCGAGTCCCAAGGCGCGCCAGCCTTCGGGGAAGTGACGCTCGTAACAGATGTAGACGCCGATGCGCCCGACCGCCGTGTCGAACACGGGGTAGCCAAGGTTGCCTGGCCGGAAGTAGAACTTCTCCCAGAAGCCGGAGACCTGAGGGATGTGGTTCTTGCGGTGCTTGCCGAGGTAGCGCCCGTCGGCGTCGATGACGGCGGCGGTGTTGTAGAAGACACCGGACTGCTCGACTTCGTAGACAGGGACCACGAGCACTGTGCCGTTCTCCCTTGCCACATCCAGGAACTGCCTGATGGTGGGTCCGTCGGGTACCGGCTCGGCCCAGTCGTACCACGCGCCGTCCTGCACCTGGCAGAAGTACGGCCCGTAGAACAACTCCTGTAGACAGACCACCTTGGCTCCTTCGGCGGCGGCCTGCCGGACCGAACGGATCGCCTTTTGGATCATCGTCTCCTTATCTCCGGCCCATTGGGCCTGGACCAAGGCCGCCCGCACGACATCAGCCATCACGTCTCCCCTCGTCGCCGGTGTGGTTGGGGACACACTCGCGCTCGGGTCCATCGCTGTCAACGGCGCGCGAGGACGGGTGGCGTGGAGCAAGATTGCTTCACGCACGGACGCAAAGAGGGGAGGCCCAGATGGTTCAGGAGGTGCGAGGCGTCATAGCCCGTAAGAAGAGGGCAGCGGTAGAGGTGACGACGATCCTGGTCCCGAACCCCGGCAGCGGCGAGGCGCTCGTTCGGGTCCAGGCTTGCGGTGTCTGCCACACCGACCTGCACTACAGGGAGGGTGGGATAAGCAACGAGTTCCCCTTCCTCCTTGGCCACGAGGCGGCCGGCATCGTCGAAGCCGTCGGGCCGGATGTCACCTCTGTCGCGCCGGGGGACTTCGTGATCCTCAACTGGCGGGCCGTCTGCGGCGAGTGCCGCTCATGCCGCCGGGGAAGGCCGCAATACTGTTTCGCCACCCGCAATGCCACCCAGAAGATGACCCTTCCCGACGGGACGGTACTCGCACCTGCACTGGGCATCGGAGCCTTTGCCGAGAGGACGGTCGTGGCCGCCGGACAGTGCACCAAGGTGGACGCGCGCGCCCGGCCGGAGGCAGCCGGTCTGCTCGGCTGCGGGGTCATGGCGGGGCTCGGCGCGTCGATGTTCACCGGCGACGTCGGTTACGGGGACTCGGTCGCGGTCTTCGGTTGCGGCGGCGTCGGCTGCGCGGCGATTGTGGGTGCCCGGCTCGCCGGGGCCTCGACGGTGATCGCGGTGGACATCGACGGCCGAAAGCTCGAGATCGCCAAGCAGTTTGGAGCGACCCACACCGTGAACTCATCCGAGCGCGATGCGGTCGAGGCCGTCCGGGCGCTGACCGACGGGAACGGCGCGGACGTCTGTGTCGAGGCGGTGGGCAATGCGAAGGTGATGGAGCAGGCGTTCTTCGCCCGCGACCTCGCCGGGACCCTCGTCCAAGTAGGAGTGCCGACGCCCGAGATGCGCATCGACCTTGCGATGATCGAGTTCTTCGGTCGCGGTGGGCAGCTCAAGCCGAGCTGGTACGGCGACTGCCTCCCCTCGCGCGACTTCCCGATGCTGATCGACCTGTACCTCAACGGCCGTCTCGACCTCGACCGCTTCGTGTCCGAGACCATTGCGCTCGACGGCGTCGAGGAGGCCTTCCACCGCATGGAGCGGGGCGAGGTGCTCCGGTCGGTGGTGGTGTTCCCCTCCTGAGCCCGAGCAGGAACGCTTCAGGCGGGCTCGGCCGGCATTGCTTGCGCAGTGACTGCCGGCGCCGCCGGCTCACGCGACGAGACGTCCGACGGCGCTGCCGCCGGGTGCGCCCTGGTCTCGGAAGACGGCCCCACTGCGCGCCGGAGCTCGACGTGAGGAATGAGCCAGGATGCCAGGAAGGCGATGAAGCTGATCGGTGCCGCGATCATGAAAACCGTCTGGATCGAGGCGGCATAGGCAGAGATCAGACCGTGGTGGACAGCTGCAGGCAGCTTGTCCAATATGGCCGGCGTGATGCTCGAGGTCGTCAGGCCCTTGGGCAGCTTGGTGCCGTGAAGATACCTGGCCAGCTTGCCGACGAGTACGTTCGAGAAGATGGCACCGAAGATCGCAGCGCCGAAGGATCCACCTATCGAGCGGAAGAAGGTCGCTCCCGAGGTGGCCACGCCTAGCTCGGAGTACGGGACGGCGTTCTGGACGATGAGTACCAGCACCTGCATCACGGCACCGAGCCCAAGACCGAGCACCACCATGTCGAGCGCGGAACTGGCGGTGCTCGTCGTGATCCCCATTCGTGACAGGAGCAAGAGACCGACGGTGATGCCGGCGGCCCCGACGATGGGGAAGACCCGGTAACGGCCGGTCCGGGCAATGTACTGGCCCGAACCGATGGACACGACCAGCAGTCCCGCCATGAGCGGCAGCAGCTGTAGGCCGGAGATCGTCGGCGACTCACCGCGGACGATCTGGAAGAAGGCCGGCAGATAGGTGATCGCACCGAACATCGCGAAGCCGACGATGAAGCCGACCAGGTTCGCGACCGAGAATGTCCGGTTGGAGAACAGGTGGAGCGGGAGCACCGGTTCGCTGGCGCGTCGCTCCACGAGGGCGAAGATCCCGGTGAGCACTGCACCGGCGACGCCGAGGGAGATGATCTGGGCCGACCCCCACGGGTAAGTCGTGCCCCCGAGGCTCGTGAAGAGCACGAGGCAGCTCGCTGCCAACACGAGGAAGGCAGTCCCCAGATAGTCGATGACGTGATGGACCCGGCGCAGGTGGCCCGGCACACGGCTGGCGACGATCACTAGTGCCAGGGCGCCGATCGGGACGTTGATGTAGAAGATCCAGCGCCATGACAGCTGCTCGACGAAGACGCCTCCGAGCAGCGGCCCGGCAACGCTCGCCACGCCGAATACCGCGCCGAAGAGCCCCTGGTAGCGCCCACGTTCCCGCGGAGGGACGATGTCGCCGACGATCGCCTGCGTGCCGACCATCAGCCCGCCGCTGCCAAGGCCCTGGACGGCCCTGAACGCGATCAGCTGGATCATGGTGTGGCTGAGGCCCGAACAGATCGAGCCGGCCAGGAAGATCAGGATGGCCGCCTGGAAGAAGACCTTCCGTCCGTACTGGTCGCCGAGCTTTCCCCAAAGCGGCGTCGAGACCGTCGCCGCCAGCAGATAGGCGACGACGACCCACGAGTAGTGCGACGCGCCGTGGAGGTCGGCGACGATCGTCGGCAGTGCCGTGGCGACGATCGTCTGGTCGAGTGCCGCGAGGAACATCCCGAGCATCAAGGCGCCGATGATCACGAGCACACGCCGGTGCGTGAGCGTGGGGATAGGTGCCCCGTCGGTCAGTTCGATGGCAGAGTCGGTCATCGTTTCTCGCTCGTTTCGCTGGTGTCGGTTGGCCCTGGCAGGCATTGCTCGGTCTTCTCGTGGACGAGCCCCTTGGCGAGGCTGTCGATGGCGGCAGCCGTGAGTCGGGCTAGCGACTCCTCACCGCCCCTGGCGCTCCATTGAAGTGCAGCCACGCGAGCGGCCGCGAGCGCCGTCGCCGTCACGAGGGCGGGGTAGGGATCGCGATAGGGATCCGTACCGATGCGTTGTGCCATCGCAGCAACGAGGCCTCGTTCGACCTCGGCCATCAGTGAGGCGTGCGCGCCACGTAGGTCCGGATCCTCTCTGACGGCGCAGAACCTTTGCAGCCAAGCCTCCTTGCCCTCTTCGAGGTCGTCGAAGTCCTCGTCGATAGTGGCCGCGTACTGGACGAGCACCGAGCCCAAAGCCCTGAGGGGCGACTCTCGCCTGGGTCGCGCGAGCAGGTTCACCCGGACCTGCTCGATCCGGTCAGGATCAAAGCCGACGACGGCGGACTCCTTGGAAGGGAAGTAGTTGAAAAACGTCCTCGTCGCGACGTCGACCGCTTCGGCGATGTCCTCGACCGTCACGTTCGCGTAGCCCCGTTCGGCGACGAGGTGCAATGCGGCGTTTCGCAGGGCCTGGCGAGTGGCGTGCTTCTTCCGATCCCGGCGGCCTTCCTCGTTGCTCGGGCCGTGGCGCGTCGCAGCGCTCATTGAGCCCGACTCGTACGCAGCGGTGTGCTCTGGGTTCACCATCGTGCTTTGAGTGTAACATTGCAGCCAGTGCAGTTATTTCCGCTGCGGCTCGCGGACATTGTCCTCGCAGCACCCTCAGGGGGCAGGATGGAGCTGCCTCGACAAGGTGCACGCCGATTGAGACGAGGAGGTCGCAATGGCCGAGGTGAAGATCACCAGTTCACACGGTGAGATGCCGGGCTATCTGTCCTCGCCGCCGGATGACGGGCCGTGGCCGGGAGTAGTCGTGGTCCATGACGCCTTCGGCATGAGCAACGACTTGAGGCAACAGGCGGATTGGTTGGCATCCGAGGGTTACTTGGCGCTCGCCCCCGACCTGTTCCACTGGGGCGGAAAAATGACCTGCATGCGCTCGGTGATGCGCGACGTGCGCCACAGGCGAGGACGGTCGTTCGACGACATCGACGCCGCTCGCAGTTTCCTGGCCCTCCAGGATCGATGCACGGGCACGATCGGCGTCATCGGGTACTGCATGGGGGGAGGCTTCGCCCTGATGCTCGCTCCCGGCCACGGCTACTCGGCTTCCAGCGTGAACTACGGCAGCGTCCCGAGGGACGCCGAGACGTTCCTTGCCGGCGCCTGTCCCGTGGTCGCAAGCTATGGCGCCGAGGACCGCGCTTTGAGGCGAGCCGCACCGCGCCTGGAACGGGCTCTCAGTGCGGTCGGGGTCGATCACGACGTGAAGGTGTACCCCGGGGCCGGGCATGGTTTCCTCAACGACCACGAGGGGGCACACGATCATGTCCCGGCATTGATGGGAGTGATGGGCAAGATCATGGGTGTCGGCGGCTACCACGAAGCCTCGGCAGAGGACGCCCGCCGGCGGATCGTCGCGTTCTTCAACTCGCACCTCAAGACCTAGACACGTCCCGACCACTCGCAGGCGCAGGGATCGTCATCCGCCCGCCATCGCACCGATGACGTAGAAGGGCTCGGCGCCGGTCACGACGGCCTCGGGAAGCGGTGAGTCCGGGAGGTCGTGCGACAGGTCGTTCTCGCAGGCGAAGAACCGTACGAACGCCCGCCTCTTCTGGCTTACAGGGTCGCGGATGGTCCCTCGAAGCACCGGATAGCGTGCCTCGAGCGCGTCGATCAGCGACCGTTGGGTGGGCGAGCCCGTGACTTCGATCTCGACTTCGCCCTCGAGGTGCGCGAGCGTCCGCAGGTGTGCTGGCAGCACCACCCGGATCATTGCAAGGTCTGGACTTCGACCGACAGCACGGCGGGCAGATCCCGGACTATCGGTGCCCAGCTGTCTCCTGCGTCGGCCGACGCGTAGACCTGACCCCCGGTCGTGCCGAAGTACACGCCGCAGCTGTCAAGGGAGTCCACGGCCATGGCGTCGCGGAGGACATCGACGTAGCAGTCCTTTTGCGGAAGGCCCGCGCCGAGCGCTTCCCATTCGTTGCCACCGGTTCGGCTGCGGTAGACACGCAGCTTCCCCTCGGGCGGGAAGTGCTCCGAGTCGCTTTTGATGGGGACGACATAGACGGTCTCGGGTTCGTGAGCGTGGACGTCGATGGCGAAACCGAAATCGGTCGGCAGGTCACCGCTGACCTTTTCCCACGACTCACCGGCGTTGTCGCTTCGAAGCACGCCCCAGTGCTTTTGCATGTACAACACCTCAGGACGTGACGGATGCATGGCGAGGCGGTGGACGCAGTGGCCGACATCCGCGTCCGGGTCGGGGATGCCCTCGGAACTAAGACCCCGGTTCACAGGACGCCACGTCCCACCGCCGTCGTCGGTGCGGAACACGCCGGCAGCCGATATGGCGACGAAAATCCGCTCGGCGTCGCTCGGATCGACGATGATCGTGTGCAGGCACATCCCACCGGCTCCGGGCTGCCACGCCGGTCCAGTGTCGTGGCCGCGGAGCCCGGGGAGCTCCTGCCAGTTCCGGCCGCCATCGCTCGAGCGGAACAGCGCCGCGTCCTCAACCCCGGCAAGCACCGTGTCGGGGTCGCTGAGCGATGGTTCGAGGTGCCAGACCCGAGCAAACTCCCACGGGTGCGGCGTGCCGTCGTACCACTGGTGCGTGCCGGGCACGCCCGCGTAGTTGAACTGATTGCCCACGGGCTCCCATGTGGTCCCACCGTCGTCGGAGCGTTGGATCAGCTGGCCGAACCAGCCTGTGGACTGAGAGGCGTAGAGCCGGTCGGGGTCGGCCGGAGAGCCTTTCAGGTGGTAGATCTCCCAGCCTGCGAAGTAGGGGCCATTGATTTCCCAAGCCTCGCGTTTGCCGTCCGATGTCAGAACGAAGGCACCTTTCCGTGTGCCAACCAGCACTCGCACGCCGCTCATCTGGGCTCCTTTCCAAGCTCCGGGAAGGGTCTCGTGGGTTCAACAGAGAGTAGTGGCAGCGGCCCGTCGAGATGGTCGCACACCCTGGATTGTTCGGGAGCCCGTGAGGCGCCGAGGCGCGCCGGAGACCGACTCCGTCAGTACCGGATCTCCTCGCCGAGGTAGGCCATGCGGATACGGTCGTCGCGCAACAAGACGTCCGCCGAGTCCTGCAGCACGATCCTTCCTGTCTCCAGGACATAGCCGCGGTCGGCCAGCTGGAGCGCCTTGGCCGCGTTCTGCTCGACCAACAGCACGGTGACACCCTGGTTCCGGATCCTGCTCAGGATCTCGAAGATCGTCTGGACGAACAGCGGGCCGAGCCCCATCGAGGGCTCGTCCAGCAGCAGGAGCCGCGGCTCTGACATGAGGGCTCGACCGATGGCGAGCATCTGTTGCTCGCCACCGGAGAGGTTGCCTCCCTGCTGCTTGGCGCGTTCCTTGAGGATCGGGAAGAGCCCGTAGACCTCCTCGATCTTCGCGTCCTTGACATGAGGCTTGTGGAAGGCACCGATCTCGAGATTCTCGATCACGGTCATCTGCGGGAAGATCCTGCGACCCTCGGGCACGTGACTGATCCCGAGCTCGACGACCTTGTGAGCCGTAAGGCGCGTTATGTCGAGACCCTCGAACTGGACTGTGCCCGAAGATGCGTGGTGCAGTCCCGATATCATCCGCAGCGTGGTCGTCTTGCCGGCGCCGTTCGCGCCGAGCAGAGTGACGATCTCGCCTTGTTCGACCGCGATCGTGAAGTCGTGCAGGGCCGGGACGGTGCCGTAGCGGACCTCGACGTGTTCGACCTCGAGCATTGCCATCAGAGCCCTTTGTCCCCTTTGTCGTCTTCGTCGTCGGGGGATCCGAGGTAGGCGTTTATCACGACGGGGTCCTTTTGCACCTCGGCCGGTGTGCCTTGTGCGATCACCTGGCCGAAGTTCAGCACGATGATCCTCTCGGCTACCGACATCACGAGCCTCATGTCGTGCTCGATCAACAGCACGGTGACGCCCAGCTCGTCACGCACCTTGCGGATCAGCTCCGCGAGCTCGGCCTTCTCGGCTGGGTTGGTCCCCGCCGCGGGCTCGTCCAAGAGCAGCACCTGGGGGTTCGTCCCGAGGGCGCGGGCGATCTCGAGGCGTCGGCGGTCCCCGTAGGGCAGCGAGCTCGAGAGCTCGTTCGCGCGCCGTGTCAGGCCGACGAATTTGAGGAGCTCCAGCGTCTTTAGGTCGCTCTGGTGCTCCTCGCGCCGGGTCCTGGGCAGCCGCAGCATGGCTCCGATAGGCCCGGTGTGCTGCTTGGACTCGACACCGATCTTCACGTTCTCGAAGGTCGTCAGGGCATTGAACATCCGGGAGGTCTGGAACGTCCTCGCCACCCCGAGCCTGTTCACCCTGTAGGGCTTACGGCCGATCACGCTGACCGCGTGCCCCTCGGTGCTGGTGAACAGGATCGAGCCTTTCTGGGGCCTGTAGACACCCGTCAGGCAGTTGAACAACGAGGTCTTGCCGGCCCCGTTCGGGCCGATGACCGAAAGGATCTCGCCCCGGTGCAAGATTAGGGACACGTCGTTCAGGCTCGTGACACCGCCGAAGCGGAGGGTCACGTGTTCAACCGCGAACAAGATGTCCATCGACTCTGCCGGGGCCGTCGCGGGCGCGGGGTCGGTCATTTCGTCTCCGGGCCGATGTATCCGGGCTCGTCAAGCGACAGCCTGCCGTAGTCGGAGGGCAGCGTCTCTCCCATGGACGTGACCCGAACAGGTCCGCCGGGACTTTCCCCATGGCCGATGCCCTCCTCGGTGAGGAGGATCTCCCGGCGCCGGCGGCGTGAGGGGATGATCCCTTGGGGCCTGAAGATCATGAGGAGGATGAGCAGGGCGCCGAGGTAGATGAACTCGTCCTGGTACTGGTAGTCCTTGAACGAATGGACCTGGAGGTACTGGGGGAGCCACTGGATCACGAAGGCCCCGAGCACGGCACCCGCGATCGAGCCCATGCCTCCGAAGATGACAAAGACGAGGATCAGGATCGACGTCTGGACGAGGAAGTCGGTGGGGAAGAGGCTCTGGACCTGGCTGGCAAGGAACACCCCCGCGAACCCGGACGTCGAGGCGCCGATGGCAAAAGCCATGACCTTGTACTTGAGCGCGTTGATGCCCACGGAGTCGGCGGCCACCTCGTCTTCGCGTATCGCCGTCCAGGATCGTCCTACCCGGGAATGCTCGAGGAAGCTGAACGCGACGGTGAAGACCACCGCCACCCCGAGGATCAGGTAGTAGTAGGGCAGCAGCGTCCCCGTCCAGTTGTAAGTGACCGAGAGAACGTGGGTCTGTAAGTGAAGGGAGAACTGCGGTATGAAGCCCGTGGTGCCAGCTGGTCCGCCTGTCACCCCGGTGAGGTTGTTGGCGACGATCTCGATGATCTCCCCGAACCCCAAGGTCACGATCGCGAGGTAGTCACCGCGAAGCCGCAGTGTCGGCGTCCCGAGAAGGACACCGGTCAGCATCGCGGCCACGATGGCGAACGGGATGATCCAGAACGGGTTGAGTATGAACGGCGGTTGGATGGGGAGGGCGCCGGTGAAAAAGGCAGTGGTGTAGGCCCCGATCGCCCAGAACGCGACATACCCAAGGTCGAGCAGGCCGGCGAAGCCTACGACGACGTTTAGGCCCATGGCGAGCAGGATGTAGATCGCGACCTGGGTTGTGAGGATTGACTGGATGCCCGGGTCCATGTGCAAAGGCCACTGGATCGCCACCAAGAGCGCGGCGATCGTGATGGCGGTCTTTCCGTAGGCGAACTTTGTCTTTCTCGTGATCCCAGTGAACTCGTAGCGGGCGTGCTCGGGGCGTGACCCACCAACTGCGCGAACGACGTCCGCCAGCACCCAGGCGAGAGTGGCCATCAGGACGGCGGTACCGACACCCATCACCGCCAACCCCGCCAAGTGACTGTGGGGCAGGACGTGGATGGAGGCCAACCAGTGCGCGACCGAGTGCCGCGTCGAGGCGCGCCAGGTAGCCCAGCTCGTCCACATGAGCCAGCCGTAGGCAAGCAGAACGACGCCGGCGGTCGCGATGAGCCCCCGGCCGCGCCGGGGGGCGACCACCTTGCGGACTGCCGCGAGGACGAGGTGCAAGCCCTCGAGCACGCTCATCAAGAGCGCGATCCACAAGAGGATCAAGCCCAGGGTCCGGTCGTGCGGCACAGCCCCGATAGTGTTCAGGTACTTCGAGACAGAGTTGTGCATCCACGAGAGCAACCCGTAAAGGGCCAAGAACGCGTAGCCCACGGGCCTCGCGACCCGCAACGACCGTGACTGGAACAGGTAGACGAGCAGCTCCATCGCCGCCAACGCGCAACCTATCTCTATGCAGACACCGCCCTTCCAGGTGTTGTCGGGTGAGATCCACGACACCCAGACGAAGCCGAACGCGACGATCGCCAGATCGACGGCCAGTCGCACCCATCTCTGTGCCGTCACCTTGAGGACGGATTCGCGGAGACGGCTGGCTCGCGAATGTGCCGTCCCACCCAA
>Ga0326727_10027417_pt1 | contig 10461 bp, 10 predicted proteins | sample MB2enrmetagenome_FD_207643 | JGI IMG/M metagenome (GOLD analysis project Ga0326727, IMG submission 207643) | Lab enriched peat soil microbial communities from McLean, Ithaca, NY, United States - MB29MY | ecosystem: Environmental > Terrestrial > Soil > Wetlands > Peat | place: USA: New York...
CATCCGCAATTGCATGGTGGCACTGGCGGAAGACGAGAAGCTCCTCACGAAACTCTTCAACTACCGCTTTTCCACCGGACACGGTTTGCGCGGCCACAGCTTCGGCAACCTGTTTCTCGTGGCCCTGACCCACCTGACACGTGACTTTGCGAAAGCTGTCCGGGTGTCGAGCGAAGTCCTGGCCATCCGAGGCGAGATCTTTCCTTCCACACTTTCCGACGTCCGGTTAAAGGCGGAACAAGCCAATGGCAACATAATCTACGGCGAATCGCGCATCACCAAGACTGCCATTCCCATCACGCGCTTGCATATTGTCCCCAGCCGCTGCCGTCCGCTGCGGGAAACGCTCATCGCTCTTGAGAATGCCGACCTCATCACGGTCGGTCCAGGGTCACTCTACACCTCGCTCATCCCCAACCTGCTGGTCCGTGGGATTCCCGAACGGGTCGCTCGCTCCAAAGCACTAAAGGTCTATATTTGCAATCTCATGACTCAACCAGGAGAATCGCGCGGCTACTCTGCCGCCGACCACTTGCGCGCTCTGCACGAACATGCCGGGCGCAGGCTTTTTGATGCCGTGATCCTGAATACGGGTAAAGTCTCGGCCTCGCTGCGCCGACGATACGCCGCAGATGGAGCGGCGCCCGTGGTGAATGACCTGGCGGAAGTGCGTGCTCTGGGGGTTGTTCCGGTGCTCGCGGATGTCCTTGTCGAAGACCGAGTTGCCCGTCACAACTCGGATCAACTGGCGAGGTTGCTGTTGAGATTAGTTGAAAGTCGAGAGTCGAAAGTCGAGAGTCAAAGCGCCCGGAGTTAAGGCTCGGAGAAATCCTTACCCTGGACCCTCAACTCTCAACTTTCGACTCTCAACTCCGCTAATCAGCTCTGCGAGTTGCTCGCTGGTGGCATTTCCTGCCAAGCGGCGTTCTCCGGCCTCAACCACCGGCACGGCACGAATTCCCTTGTCCATCAACACTCCAGGCTTGAGCGTGACGTCGATTTCCTCGAGGCTGAACTGCATGGTTTCACGCAGCGCCATTAGCCGGCGCTTCACTACCGGGCAGAACGGGCAACCTAACGCTGTGTAGAGTGTGACTCTGGCCGGAACGTGCCCGGGGTTCTGCGCCGGCTGGTCGTCAATCCGGCCGTAGCCCATGAGCGAAGAGATCGACGGGAATACACGGATGTAAACCCACATCGCCAGTGGGATCAGCAACAACCATAGTAATGCGAATCCATAATGACCTTTGATGACACAGTAAAGCAATCCACCCGCCAGCACGAGCCAATTCAAGTAGATCACAGCCATGTAGCATTGCTGTTTCATAGGTCCCCTCTGAATCAGTCGAGAGTCGAAAGTCGAAAGTCAAAAGGCCCTGGATCGAGCAGCGGAGAAGTCCTGACTCCGGACTCTCAACTCTCAACCGCAACTCTCGACTCTCAACTTTCGACTCTCGACTTTCGACGTTCGACTCCTAAGGATGGTGCTGCGACGGGGCAAGAAGGGCTATCGCCACCGTGACCGCCACCAATACGGCCAATCCTATCCAAACACCGGGATGGCCGAAGTTGAGGGTATAGCCAACTCCAAACCTCTTTTCAATGAACACCGCCGGATCGTCTCGATTGACGTAAAACAAGCCCAACTTCCAGTACTTGTCAGGCGTGCGGTCGCCGACCGGCGCTGTGCCGCCAGCGGCAGAGCCTGCGGCGCCTGCCAAGCGCGTTCCGCCCTGGCCGTAACTTACCACCAACACTGAGACCACCACCACGAAGCCTAAAGCGATAACAAGGAAGGGGACCACACCCGGCGGGCCTGCTCGCGGGTTCGACAAGGGCATCAGCCCAATCCAGGTGAACTGGAGCGCCAGGAGATATTGCGTGGCGACAAGTATCGAGTCGATCATTTTCCGAAAGCGGCGCTCGCGTTCGCCCGCTGGTCCAGCCGCTTGGACGGGCCGAGACCAGCGAAGGAAGGCGTAAGCGAGGAATCCCATAAAGGCGCACAACACGGCGCCCATCAGCAGTGACCCGTAGACGCCGGTAAACGTACGAGTGCTCCAGTTGTTGGGCCGCCCATTCGCCCCCCAGTGGATTGGAAATGACTCGGGAATCAGCCCCCAGTGCGTGTGCAACCATATTCCCGCCCCCGCCAACACGGCGAAAGGTGGAAACTGGAGAAGCCACCCACCCGGCAAGCGCGCCGGCCGCGGCTCGAGCGTTGCCTCCCTGACAGTTGCCGGAGCGACAGCGTGGGGCAACACGCGCCCTCGGGCCCGATAGTAAGCAAGGAAGACGCCGGCTCCCTGTAACAAAAGCCCGCCGAGCGTCGCAACCATGGAGTACATGGACTCACCCATCCTCACCGGTGACAGGACAACGAGGAGCGCCAAAACGCTGCCGATCGTCACTTCCATGCGGTAGCGTTTGAGGATGGACCAACCCTCTGCCGAATCGCGGAATTCTGAGGGAACCGTCACCGCAAAGTAGACGTCCGGACGCGTCATGCGCGGCATCATGTAATACAAGACCAGGCAGACCACGATCACGAAAGCCATGATCAGGCTCGGCGTTAAAAGCCAATCGGTAGCCATGTTATTCCCTCTTCGCTGTTCTCAAAGCCGTTGTGCCGAAGGCACCTTGGAGTGTCCGTCGGTTGACGGACACTCCCAGGCGCTTCGCGCATCTTCATTGCGCTCGCTGAGCCGCTACCCAATTCGCAATGTCATCCAGCGTTCCCCTGGCCACGTGACTCGGTTTGTCGTAATCGGCGGGCGAGGGCGGGTTACCGGCCGGTATAAAGAGATGGCACAGGCCCGCATAAGATTTGATCGTGACGTTCTTATGGCCGGCCAGCGCCTTCTGCCAGCCCTCCAGATCTTTGCGCGTGACCTGATAGTCACTCTCACCTTGCATCACCAGAATCGGTATCGTCAGGCGGGCTGCCGTCGCGGCTGGGTCGTAGCTGCGCAGGTCGAGCACGTAAGCAGCCGGCAGCGGAATTCCCATCATGCTGACTGTGTCGCCCAGTTTCAGCGAAGGGCTATCGTAATCCTGGGCAAACTTCTCGGCCGCCCCGATCTGGGTTTTTGCTCCGTCGCCCACCGGACCGCTCAGAGAAGCCAGATATTTGATCTGCTCCACAACGATCTGCCCAAACGGCCGCGTGCTGCCCGCCATGATAATAATGCCGGCGATCTGATTGTCCCCCGCCGCGATGCGTGGCGCCAGCATGCCGCCCAGGCTGTGGCCGAGAACAAAGATGCGCGCCGCTTGCACTTCGGGCCGGCCGGCGAGGAGCGCCACTGCCGCGCGCGCATCGTCGATGACTTCCTCCTTGACGGTCAAGTTCCCCATTTCTTTCTTATACTGCGCAGCGTATTTGTGGGTTCTTTTCTCGTAACGCAGCACGATAATGCCGCGGCTGGCCAAGCCCCAGGCCAAGTCCTTAAAGGGCTTGTTCGACCCGACGGTCTCGTCCTCATCGTTAGGGCCTGAGCCCTGCACGAGCACAACGGCGGGGAAAGGTCCCGCGCCATTCGGCTCGGTGAGCGTGCCCGGCAGTTGCCACGGCTCGGCGCCAATCGTCACGTGCTCCTCGTGGAAGCCGCTCGGGTTAGCGTAGTCGGGAGGATTCCACGCAGCCGCAGGCGGTACGAGGAAGAAGCCGGCGACCTTGCCATCCTTATCGAAGGCGAGCCTCAAGTTGAGCGGCGCTTTCTCAAAATCGCAGGCGAGCGTGACCACATGATAGCCCTGCATCTCGACCGACCTCGCGCTTTTCACTGTCTTGAGCGCGCCCACTTCCGCGGCGGTCGCCCCCCACACTGTTCGGAGCTTCTCGAGCGGCATGGCAGAGGCCATCGTTGCGTCGAACCGAGCTTCCACCTTGTCGTATTGCCGGCCCGCCAATTCCTGAGCGAAGTCTTTCGCCAGCGCTTCGAAGTCCTGCGCGCAAAGCTGCGGAGCCAGTCCCGAGAGCAAAGCCAGCGATGCGACAACCAATACCTGTAACCGATTCATCGTCATTCTCCTTGCTCGATCTTCTCAATCAGAGCCGTAAGCTCGCGGACCACCCCTCCCGCCGGCACGCCTTCCGCAAGCGCTTTGACGACCACTTCGTCCAACCGCTGGCGGAACTCTGCTTCGGCGCGCGGTGTGGGCGCCGGAGCAGGCCTTTCAATCACCGTTGCGCCGCGACCGCGGCGCAGATCAAGCCAGCCTTCCTCCGCCAATTGCCGATAAGCCCCGGCCACGGTGTTGTGATGAACCCCGAGATCCGTGGCGAGTTGACGGACCGAGGGAAGCTGGTCGCCGGGACGGAACTGGCCGGCCAAGAGTGTAGCACGCAGGCCGCGAACGATTTGTTCGGAGGCGGGCAAGTCGGAGGCTAAGTCGATCTGAAGCACAGGGGGATGGTCGCTCATAGTCTAATGTACATGTACACTGTACTATTGTGGACCTGCCTTGTCAAGCCCTTTTCGGTAGTGCCCTAGTTCAACTGGCGTAGGGGTAGGGCTTGCCCTACCCGCGTCGACCTAGTAACCCCGCCGGGGACGGCAAGCCGTCCCCCTACATTGCCGGTTGTTGTCGAAGGCTGAGGGCCCTTTAGTACCATTGCATTGAAAGGTATTTGTGTGTAGATTACCCGTCTCGTGAGGAGGTTCTATTCGATGTGGTCGAGAATCGTACGTCAGTTCCAGGAGGTGAACAAAGAGCTATGGCTCTTGTTAATGATGTTCGCCATCCTTGCGGGAGTGAACTACCTGATCGCTTCTGACCGAATGATGTTGGGCTTCTACGTCTTGCCTTCGGTGTATTCCGCTTACTTTCGTGGGCGCCGTCACGCGACGCTAACCGCGTTGCTCAGCCTCTTGTTGGTGGTCTTGATTGTGTATACGAATCCGCGATTGTTTACCATGCAAGGCCCGATCAGGATAGTCGCAGAAAAGTGGTGGGACATCGCGGTCTGGGGCGGAACCCTGTTGGTGATCGCTTACGCCATGGGCACGCTGTACGAGAAGAAGCAATCTCAGATCGTCGAACTGCGTGATGCCTACAAGGGTATTGTTGTCATCCTCCGCCAGATGACTGCACACGATAAATACACGCACGACCATTCTTTCCGAGTGGCGGCCTACGCAACCACGATTGCCAAGGGTATGGGCTTTGGCTCGGAGCGGGTGGACGATATTTGGGACGCCTCCTTACTGCACGATCTCGGCAAGCTGGAAACTTCCCGGGAACTGCTTTACAAAGCGGAACGATTCACCGCCAGCGAGTACGAAGAGATGAAGAGGCATGTGGAAAAAGGAACTGAGTGGGCGGAGCCCGTAAAAGGGAGGCTGAACCGCATCATTCCCATTATTCTGGCCCACCACGATCGATTCGATGGCTCAGGATACCATCCGACAAAAGGAGAGGACATTCCGCTCGAGGCGCGCATCATCGCGGTCGCAGACGTCTACGACGCTATGACCAGCGACCGCCCGTACGCCAAGGCGATGTCGCCCTTGGAAGCCAAAGAGCTCATCTCGAAGGGTGCGGGGACAGACTTCGACCCTGCTGTGGTCAAGTCTTTCCTCAAGGTCTTTCAAAGCGGATCGTTGGAAGTCGACTTCGCGGCCCTGGATATGGTCCGGGCGTAACCCTGGCGCTGTGCCGAAGGCACCTTGGAGTGCGGCGGCGGAAAGTCCCCACTCAAACCTCAATGTGTGGCGTCCCGCACATTGGAGTCACGCATTCACGATCTCGATGCCGTCCACTTCCTTGAAATGCTGGTCACGAGTGAGGATGCTCAGGCCATATTGCTTTGCCAGCGCCGCAATCCAAATGTCGTTTTCGGGAATGGGCCGTCCCTTGGCCCCCAGAGCCGACTTAATCCGCCCAAAGTGCCAAGCTGTAACCGCATCAACAGGTAGCACAGCGCTCTTGGCAGCCAGCGCATCGATTCTGGACGAATTCGCTTCTTTTTGCCTCGACTTCCAGGCTCCATAATAGAGTTCCCCGAGAACAATGCTCGGCAGGAAGGTCATTTCAGCTTGGGAAAGGAAATCCCGGGTCTCAGGATCTCCGGCCAGGAGGGCAACAACGACGTTGGTGTCCAGCAGCAGGCTACCAGCCATTCACGTCGACTCTTTCACAGCCTTCCTCGATCGCCTTTGTCATTGCCTCGGCGTCAGAAGCTTCGATACTTCCGGCAAAAGTGAGGAGATCTTTCCCCGGTACACCGCGAGAGGGCTTACGCCTCAGGCTTGAGGCAAAGTCGAGGACGAGCTTCTGCTGACTCAGGGGCAGCTTACCCACCTGGTCAAGAATCTGTTGTCTAATCGACGCTTTCATTGACGAACGCTCCTCTTCCCGTAATCCACCATATCATGAATCCGAATCGTAGCGGCCCTTTTGTGTTGGTTCACGATCCGCATTAACACGCGGTGGACAAGATTCGCCCCGGCCCCGGCCAGCCATTGCGGTCAAGCCCAGTCTTCTCCCCGCGGCGTATGGTCGCGCATGAAGCCGGGATCGATCTCGAGGCCGAGGCCCGGACCTTCCGGGAGGCGGAACATTGAGTTCTTGATGAGCTGCGGCTTGCCCGCCGCCATGTTCTCCACCACGCGCTCGGCGTGCCCCAGGCGGCTTTCGCAGCGGTAGAAATTGGGAATCGAGGCGGCGAGGTGAGCGGAAGCGAACGTCCGCACCAGCGTTCCGACGTTGTGCAGAGCCATGGGCACCCGATTCAGTTGTGCGTACTCGGCAATTCTCCGGCAGCCGGTGAAGCCGCCCGCGAAAGAAATATCCGGATGAATGATATCCACCGCCATATTATCGACGAATGGCCTGAACTCTTTCACCATTTCAACCTTCTCTCCGGTCAGAACCGGAGTGCGCGTCGCCTGCTTTACGGCCATCCAGCCTTCGCAAAACTCCACGCTGTTTAACGGGTCTTCGATCCAGGCAGGGTGTATTTCCTCGGTGGCTCTGGACACCGCAATGGCGCTGGGGACGTCGTACTGGTTGTGGCAGTGGACAGCGATGTCGAGGTCTTCCCCGACCGCCTCGCGCACGTTGGCAAAGCCTCGCGCGACCTTCCCCAGTTGCGCGGTGGAGATCTCGGGCCCCACGCGCTCGCCCCGCAGGGCCTGCAGCGGCTCAATCTTGAACGTCTTGAAACCTTCGGGCTGGTTACGGTTCCACTCCGCCCACTCGCGGCACGACTCCGGGCTGCCCATGTCCTTGAGTGTATCGCCGTGCGAATACATTTCGACCGCGTCACGCAGCGGCCCGCCCATCAACCTGTAGATGGGCAAATCCAGAAGCTTGCCCGCCGTGTCCCACAGAGCGATGTCAATCCCGCTGATGAAGGGGTAGTTCGGGCGATAAGGGTGGATTGTCCCGGTCATCGTCTCAAAATGGCGCTCGATGGCCAGCGGGTCGGCGCCAATCAAGCTCAGCCGCGGGATCAGCGCGCGCGCTGTCTTCACGTCCACGCCGGTTTCCCCGTAGCCGGTAATTCCGGCGTCGGTTTCAATTCTCACCAAGCAGCCGTCGCCTTGAAAGTCCAATTGCAGCGCTTTGATGGCGGTGATCTTCACCGCCCCACGCAAGGGGGCAGCCAAGGCTTGAAATCTGACCAGATAGGCGCCTGCCGGAAGCAGCAGCGCCGCTCTCACGAACTCTCGTCGAGTTGTCGGCATGTAGGAATCCTCGTTCCTGAACTTGAGGTAGGGGCGGCCCGCAAGCCGCCCCTACGCCTGCCGCACTGTTATACTGCGGGCGCACCCCAGACGCAAGGCAGAACGGGCACCTTGTCGATAACGGCCCCGCCGTAGGGGGACGGCTTGCCGTCCCCTCGCTGTTCCGCTGCAATCGCCGTGGGTAGGGCAAGCCCTACCCCTACGCAGCCCGGGTCCTGCCGCGTGCTGCGTGTATAATAAGTGCAAAAGCCATGAGGCTCGATTGGTTTCACACACTTACTGGGTATGCACCGAACGGAGAGTGAAATGTCCGGTCAGAACTTTTCCATATTGATCCTTGCTGCGGGCAAGGCGACGCGCTTCAAATCCGAACACTCGAAGATGCTGCACCGGCTGGCGGGACGGTTATTGGGCGAGCACATTCTGCAAAGCGCGCAGGCCGCAAATCCCGACCGCCTCTACATGGTGATCGGGCACGAGAAGGAAGAGTTACGCAAAGCCTTTGCCCGCCCGGGCCTTGTTTTCATCGAGCAGAACGAGCAACGGGGCACCGGCCACGCGGTGATGATGGCGCGCGAAGAACTGGAAAAGTGCCCCAGCGATACGGTGCTGGTGCTGGTGGGCGACGCTCCCCTTCTCCGCCCGAAAACGCTCGTTCATCTGGTCGAAATCCACCGCAAGGCGCGCGCCGCCGCAACCATTTTGACCACTAACCTTGAATACCCTACCGGTTACGGACGCATCGAACGCGATCGCGACCGCGTGCGGGCCATCGTGGAAGAGAAAGTCGCGACGCCTGACCAGAAGCGAATTCACGAAATCAACTCCGGCATTATTTGCTTCTCGCGAACCCCTTTGCTGAACCATCTCGGCGAACTCGCGGCGAATAACGCCCAGAAGGAGTTTCTGTTGACGGACCTCGTCGAGATATTCAACCGGCATCGACTCAAGGTAACCGCCTTCCCGACGGCCGATTCGCGGGAAGTGCTGGGCGCCAATGACCGCGTAGAACTGGCGCAGATCGAGAAACTGCTGCGGTTGCGCAAGGCGACGGGGTTGATGCGGGAAGGCGTGACCGTAGTAGATCCCCAGAATACTTACATCGACGCCGACGTGGAAGTGGGCCAGGACACAGTGATTGAGCCGGGTGTAAGCCTCCTGGGCCGGACGCGCCTGGGACGCGACTGCCATATCCAACAGTTCTGCGTGATCACCGATTCGACGCTCGCCGACCGCGTCACCCTGCGACCCTTTTGCGTGATTTCGGACTCTGAGGTCGGCTCCGGCGCTGCCCTCGGTCCCTTCGCGCGCCTGCGGCAGGGCGCGGTGATCGAAGAGAACGCGCGCATCGGCAATTTTGTGGAGGTGAAGAAGTCGCGCGTGGGCCGAGGCAGCAAGGCGCAGCACTTGACCTACCTCGGCGACGCCACCCTTGGCCAGAACGTCAACATCGGCGCGGGAACGATCACCTGCAATTACGATGGCGTGAAGAAGTATCCTACCGTCGTAGAAGACGGAGTCTTCATCGGCAGCGGCAACATGCTGGTGGCCCCGGTGCGGGTCGGACAAGGATCGTACACGGCCGCAGGCTCGACGATCAGCGAAGACGTGCCACCCGAGTCGCTGGCCATTGCGCGCAGCCGCCAAGTCACCAAGCAAGGCTGGGTGAAGGAGCGCAAGCGGCAGAAGGATTGACGATTGACGGTCGTCGATGGTCGATTGCAGAGACTCTGCCTTGCAATCGTCAATCGACAATCGGAAATCGTCCATCCCTGAACAGGGCATTCACCTGTTGAATGTCCGCTTCGGTGTCCACTCCGATGGTGTCATAGGGCGTCTCGGCTACAAGGATGGGCACGCCATTCTGGAGGAAGCGCAGTTGGTCCAGCTTTTCCGCCAGCTCCAGCGAGGATTGCGGCCAGGAGTGAAATGCGGCTAGCGCCGCCCGCCTGTAAGCGTAAATTCCCATGTGCTTGTAATACTGAATCCCGCCCTGAGAGTCTCGGTCGTAGGGGATGGGATAGCGGGAGAAATAAAGCGCACGGCCGGCGTGGTCGGTGACGACTTTGACATTGCCGGGTTCCTGCGCCGCCGCCGCGTCCATGGCAACCTTCAGGGTGGTGACCTGAACGTCTGCTTCGAAGAATGGGGTCAGGAGCAATTCGAAGTGGGTGGGCCGCAACATCGGCTCGTCTCCCTGGATATTCGCGTAGATATCCGCATCCGTCCGCTCCATGACCTCATGCACGCGATCGGTAGGAGACGGGTGTCGTCCAGTGAGGGTGACGGGAATTCCCTGGGACTCACAATACGTCTTCACTTCTTCGTCCTCCGTGGCCACAACCAGTTCATCCAGCAACGGTGAGCGCCGGGAATGGTGATACACCCAATAAACCATTGGCTTGCCCGCGATCTCTCGCAGCACTTTACCCGGCAGCCGGGTCGATCCCAACCTTGCGGGGATCACACCCATAATCTTCGGACGCGCGCTCATGATCTCTCCTCTACAAGTGCGTAGATGATTGCCGAAATTGCGTTTCCGGTCAACATCGCGACGCCGCAGATTTCGCGGGGTCCTGGCTTTGCGACCTTCGCGTCCTTTGCGCCTTTGCGTGAAACCTGCTGGTCAGAATCGCAAATCCCACTATAATGTTTATGAAGCTGCTTCACTCGGCAAAACGATGAGACTGGGAATCGATTTCGGTACAACCCGGACCGTGGTGGCATTTGTTGACGCCGGCAATTATCCGGTGGTGACATTCGAAAC
>Ga0326727_10027419_pt1 | contig 10461 bp, 10 predicted proteins | sample MB2enrmetagenome_FD_207643 | JGI IMG/M metagenome (GOLD analysis project Ga0326727, IMG submission 207643) | Lab enriched peat soil microbial communities from McLean, Ithaca, NY, United States - MB29MY | ecosystem: Environmental > Terrestrial > Soil > Wetlands > Peat | place: USA: New York...
CCGTCAACAATTGGGGCAAGCTCGGCACATGGGACCTCCACGTTTGCCGCAATCCGCAGGTTCTAGAGAGAGAGCTACAATACGTTTGCAGCCAACACAATTGATAACAATCCATCACCTCTGCAACAAGTAACGCCGGTAGATAGCTTCACTTCTCTACCGGCGGATTAGCCAGTGATTGGAAGATTTGAATGAAAGCCAAAGAAAAGATCAAGTCGTACTTTCAGCCGCCGACCTTGTACAGATACCGTCCCCTGAAGAACTTGGAGCGCGAAATGAAGGCCATTTGCGAGGCAACGCTCTTTTGCGCCCCATATAACACCATGAACGATCCGATGGAAGGCTTTTATACGACGAGTCAACGTCAACGGCTTAACAGTACGCACGCGAAGATAAGATCGTTGATTGCTGATGGCAAAAGCAACCTGGGGATATGTTCGTTTAGCGAAATACACAATAACGAGATTATGTGGGCGCACTACGCAGACGAATTCCGCGGGATATGCATCGCCTATCGGTTTGAAGGCCTACTGTCGGGGACAAACGAGCAGACGGAGTTTGTGCGCATCAACTACAGAGATAAGGCGCCTTGGCTGCAGTCAAACAACACGGAGGTTGCAGCTAGAGTTTTCCTTTCTTGCAAGAGCTATCGATGGAACTACGAGCGCGAATGGCGCATGCTCTCTGCGCCGGGACTCTCCTCCTACAAGAATGCAAAGTGTGTGCGATGCGTGTATCTCGGATCACGGATCGACGAGGGTCACAAAGCGACAATCAAGAATCTTCTAAGACAGGTCGGTATCAAGACCCACTCGATGTCGCTTGATGGCTATTCGATGGAGTTCAGTCAATACGAGTGAAGCAGATTCCGACTTCGTCATGTGCCCAACGCCGGATAAGTTATCTGTAATCGCGCGTCGGTGAATCACCGCATCAGGTGATGCAGGATCAGCATTAGTGTTTCAGATATGGCAGTTACTCGGAAGGTGCTGTGGGGTTGCCCACAAAACGCTGCAACGAGCACGATACCTGCCGAGCAGTGTTGTCGCGGTGCCGAGCACCCGCCCGCCGCACGACGAACAGATGCTCGGCACTCTAAGCAGCCAGCAACAGGGCTTCGACCTTCATAGCGGTGGTTTCCTTCATGTGCGGAAGAACGTGCGAGTAGACCTCGAGTGTGAATGCCACTGAGGTGAAGTGGAGATCGCCCGGCTTGGCTCCGGCTTCTTCCTCCAATCTGCGAAGCAGAGCCACACCCAGTTTTGCAGCTTGACCATGCGCCGGCTGTGTTCCCGTTTTGCATCTTCAAAGCGCCATCCTCTTTTCCGCCATTCGAGGGTCTTTGAGACGCTCACGGTGCCACGATCAAGATCGAAATCCGGCCAGGTGAGCGCCGGGTAGCAAAGGGGAGACTAACGGGGGTTCAGCACCTTCTGTTTACCTGAAGGTAAGCGGGTTGGCCCGAAATCGGTCACACAACCGGCACACCGTGTGCCGGGGAGTTCAGGTTTTATCGGGGTTCAGGAGGGGTGTTATTGATCGCGCGACTCAGTGCCATCTTGCTACTCCCAGTCCCTGAGAACATCAAATTCTCAGAGACTGGGTCGCTGCTACTTAATTCTGAGGTGCCATCCCCGCCGCAGCTCTGCCCCTGGAACCTTTTCCTCGTGCAGGATGGCCGCCTTGATTGAATCCGTGTCCGGCCTTGACTCTTCCAATGTGCTCTCGAGCATTTTGCCAAGCTCGTCGGGAAGATTCGCAAGAACCGTTTCCCAGAGGACACCGCCGATACGGGCATCGATCTTGCGAAAGGCGACTGGTAGCGCAGCCTCATCGGTGATCCGCACCGAGTCCTGGCTGTTCTTCTGGGCGCGCAGGGTGAACTCGCGTCCCTCGATCGCTTTGAGGTCACGGCTCATCAGGTAATAGAGGACCATGTTCTTGGTGCGCTCAACTTTGCCGGCGGTGGAGCGAGCCCGCTCGCTGAGGCGAGCAGCTTCGGCTCGGCAGAACTGCTCGCGTGCTTCCATCCGCCGGAGAAATCTCCCGATCCGATCCACCTTTTCGCAGTGCGCCGAGCAGAATTGCTGAAAACGGGCAACGAGTTCTTCAGCAGGCTCGCAGCCCTGGGCGGTCTGCTCTTCGATCTCGTCGAAGAGGCTGTCCAGTTCAGCATCCATCTCAAAGAGCGAATTCGATTCGGCAATCGTTGCCATGCTTTTTCCCCTATCGTGGATGTACGTCTGCCAAAAGTTCAGGCGGCAATTCGTTCCTGAACGGCGACTGCTCTGGCTGCCTGGTATGCGAGCGCATCGGCGCGTGATTGGATCGGATGGCCGCTGTGCCCTTTGACCCATAGCCAACGAACAGTTCGATCTGCATTCAGCAAGAGCAGATCGCGCCACAGTCCTTGGTGTTGCAACTCGAATCCACGGCTATTCCGCCAGCCAAATCGCTTCCAGCGGAAGACGCGGAATCGCATCCCGTGGATCAGCAGTTCCGAGTCCGAGCGGAGTTCGATTCGAGCACCGGCTGGTGTTTGGCGCAAAGCCTCGACGGCGGCGCGAAGTTCCATTTCAGAGACTGTTGACCACGGGACGGAACCAGCGATTTCCTGACGTCTGGTTCCGTGGATTACTATCGCAGCCCAGCCGGCAGGGCCGGGGTTGCCGATGGCCGAACCATCGGTGAAGATAAAGAACTGTTTGTTCATGAGGGTGCTCCGCAGAGCCTCCGTTCCACTAGACCGAGCGTTGCCTAAGCCGCCCGCATAGGGATCCTTTCGAATGTTGTTGGAGAGATGAAGGGAAGTATGCAATCGCAGACAATTAGGAGTTTATAGCTAGGAGTATATAGCGTGCATGTCATTGAATATATTAATGATGCCTAGCCCCTCGATGTCTGAGGACCGGATCGCTTGGGTGAAGCCCGTTATAGGGCTGATCGCGATCAATGACGGCCTGCCTCCCGGAGGTTAAGCCAGGCGGCCTTCCCGGTCCCCCAAAGCGAGGGTAAGCGACGGAGGTGGGGAGCGCTACCGGGATCGGGGTCACCCGCCAAGCACTGTATTCGTTCGATAATAGGAATGTTTTCTCGCCTATCGCATCGAGACTGGACAAGGATTGTGTTGCGTCCAGCGAATTGTGAGCAGGGTGTGGTTGGTCTTTCCACATACGAGCCGCCCCGCAGGATGGAATTCCATTCGAAGTTGTGTCCTACTTGATGTGAGAGGTAACCAATGAGCAAGAAAAGTCCGCTTATTCTGCCGGTGTCGCCAATGCAGCATCAGGCTGTGAGGGACCAGCACATCATCTCGCGATTCTATCTGGACAAGTTCGCCGATGGGCGTCGATTTCTCACTGCCTATGCCCCAGGCCGGAAGCCGCGCCGCAGGTCTACCAAGAGCATGACGGTCGAGAGAGATTTTTTCGAGTACAGCATCAATGGTGAGTCAACCGGCAATCAATATGAGAACTGGTTTCAGCGGATCGAGACCGCTGCTGCTGCGCTCTACGCAACGATACATGCCGGCTCTGGCTTCGCGTTCCGCAACCAAGAAGAGTTATGGGCAGAGTTTGTCGCGACTCTTTTCCTGCGGTCTCGCAAAGTTAGGGAACAGTTTGGGCCAAAGTTACTGGAGAGGATCGAATCCGAGCAATTCTTCGGCGAAGATGAAATCCGGGAGATGCAAGTTGAACTCCTAAAGCAGGGGCAATTCGTATACGCGGAGGATCTACGCGCAAAAGTGGAGCAGGTCAAGAAAGAGATGCGGTCACCGGCGTTCACGCATCTCGCTGGCATTGAGGAGAACGCGCGGATCATTGCAGGTAACATTCTCGACAAACGTTGGTTCGTGTTGGAGGCAGCACCGGGTACAACCCTTGTGACCTCTGATTGCCCTGTTCTGACAGCGAGCGTGGCACCGGGTAGACCCTGGATTGCTGGCAACGGGTTCAAACATTCCAACACAGCGGTCATCCTGCCTCTATCGCCTAGCAGGGTGTTCTTTGCGGGCCCGCAGAATATGGTCTGGAAGAGTTACATTCTGAGCGCCTGCGACACCCGCGAATTCAATCTGCTTGCAGTTCAATTCGCGCACAAAGGGGTGTACGCACCGGAGAGCGAGCCCGAGATTCAATTTTTGGTAGATCGGGAAATGAACACAGTCACCTACGGTGGGAATGCGTTCATTCCGAGTAAAAATTGACAGATAAAGTGGCAATCAGCCCTCTCGCTACGGGCGTGCCACGAGGTCGGTCCCGAACTTCATGGTTCAAATTTTCGACATCAATTTGGGTTAATTTAGAACGTAGAAGTCTGGGTCCGGTCCTGGCGTGAAGCTCATTCGCCTATAGCCTTCTTTCAGAAGGCGGCGATTGAACTCGAAGAAGCGCGAGATGATCTCGTCTTTCGTTCCCAAAAACTCATCTCCCCGGCTGGTCTCAAAGCTGTACTCCTGCTTCCCATCCTTGTCCCACAACCGTGCATGAGCGCTCACCCAGGGTCCGGCGACGCCCGGCTTGTCGTATTGAGCGTGAGCAAACGCATTTGGCCTCTTGTTGGGCGGCCCTAAAATCGAGCCGGATGGGCTGGCCGCGATCGAAGCCGATGCCAGGCTGCCACTTGCATCAGTCTTCGGGCTTGAACCCTTTGAAAAATCGGGTTTCTTTCCGATCGGCGGCGGCTGAATAGGTTCACCATGAAGCACTCGGATTAACCTTTCGTATTCATCTTCGCGAAACGGCGTTTCACTCAGATCAACGCCCATGCGCCCTTTAATGTAGACCGGAAGCGAAGTTTTGAAGCTTCCCGATCTTAGGACCGGTATGAATTTCTTCGTCAGGATGTCATCTGCCATTTTCGCGGTAATGATCATCGATTCGTATCCGACTCCACCTTCACGATTATTTGCGCGCGTTGCGTAATTTTCAGTGCAGACTACGATGACAAAGTCGCTATGGGTAACGGCCTGCTCCATGAAGTGTTGCTTCTCCTGCCCAGGATGTAAATGCCATCGATCGAAAATAACTTCGATCCCGTTTTCCTGGAGGCGCGTTGCGAACTGAAAAACCCAATCTCGATGTGCCGCGCCGTCCCATGAATACGACATGAATGCGCGCGGAACCCCGAGCGTGACGGGGCCGAACATCGTTGATTCAGGTACAGGCGCAGGAGCTGGAGCGGGAATTGGCATGGATTGTGGCGGCTCCTGTTTCAGAAATTCATCTCCCTCTTCCGAGACTTTGTGGAAGCCCTGCCCAGAAAGATCAACAAGATACCCTTCGCTCACAAGACGGGTCCAAGGCGCGCCAAGCAGATGTTCTTTAACGGCCCGCCTTTCTTCTTCCGGGTATCCGAGCGTGAGGCCGTAGGGATCGTTGGCGAGATTCAGATTGTGTTTGTTCAGCGCCAAGTCATCCCTTCCCAGATTCTTCAACCGCGCCAAGAGAAGCCGTATTTTCAGCTCCATCGGAAGCCTCTTCAAGTCCGCGAGGGTTGGTGCGATTTCAGAGAGAGCGTTCGCTGGGTCATTGGTCACATCAGAATTATATTTACGTCGGCTCCCGATAGGTGCCGATACCTACGGCAAATATTCCCTAATCTGCGAAGAGAGAGGCATCCTCGCGCTAGCGCCTCTCCAGGACGATTTACCCAGAAGAAATTGACGTTTTATTACGCCGCGCGCATGGGGATAACGCTGCCGAAAGGTGCATGGCGACCGCTGGTCGAAGCCCAGAGCACGGGGTAGTCGGGGGCATCGTCGGGAAAAGTCCCGTACAGGTCGGTTAGGAATACCAGGGTCTGTGGGTGGATTCCGTGCTCATTGAGCCAGTCGAAGCAGGGACCGAAATCGGTGCCGCCGCCGCCCACTGGTTCGAGATGGAGCATCTCACCGGCCACGTAGGTATCGACCTTGTGAACCTCGGCGTCGAAGTAGAGAACGTGCACCCGCTCAGGCCGCTGGCCTTCCAGGATGGAACGGATCTCCGCTTCGAAGAGCCGCAACTGCCGCGCATTGACCGATCCGGAGCAGTCGACAGCAATCGCGATTTCGCCCGTGCCCTCGCGCACAACGCCGGGCAGATAGAGACCGGACCAGATGTGGCGGCGGTTGGGCCGCAACCAACTCGAATCGACCGGGATGGTGTCGGACCAAAGACGGCGCAACAGTTCCCGCCAATCGACCTGGGCTTCCGCCGCCCCTTCAAGAGTTCGCTTGAGACCGGCGGGTACTTTGCCAGCCTGCTGGGCGACGGTCGCCGCCTGATTGACGGCGATCTCCCAATCGCGGATCTGTTCCTCCATGCTTGGCGTATCATCGCCGGCCTCGGGCGCGTCGATCACCTGACCGATGCCGCCCTGGCTCTCAGGGACGGAAGGTGTCCCGCAATCATTCTCGTCACCTGCAGAATCGTTCGATTCAGAGCCCGCACTCTGCTCCGATTCGCTTTGGCCATCGGACTGTGGTTGCGCTTCCGCTTCGTGCAGGTTGTAGATCTGCTCGGCGCTCATGCCGCGAAAGCGTGGATCGACCAGCACATCGTCGGGCAGGCTCAGACCGGCATCGAGCAGCACTGGGTTGATGGCGTAGTCGCAGGCTTCGTTCCAGCGCCGCGGATCGCGCTTGGCCCGCCGGGTGTGATGCTGAAGCGCGGGGTGCATGACCTCGTGGGCCAGAACCCCGGCCAGCGTGGCTGCATTCAACGTATCGACGAACGCCGGGTTGTAGCGGAGCACCACGCCGTTGGTCGCCATGGTCGGAATCGAGCGGCACTCCTCGCTTTTCAACCGGAACAAGAGCGAACCAAAGAACGGATGGTCTAGCAATAGCGCCGTGCGCGCCTTCCGGATGCGCTCAGTCGCCGGGGTTTCGTGTGTCACTACAGGCATAAAATGACCGAGCCCTCCAATCATAAGCTGGCCGGAATTCGTAGTTTCAGTCACGGAGTAGCACCCGCTCCTGGGGGTAATATCTTCTTGACCGAAGATTTTGTGTTTGTAGGTCCCGAAAACGAAGATTTGGAGCCAGCCGCCGCTCCGGCAACTCTTTTTCAAGAATCGAAAGGAACGAAATGCCCGACAAGGTCAAAATTGATATCAGTGCAAAGACAATGGAGGGGCTGCCAGCAAGTGATCCCGAGGTGAGGATTACGATTTCCGAGGTTACGCCGCCCAACCAGGAGGTGGCGACTGTCATGGTAAAGGACTTTAGCGGGCAGGAGACCATAGAGATCTCCGCACCCGAGGATACTTTTCCAACCTGGCAGCTTAATGCTTCGTTCTCCCGTTATGACGGCGGATCGGGCTTCTTCTTCATGCCAAGAGGGAATGCCAACCCCAGCCACGAGTTTCTTGTATCCCGTCTGCCAAACAAGTGGACTCCAGCCTTTGCAAAACTGGATGAGCTTCCGTCTCCGAGATTCGATCGTCTCAAACAAGTGGTCGGTGTGAGTACCGACGTCGATCTAAAGAATGGACCTGCTGTCGGCAATCTCAGCGCCAAATACGATGCCGCCGCTGGAACTGCGCAGGTGTTGGCGAAGACTGCACTGTTAAATCTGTATGCAGTGCTCTCGGATGAAGTTGACCCGATAAACAATGTCCCTTGGTTCAGCTACGTAAAACGGATCGTACGACTAGATCAGGAGCGCTTCCTAGCGGAAATCGATCCCGGATTGTTTGAAAATGTTCAGACGATTGTGAATGAGCTGTCCAGCACTTACAAAGCCAAGGGATTCTTTACGGAGCCTCCCGCCGACCTTCCTTTGCATATCCCCAACATCCCAACGAAATATCACAGCGATGCCAACCTGGTGCAGATTCTGACGTTGAAGAAAGACTATGAACAAGGCAACGTGCAGCTGACCGTTTCCTTCTTGCGGGTTAATGGCGTCGCTGTGCATCTACTGGACTGCGATATGGACGAGCATCGCAACATTATTCTTCACAGTTTTGACATCGTGAACCACATGATCACCGGGGGCACAAATCCTATTTCAATGCACGAATATATTGTGCGAGATTCAGCCCAAGGGGCTCCAAACGGGGTTTCAACCATTGATCTAGGCTACCAACTGACTTAACCGCTCACGACACGCCGATGCTCGGGCAAAAGGTCATCCTTTGGTATTTAGACCCACAGGAGAACGTGCATGCAAATTGATTTTCATCATGCGGCCACTTACGTGGTGGCGCGACTCGCTGGATTCACCCATAACGATGCATTAACAGTTGCATATGCTTCGCAGTATGTTGACGATTCCACAAACAAAGGGACCATTCAGTTCAACAATGGCAACACCTATGATCGGATCGCCTCCGCGCATAAGGTATTTGACGTTCAGCATAACTGCAGCAGCGACGACGACTACGAAGTATGGGTCCCGTTTCATTTTTTGCCCGGAAATAATGGCGCACCTGCCGATGCAACGGAATCCGTCCCTCTATATCAGCGTTTAGTCTGCACTCCGGATAGCCCGCTCAGCGAGGACATGTGGGATCAGTGTCACGCCGAGCGCGGCGATCAAAACGGACTCCATCGACTTGGGATCACAGCGCATGTGTATTGTGACACGTTTTCCCACCAAATGTTTGCGGGGTTCAGACATCAAGTCAACCATGTCGCAGATCTTCAGCATGTTGCGCCATCGGATAACGGAATATTGGAGAGGATTGAGAGTGCAGCTGCCAATGAGCTTGGCCTCGGACATGGCGGAGCCCTCACTGATCCCGATTTACCGTACCTTAAATGGAAATACATCAATGGATTTCAGCAATTGCGAACAGTATCAAATCAGGACGCCTTCTTGCTTGCGTCGGGGCGCCTTTTCTCCCAATTTGTCTATTACCTTGGTCGTGATTCACACGCCGCGATGGAGCCGCGCGACTTGGGGATGATAGAGCGTTTGATTAGCTCTAACGTAACCTCAGATTCCAACAGCCGCCATCAGTCCTGGTTGATGGCCATAAAAAACGGTTCCTTTTCGTTTGGCGAGCTCACAGAGGCGGAGTTTCACGCGCTGAATTACGTTCCCACTGGCATCGGCTCGTGGAAGTTCTTGGCGCTTGGGACAACCGAGCCCCACGATACACCCGGCCAGGTATTCCCCTATGACGAACGATTTGAGACCAGCGATTGGAAGAAGTTCCACGATGCGCTGAAGGATCATCAGGACTTTGTGTTGAATGTAGTTCTGCCTAAATACAAACTGCCGAAATCGTATCAGGAGACGAAAGGATTGGGTCTATAGCGACGAGTTGCAAAGGATTTTCCTGTCTCACACACCCAAGTGCGGTCTGTTGGTCGGCAATGCCGCCCCTTCAGAACTCCTCGCATGATTCTTCGGTCGCTTGCGCCTATTATGCGACGTTCTTCCTGAACCGGTGATGGCTGAATCAGGATTTAAATCGCCGAAATTGCAACCATAAACAGGCCATTCCAGCCAGCTTACCAGCTTACGGTTGCAGCGACATCGCGTTTCATGCCGCTACGGGCGCCTCCATGTACGCCGACATATGGTCGAAGATGTTTTCAACCGTTGCAAGCCTCGCCTCAGCTTGTTCGGCTTCACGGCTGCGAATTGCCTCATCCATGCGGGAGACGATCCCCGCTGCCTCGGTCGCCGTGACCACGCGCAGCAGCTCGTGCTTCTTGAGATCGTGCGCTGTGTAGGTGCAGAGCTTCTGGCGGGCTTCCTCTGCGAACCGGTTCAACTCTGGATCACCCGTGACGTTGAGTCGCGGCAGCAGTTCCACCAGATCGAAGATGTTCGTCACCAGCGTCGCATGAAAGCGCGATTCCGGCTCATTCAGCCGGTCCACCATGTGCGAGACCACATCACGCAGCCGGCTCCAAAGATCCTCCGTCCCGCGCACCAGCGACTGACGGACATTCGAGTCGATCTCGCGGGCGACGCGCGCCTGCTCCTCGGCCGACATCTGCACGCGGAAGTCATTCCCCGCTGGGATGGGCAGCACTTCGAGCTTGACGCCGAACTTGCGGCGCAGCTTCTCGGCCTTCGGATAGTCCTCCTCGCGGAAAAGCCCATTCAACTCTGGCCGCACCTGTTCAATGTACTGCGGATAGACGGAGAGAAACGCCTCGACGCCCTGCTCGAAGCTGGCCTCGAACTCCCGCATCCGCGCGGTCAGATCGAAGTAGAGATTTGCCGGTAGCAGCCGGTATCCCTCGTCGGTCCAGGGCAGCGTGATCTTGTAGAAGTGCTGGCGGACCTGACCGGCAAGCGTGCGCAACTGGTCGAGTTTGTCGGCTCCGCGCAGCAGTTGCTTGTTGTAGCGGCCGGCGCTCATCGGAGCGCCGTTTCTTTCGGCCACGTCGCGGCTGACGCCGCGGTCGTGTTTGACGGCCGTCCAGATGCTGATGTGGACGGCGGCGAGCATGGCGCGCTCTTGAATCATTGGACCACCTCCTGGTGCTCGATGCCGAAGCGGATGAAATCC